>ENA-ORMO01001587-ORMO01001587.1-human-gut-metagenome-genome-assembly--contig:-NODE-1587-length-23294-cov-6.477516_pt1 | contig 23294 bp, 28 predicted proteins | sample MGYA00242106_ERZ509001 | MGnify/ENA primary metagenome ERZ509001 (study PRJEB26280, sample SAMEA2338736) | human gut metagenome | biome: human gut; feature: human-associated habitat; material: faeces...
TTTTGACTGTTATTAGTCTACACCATCGGTTTTCTTAAGTCCAGCTAACCCCTGAGCAGTAACTCTTTTTATTAATAATTAACAAATTTTGCAAAAATAGGGTTGTATTTTTTCTACAAATGCACTATAATTGAAACATATTAATTAAGCATTTTGTTAGAAATTAATATTATATTGTGTCTAAGGAGGAAAACAGGATGGTTGAACTGATCGTAGGAAAGAAAGGCAAGGGCAAAACAAAAGTACTGTTAGACAAAGTGAACGGCGCAATTAAAGACGCAAATGGCAGCATTGTTTACTTAGACAAAAGCACGAAACATATGTATGAACTGAATAATAAGGTTCGTCTTATTGATGTTTCTGTATATCCTATTAAAAATGCGGATGAGTTTGTTGGATTTGTTTGTGGTATCATTTCTCAGGATCACGACCTTGAGCAGATTTATCTGGACAGCTTCCTGACTACAGCGAAACTGGAAGGACTGGATGCAACTGCTACACTGGAACAGCTGGAAGAGATTGGAGAGAAATTTGGTATTTCCTTTATCATCAGTATGTCTCTTGACAAAGAAGAAGTTCCGGCAGAGTTCCAGGATAAGATCGGAACTGCATTATAATCCGGGGATAAAGCAGACAACTACATAAAGAAAAAGCAGGGGACTTTGTAAATATACAGAGTCCCTTATTTATGTAATACGAAAGCAGTACAAAAGGAGCAGATCAGAATATGACCAGAGAACAATTTTATACACAGCTGAAAGATAGCTTTCAAGACCTGTTATATGCAAATAAAATAGAAAATGATCTCCTTTCTGTTTCCTGCCGTGCCCTGACGCCGGAGGAAGCCATCGGCAACACAGTACGACAGGATTTTCCTATTCTGACAGGAAAGGATATTATGATCCAGGCGGAATACAAAGGTACAAAAGGACAGGCATTTACCTCAGCGCCTGCTGTATATAACGGAACTCTAAAGGATATCCTTAACATGGATATCCTGCATAACGCTCATGAACGGAGTATTTTTGTTGCTTCCATAAATGCCGTAATGGCTTTTCTTGGGCAATGTACCGGAACTGTCCATTGCCGTAAAGATGGGCCAGAAGCCTGTGCACAGGATATGCAGAATTATCTGGAATGTCATTATCCGGATATAAAAAGAATAGCCCTGATAGGCTATCAGCCGGCTCTTTTGGAAATGCTGTCCACAAGCAGCTATGAAGTACGTGTGCTGGATCTGAATCCGAATAATATCGGGCAGATACGCTACGGGATCTGTGTAGAGGATGGTGAGCTGGCAAAAGACGAAATAAAGAATCACTATGCCCAGCTGATCCTCTGTACAGGAAGTACCATCTGCAACGGCTCTATTGTAGATTATCTGGATCTGAAACAGGATGTTCTGTTTTTCGGTACAAGCGCAGCCGGGGCTGCGGCTCTTCTTGGTTTGAAAAGAGTCTGTTTTGCCGAAAAATATATTGATACTATGCAGGATTTGTGATATATATGACATTATAAAGTTGCTAATGTCTATAAAAAGAAAGAATCATAAGTTTATGAGATATTTTATTTATTCGTTAAGAGATTTTTTTACAAATACTAAAAATTTATTTTATATAGGATTACTCATACTCTTTTTTATGCTCTTAAACTTGATTGTTTTTATAATTATCCCCTTTTACTGGAAAAAAGCATTTCTAAAAAAATATCAACTTGATTTTTTACCAGACAAAATTAAAGTAACAAAACAATCAAAAAATACCAATGTTGCATATTATACAATAGAATTTCCAAAATGGAAAAAATCTAAAAAAGATGGAACTCGAGATTTAAGAGTCACTAAAAATTCTATTATTTATGGTAAATGTAATCTATATATTGGAAAATATATACTCATTACCGAAAATCCTCTCATTTTAATAGACTATGTCTATTATTTGCGAACTTTAGGTTTAAACATTTCTTTAAATAAATACGAAAAAGAAAAACAGAAGCATATTATTTTGCAAAAGAAATATCAAAATACACTATATAAAATAGAGGAACTTATAGAAGTATTTTCAAGTAATCCTTATGCTTTTGAAAAGTATTGCGCTTCCCTCTATCGTAAAATGGGAATACAGGCAACAACTACTTCTGCATCAAATGATGGAGGGTATGATATTATTTTAAAATATCCAAATAAAACTACTGCTATTGTTGAGTGTAAATGTTTTAATCGAAATCATTCTGTTGGCAGACCTCTAATTCAAAAACTCGTCGGAGCAAATCAGGTTGTTCATGCAGATAACATGATTTTTATTACTACCAGTTCTTTTTCTGAAGGAGCAATTCTTTATGCAGAACAATGTAATGTTTCTTTAATTGATGGAATAACGCTAATAAAAATGGTTCAAAAATATGTAAAACCAGATTACAGAAAAATTTATACTACACTTGAAGAGTGTAGCCTAGATAAAACAGATTTGAGAAGATATATACCAAATGATATTCTTCAGTTTTTAGAACCAAAATAATTAAATATTTTCAAAAATTATAGTATCTTTTTACAGACATTTATAAGAAGACAAAAACAGGAGGAAATGCACATGTATCAGTTATGGGAGGCATTAAAAACAGCAAAAAATTACAGATGGGTAGAATTATCTCATTCCATGAATAACGACAGTCCTTACTGGGCCGGCATTCCGGAAGGAACAGTAGAACTGGCAAAAATGTGCTTTGACTGGGGAAATCCTATGCTGGAGTGTCTGATCCAGACATTTAAGTTTCCGGGACAGTTTGGAACCCATATTGATTTTCCGGGACATTTTATAAAGGGCAGGGAGCTTTCAGAGAAATATGATGTACATGATCTGATCTTTCCATTATGTGTCATTGATGTAACCGAAAAAGTAAAAGAAAATCCCAGATATGCAGCTACCGTGGAAGATATAAAGAAATACGAACAAACATATGGAGACATACCCGACGGCGCACTGGTCGCCCTCAGAACGGACTGGTACAAAAACTGGCCGGATATGGACGCATTATCCGGAACCGGAGAGGATGGCAGCGAAAACTTTCCCGGTTGGTCCATGGAAGCTTTGAAATACATATATGAGGTAAGAAATGCAGCAGCGAACGGACATGAAACTCTGGATACTGATTCTTCGGCTGTTGCAGAAAAAGCAGGGGATCTGATCTGTGAAAGATATGTTCTGAACCAGGGCAAGCTGCAGGTGGAGCTTCTGAAAAATCTCGATCAGGTATCTCCGGCAGGTGCTGTTATAATCGTTGCCTATCCGCGGATTGAGGGAGCTACCGGACTTCCGGCCAGGGTATGGGCAATTACAGAATAATAAAACATTGTATTGAAATATATGCATAATAGTAGTATAATTATGCCAGATAAATAATATGCAAAATAGGATTTCATGCGTCAAGTGTTCCGTGGATGGGGAGTTGCCACAGAAACGAAAAGCTCGTCTTACGATATGAATTCCGCACCCGTTGCAACATACAGATGACAAACATCTCGATTGTGAAGGGATATTAGAATTATTATTTATTCCAGATGCTCATTCACATCGGGATGTTTTTTGTGTACCTGAATTTATTTCCATGCATTTCTTTGCATCATAAATCCATACCAGAATACTCGCATCCCGAAATATTTTTAAGGAGGTAACTGAGTATGATGGATCATGAAAAAATCAAACAGGGGGTTCGCCTGATGCTGGAAGGTATCGGTGAAGACATCAGCCGGGAAGGTCTTCTGGAAACTCCAGATCGGATCGCACGTATGTGTGAACAGATCTACGGAGGGCTTTATGAGGATCCCGCTGCCCATCTGAACAAACAATTCCAGGCGATTAATAATAACATCGTCATTGAAAAAGACATCACCTTTTATTCTGTCTGTGAACATCATCTGCTCCCCTTCTATGGAAAGGCACATGTAGCCTATATTCCGGACAGCAAAGTAGCCGGTCTCAGCAAGCTTGCCCGAACGGTAGAGGTTTTTGCCAGAAGACCGCAGATCCAGGAAAATATGACAGCCCAGATCGCAGATGCGCTGGAAAAACATCTGAAACCAAAGGGTGTTATGGTTATGATCGAAGCCGAGCATATGTGTATGACCATGCGCGGAGTACAGAAGCCCGGAAGCAAAACAGTAACCACCATAGTAAGAGGCGTTTTTGCAGAAGATCTTTCTTTACAGCAGACATTTCTGCAGATGGTGAAATAGGCTATGGAACGGATACGAAAAATACAGGAACATCCTTTGTTTCAGGAGCTTGTTAAAAAACTTCAGACGGCAGAGAAGGACAGACAATTTTGCCGACATACCATGGAGCATTTTCTTGATGTAGCCAGACTGATGTATATCTACAGCCTGGAAGATGGCACTGCCATTGAAAAAGATATCATTTATGCGGCAGCGCTCCTTCATGATCTTGGACGATATGAGCAGCTGATCCATGGCACTCCCCATGATATCGCCAGTGCCAGGACAGCTGAATGTATTATGAAAGACTGTGATTTTCAAGCGGAAGAGATTGACGCGGTAAAAGAAGCAATCCTTGGTCACCGGAATGCCGCAAGCCTTTCCAGTGATTATCCTCTCACTGCATATCTGTACCGGGCAGACAAAAAATCACGAAACTGCTTTGCCTGTCCGTCAGAACCGGAGTGTAACTGGCCGGAGGAAAAGAAGAACCTGTGGATAGAATACTGAATATAAAGGAGAAATCGCATGAAGATCGGTAACAGAGAATTTGACGTAAAAAACAAAACCTATATTATGGGAATCCTGAACGTAACACCGGATTCCTTTTCAGACGGAGGGAAGTATAACCACCTGGATGCAGCGCTTTTTCATGCAGAAGAAATGCTTCGCGACGGTGCGGATATCATTGATATCGGAGGAGAATCCACCCGTCCGGGGCATACAGTGATTACAGATCAGGAAGAGATTTCCCGCGTAGTACCTGTGATCGAAGCTGTAAAAAGCCGTTTCGACGTACCAGTTTCCATTGATACTTATAAAGGAGCAGTAGCAGAGGCAGCCTTAAAAGCAGGCGCAGATCTGGTCAATGACATCTGGGGATTTAAACACGAAAAAAAAGTGGCAGACCTGACTGCACAGTACAAAGCCGCCTGCTGTCTGATGCATAACCGTCATGAGGCTGTCTATGATAGTTTTCTCAGTGATCTGGTAAAGGATATGGAAGAATGTGTAGAGATTGCAAGAAAAGCCGGTATTTCCGATGACAAGATCATTCTGGATCCAGGCGTAGGCTTTGGAAAAACCTATGAGATGAATCTGGAAGCGATCCACCATGTGGACGTACTGCATCAGCTGGGATTTCCAATCCTTCTTGGTACGTCACGAAAGTCTGTGATCGGACTTACTCTGGATCTGCCTGCTGACCAGCGCGTAGAAGGAACCGTAGCTACTACAGTCATTGGAGTTATGAAAGGCTGCGCCTTTGTTCGTGTTCATGACATTAAAGAAAATAAGCGGGCAATACAGATGACTGAAGCAATTTTAGGGAGATAATGATGGATAAGATCACAATTGATAAACTGGAAGTATTTGCCAGTCATGGCGTTTACCCGGAAGAAAACGTACTGGGTCAGAAATTTATTATTTCTGTTATTCTCTATACAAGCACCAGAAAAGCCGGTGTCACAGATGAGCTTTCTTTCTCCGTCAATTATGGAGAAGTCAGTCATTTTATCCGGAAATATATGACAGAGCATACCTGGAAGCTGTTGGAATGTGCTGCAGAACACCTTGCCCAGGCAATTCTTCTGGAATATCCTCTGGTAAAAAAACTGGACCTGGAGATCCAGAAGCCATGGGCGCCAATAGGTCTTCCTTTAAATACAGTTTCCGTGAAGATCACCAGAAGCTGGCATACAGCATATATTGCCCTGGGTTCTAATATGGGTGACAAAAAAGCCTACCTGGATATGGCAGTAAAACGATTAAATGAAAGGAAAGACTGCCAGGTTAAAAAAGTTTCCGATTACCTGGTGACAGCGCCTTATGGAGTGACCGATCAGGATGATTTCCTTAACGGGGCACTGGAACTTCAGACAATGCTGGATCCGGAAGAGCTTCTTCTGGCTCTCCACCAGATCGAACAGGAGGCGAACCGTGTCCGAAAGATCCACTGGGGTCCCCGGACACTGGATCTGGATATTCTTCTGTACGATGATCTTATTCTGGATACCCCGGATCTTCATATCCCTCATATTGAAATGCATCTGAGAGATTTTGTGCTTATTCCAATGGAACAGATTGCCCCATGGAAACGTCATCCACTAACCGGAAAAACAATAGAAGAAATGCTACGGGATTTAGGCGGAAGAAAAGAATCCTAAGATAAAATTTCTGTAAAACAGAAGGAAAGAGACAAACACAATGAAAAAGAAAAATAAATGGCAGATTGCGGCAACTACAATCATCATTTCTGCCGGTATCCTTACGGCAGGCTATCTGTACTGGTGTGATTCATTAAAAGATCAGGTGATATGGACAGATATAAATATAAATGGCATATCCCTTAAAGGAAAATCAAAAAAAGAAGCCGAAAATGCGATACAGAATCAATTTAAAAAGGAGTATCAGACTGCGGCTGTCGATATCACACTTGCAGGAAAAACCTATACGGCAAAAATATTTCCTCTGCTTTCCTTAGATGCTTCTGAGGAAATCCGAAATGCCTATCAGCCCGGTCATGGAAAATGGTATGTCAGAGGTATAGACTGGCTTAAAATCCAAAAACAGGAACTTATTTCAACAGAGATTCTTCCAGAAATTACTTATCCGGAAAAGCTCAGAAAAATTCTGGAGGAAACCGGGATTGATAAGCTCAATACTATGACAGAAACCACATGGGATCGTGAAAAAACTTCTCTTACTATCCACAAAGGAAAAACCGGGGTTAAGGCAGATATGGAAGAACTGGAAAAAAAGATTCTGGAAACTCTTTTCCAACATGAATACGAGATAAATCTGGAGTGTCCGGAAATTCGTATATCTCCAAAGGAAATCATACTGCAGCCTTTTTATAATCAGATCCATGTAGAAATGAGTAATGCATTTCTTGATAAAAATAACACTTTTGCTATAGTACCATCTGTACAGGGCGTCTCTTTTGATGTAAAGAAAGCTGAAAAACAGCTGGAAGAAACAGAAGAGGGAACTGATCTTAAAATTGACTTTACGATCACAGAACCAGAGCTTTCTACAGAAGAACTGAAATCCATGCTTTATCGGGATATATTAGGAGAATATACAACCTATGGAGGAGGTTCCGGCAGCCGTGTAACAAATATCCAGCTGGCCTGTGAACACTGCAATGACAGGATCCTGAATCCAGGTGAAACCTTTTCTTATAATGAAACCGTAGGGGAGCGTACTTCTGAAAGGGGCTTTCAGTCGGCTCCGGTTATTGCCAATGGGCAGTTGGTACCGGGAATAGGCGGCGGTATCTGCCAGGTTTCCACTACGCTTTATGCTGCCTGCCTGAACGCAGGGCTTGAAATTGTGGAGCGGCATCCTCATTCCAAACCGGTTGCCTATGTGCCTCATGGCATGGATGCTGCCGTATCCTGGGGAACATTGGATTATCAGTTCAGGAACAATACCGATTATCCTGTAAAAATCAAAACATTTTATGAAAACGGCGCAATTACCGCACAGATTCTGGGTACTTATAATAAGTCTGCCATCTGAAGAACATTTTTGATCCAGCTATACACAATAAGTGAGGGAGAATTGTAACTGTTTAGATTAAAGGAGGACATCAGTCCTCCCTTAATTTTACTGCTGTAGCCGCCTGACGCCGTCTGGCATCGTCCAGGGCCGCATAATGCTTTTTGGTAGTATTTACATCCCTGTGCCCCAGAACATCCGCTACAAGGTAAATATCGCCGGTTTCCTGATAAAGAGCAGTGCCGTATGTACTGCGGAGCTTATGAGGGGTGATCTTTTTTGTCGTCGTAATTTCTCTGGCATATTTTTTGACCAGGTTTTCAATGGCCTGAACCCCGATACGTTTTTTTTGAGCAGAATAGAAGAGTGCATGTTCATGGCCGGAGAGAGGAGTGATGTTTTCTCTGACTTCCAGATAATTCCTCAGAGCCTTTTCTACCTCAGGACCAAAATAAACAACCATTTCATTTCCACCTTTTCGGGTAACTTTGATTCCATTATTTTTAAAATCTACATCCTCAATATCAAGACCTACACATTCTGAAACACGGATTCCTGTACCAAGAAGCAATGTTACAATAGCAAGATCCCTTTCTTTATTCTTTTCCCAGAACACACGTTTTTGTCCGGTAAGCGTATCTCCACAATGCTCAATATGATCCAGAAGAAGAGCCACCTCGTCAGCATCCAGACGTATGATGCTTTTTTCATGGATCTTAGGCACATCTACAAGCACAGCAGGATTGGTTTCGATCATTTCTCTTTTATAATAATAGGCATAAAAGCTTCGTAAAGCAGAGATTTTGCGTTTCAGACCAAGTTCTCCATTAGTTTCCAGTTTATCAGCATTCCGGTTCTGATAAACCTTCAGATATTCCTGATATTCCTCAATATCCACAGCTTTGACCTGATCCAGAATCTGAACGGTAAGATCAGTCATGGATTTTTCTTTCAGAGACGGATTGGTTTCCAGAAGAAACTGAAAAAAGATGCGGATATCATAGGCATAAGAAATTCTTGTTTTTGTTGTAGTTGTTGCATCAATGGCACGAAAATAATCTCTGCAAAAAGGTGGCAGGGTTGCCAGAACCTGACGAAGCCGCAATGTATTTTCGATATCTGTATGTTCATGATATGTCTGTTTTTTTTCCATAATATAAAACTCCTTAAGCAAACGGATTTTCGGATTTCTTCATGATTATACCACAGAAGTGGTTCTTTCGTCTACATCTATATGAAAAACTCGGGTTTGTCGTATAGATGTATTTCCATATAGATGGCAGGATTTTTACCTTTTTGTACTTCTTCTGCATCTTTTGCAGCCAGAATTACTGCTTATAAATAAAAATCCTGCCAGGTATAATTTATTGTTTTATTTTCCCGGACGCTTTACGTAATCCAGTGGATCTTTATGTGTGCCTTTTACAATAATACCCAGATGTAAATGAGCTCCAAAGGATGTTCCCGTATTTCCTACATAACCGATCAATTGTCCTTTTTTTACTTTTGACCCCTGTTTTAATCCTGGAGCAAATTTTGACTGATGCATATATTCAGAAACAATCCCATCTGCATGTGTGATCTGGATATGATTTCCTGCACCGCCGTTATTATGTTTGATCAAAGATATCGTTCCATCTGCCACTGCGTAAATAGGCTCACCGGATTTTGCCGCGATATCGATTCCTTTATGATATGAGGAAGCTCCCGGTCCCGGCGGTTTTCTCGGTCCAAAATAGCTTGTAATGATGTTATTTTTGGAGCTGAGAGGCCAACGGAAATTTTTCTCCTGATAATCGGGGATCCATGCTCCGTCATTGCCTACATAATGTGTCCGGTCTATCCAGCAGTTTCTTTTCATGATACCGGTAGATGGAGACAGATAGTATTTTTTCTTATTGACGGTGATCCAGCCTGTCTGCCTCTCTCCTGCACTGTTCAGGAAATAATGGTTCCCTTTCAGGTTCAGCCATCCTGTAGCCAAAAGACCATTGCTCTGAGCATAATAAATCTTGCCCTTTATGGCAGCCCAGGCATTTTTATACATCTGACCGTTTCCATTAAAACAATACATATTTTTTACAAGAGTAACTTTGCAGGCATCATATCTGGCACCTGTATGAGTATTAAACAGATATTTATGGCCTCCAATGGTCTGCCAGCCTGTGACCATTTTATGATCTGAGGGGCGAAAATACCGATAATAAGAACCAACCTTATAAAATCCCTTTACCAGAGCATATCTGCTGCCTGCATAATATCTGGAGCCGTCAGAAGCTGTATAAAAGGCATTGCGGAGCTGTACTCCTGTTTTGCGGTCAAAAGCATACCAGTTTCTTCCAATTTTGACCAGTCCGGTTTTCCGGTAACCATTTTTGTCCATATAATACCGTTTTCCCTTATGGGTAACGATTTTGTTTCGGATCATCAACCCATTGGAATTAAAATAACGTACCTTTCCCTGAACGGTCTGGAAACCCGGACGGATCACTCCGTCATGGAAAAAATAATACATATTTCCCGAAGATGTACGAAGCCAGCCTGTGTGCATACACCCGGTCTTTTTATTGAAAAAATATCGTTTGCCCTTCACAGTCTGCCAGCCTGTAAGCATCTTGCCTTTATTGCTGAAGCAATAAGTCCTGCCCTTAAGCTTCTGGATACCCGGCTTCGCAGCTCCTGTTCTGGAATCAAAATAATACCTGACACCGGAAGGGGAAGTATACCAGCCTTTTACTTTCCTTCCTGCGGAATTGTAATAATAATAAGAGCCATTCTGATAAACAAACTTTTTGGGGGATGCTGCCTGGACAGATTTTGGTGCAGCTGCAGTAAAACATCCGGCAAAAAAAACTGCTGCAACCAGCCAGAGGATCGCTGTGGACACAGTTATCTTCTTTTTCATTTTTTCATTCTCCTTCATCTTTGGAATAAAAATAAGATAAAATTACAGAATATGTTCGTCAAGCAAAATTGTAAAAGGTCCGTCATTGATGAGGGATACTTTCATATCCGCGCCGAAGATACCATGTTCCACTACAGGCACAGATTTCTGTGCTTCCTGGATCATATACTCATAAAGCTCTTCTGCCATCTTTGGTTCCCCTGCTTCAATAAAGCTTGGACGATTGCCTTTTTTGCAGTTTGCATACAGTGTAAACTGAGAAACAAAAAGAAGCTCTCCGGATACGTCTTTTAAGGAAAGGTTTGTCTTTCCGGCTTCATCTTCAAAAATACGAAGCGCCAGGAGTTTTTTCAGGTATTTATCTGCAATTTCTTTATTGTCATCTTTCCCTGCTCCTACAAAAACAAGAAGCCCTTTTCCGATCTTGCCGGTTGTTTCTCCATTTACTGTTACTTCCGCCTGCAGTACTCTTTGGATAAAAAGTCTCATATATTGTGTGCCTCCAGTCATTCTAAATTTTAGTATAACATAGTTTTACATATTTGTGTCTTTATTTTTAATATATTATATAAAAATGTTAAAAATAGACAAAAAGATACCGGGAAAACAGTGCATACTGCCCTCCCGGTAAAAGTATTTCTGTTTATGATCACTTTTTCTTTGAAGCGTCAAAAATCTGAACTGCATCAATGATGACCCTGGCTGCATTTTCCAGCCCCAGTTTGCCGCTGTCGATACAGAGATTATAATCCTTAGCCGAACCCCATTTTTTATTTGTATAATAATTGTAGTAGCTTGCTCTGCTCTTGTCTGTCTTATTTATGATATCTTTTGCTTCTTTGTCACTCTTTCCGTACTTGGAAGCGATCCTGCGGATCCTTACATCCAGATCAGCATGGACAAAAATACTGAAACAATCTGTCCAGTCAGACAAAGCATAATCTGCACAGCGGCCTACCATAACGCAGGGACCTTCTCCTGCCAGTTTCTTGATCGCATCAAACTGAGCCAGGAAAATCTTATGATTCATAGGCATATCGTTAAATCCCGCAGAAGAATATCCAAAGGAATAGGTATCCATCACAAGTGAATATAAAAAGCTGTTGGTAGGTTTTTCATCATGATGCTCAAAAAGCTCCTTACAGATACCGCTGTCATTTGCCGCATGCTCCAGAAGCTCTTTATCATAACATTTAATACCAAAATATTTGGCAACCTCCTGCCCGATCTGTCTTCCGCCGCTGCCGTATTCTCTTCCGATCGTAATGATTGAACTTGTAGTATTACTCATAAGCTGCACACTCCCTTCTGCGAAAATAATAATCTTTTCATATATTATACATTATTCCAGAAGAAATGCAAACTATTTTCTTAATTTTTCTAACAGCTTCAAAAAATAGTCTGGCAAAGGAGCTTCGAACTCTACGTATTCTCCGGTTACCGGATGACGAAAGCCCAGTATCATCGCATGAAGCGTCTGCCCCTGAAGATGAAAGGGATTTTTAGAAGATCCATACACCGTATCTCCCAGCAGAGGATGCCCGATACTTGTCATGTGAACGCGAATCTGGTGTGTACGTCCTGTTTCCAGACGGCATTCAATATAGGTATACTGCCCAAACCGTTCCAGGACTTTGTAATGAGTTACGGCATCTTTTCCGTTTTTGTGATTGATAGCCATTTTTTTCCGGTCAGTGGGGTGACGTCCGATAGGTCCCTCTACAGTACCCTCATCCTCTTTCAGATTCCCCTGGACAACAGCGCGGTATCTGCGTTTAATAGAATGTTCTTTTAGCTGCTCTGCCAGATCCCTGTGCACAGAATCCTCTTTGCAGATCACAAGTGCTCCTGTAGTATCTTTGTCGATCCGGTGAACGATACCTGGACGAAGGACACCGTTGATACCAGACAGGTTATCTCCGCAGTGGGCCATGACTGCATTGACCAATGTCCCTTCTGTATGTCCTGCTGCCGGATGGACCACCATTCCCTTGGGTTTATTGACTACCAGAAGATGATCATCCTCGTAAAGAATATCCAAAGGGATATTTTCCGGTCTGATATCCGGCACTTCCATATCCGGAACTTCTACCTGGATCTGTACCCCGGGCTGGATCTTGTAGTTTGCTTTTACCGGCCTGCCATCAGCAGTTACCTTTTGTTCTTTCAAAAGTTTCTGAAGATAAGATCTGGAAAATTCAGGACACTGTTCCGCAAGATATCGGTCAATACGGACAGGATCTTCTTCCTGATTTATGGTAAATGTAAGTAAATTCATGAATTCTTCCTTTTTTTGATACTCATAAAAGCAAAGTCTTCATCCTGATAGACGAATCCTGCCAGGACGACAAAAGCAATCCCCCCACAGACTACAAAAATATCTGCAGTGTTAAACACAGGAAAATCGATCAGTGAGATATAAATAAAATCGATCACATAACCGTGGAGCAGACGGTCGATAAAATTTCCCAAAGCTCCTGCCCAGAGAACAGCTCCGGTGATTATCAATGGCAGGTAATACCTGTTTTTCGGGATCCTTCTGTATGCGTATATAAGAAAAACAAAAAACAGCATGCAAAGAATCAGAAAAACCATCTGTTTTCCCTGGAACATACCAAAAGCCATTCCCCGGTTCTCCAGATAAGTAAGTTCCAGTACTCCGGGAATCAGCGAAATGCTTTCAGACCCTTTTAAGGCCGTCTCAGCCAGATGTTTTGTCCATTGGTCAAGAACAGTAAGGAGAAGGATTCCCACTGTCCACAAAAAGCCGCAGAAAGGCTCTGGGAAGATACTGGTATTCCTGTATTTTCCTTCCGGCCTCATAAAAGAACTGCCTGGATCCCGTTAAGAAGCTCCTCATCGGATACACTTTTGTCTATAAAACTGTGTCCGATGCCTTTCATAAGGATAAATTTGATCTTTCCTTTTTCCATTTTCTTGTCATTTTTGGTAGCAGCCAGCACCTGCTGGGGATCCAGACCTTTTACTGCCACCGGAAGGTCAAAAAGCCGACAGCCATTGAGGATCTCCTGATATTCATCTTCTGTGAGAAGACCACGTTTTTTTGATATCTGTGCCGCAGCTGCCGTTCCAACAGCTACACACTGCCCATGCAGAAGCTGGAAATCCATCAGCTTTTCAATCGCATGACCGATGGTGTGTCCAAGATTCAGAAGAGCCCGTTCTCCCTGCTCCTTCGGATCTCGTTCCACTACTCCTGCCTTGATCTCACAGCACCTGCGGATCACAGCAGCAAGTGTCTCATTATCCAAAACACGGATTCTTTCATAATCTCTGCATACAGAACGGAAAAGTTCTCCGTCACAGATCAGTCCGGTCTTCAAAATCTCACCCATGCCACAGGCAAATTCTTTTTCCGGAAGGGTCTTCAAAGTCTCCATGTTCATAAATACCAGTCTTGGCTGATGAAAAGCGCCTACCATGTTTTTGTACTGCTGAAAGTCTACACCTGTCTTTCCTCCTACACTGCTGTCTACCTGTGCAAGCAGTGTGGTAGGAATCTGTATAAAATCAATGCCTCTTAGATAGGTGGCTGCAGCAAAACCCGTAAGATCTCCGGTCACACCGCCTCCAAGAGCCGCCAGAATCCCTTTTCTGTCAATTTTATTCTGGATGAGAAAACGGTAAAGCGCCTGAACCGTATCAAGGTTTTTATTCGGTTCTCCTGCCTCAAATTCAAAGATCAGGACTTTTGCAGAAACCTCCTCCAGAAGATCTCTTACCTGTGCTGCATACAGAGGAGAAACGTTGCTGTCCGTAACAATGCAGACAGTCCGGTTATCCAGCTCTTCGGCTTTCACTGCATCTGTCAGTCCGTCAAAACTGTTTTCGAAATAAATAGGATAGGAAAAATCTCCTTCTCTTTTTACCTTTAATATATTTTTTTTCATAATTAATCATTCTCCCTGTTCTATCACTTCTATGAAGTCAGACATATTTCAGAAGACTCACTCCGATCCTGCCTTTTTTCGTCTTTCCTGAGACTTTCTCAAACAGAAAACGCCCTTTTCCGCGGACCGAGATAATGTCTCCTTCTTTTGGTTCATATCCGTTAGAGGTAATCAGCTTTCCGTTGACAAAGACCTGCCCGCCCTCTATGAACTGGACCATACTGCTCCTGGAAGACTGAAAGGCGATCGATATCAGAGCATCCAGCCGTACAGAAGAACAGGTGCCGGAAACAGGTGCAAGTTTTGGTTTCGGAAATGCTTCCGGATCCCACACTCTGGATACAAGAACCGTTGTATGTTTTACACGACAAAGATTCTCCTCAATATAATCAGCGATCTTCTCCTGACAGAACACCCAGGCCGCATGTTCCTGTACAAGGATGTCTCCGATCACAGACCTTTCTACCCCAAGTCCCAGGATTGTTCCAAGATAGTCTCTGTGGGTAAGAAGTTCAGAAAATTTAACTGCTTTTGGTTCGATCTTCAGGCAGCATATGGGATATTCCCATGAAAAAGCAAGAGCATCAGGATGAAATGCAATCATCTGACGCTCTGCCTGGTCATAGCCTCCGAAGCTTTCCATGACTATACCTGGTAAGTGTGCAGCCTGACTTTTTACCAGATTCTGTTCGTTTAAATTAAGAAAATCCGAAAAGGTGACAATATCTCTCTGATAAGAGAGATTTGCCAGTTCCCGGATCCTCTTAATGAAAAAATCATCTTTTTCCATAATATATCAATATCCTGCCCTTACAGACGGAGCAGATCCTCCAAGGATATTCTGCAGGTCACCTGTAATGTCCACATTAGCCGGTCCCAGAACAAAAATGTAGCTGGATACCTTCTGAAGGCTTCCGCCAAGGGAATAGCATGCACCGGAAGTAAAATCAATGATCCTCTGTGCGAGTTCAACATCGATTCCTTCAAGATTCAGGATCACTGTAGAATTATCTACCAGCGTATCCGCAATCTCACGGGTATCTTCCATAGAAGAAGGTTTGATCACACAGACCTCCATGTTTACAGAGTTAGAGCTTCTTCTGCTGCTTCTCATCGGAGTGATCTTAGAAGAGCTTTTTACCGGTCTGTCCTGTTTCACAGCAGCAGTTCTGACTGCCGGTTCCGGCTTTGATGTGTATTTTTTCACTTCCTCAGCCAGTTCTTCCTCCATATCATCATAGTCGTCGTCATAATCTGCTGACTCTTTCTTCTTTCCGAATTTCTGAAAGAATTTCTTTACTGGCTTCTCATCCTGGTCGTCATCCAGAAAATCCTCATCAGATTCATCCATGATGTCGTCATCCAGAAAATCTTCCTCATCATAGTCATCGTTCAGTTTTACAGCATCCAACAGCTTATCTAAAACACTCATTTTAATCTCCAATCTTATTCATTCTCATCGTTATCGTACATAGTTTCTTTCACCAAAGATACCTGTGCCGACACGAACCATAGTTGCGCCTTCCTGGACTGCTACCTGGTAATCCCCGGTCATGCCCATGCTCAAAACACTCATACTAACATTATTAATGTTTTTTGCTTCAATGTCAACACTTAATTTTTTTAATTGTCGGAAAAACATGCGGTTTTCCTCTGCATTTTCAACGAAAGGGGCAATGGTCATCAGACCGCATACCTTAATATGAGGGAATTCTGCAATGGTTTCTATAAGTGGAAGGACTTCGTCCATTTTCAGGCCAAATTTACTTTCTTCTTCCGCCACATTGACCTCCAGAAGGACAGGAACCTGTACTTCATGTCTGGCAGCCTCCTGTTCGATGGTCTGCGCAAGGCGAAGAGAATCTACCGAATGTATCATAGCAACTTTATCTACAATATATTTCACCTTGTTTCTCTGCAGATGTCCGATCATATGCCAGCGGATATCTGCAGGAAGCTGCGGATATTTATCCATGATCTCCTGGACCTTGTTTTCACCGAAGTCTCTGGCACCGGCATCATAAGCCTCCTGAAGAAGCTCTGCCGGTTTGGTCTTACTTACAGCGATCAGCGTAACTTCCTCTGGATCACGGCCTACCGTCCTGCACGCATCCTGGATATTTTTTTTAACCTGTTCCAGATTTTCTGTTATCATAAAATTCAGCCTCCAGACTAATATAAGATTTCCTGCTCACTGACCTTATCGGCATTACGGACAATATGATCGTAACGGGAAAGACCGTAGACAGTATTTTTTGAAACAATGGCATATTCTTCATTCTGATCCAGAAGTTCAATGTGCCGGAAAACAGCATATCCCTGGTTGGTGCAGTATACACCTTCCAATACACCGATATCTTTAATGACAAATCGGCTCTGGTCATCAGAACAGACAGCCACATCCCCCTCCTGAAATCCCTTTTTGTCAATAAAATACAAATACTGTGTGGGTATGGCAGCAGTTTCCGTATTTTCCGCTTCGCTGCCTTCCGCAGCCTTATTTTCTTCTGCTTTTTTCTGCGCTTCTTTCATAGCTTCTTCATCTTCTGTTCTGGCATAGATATCCACAGGTACGAAAGACGAAGTAGAATTTCCATTTTTATCAGATCCTTCTATCATAAGTCCTGTCTTCTGAGTTTTCGGATCTGTTGTCAGATACTTTTCCGGTATTTTGTATGCTTCCTTGGTAACAATAGCAGATAAGGGGATCTTAAGACCTGTAACGGTATTCGTTACAAGTTCAATTTCAAGGAAACGGTCTGAAGCATATCGGATAAGACCTTTGTTAAAATCAATTTTTCCATATTTCTGACCATCGATCTCCACAATAGAAAAATCGCCGCTCTGGGTCATATCATCTTTCAGAAATTTTACTCTTACTGCAGTACGGTCTGCAAGTTTTGCCTCCTGCTTGCTGCTGAGAGGGATCAAAAGACTCCATCTTTCATCTGTGATCAGTGTATATACCGGATCGCCGGCCTGGATAGAACCGTCATTTTTCAGGTCTGTTTCATGGTAAGCATTCTGATCAAAATCTGCTGCAGTCAGGGTAGACGCAGTTTTATCCTCATATCCATCCATAGAATAAAGAACAATCCCGTCTCTGTCAGTTTTCGTGATGTTCTGTCCGCCTAAAGTTGTAACACCTGACTGAGAAGAGCCTGCATACTGCAGGATGTTTCCCTCCAGGTTATATTTAAAACTATATGTATTATTAAATTTACTGGAATTAAAGCTTTTGGAAAAACTCATCATGTCATTCCGGATATTTGACATTTCCTCCGGAGTAAGTTCTGTTTTATTATCCGTAGGTCTGGAGCTTCCTATACCATAAACCACACCATTGGCATTGATCTTGTTTCCCTCTTTTGCATAGTAGGTAATATATCCGTCTGTATCTGCTTTATAAACGGATTCTTCCCGTACCGCCAAACCAGTATAAGTTTCATTACGGGAAAGAGGTCCTGAAATGACCTGATAGGATTCCACCTTATCAGAGGTCAGATAAAGGATCATGCTGAAGATCATGTACAGCAGCAGCACTCCAAAAAGCATAGTTCCAATATTCAGTCCAAAAATATTTTTTATCCTTGACAGAAGCCCGGGGCTTCTGGGGGATCTGTTTGTATCAGGCAAAAAAATGCCTCCTTTTAAAATACTTTTTCAGATATACCAGGTTATTGTAACATTTTCCATCGGGTATGACAAGGAAAACAAGGATTTTTTTGTACCCTGCGAACATATTTTCCGAATATCTGTTTGCCATTTCCCATAATATATGCTATAATTAACAAAAATGGATCATACGGAATTTTTGGAGGTATACAATATGGCATACGGCAGGATCAGCAAAAAACAGCAGGAAATACTTGACTATATAAAAAATGAGATTCTGAACAGGGGATTCCCTCCTGCAGTTCGCGAGATCTGTGAGGCAGTTCATCTGAAATCTACATCTTCTGTCCATTCCCATCTGGAAGCCCTTGAAAAAAACGGCTATATACGCAGGGATGCTACCAAACCCAGAGCAATTGAGATCCTTGACGATCAGTTTAATCTTGTACGCCGGGAAGTGGTCAATGTTCCCCTGATCGGAACAGTTGCAGCAGGACAGCCGATCCTTGCGGTAGAAAATATTGAGGGATATTTTCCGGTTCCATCAGAATTTATGCCTAATGCACAGAGTTTTATGCTGAAGGTAAAAGGTGACAGTATGATCAATGCCGGAATATTTGATGGTGATCAGGTACTTGTCAAACAACAGTCTTCCGCCGAAAACGGCGATATGGTTGTTGCATTGGTAGAAGATGCTGCTACTGTCAAAACTTTCTATAAGGAAGACGGCTACTATCGCCTTCAGCCGGAAAATGATGATATGGATCCAATTCTGGTCCATGGAAATCTTCAGATCCTTGGCAAAGTATTTGGCGTATTCCGTTTTTATAATTGATGCACAAAACCCCGCTGCCTGTATAGGTGAACAGGCGGCGGGGTTTTACTTTGTCATTTAAGTTTACATAACTTTATTATCGTAAATCATAATCGTAATCGGTGTTTATTTATCTGATCCGGACAGAAATTCGTCCATTTCAAGAATCTTTCCGTCACGCCAGATTCTCTCCAGATCATAGAACAGACGGTTCTCTTCATCAAATACATGGATGATCAGATCGCCATAATCCATAAGGATCCAGTTTGAACTTTTTGTTCCCTCGATCTGTTTTGGTTCGTATCCGGCCTTTGAAAGCTGCTCTTCTACATTGTCTACCATTGCCTGTACCTGATTGGAATTACTTCCGCTTGCAATGATAAAATAATCTGCCAGAACAGAAACCTCATGTATATCTATTACTTTCACATCCATGGCTTTTTTCTCATCCAGAGCTTTTAAAGCAAGGACTGCCATTTCTTTTTCCATATTCATGAATGAACGCCCCTTTCCATATGTAAATCCTTATAGTAAATAAACGCATCCTTTGTAGTAAGATCAATATCCTTGGGGTCTTCCTCTAAATATGCCAGGGTGTCCTTCAGGATCTCGTACATGCATTCATCCAGATCACGGAATGCTAATGCCCGTATCTTGTCCAGATGCTGTGCTTTGTATCTTCCCGGCTCAATATAGTCTGCAATATAAACGATCTTTTCCAGAAGACTCATCTCCGGTTTCCCGGTTGTATGGAACCGGATAGATGAAAGGATTTCTTCATTTTTAACACCATACTTTTCTTTTGCAACAAAAGCTCCAAGTTTTGCATGAAGGAGAAAAGGATGCTCTTTTTCAAATTCCGTGACCGGAATCCGGTTGCTTTCACATAATTTCAGTTTTTTCTTGTTGGGAATACATTTTGCACAGTCGTGAAGAAGCCCTGCTGCCTGGGCATCCTTCATATCATAACCATGAGCCATTGCCAGGGCCGCACAGGTGTACATAACTCCCAGTGTATGCTGAAAGCGATCCTCATCCAGATATTTCTGAAGCTTTTTCTGCATTTTTTCAAAATCATACGCTGCCATATTATCTGACGTCTCCTTCTGATGTAAGATAAATATTATTTTCCCGGATATAGGAAACAACCGGATCCGGAACATAATAGCGAAGACTTTTGCCCTCATGGAGCCACTGGCGGATCAGCCGGCTGGAAATATCGATATTCAAAGTATCCAGCCGGATAAAGCATCCATGATACTGCTGAGAAAGAAACGTCATCTGCTGATCCAGGCTCTTTGCAGGGACATGATCCCTGGCTGCTACCACGATAGTACATGCTCCGCAGATCCTTTCCGGTTTTTTCCATGTGGCAAAATCATAAAGAGAATCTGCCCCAATAATAAAATAATAATCTGTGTCCGGATTCTGTTCTTTCAGCCGTTCCAGTGTCCGATAGGTATAAGTATACCCGTCTTCATTCATTTCTATCAGAGAAAGCTCAAAATGCGGATTTCCAGCAATGGCTTTTTTAACCATAGAAACCCTCTGTTCATTGCTGGCCTGACCCTGCCGGTTCCTCTTATGAGGCGGATTTCCGCTGGGCATAAACCATACGCGGTCAAGGCCAAGCTGTTCATAGGCTTTTTCGCCAAGGATCAGATGTCCTACATGGATAGGATCAAAGGTTCCCCCCATGATCCCTATTTTTTTACGGTCTGCTCCCATACCAGCACCTCTCTGATATCATTTAAGGAAGGATGATTTTCTTTTTGTCTTTTTTACCTTCTCTGTAAAGAACGATTTTTCTTCCGATCACCTGTACTACCTGAGATTGTGTTCTCTCAGCCAGAATCTCTGCCATCTGACGGGTGTCATCCAGACAGTTCTGTAGAACATTGATCTTGATCAGTTCTCTTGCTGCAAGAGCCTCGTCTACAGAGGCAGTATTTTCCGGAGTAACCCCGCCTTTTCCAAGCTGAAGGATCGGTTCCATTTTCATCGCCAAGCTTTTCAGATAAGCTCTCTGTTTACTTGTCATCACTATGACCAGCCTTTCTAAAATCACATTTATTTATAGTAGTCAAAATCAAAGCCATACATACGGACTGTATCGCCTTCCTGAATACCTGCATTTTCCAGTTCGTCCAGAATACCTCCATCTTTGAGGAAACGCTGGAAAAAGGCAAATCCCTTTTCGGAATCCAGATTGGTGTATCCAAGCATCTTCTCGATCTTTGGTCCCTCCACAACAAATACATGCGGATCGTCCTCTGCCTTTGTGATGGTATAAGGAAGGTTTTCTGTGATCAGCACATCCTCCGGGAAAAATTCCTGCTCAAATACAACACGCTCTGCCGGGCACTTGTCCAGAAGCTCTTTAATGCCGAAAAGAAGTTCTCTGATCCCCTGTCCTGTGGCAGCGGATACCGGATATACCTGAATGCCTTTTGGCTCAAATTCTGCTTTCAGAAGGGCCACAGGATCCTCTTCACCATAAATACAGTCGATCTTGTTTGCTGCGATCAGCTGAGGTCTGGCTGCGATCTCCGGATTATACGCCTCAAGTTCCTTATTGATCTTATAGATGTCATCAATGGGATCACGTCCTTCTGTAGAAGCTGCATCCACAATGTGTACCAGGACTCTGGTACGTTCGATATGACGGAGGAATTCATGTCCCAGACCCACGCCCTCAGAAGCTCCCTCAATAAGTCCCGGGATATCTGCAATGACAAAACCGCCGTTCTCTGTATCCACCACGCCAAGATTCGGGCTCAGTGTAGTAAAATGATAGTTGGCGATCTTTGGCTGTGCATTAGTGACTCTGGAAAGAAAAGTAGATTTTCCTACATTAGGGAAACCTACCAGTCCTACATCTGCGATCACTTTCAGTTCCAGAAGTACTTCCAGTTCCTGAGCCGGCTGACCTGGCTGGGCGTATTTCGGTACCTGCATGGTAGCAGTTGCATAATGCTGGTTGCCCTTTCCGCCTCTTCCGCCTTTTAAAACGATTTGTCTGCGGTTGTCTCCAGACATATCTGCAATGACTTTCCGTGACTCCGCATCCATAATAACGGTTCCCTCCGGAACCTTCAGGACGATATCCTTACCGTCTGCTCCATGGCAGCGTCTCTTGCCGCCTTCTTCGCCGTCCTGTGCTTTATATTTTCTTTTATGCCTGTAATCTCCCAGAGTATTCTGTCCTTCGTCAACCTCAAAGATAACGTCGCCGCCTCTTCCGCCGTCCCCGCCATCCGGACCGCCGTTTGGTACGTACAGCTCTCTGCGGAAGCTTACATGGCCGTCTCCGCCCTTACCTGAACGGATCATGATTTTTGCTCTGTCTGCAAACATAAGTCGCTCCTTATACTGTAAACAAAAGGCTCCAAACCTGAACGATTTGAAGCCTTACGCTGAACTGATTATTCTGCCTCTACCGGTACGATAGAAACCTGTTTCTTATCGCGTCCTTTTCTGGTGAATCTTACAACACCATCTGTCAGTGCGAATAATGTATAATCTTTACCGCAGCCTACGTTCACGCCTGGGTGAATCTTGGTTCCGCGCTGTCTGTAAAGGATGTTTCCTGCCTTAACAAACTGTCCGTCTGCTCTTTTGGCACCAAGTCTCTTGGACTCAGAGTCACGGCCGTTCTTTGTGGAACCAACACCTTTTTTATGTGCGAATAACTGAAGGTTCATTTTCATCATGTCGTTACACCTCCCTGACTTTTACTTTCAGATACTTTTTCGAATAACTATTCTCAATTTCTGTCAGTCCGAGAACAAGGGAATCCATAAGGAGTGTTCCGCCCTCCGTTACAGGTTCGATGAAAGAAAAAGAAACGTAGCCGTCATTTTCTTCTACGGAAATCCTGTCATGAGTGAGGGTCTCAAGAGAATTGACTGTGTTGATCACCAGTACGGAAACTGCAGCGCATATAATGTCCTGCCCTTCCTCTGCATAACCGGCATGTCCTCTTGAAGTAAACTCTGTATAGAAATTGTTCTTCTTCGTGACTGTCACTGTAATCATACAAACACCAGATTAAGCGTTGATCTTTTCGATTTTAACTTTTGTAAACTGCTGTCTGTGACCGTTTTTCTTGTGATATCCAGTTTTTCTTTTGTATTTGTAAACGATAACTTTTTTAGCTTTACCGTTTTCAACTACAGAAGCGGTAACACTGGCATCTTTCACATCTTCTCCAACTTTTAATCCGTCATTGCTGACTGCGATCACGTTATCGAAAGTTACGGTTTCACCAGCTTCAACACCGAGTTTCTCAACTCTGATTACGTCGCCCTCGGCAACTTTGTACTGTTTACCACCTGT
>ENA-ORMO01001597-ORMO01001597.1-human-gut-metagenome-genome-assembly--contig:-NODE-1597-length-23095-cov-3.335547_pt1 | contig 23095 bp, 23 predicted proteins | sample MGYA00242106_ERZ509001 | MGnify/ENA primary metagenome ERZ509001 (study PRJEB26280, sample SAMEA2338736) | human gut metagenome | biome: human gut; feature: human-associated habitat; material: faeces...
GATCATCCGAATGTGTCAAGTTATCACAAAAAACTTTTAATATCCTTAAAGCCGCATAAATACTGGGCTTTCACAATTTAAGAATACAGTTACGAAAAAAATATTTATTGAACCCAAATTTCAGAACTTGTTTACCTTACCTCTATTCGCTCGGCGTAAACTTTCTTTTGTTTCTTTCACTATATATTCTATTGTCAAGGTTCCATTTCTATAATAAGGAAAGCGCTGTTACTGCTCAACCGGGCCTGCGTATAGTACGAAAATATCCTTGCAGAAAGCATCTGGCTAAACGCGAAGCGATAGAAATGCCGGACGCGCAAATGCGACCAAAGACTGAATTGCAGCAAAGCACTCCCTCTATCTATTATCCGCTGAGGATTCAGAAATGATACCATTTCATTCCATCTTGGAGTGAATGAAACAGAAAAATAAGCGGCTCTTTTTCTGCGAAATTGTGCAGATACAGCGCCGCTTCATGGGAATATACCGCTTTAGGAAATTGTGCTTGCAGCAGATACATTTCATTGGTTAAACAGCCCGATGAAATATAAATACCATGTGCAGCTTTTTCCAGCCCAGCAGATTTTACATATTTATCCATCAGACTCTCCAGCATCCGATTTTCCGGTAAGCTCCCCATAATCTTGTCTTTTGGTAAAACGCCCCCTTCAAATTATACAACGGCTACACTGCAGAAAAAAAAGAGCGGTTCTACGCAAAATTTTGGTTCCTAATTTCTGCCCAGCGGCTGAGACATTAAATTTTAGAGGGATTAGATTTTATCCTGCCATATTAATTCTTTCTACATTATTCATTGATAACTGATCGAAAATCATCCGGCAAAGACCAACGGATTTCTATTTCCTTCGTTGCAAAAACAATCACTTTATCTATTACTTGATACATCTGCATTTTTAGCTCGTCATCCGCCATCTGAAGAAGCTTTTCCGTTTCTTCCAGATACCTTCCTGTTTTTTTAGAGGCAATCTCTTTGGCCGCATAGAGTTCTTCTTTCCGCCGTTCCTCTACTAAGCTCAATTCCAACCTCTTCTTTTCTTCTGTCAGCTTATTTTTTTGAAAAAGAAACATTTCTGCATCAAATTCACCATTCTTATACTGTTCGTAAAGTTGGAGTTGTAAAGAAGAAAAAGTCTCCTTCTTTTGTACAAGTCTCCTTATCTTTTGCCGGCATTGATTCAGGGAAGAGACTTTTGGTAAACTGCTCTCTTTTCTATATTCTTTTTGCATGACAGATAACTGTGCCTTATAAGCGGTCAATACAACTTCTTCCAGTTCTGATCTACTCCACCGTATCGATGCGCACTCCGTATTCTTTTGATACATAATCGATACACAGGAATAATATTCATCAAATCCAAACGTTTTTCTCAGCCGTCTTCCACAATACGCACAGTAATATACCCGATCCTGCTGGTTTTTCCGTGTGGATTCTGTCTTTTTCCTCTTCCCAATCTTAGAATTTGCCGCTTTGTACTCATCATGCGTGACAATTCCTTCGTGTTTTCCTTCTATTACCATCCATTGATCTGGTTTGTTTTTCTTTTGTACTTTCGCTCGGATCGTTTCATTCTCACATTTAAAATTGACCATAGCCCCTGTATATTTATAATCACGCAGAATACGCAGGATGGCTTGATGGCTCCACATTGCCCGATTATGCAATTTCTCCCGTGATATTTTTTTATATTCCATTGGGGTTGGTATTTCTTTTTCATTCAGCATGGCTGCAATCTCTGTACTTTTCATTCCAGAAATAGCAGATAGAAATATTTCCCTCACAATAGGAGCCGTCGCGGGGTCCGGCTCCATTTTATGTTTGCTTCCAGCCACTTTCCTATATCCGTAAGGACAATGTGTGATGTATTCTCCCTTGGCCATTTTCATATGCATGGAAGATTTGATTTTTTCAGATAAATCCTGGCTGTACTGCTGGTAAACCAAATTGCGAAATGCTACATTGATTCCCCCTGTACTTCCTATATGCTCTGCACTGTCATAACCGTCATTAACTGAGACAAATCTGACATTCAGAAGTGGGAAAACATGTTCCAAGTAATCGCCTACTTCCAGATAGTTTCGCCCGAACCTGGACAGATCCTTTACTACCACGCAGCTAATTTCTCCCGCACGAATCAACACAAGCATTTTCTGGAATTGCGGCCTGTCAAAGTTCGTTCCTGTAAGCCCATCATCCACGAATTCCAAAACAGGCATATTCTCAAAGTCAGCATGAGCCTTAATATATTCTTGCACAACAAAGCGCTGGCTGCGTATGCTGTTGCTTTCATCTTTCATCCCTATACCATCCTTATCTTCCTTTGATAGCCGCAGATAAATGGCAACATATTGCTTCATCCTTTTATGTCCCTCCTTTTGTTTCTTCTGAATTTTGAAAAAAACGTTCCAATTCATCCGCATACTTAAATTCAATTGAAATACGGCTATCTGCATAAATCCTCATCTCTTTTATCAAAGATTCTACCATTATTGAGGAAACTCCTTCCGCTTGATTGTATTCGTTCATAAAATAATTCCATTTTACTATTCCCTTATTAACCTCTTCCGATTTATCGCGGATACTGCTGATTTCTTCTGCTTCACGATAAAGCATTTCCAGTTCGTCCCGATAGGTATTTTTCGCATAAATATATTCATCTTGTGTCAGGATACCTTCTTGCAGATCTGTATATAGGGAAACAATCTGGTTTTGCTTTTTCTCAATCTGCGTTTCTATCTGATTCATACGAATCGTTTCAGAATTCGTCCGCTCTTTTTCATTTAATATATTCAGTTCTTGAAGTACTTTCCTTCCATCCAGAAATACTTCCATCTGTTTCCGAATTGTGTGCCAAACAGCGTTATCCAAGTCTTCTGCCCGGATGCCCTTTTGGCTGCACACCTCTTTTCCATGCTCAAGATTTGTTGGACATTTGTAAGAATAGTACCTTTTCGTACCACTTTTGGAAGAAGTATTATACGAGCATACTTGCTTCATTACCTTTCCGCAACCGGCACATCGAAAAATCGAACCGTATGGGTTTTCTCTTTTCGGTAGATAGGAATATTTTCCAAGATTGCCCTGTATCGTATTGGAGCGCTGGTCATTCACCTTTTGCACCTGCTCCCATAATTTTATACTTATCAAAGGTTCATGCGTATTTTTGACTATATCCCATTGCGAGGCTTCTACCCTATGATATGGAATACCTTTATACAAACTACTGGAGTGACGCCCTTGGGCCAGATGGCCGATATAAACGACATTATGTAGTATATCTGTCGTCACATGACGGTTCCATAACAAACCGGTTCCTTTTTTATTGTTGTTAGTGATGATCCCCCGTTCATAACGCACCCTCCCAGGAGAAGGATATCCCTTTTTGTTCAATGTACGAAGAATTGAACCGATACCCATTCCCTCCGCCCTCATTTGAAAAATCTCCGTTACAATAGGTGCCGTATCCGGATCAATGATCAAATGGTTTTTATTTTCAGGATCCCTAAGATATCCATAAGGAGCATACTTGCCAATATATTCGCCCTTCAACCTTTTAGCTTTCAGAGCGGAACTTGACTTGCGTGAAATGTCTTTTGCATAAATATCATTGATCACATTTTTCAATGTTGCTCCAAGCTGTCCTTCTGAAGAAAGGACAGCACTATCATATCCATCGTTAACAGCAATAAACCTTATTCCTAAAAACGGAAAGACTTTTTCCAAATATTCTCCGGCTTCAATATAATTTCTGCCCAGCCGCGATAGATCCTTTACAACGATACAATTAATCTTACCCTTTTGTACATCCCGCATCATTCTCTGAAACTGGGGCCGGTCAAAATCTGTACCGCTAAATCCATTGTCCGTATAAACCTCCACCAATTCAAGATAGGGCCTGGAAGATACATATTCTATCAAAAGATTTCTTTGATTTTCCAAAGAATCTGCTTCTTTCTTCCCATTATCCTCTACCGAAAGCCGTAGATAAACAGCTGTTCTGTAGGAATTGTCTTTTATGCAGACTGTACGATCACTCGTCTTATTTTTTCTGGATACACGCGCCATTAGAGCACCTCCAAGCAAAACAGTTCGCTTTTATCCGCTTTCTTCTGGTCCTTCAGAAATGCCATAACGTTTTCAAACTGATCTCTGTGCCGAAAAATCACTTCTATCTCCGGCCCCTCATACAAATTAATCCTCTCTACCAAATGTATGATCAGCCTTCTCGTAATTTCTGTAATATTTTCATACTCCCGGAATTGGGAAAGCCAGCTTTGATGTTTACTGAGGCCATGCATAATTTCACTTTTGCTGCTGTTCAGCCGTTCAATCACCTCCCTTGAAGATGTGATCCGTTTTGCGAACTCTTCTTTTAAGATCACAAACTCTTCCCGGGATAAAATTCCCTTTTTTAGATCTTCATAAATCCCTAAACGTAATTCATTATTTCTTTGGATATCCTCTTCTTGGATTACAATATTTGCATCAATTTTACGCATTTCTGCTTTCTCCCATGTCAAGGCTTCGATCTGAGCCAACGCCCGATCCATATCCAGAGCCACTTCGATCTGTCTCTGGATAATTGCAAGCATCGTATTATTCAGTACATCTTCTCGAATACTGTGGCTGCTGCATACATGTCTATCCATTTTATTGGCCTTGCATACATAATAGACATACTGTTTCCCTCCTGCATTAGAGATTTTTCGCACCATCGGCTCACCACAGTCCCCACAAAAAATACGTCCGCAATAGGGATGTACTACTTCTTCCTTACCGACCCTGGTATCCTCTTGCAAAATCTGCTGTACCAAATCAAACTGTGCGCGCAGGATAATTGCGTCATGCGTACTTTCCACACGATCCCACTCGTTTTTCGGTTTATAAACCATCTTCTTGGTTTTATAATTCGGTGTGGTTCTTTTTCCTTGGATCATCACGCCTGTGTATACTTCATTTTCCAAAATTCTCCGTATGGCAACATAGCTCCATTTAGCTCGTTTACTTGTCTTAAACTCCGATCGAAACTTGCTCCCCTGTGACTTTTTATATTCCATAGGCGATAGGATCCCTCTCTCGTCCAGCCTGTCCGCAATACGTCCAGGGCTCATCCCATCTATGGTCCATTTAAAAATATCCTTCACCACTCCGGCCGCGTATTCATCAATAATAAGATGGTTCTTATTATTCGGGTCCTTATCATATCCATACACGGTAAAGTTAGAAATAAAGTCTCCCTTTCGGCGCTTTGCTGCCTGGCTACTTCTCACTTTAATCGATATATCCCGGCAATAAGAATCATTCAGCAAGTTTTTAAAGGGAACCACAATATTATCTATATTGCCGGAAGACAGAGTATCCAGCCCGTCGTTGACCGCAATAAACCGGATCCCTAGCTGCGGGAATATTTTTTCAATATATTTGCCACATTCAATATAATCCCTTCCAAAACGCGACAAATCCTTAACCAGAATACAATTAATACGGCCCCTTTTTACATCTTCCATCATCCGCTGGAAGTCCGGCCTCTCAAAATTCGTCCCGGACCATCCATCGTCTTTATATTCTGCACAGAGCTTCATTTCCGGATGTTTACACAAAAAGGCCATCAATAATTCTCTCTGATTATGAATACTGTTGCTTTCTGATTTCTTATAAGTAGAAATGTCGCCATCATCCTTCGATAAACGTAGATAAATGGCGACATCAAATAATTGTGTTGAATTTTGCATCACAAACGCCACTCCTGTCATTTATTTGCGTCTCTTCCACAAACACGACCGGAGTATTCGCTAATTTCGTCCGCACTCAGTATATCATGATTCTTTTTATCATTCCAGCCGTTTAACCATAATTCTTCTGGAAATATTTTCTTTACATGTTGGATATCATATCGCAAAAGCTATCGTTTAGTGTCTCTTTCTCTCCAGAATAAGACACGCGTACTTTGACCTTTCCAACCCGAAAGCAATAAGGATCCCGAACCTGTTCTATATATGATCGCATTCGCTCTTCCAACGGTTGGTCAGGATCGATCTTTATTTCCCGAATATCCACCAGTCCATCCTGCATATTCTGCGGTTTGTTCTGTTTCTGCATAAAAATCACCTCACAAGTATTTTTTCCATAATCTGGATGTTTTATTCCTTCTTAGCGCCAAAATACTATAATTATTCTGTTCCAAGCTGATAATATGCCGCAATTTTAATTGCGACTGCGGCAAAAACAAACAATATGCCCGCTGCCAAAAGCAACAATATCAAAAGAAATATTAGTAAACTATTCACCATCCATCTCCATCCTTTACTAATTAAACGGTTCGCCATCTCTTTCTCCTCTATATAATCATCTCTGACATAACAGCTTTTCTATTCGGCTTTTTCATACATTCTAAAAAAGAATTTCATCCAGTTTGGTTAGTGCACAAACCCTACGCTTTCCGTCAGATGCCTTCTCTATCCATAAGGACTGTTTTTTATCCCCCATTCTCTTCAATTTTAATGCAAGCTTACCACAAAGCCTTTGTATCATAACTTCTCTATTATTTTTTATGTTCGTTATTTCGTATTCTTTTTGATATTCTTTTAATATCAAATGCAATATTCCCAATATGTTACGAATATCCTCTTCCCCATTTTCATCTCTAAATAATTCTCTGGTTATTCCAGTAATTAATTGCTGTCTTCTCTGTAGGCTTATTCTGTTCTGTTCATCCTGGCCTTTCAGAAGAGCGCATAAATGCTGCAGCGTATACTCCGGCAGCGTAATTCCATACATCTTATAAGCTGTATCCCAAAGACAATGCGCTTCATCGAAAATCAGCACATCATATTCCGGCAATTGGCTGATCTCCCCCCTTTTCTCTCTTAGCATGTCTCCCAAAATATATCCATGATTCGCAACTTGAAATTCATATTTTGTTTTGCGATTATCCTTTAACATCCTTTGATACCGGCAAGATAAGAAGTATGGACATTTATGACCACAATACATTACACAGATCTCCTTTTTCAAATAAGCCGGTATATCCCATTTGTCCAAGTCGTTTTCTCTCCATCCGCGATTCCGCAATAACTTTAATACTTCTATTGTGGCGTCCTTTTCCGATACCATTTTATTCCAATAACTTTCAAGCCTTTTATCACATATATAATGTTTTTTCCCTTTTCTTTCCACACAAGTCAAGCAATGATCAATGATACCTTCCTTTAATAGAATTCGGGATATTTGCGGAAGATATATACTCGTGATTGCATTTTGCATCGTAACTGTGGACGTCGCAATAACTACTGGCTGTTTATTATCTGTATACATGTTATAAACAATCGATGCTATCAGATATGCATGTATCTTCCCAGTATCTATCCCCGCCTCGTATAATGCCAACTTCCTATGCCTCAGCGCATGTAGAATAAAAAATGCAAGCTCCTCTTGTTTCTCTCTAAAAGGCATTTCATATTGAGGCAAAACATTCTCAAAAATATGGGCTAATAATTCATCTGCAGTTACTTTTTTAACCATCTGGGTTCCCTTCTTCCTGTATTCCATCTGTTCTCTCCTTTCGTTGTAAACTCATCCCGTTTTAAATGTCTATGACGGATTCTATATTGCACATAAAAAAATCCCCCTACTCTTAAGCCGCCAAGTAAGGGGATAGTGGAAATTGTTTAATGCATAATAATAAGAAAAGCGCTGCATTTCTGCAAGCGCTTGCCTTACTATGATCTACTCTCATTTCAGCAGATCCAGAAGCGTATAATCACCTTTCTGTATTTTTGATATTTCATGATATTTTTTAATTGCCTCCACAAGCACTGATGGTTCACAGAAATATTTTTTCACAAAATCATATGCCTTTACATCTGCCATTTTCAATTCCTCTTTACAAAAGATGCTTGGCTTCTTTCCTGATTTTTTGAATTCCTTATATTTATTTTCGCTAAATATGATCAGCATCTCTATTTCAGGGGCTGTAATCACATTAATCACATCAACCTTGTGCGCATACGCTTTACTAATCTTAAAGTTTTCACGCCTTGAATCAAGTATTCTGATAATTGAAATCTTATCTATAAAGCCTTTTCTTAAATATTTTTCTTCAAATCTTCTACCCTCTCTGCAGCGGATAACCTTTTCTTCTAGCATTTCTTCTCTGGAAAAAATCAAAAGTTCATGATCCAGAAGTATATCAATAATTGCATTTTCAGCAGAGCCTTCACAGATGCACGCCTTGTACTTTGCCAATTCCATAAGTGCCTCCTATACAAGGGCTGCAGCTATGCTTTTTTTCAGCCGCATATATGCCTCATACATTGGAGTTGTTCCTTCAAGAAAACCGCTTTGGTATGCGTCACTCTTCTTAATATCGTTTCTTTTCAATATATTGGAGAGATTCTCTACCGTAATTCCGTTGCGGTTTCTGGTAACAAATATACTGTCATTACGGTCATATTCATCCAGAAGCTCCGGATAATGCGTCGAGAAAATCAGTGTTCCTCCATTCTTATTCAGTTCACTGTCCATAAAAAAACGCATCAGTGTTACAACAATCTCTTTATTAAAATGGTTCTCTACCTCATCAACGACAATATACCCTCCTTCCTGCAGCACTTCCTGCGCCAGCGTAAAAGTTATCATCCCCTTTATCGTGCCCGAGGAAAGATAATTGTTTAATTCTGCCGGATGATTAAGCAGGATCTCATCTCTGCCTTTAAATTTCAAATGGATCAAAGGCTTTTGATCCTCTTCCTCAAAATGAAGGTTCTCAATTGTCGGATCTAAAAAGGTAATTACTTCAGCCGGTATATCCTCCGAGAATGGAAGCACATTAATGTTGGTAAAACGCAAAAGATTTACTACCCGTATCTGTTCTTTTGTCTTTTTATTTCTGGCGATCATAATACTTACATCCTCGGATAAAAAGTCTTCTTGGCTACTTCTGACCATCGCTGGCTCTTTTCCCTCAAAGTCAAGCATTGCCTTACGAGTAATCACTTCTTCTGTTTTCTTTGTCCATATAGATTCTGAAACAATACGATATCGAATCCCTTCTGATTTACTCTTCTTTGAAGTGATGACTGTTTCCAGACGGCAGATTTCCCTGGTTGTCTCTGAATAAAAGTAAGTATTTAAGACAACCTTCTTTGCTTCCCCCAATATGTCTTTGGTTTCACTATGATTGATCGGTTCATTATTAACCATTTCTAAAACCAATAAAATGACCTTTAGCACAGATGTCTTTCCTGACGCATTGATGCCAATAAAGCCATTTGCCGGATTCAGATAAATATTTGAGAACAAAGGATATAAATTTCCTTTTTGTTCCTCTGCAATTCTTTGCTGAGCATACAAGCATATATCCAGTTTTTCTTTAAACAGCGGCAACCCTTCTGCTGTAATACGAAGAAGTTTCATGTCTACCTCCAATTTTATAAACGTCTTTCATGTTAATATCTTTCATTTAATAATAATATATCACCTTTTTATTAATTTATCAACAAATAATTCGTTTTTATTTTTCTACCATATGTATCCGCATTTCACAATCTTGCCCACACGTTCCCATGCCGGTTCCTAGGCCCTCCATTCGCAGGGATTAGCGTTAGCCTCATAACAATATAGATAAGCCTTGTCTGTAAAAAGAACGGGCTATCTAATCTCCCATAATAGGCCAGCGTATAAAACACTATCTACGCTGGCCCTGATAGTTCCGTTTTTCCTATATAAAATTTGTTCTTTGATTATTTTTCAAGTATTTCTCCATCGTCCTATTTCATCTATCCAATGGCTTCATCCCCTCAAATATAAGTTGTACGGCCAGTTTAAATCCATACGCAAACCCTTCACCGTTCCGTATTGATTCACTTTGTCTCATCAAATCGCTTAGCTGCTCTACCTGAGCAAACTCATCCTTTGAAAGCATTCCTCTTAACTCTTTCCAGAGTTCATCGATTGCTTTTTCTAGTTCTTCAAATTCTTCCCCGTGTCCGTTAATTTTTTCAGCAGGATACAGTTCTCCTGCATACAATTCTTCTATCCTTCCCATCTCATTCTCCTCTTTATTCCATAATCGACAATTTTCCCTGTCTCCATAAATGAGCTTTGTTAGATAAGTATATTCTTGGTTCTCCATTATACTTTTCAATCTCCTCCATAAATCTCAGGTTCTTATCCACTATTTCTGGAATATCCACCTTCGCTATTACCATTGTGTTGACATCAAACGGCAACAGCATAAATTCCTCTCCCAAAAGACATCTTACGGAAGCCATGAGCCGTTCGTTCATACACGCAGCCGCTCCATATTGTCTATCTACACTGATGTAATATATCCGAAGCGGATCATAACGAAAGCCTTGTTCTTTTAATAGGTCAATTGTTTCCCACTCCAGGGCACCTTTAGATACCATAAACCTTCCCGCAGCAAATGTGCCCTTCTCTTCTTGAAGGTTTTGAAAGGCGCTCCGATATAATTCATCCTCGGTTATCCCCCATTCATTAAGCATGATATTTTTAACGAAGTAAATAGAAGTGGTATTTAAAGGAATCACATATCCAATGGCTAAGTCTGTTTCACCCAGTTTTCTCCACGGAATTTCCTTTAAAAAGTTCTTATTCCTCTCCCGGTTTATCAGCGCGATTGTAGCCCTTGTTTTTGAATGTTCCCAGATTCTCCAGATTTTTTCTGTTTCCGGCAGCTTATCTACCTCTTTTAAAAATTTCCTCACCCAGTTATCTAATATATCCTTCAATTTTTCTCCTTGAAGATACCGGATGTAGATTTCTTGTGGATACAGTAAAACTCCTATCCTGCTATCTTTTTTATGCACCTCGATTCCTTCCATTTCCATATTATTAGTATAGACCGTCCCAATTTCTGTGATTTCATATTCACCCAAAATTCTTTGATGCATTCCCACACACCGCTTTAGCTCCCGAATTAATCCTTGCTTAAACTCTCCATATTTAAGCATCTACTTTCCTCCTTTTTCCCCATCTTCCATCCTTTCAAATACATCCTGCAACAAGGTTCCACATTCCGGAGGTATATTAGGTTCTGTAAGACAGGCTTCTGTTAATTGCAAGCATGTATTTTTCTTATAATATGGTTCCATCATTTCTCCGATCAGTTCAGATAATTTATTAGCAAGCTGGTCAATTTCGCTGATATCCTGATGCTCATAAATGGCAATGGATATCAGTTTCAAGATACCTGATTCTTTTATCCTTTCTTCCACCCTGGGAACAATCTCATCCATATCACAGTCCCGGATCAGGAACCCCCGTAATGCGACTTCCCCCGTATATTTTGCTGCCGTATCATTGAGCCTTTTGCTCAGGTTCTCATACCCTTTTTGATATCTTGTTTTCAACACTTCCCTTGGATAAAGCTGTAAATTTCTATTCAGTTTCCCCAGCATGGCAGAAAGTTCTTCTCGAAGTTCTGAGCGAACATGGCTTTTTCTATCATATATCTGCATATTCCTCAGCGCCCTCACCTCCTTTAAACAATTTCCTGTTTCCCCCATCTGATGCACAGATTTCCATGCTCATCTTCTTCTCTCTGCATGAGTGTACTCATCAAGTCATAATTCACTCCAAACCGTTCATATATTGAATCCAGATCTGTTTCTTCGCCCTTCATAAACAGGTTCAATTTCTCTTTCGCCAAAATCATCTGCATCAAATTGGACTCCAGACTTCCTAAATAGGTAATAAAATAAATTTCTTTTTCTTCTTGGGATATATACCGGATAAACCGGAAATAGAATTGACTCATCTGAGAATTGTTATAATGTAATTCAGGGATAATCACCTTATTTACAAATTCCAAATTCACACTGGACGGCAGACTTTGCTGTGTACATAGAAGGATTCCATTTCCACTGCCTTGCAATATCTTTTTCAGTTCTCTTCGCTTATAAAAAGACATTTCTCCTGTTACTAAGAACAGTTCCCTCTCTGGTAAATAGCTCTTTAATGCTTTTGCATAAGATTGCAATACAGATTTATGCCGTACCCCGATTGCCACAATCTGATCTTTCCATTCCGCCACAAGTTCTACTACTGTCATAATCTTTACCGGCGTTTCTCCCTGATATTCCTTAACGGCATCCGGGGCAGCACTGATGCGCAAAAGCAGTATCATTTGTTGTACCAGCTTCATCATGCCGTCTTTTCTATCATTTCCGGTAGATTGAAAATAATAGGACCGCATGGTATGAAACTCCTGCAAAGCCTTTTCATATACGCTTTTCTCATCCGGAGCGAAACGAATTGGATACTGATAGATATGCTTAATATCCTTTCCAGACACCTCTTCAAATGTTCTGGTTATCACCGTTTTATCCAGCAATGCTTTCAATACATCCGCCTGATAGATATCCTGCGTTTTCTGCTCTAACCCAAACACCGTAATTTTACAGGGCAAATGGCTTGCAGCAAACAGCCTGTATCCTTCTTTATATGCAGGAATTGGCATGCCATAGTATGTATTGTCCTCCTCGTTCAGGCTGTTATCTTTCTTCTTGTAATGGTAAAGTTTGGGGCACAAAGAAAGCATGTTCACTGAATTGTTATACATTAGCTCCAATTGCGGGACAAATTCCTGTATGTTATTTCGCGTACTTGTTCCTGTTGTCAATGTTTTTGCCCAGCAGCGCCGAAAGCAAGCCAGCACCGCCTTTGTCCTCAAACTGTCCGGATTGCTGATTTCATCACTCTCATCCAGGATAAGCTGTACCTTTTTCCGGTTCCTTCTCATCCATTGTTGGATCTGTTTTTGATACTTCACCACTCCGCTTAATGTCATAAGAACAAAGTATCCTCTTTGTATCGTTCTCAAATCCCTTAACCCATGTATAAACACAAAAGGTAATCCATAATTAACCAAAACCACTTGCCAATTGTTGCGGATAGAAATTGCGGACGAAACGACCCATGTACTATGCAGCTTCTGGTTTTCCATCCTGAACATCCCGATTGCAATTCCAGCAAGAGTTTTCCCGCTTCCTTGCTCCCACTGTAGCATTCCATATCTTTTCTGCAGGAGCAAATTAATGTCTCGCCGTTGGATTTGATTGAGTTTTATCCATTCCAGCCTTTCCCTGTCAAATAGAGTAAATCTTCTTAGCCACTCTCCTATTTCATCGTTCTCTTCCATTGCACAAAAAGGCAGGGATTGTTTCTCATATTCACGCCGTTTTTTTCTCAGCAGCCGACCATATTGAGGAAATTTTTCCAGCTGAGGATTTACGACAAGATCATAGAATGGGAAGTATTCGGTTCGTTCTCCGGCGGTATAATCTTTTACAGCTAGCCCATAGTCCCGTTTAACTAACGCCGTACATTTCCGTACCTTGCTGATGTTCTGACTTTGCAAAACCTTCTTTAAATACAGCAAAACATCCTGCCGTTTCATTTTAGTCTGTTCCCAAGTTTTATAATCCATACCTTCCGGCCTTTTCTGCTCACGAAATTCCCTTAACATACCCATACATTCCGGGTATCTTCTTCGAGTCACAGGGTGGATTTTGATTTGATACAAATATTTCAGAAGCTGATATTGAAATGGATCCCTCTTAGCTGCAACTTCCAAGGAAATCCCTGCTTGGTTCCTCATCTGACACTCCCTGGCCATGCATATATACTGAGCATATAGAGCATCTGCTTCCCTCTCCAAATCTGAATATTTGTTCAGCCTTTGAGCCATTTCTTCCCGATACGGATACGCTATTTCCCTCACTCTTTTACTTCTTTTTTGCCAGAACTGTACCTTTGTGGCAAATTTCCGCACCCCTAGGGCCTCAAAAGCCTCTTCCGGCAACGCTACCTGGCATAGAAAAGAATATCGCTCCTCCATCTTCCGAATGGCCTTCTGATCTGTAAATGGATCAGTCAGAAAAGAACAGGGAACAATCACTGCAAGAATTCCCAGTGGAACCAGTTGTTCCCAAGCTTTCAGGCAATAATACAGTTGTGACGGCATCTCTTCTCCGTCCAATTCCCATTTTAAATGAAAAGGCGGATTCCCTATTACGCAATCAAAATGTTCTTTTGGTTCATATTCTTGAATATCCTGGTTCTTTAAATGCGCTTTCGGATATAAATAATGCGCAACCTGATAGGTTTCTAGATCCAATTCACAGCCATATACATTTCCTTCATTTGGGCAAAAATTAAAAAAATTTCCTTTGCCGCACGCCATATCTGCTACCAGATCCTGCTGTGTCAGCCCTAGACTCTCAATAATATATTGGCAATATTCAGGCGGTGTAAAGAATTGACCATTTTCTGCCTCTTTTTTTGCACTGCTGTATTCAGAATAATTATCGAAATCTTCTCTTTTCAGATTATGCAGTCCACCTACCCCTGTATATACATTATAAATTTGCTCTGCAGAAAGGTCTGTACATGGCTTTTCTCGATTCTTTACCAACTCTGCAACTTTTCTATTCCATGTTTTCCTTTGCTCAAGCGTAAATGTTAAATGATAACACTGATATTTCATACTTTTTCCATCCTTCAACAATATAGACTGACTTTTGATATTTCTAGCAGCAAATACTACCTGTTTGCTCTATCGTTAAAATGAAAAACGGCGTCGGCAAGCTGTTTTATTCAGCCTGCCGCCATCCGTTTTCTGGTTTCTTTGGGACATATCTTCCCTGCCTATGCACACCTGGTCGCCTGATATTCTAAAAAGCGCATCAGTGCATGAAAATGAGGTTCCAGCTGTATCTGATAATGGGTATTTTCTGTTTCAAAGCACACTCTTTTGATATTCTTTTCCTGGATCGCTACTACCTTTGACGTACGGTACAGTTCCCCACCGGTATAAACGATCGCCCGCTTCCCAATCTGAAGCGGCCCCAGCAGGCTTCCATTTAATATAATAATTCTTTTCGATTTCTCTCTTCTCTCAATAATCTTCATCCTCTTTTCCTCCTTTTCATCAAGCGGGCAATTCTTCGCTGTCTCCATCAATCTCAAAGGTTTCAGTACCTTCTTTCCAGTCTTCTTCATCAACATATTCATTCTCATCATTCATCTGCTGCATGTTCCTGACACGTTCTGCCAGAATTAATTCAAGCTGCTCATGAAACTGACTTGTCAATGTACGGATCTGTGTCAGCTCTTCTCCGCAGAAATCACGAAGCAGCCGAAATGTAGCTACACTATATGCGTCTTTTCCATTGGTCATTTTTTTTAGTCCAATTTCTATAACGCTGCCCCAGGAAGCACGCCTGCGGAACAAAAAAGCCTGATTCACAAAGTTTTTCCATGGTTTCAGGCTCGTTGGGGGAAGATTCAGCTGCATTGGCATATTATCTCCGCTTCGCAACACATACAAAATCCGCATGTTTTTGCAAGCTTTCCCGGTTCCCCTCTGTGCTGTTCCATAGCGGTTTAAAGCACACACTTTACACTTGCCTCCCGGAGAACCGAAGCCATCTTTTCCATCTACAGATGCGCAAAGCGGCCTCGCATTTTCGCTATATTCTTCGCCCTCTGCCCAATAGGAGTAAGCTTCGTGATGATGCATAACCACTCCTACAATTGTTTTTTCATAATCAGGATTTTCCGGATCCCCAGATGGAATTTCAAACTGCAATGCGCCTCCAGCCGGTATCTTAATTCTCTGGAATCCCAGACTCATTCCGTCCACATCGGCCCCTAACTCATCCGCTGAGAACCCTCCTTCGCCTTCCGACAGATTCATCTGTGGAAGCAGAAAATTATCTTCTTTCCGTATTTCTTCTTTATACATATCTGCCTCTTTCCGCCATGTTCATGGCTCATAAAAATTATTTCATTGCTCCCTTCTTGTTACTCTCGTCCCTTTTATTAGGCAACCGCCTTGTTAATCATATCCCATTGCCTCTGGGGCATTGCCAGAATATTATATCCAATCGCCTCCAATTCCGTCGCCCTATCGTAACTCTCCACATCTTGGCTATATCGTGTAACTGCATTTGCAAGGCCATACTGGCTCAGGCTTTTCCCTTCAATCAAGTGCTGCAATACGCCAGCACCTTCCTCCTTGGTAATATGGAATTGCTGGCTTGTCAGCCTCACAACGCCTGGGACATCTGCCGTATTCATCTGCCGGCCGGAAGCTTCCCGCATCTTATCCACGATCCGCGCAAACCGCACCTCTTCTACGGCCGCTTTTACAGTGTCCTGTACTTTTAAGCAAAAGGCTTTGTTGTCTGCCTGGATCGTCTCATCCGAGAAAATCAGAAAATCTTCATCCGAATCAATGATCCGACCTATATGTTTTGCACGAGTTCTTGCTTCATTTACGATCATCCCATTGCTGCAGACCAGCCGATAAACCAAAGGCTGAATATTGACTGCTCCCTGTCCAACCTCTGAATTACTGATAATCAACCCTGCCTGCACAATATCTCCTGGAGCCACTTCGGCTTCCAGTCGTTGGTTCACGACCTTGATATACATCTGACGTTCTGTGATTTGGCAGCTTTCCACCTTCGCTCCTTTCATCTCTGCAATAATCGGTAAGGCAATTTCTGCAATCGTCGTATTATCGATTACCTTATAACGGCTGCTCAGAAAAGCCCGTGCGGTTCCACCTAGTGCCCGGAGCATCCTCTTTTCGCTTATCCGCGAAAGCCAGGTATTTACATTTTGTACTAGCAGTTCCGACATTTCATTCTGCATCCGGTTATAATAATCAGCGGGTATTTTTAAATATGAGCCGATTTGCCTGTGAGCAAATTGATTAATTTCAAGGGGCTCGATTGCCTCGCTTCCATGATCGTAAAGATGTAGATAAGCAACTCCTTCAAAGGTTTCCATACGCATGTTTTTTGTATCTACCAGATAGTCTTGCTTTATATCATTCTGGCGTTCGATTTCTATAGCTAATTCCCTCAGACTAATGCCTGCTTTCACTGTTTTTCACTCCTTTCCTTCGTCTGCCTTACCAAGAAATCTGTGCGCCTTTTATCGTGCTTTCCATATTGAGTCCATTACTCTCAAATACACGCGCTAACCGCTCCCAGTAAACTTTAGCCGGGAATCCCGGTAAGTTTCCAATTACCGTCTCTTCTTTATCCCGTGTGACACAGATATTTCCATCTTCCCGGATCAGGAGGCAATTGTGTCCCTTAGAATCCAGATCTGCAATCACTTCTTCCAGAATTTTTCTTCCCTGCAGTTCAAACCAGATCTGTGGATCGACTGGCTCTTCTTTTTCATGCACCTCTTCATTTTCGTTTTTCTGAAGCAGCGGTACAATCTTCACCAAATCACATTTGATATTAGCGAAACGGTCAATGTGTATGTCTCCATGGTCATACTCAGGTACTCCATACAGACGGATACGACCAACGCCTCCCTCACAAATCAAATCACTGGGAGTCTTTTCACACCATTCCCATGTTGCTTTGGGATATAGCGCATGAAGATAGGAAGAAATTCTATGATTAACATGGCGCAGAAGCAATTCCTTTGTTCCTGCATCTGATGCTGCTCTTTGTCTGGAACGCTCTCTTTTTTTTAATTCACGCTGTAGGTTATTTAATTCCTGTTGTCTCAACAAATAGGCTCTATGACGTTTTACCCGATGGATATAAGGGATAAAGACGGATATCGTTATCCAGAATCCCCACACCAAAAATACTATAATTAATAGTCCTGTCTGCCATATTCCACGGACAAAAGCCAATATAAAGATCACAGCACCTATTAAAATACTGATGCTGCTCCCCAACGCCTTCTCACTCTTCATTGGTTAATACCTTCCTTTCCTTCTACTCGATAGCACATAAAAAAGGGGCTGTCGCACTAAGTAATTAGTGCGATGGCCCCTTTTCTTCCTAATAAACCAAATGCCGGGCTAAACAAAGCCCGGCAAAAGGTGTAAAATATAGTTATGGAAAAATCAAATATTTTACAAAAAGATTATACTCTGAATCAAAACGGTTATCAATTAAAACTTCCATTAAATATTGATTGCATCATACCGAAAGACGATTCTGTGCGGCTGCTGAGTCAGTTTGTGGAGGAGATGGATTTGTCTGACTTATATTCGACGTATCAGAGGATACCCGAAAATCCGTCACCGCACACCATCCTTAAGGTTGTGTTGTATGCTTATATGAACGGGGATTTTTCTTCCCGCGATATGGAGGAGGACTGCCGCAGGGATATTAACTTTATGTTTCTGCTGGAAGGCGCGCCTGTGCCTGACCATGCAACTTTTGCCCGTTTCCATACCCTGCATTTCGCATTGTGTTCGAAAAGGATCCTGGCCGCTGTTACAAAGTTCCTTTACAGTATTGGGGAAATTTCAGGAGAAGATATTTTTATTGACGGAACAAAGATCGAGGCTTATGCGAATAAATACACCTTTGTCTGGAAAAAGGCGACAACAAAAAACCTGGAAAAACTTCTAAAGAAGCTTGCAGCCTTTGTAGAATCCTGCGAGGAAATGTATGGCCTGAAGATTGTTTATCAGAATAAAATCACCGTAAAGCACCTGAAAAAGCTCCGGAAAAAGCTGTACAGGCTGAAAGCGGACGAGGGGATCGAGTTTGTACATGGGACAGGGAAAAGGAAATGCCCATTGCAGAAAAGTATTGAAACACTGGAGCAATATCTGGAGAAGCTCAAAGAGTATACCCAGAAACTTTATGTTTGCGGAGAGAGGAACAGTTATTCAAAGACAGACCATGATGCGACTTTTATGAGGATGAAAGAAGACGCAATGGGGAACGGTCAGCTCAAAGCCGGATATAATATCCAGCACGGTGTAGACTCTGAATATATCACCTGGCTTACCGTAGGACCGCAGCCTACGGATACTACAACACTGATCCCATTTTTTAAGGATCTGGAAGAATACGTAGATGATTTTAAATACCAGAGAGTTACGGCGGATGCAGGATATGAAAGTGAAGAGAATTACGCTTATCTGGAGAAAGAAAAGAAAGAGGCATTTATCAAGCCGACGAATTATGAGATCGGGAAAAAGCGTTCTTATCAAAACGACATCGGCAGGGCAGAAAATATGAAATATGATTCGCAGTCGGACACCTACACCTGCCACAACGGGAAAAGACTGAAAGTCAGTAAGATAAAGAAAGAAAAAACAAAGACAGGATATGAGAGAGAAACGACCATTTACAGTTGTGAAGACTGCAGCGGATGTCCCTACAAAAAAGAATGTATCAAAGGGAACCATAGTAAAGTTCCATTCGAAGACAGAACGAAAAATTTGTATGTTTCCCGGAAGTTCAATCAGTACCGTGAGGAAGACCTGGAGAGGATTACCAGTGAAAAGGGGATTGTGCTGCGGGTGAACCGTAGTATCCAGTCCGAAGGAAGCTTTGGTGATCTGAAAGAGGATACAGGCTTCCGAAGATTCCGATACCGTGGAAAAGCGAATGTAGAAGCGCAAAGTATTCTGCTGGCGATTGCACATAATGTCAGGAAGCTACATCAAAAAATCCAAAACGGAAAAACCGGGACACATCTGTTTGCGTTAAAGAAGAGCGCATAAATTTAGAAGGTTCAAAACGCCAAACAGACAGGGAAGGGGAGGCCTGCGCTTTTTCAAGCAGAAAGTCAAAAATAGGCGGATCATCTGGATATTTCTCTGAAATAAGCAGCAAAAAAGGGGTATGTCACATGAGGAATTTACTTCCTCATGCGACATGCCCTTCTTTTCTTTGTCTGCTCTTCCTGCGGGGTAAGTATGACCGCCACCGGCATCTGTCATATCCTTAAGTGTTGCTGAAAGGGCAGATGTCCCTTACACGGGATCGGAAGCTTGCTGTGCAATTCCAGAAACCTATCTTGCATATTTTTAATGTCACAGTTGAGAGAATTCAGGAAAGGAGAATCCGATGAAGATGAGTAAGTAAGGAAAACAAGAACCCAGGGAAAAGATCTTGAGTATCATCCTGCGCAGCAGAGCGGCGTATGCATTCTCTTGGGGAAGGAAATGGAAAACTTGTACGAAAGGAGAAAATATGCTAAGATGGAAATGGAAAAAATCAAGAGTAATACCAGGGAATCTGAATCTGGGAGTGAAAACGAAAGCGGGGCTGTTTCGTCAGAAATTGACGAAAGATTTGAGGCGAATTTGGAACGCCTTCGCAATTTCCGCTTAATGGACGACGATTTCTTCACAAAATGTTTCGACGGTGATACGAAATGTGTAGAGTTGGTACTACGCATTGTGATGGATAAGCCGGATCTTGTCGTCCTCGACGTAAGGACGCAGGTTTTCGTGGTCAACCTGCTCCATCGTTCTGTCAGACTCGATGTGCTTGCAACCGATGGATGCGGCAGGAAATACAACATCGAAATACAGAGGGCAGACAAAGGCGCTGGTTGGAAACGGGCGTGCTACAACAGCAGTATGTTGGATGCGAACAACCTAAAGAAGGGGGCAGAATTTTTTGATTTGCCGGAAACATATGTTATTTTTATTACAGAAAACGATGTCATAGGACGTGGACTACCGGTGTATCATATTGAGCGTGTAATACAGGAAACAGGGGAAATTTTCCGAGATGAAATTCATATCTTGTATGTTAATGGGGCTTATCGAGATAATTCCCCTATCGGAAAGCTGATGCACGATTTTTCGTGCAAAGAGCCGGATGATATGAACTATCCGGTTTTGGCAGAGCGCGCAACCTTTTTCAAAAAGACGAAGGAGGGAATCGAAATTATGTGTAAGGCAATGGAAGATTTATGGAATCAAGGTGTAACAGAAGGTGTCGAATTAGGTATGGAGAAAAAAGCTGTTGAAACCGCAAAACTGATGTTGAGTGACGGAGAATTTACCTTCGATCAAATAGTTAAAATATCCGGCCTGTCTGCCCAGAAAGTGCAGGAGTTGAAGGAGGAAGCGCTGCATGCCCCAGAAGGGTGATAACAGAATAATGTAATGCGTTGATAGAGGGCCGTCGTTTGATGGCCTTTTCTGATTTTGCAACATTTCTTTGTACCCAAATCGTGTACGGGCATTCTTTCTGGACAAAAACAGCCTATGTTAATAAGGAAATCGGAATTGATAAAAAAGAATTGCTTGAAAAAGTCAGCAATGCTGATGCATGATTTTTCGTGCACCGAACCAGAAGATATGAATTACCCGGTACTGGCGGATCGCGTAACCTTTTTCAAGCGGACGAAGGAGGGTGTAGAAATTATGTGTAAGGCGATGGAAGATTTGTGGAATCAGGGTGTAGCTGAAGGTGTGGAGAAAAAAGCTATTGAGACCGCTTGCCGGATGCTAAAAAAGGGAAAATACACTTTCGACGAGGTGGTTGAGCTGTCCGGGTTGACCGCTCAGAAAGTGCAGGAGATCAAGGAACAACTTTGATATTCCCCTGGAGGGAAAAATTGGTGGAAGGCCGTCTTTGACGGCCTTTTCTCATTTCGGGAATGTGTTTGCTGCATGCCAGGATCCTGCACTTTTTTCATTCTGGACAAAAAATGATTGTGTTAGTAAAATCGTAATATGAGCAAAGAAACAGGAAGGCAGGTGATACAGTGCCAGGAAAAACATACATAGCTATTGATCTCAAATCATTCTATGCATCCGTTGAGTGTATGGAGCGCGGGCTGGATCCCATAGATACAAACCTGGTGGTAGCTGACTTGAGCCGGACGGAGAAGACCATCTGCCTGGCTGTATCGCCATCATTGAAGAGATACGGCATACCAGGCAGGGCCCGCCTGTTTGAAGTTGTGCAGAAAGTACGGGAAGCCAACGCTGCCAGAAAATAGTATGCTCCTGGACGAGTTTTTGCTGGGAAATCCTATAAAGACAGCGAATTGCATTCAGCCCCATCCCTTGCTATCGACTATATCGTAGCGCCGCCGCAAATGGCTCATTATATGGAAATCAGTTCGAAAATATACGAAGTATATCTTAAGTATATTGCCCCGGAAGATATCCATGTATATTCCATTGACGAAGTTTTCATTGATGCGACTGGCTACCTGGAAACGTATCAGATGACCGCCCGAGAACTATCAATGAAGATGATCCTGGACGTGCTGGAAACAACCGGGATCACAGCGACGGCGGGGATCGGGACAAACCTGTACTTATGCAAGGTTGCCATGGATATCGAAGCGAAACACATCCCGGCAGATGAAAATGGCGTGAGGATCGCAGAACTGGATGAGATGTCATACCGCCGCTCCTTATGGTCTCATCGGCCCCTTACTGACTTCTGGAGGGTTGGCAGGGGGTATGCAAAGAGGCTGGAGGAGGTTGGGCTGTATACCATGGGGGATATCGCCAGGTGTTCCGTGGGAAGTCCACAGGATTACTACAATGAGGAACTATTGTATAAGCTTTTTGGCGTGAACGCGGAACTCCTCATTGACCACGCCTGGGGATGGGAGCCGTGTACCATAGCGGATATTAAAACGTATAAGCCGGAAAGCAGCAGTATCGGATCCGGGCAGGTCCTTCAGTGCCCCTATACGGCAGACAGGGCGCGGCTGGTTGTTAAGGAGATGGCGGATCAGCTCGCACTGGATCTCGTCGGGAAAGGGCTGGTAACGGATCAGGTTGTCCTCACAGCAGGATATGATATCAAAAACCTGAAGGATGCGGATATCAGGGAAAACTACCACGGAGAAATCAAAACAGACCGCTATGGAAGGAGTATTCCAAAACACGCTCACGGGACTGCTCATCTGGCACAGTATTCTTCTTCCGGAAGAGAAATCATCCAGGCGGTAATGGAACTGTATGACAGGATAGTCGATCCTTCCCTCCTGATCCGCCGGCTGAACCTTGTGGCCGCGAATGTTATTCCTGAAGCGGAAGCTGCCAGACAGAAAACAGAAGAGTATGTCCAAATGGATCTCTTCACGGATTATTCCGCCGTACAGGAAGCGGAGGAAATGAAAAAGTCCGAACTGGAGAAAGAGAAGAAGATGCAGCAGGCAGTCATAGAACTCAAGAGCAGGTTTGGGAAAAATGCTGTCCTCAAAGGGATGAACCTGCTTGACGGTGCGACCGCGAAAGACAGGAATCAGCAGATCGGAGGTCATAAGGCCTGATAATCGGAAAAGAAA
>ENA-ORMO01001615-ORMO01001615.1-human-gut-metagenome-genome-assembly--contig:-NODE-1615-length-22790-cov-6.532175_pt1 | contig 22790 bp, 26 predicted proteins | sample MGYA00242106_ERZ509001 | MGnify/ENA primary metagenome ERZ509001 (study PRJEB26280, sample SAMEA2338736) | human gut metagenome | biome: human gut; feature: human-associated habitat; material: faeces...
AGCGGCCGCCCACCGCCCAGTGGACCGCCACGGCCGCAGGCTGCACCCTCCTGGCTGATGACGGCCCCGGCCCTTATGTCAGCCACATCACCTGCGGGAAGATCGTGGACTGGGGGATGAGCGATGCCAACAACATGGGCGCCGCCATGGCCCCGGCGGCCTATGAGGCCCTGGCGGCGTTCCTGCGGGACACCGGAACCACGCCCCGGGACTACGATCTGATCATCACAGGGGATCTGGGCGAGCTGGGCCACGCCATTGTCCGGGACCTCTTTGCCGGAGACGGCGTGGAGCTGGGGGAGAATTTCCAGGACTGCGGAATGCTGCTCTATGACCGGCAGCGGCAGGATATGCACGCCGGGGCCTCCGGCTGCGGCTGCTCCGCCGCGGTGCTCAACGGCTATCTCCTCAGCGAGCTGCGCCGGGGGACCTGGAAGAGCATCCTCTTTGCCCCCACCGGGGCGTTGCTCTCCCCCACCTCCAGCTTCCAGGGGGAGTCCATTCCCGGGATCTGCCATGTGGTGCACCTGACGGTGAACAAGTAAGGGGAGGAACCAGAAATGGAGTATCTGAACGCATTTCTCTGCGGCGGCGTGCTCTGCGCCATCGGACAGATCCTGATCGACAAGACCCGGCTGACGCCGGCTCGGATCTTGACCGGCTATGTGGTGGCCGGTGTGGTGCTCAGCGCCCTGGGGCTCTATCAGCCTATCGCGGACTGGGGCGGCGCGGGAGCCACGGTGCCCCTCACCGGCTTTGGCCATGCCCTGGCCAAGGGCGTGGAAAAGGCGGTGGCGGAGCAGGGGTGGCTGGGGGTCCTCACCGGGGGCCTAACCGCCGCCTCCGGCGGCATCACGGCGGCAGTGGTGGCCGGGGTCGTAACGGCCGCCCTGTTTAAGCCGGGGGACAAGCGATAGCGCGCAGGCGGCGGAGGGTTCCTCCGCCGCTTTTGTCATCAATTTGTTCTTCCCTTTTTGCCGGAACCTGCTATACTGACCATACCGACAAGTTTCGACAGAGAGGATGAGTACCATGCGCCGCTTGATTTGCCTGTTTCTATCCCTGCTGCTTTTGCTGTCTGTGACCGCCTGCGGCACCCCGGCTGCTCCGGAGGACGACGAGGCGGAGCCCCCCGCCCAGGAAGTGCCGGAGGAGCCGGAAGCACCGACGGTGGAGCCCTACGAGATCTTAGATCCCACGGTCCAGCCTGAGGGCGGTGTCCGGGACGGCGTGACCTATGTCCCCTACGACGGTATCGTGGAGCATCTGTTCTTCCATCCGGTCATCGCCTATCCGGAGCTGGCCTTTGACGGGGACAACCAAGCCAACGGTCTGGATGACTTCATGGTGACCGTGGACGAATATCTCAAGATCCTTCAGAGCGTCTATGACCGGGGCTATGTGCTGGTGGACATCGCCGACGTCTGGAGCGAGGCCGCCGGGGAGGACGGCCAGCCGAAGATGGTCCGGAACACCCTGTATCTCCCGGAGGGGAAAAAGCCCCTGATCCTCTCCTATGACGACACCAATTACTATCCCTATATGCTGGAAAACGGCTTTGCCTACAAGCTAATTATCGGAGAGGACGGCCTGATCTGGTCCTGGGGCAAGGACCCCCAGGGGCAGGAGGTGGTCTCTCAGGACCTGGACGCCATTCCCATCCTGGATAAGTTCGTCCGGGAGCATCCGGATTTCTCTCCCTTCGGCGCCAAAGGCTGTCTGAGCCTCACCGGCTATGAGGGGATTTTGGGCTATCGGACCCAGACGGATACCAAGAGCTGGACCGATGCCCAGGAGGCAACCCGGCAGAAGGAGCGGGAGGCGGTAAAGCCCATTATCGACGAGCTCAAGCGGACGGGCTGGACCTTCGGCAGCCACACCTGGGGCCACATCCGTCTGGGGAGCAAGAGCCTGGAGGCCATTCAGGCCGACACCCAGCGCTGGGCCGACGAGGTGGGCAGTCTGGTGGGCCCCACCAATGTGATCTTCTACCCCCACGGGGAGCGGCCGGACGGGAATGACTGGCAGGAGACCGGCCCGGTCTTCCGGTATCTCCAGAGCCAGGGCTTCCGGATCTTTGCCTCTGTGGGCATCAACAGCTTCAGCTACATCAAAAAGGACATCAGCGCCGTGATCTGCGACCGGCTCCACCCCGACGGGACCACCCTCCGGGGCAGCGACAAGGTCCTGGGCTGGTACAGCCAGTTCTATGACGCCCGGGACATCATCGATCTGGAGGTCCGGCCCCAGCGGGAGGTCCGCTGGACGCCCAAGGCCTGAGGACAAGAGAGGAGTGCGCCGTATGACCCGAGAGGAACTGAAAGCGGCCGCCGTGGCCATGCTGGACCGGGCCTATGTGCCCTACTCCCACTTCCCGGTGGGGGCGGCGCTGGAGTGCGCCGATGGGACGGTATTCACCGGCTGCAACGTGGAAAATGCCGCCTATCCCGCCGGGATCTGCGCGGAGCGCAACGCCATCTTTCACGCCGTGGCAGAGGGACAGAGGGACTTTGTCCGCCTGGTGGTGGCGGGCAGGGGCGCGGATTTCTGTGTGCCCTGCGGCATCTGCCGCCAGGTGATGCGGGAGTTTGCCCCCCGGCTGGAGATCATCTGCCTGAACGGCGCAGGAGAGGAGCAGAGTTTCTCCCTGGAAGAGCTCCTGCCCCACAGCTTCGGCCCGGAGCACCTGGACAGGTGAGCAAAGCCGCAAACGTCAGCAAAGGACCCCCTGATGCAGGATCATAAAACGCCTGCATCAGGGGGTCTCTCTATGTACAGGGACATCCGGGCGCATGGAGCGTTCCCGCCGCCTGCGCCCGCAGACAGGATGTACGGCGGAAGCCTCTATGGTCCCTCAGCTCATCCGGCAGCCTTGGAAATTTCCTCCGTGATGGCCCGGAAAAACTCCACATGCTTGAGCTCATAGTTTTCCGACATGAAATCCGGATCTGCACTGGTCTTGACGATGATCACCCGATGGGTGGGATTGACGTAGATCCACTGGCCATAGACGCCAATCGCCATAAACTCCCCCTGGGTCCCCTCCGGCACCCACCACTGGTAACCATATCCAATGGCATTATAGGCATCGTAATTTGCTCCAGGCTTGGAATAGGCCGCACTGACATCCATGCTGTCCCGCACCCAGTCCTCCGGAAGGATCTGCTCTCCGCAGGCCTTGCCGCCGTCTAAATACAGCTTCGCAAAGCGGGCGTAATCCCGGATCGAAACGCTGAGTCCGCCCATTGCAAGCTCCGTGCCATTGCTCAGCGTCCAGTAGGCATCGTGATCCGCGCCGATCTTCTTCCAGAGCTTTTCCTCCATGTATTCCCCCAGACCGCGGCCGGTGGCGTTCTTGATCACCTGTCCCAGAATCTCCGTGTTGATGCTCAAATACCTGCGGTAAGTAAAGGGCTCCTCCTGCACGCCATAGCCGGCGATCACCTTCATGGCCGGCTTCCCCATCAGCGTGCGCATGGAAAACCCGCTCATGTCGGTATCCTCATTGAAATCAATGCCGGATGCCATCTGCAAGCACGCCTTGATCGGAATCTTCTCCAGCTCTGTCCCCACAAATTCCGGTATATATTTGCCCAGGGGATCATCAATACTCTCCACAGCTCCCTCTGCCACGGCAATCCCCATCAGCGCCGACACGAAAGATTTCCCCATGGAGTTGGAGGAAAACACCGTATGTTCATCCCCGCCGGAAAAATATTCCTCGTATTTGATGGTGTCATCCTGGACCACCAGCAGATCCGTCGCCTTTGTAGTCTCCAGAAATTCCCAGGTCGGATAAAAAACATCGCCGTAGCGGAAGCCATCCGCCAAGGTCACGTTGTCCTCCTTCAAAAATTGGGAGGTCTCCTCTCCCCGGTGGATGGTCACTGTGGGCTGGATCTCCGGTGTATGCTGAAAGGTGTGGGCCAGATTTTCATCCTTGAAGCTGTTCAGGGATGTGTAGAGGATCGATATTTTCTCTCCCAGGCAGAGCCACAGGGCCCCCAGCACAAGCGCCGCGCACAATACCATGATACCAAATCGTTTCATCTCTTCTCCTTCATTTCCTTTCACTGACTAGGCTGCCGCCTCATTTCTCCCCCATTCTAAACCGTACAGTAACAGTTCGGTCAATACCCAATTTTCAACTCATGCAGACGAGTTTTTCTATCCTTGCCGCGGTCGACATACGCAAGGTTCCCCCGGAAAGCGGGCTGCTTTCCGGAGGAACACTTTTTCTTCCTTCTGAAATGCGATACGGCAGGTTTTTAAGCCCAAATCTGGGTGACACATTCAAATGATTTTTACATCATCTATAACTTAGATACTCCAAAAAGCGATTTACCGCCAAAGATGCAGCGCCTCTATCCCGGAGCGCAATCCCGATCTTGCGATACGCCGGAATATCCAATTCTTTTGCAACGATTTTATATGGGATCCGTTTTAAGATCAACTGGGGCAAGATACTGATCCCCAGACCGCTTTCCACCATCGACATGATCGCATAGTCATCCCAGGTGGTAAAGTGTATTTGAGGAGTCAGTCCGCATCGCTCAAAAATCTCAGAAACCTCCGCTTTTGCGCCTTTTTCTAAAAGCATAAACGGATCATTGCACAGCGCAGAAACTGGGAATCTCTCACAATCTGCCAGCGGATGATCTTCCGGCAAAATGACCATGAGCTGGTCCTGTTCCAAAAAAATCGTTTCAAAGTCCGGCCGGGTTGGCAAACGAAGAAATCCGCAGTCCACACGACCCTCTGCGATCCAATCTTCAATTTCCGTGTAATCACCCAGCAGAAGCTCATACTCAATGTTTGGGTAGTCTTTTTGGAATTCGCGGATAATATTGGGCAGCCAATGGGTCGCCACACTGGAAAAAGTTCCGATCCGGATCAGGCCCGATTGCAGACCATTTAATTCATCCACCTGCATTTGTAGTTTTTGATATTCATGACAGAGGCTTTTTGCATAAGGAAGCAGCTTGGTCCCGTCTGAGGTCAAGCGAACCCCGGCGCGGCTTCGTTCCAACAATATGACCTTCCATTCCTGCTCTAAATCATGGATCATACGGCTGATCCCAGATTGAGAATAGTTCAGCAGTTCTGCCGCTTTTGTAAAGCTTCCATATTCCACCGTGTGGATAAAAGCCATATATTTTAGAATGTTCATATCCATAGCGCCAACTCTTTTCATTCGATTTTGTGCTTTTAAACATGATAAAGATACGCTTTTGTAATTTATAAATTTATGCTACACTCTTTGCGCGGAGATTTCAAGGAAAAGAGGATCAAACATCATGTTTTTTGTCAGCGATATTTATACAACCACGCCCGCTTCCTACCAAACGCCCTTACAGGAGAAGACCTATCAGGCGTTAGCCGCATTAAAGATTCCCTATCAGCGTGTAGAAACAGATGAGGCCATTACTATGGAGGACTGTGTGCAGATCAATGCGAAACTCCAGATGAAGATGGTGAAGACCCTGTTCTTGTGCAACCGGCAGCAGACTGCTTTCTATCTCTTTGTCACGGCTGGCGATAAGCCATTCCACTCCAAAGATTTCGGTAACGCGCTGGGGGTGGCCCGTGTCTCCTTTGCACCCGCAGAGCTGATGGAGACCATGTTGGGGACGAAAATCGGCGCAGCCACGGTATTCAGCGCCCTGCTGGAAACCGCCCGGGATGTCCAAATCATCTTTGACAAAGACGTTGTTGAGGAAGTGTGGTATGGGTGCAGCGACGGTACGACTACCGGATACATGAAGGTCAAAACGGAGCAGATCATCCATCAGTTTCTTCCTTACACCAAACGTACATGGACTGTGATCGAGGTATAGACACGAACATATATCAACATACGCTCTGATAGATGGAGCATGGATCGAAACGCCATTTATTAGGAAGGATCAATTATGAACCGGGCTTATTCATCCTATTTTCTCGCCCTTCTGCTTTTTGGCTCAAACGGCGTCATCGCGAGCTATATTCATCTGAACAGTTATGAGATCGTCTACCTGCGCTCTATGCTCGGAGGCGGATCGCTGCTCGCCCTCTATTTCCTGACTGGCCATCGGATGACCGCTCTGCAACATAAACGAGACCTGCTCTTTATTGCACTATCCGGGATTTCTATGGTAGCCGATTGGCTGTTTCTGTTCAAGGCTTACGCCCAGATCGGCGTCAGTATGGGGATGATCATCAATTACTTCGGCCCCGCCATCGTAGTCGCACTCTCGCCGTTATTGTTCAAAGAACGCCTGACGAGAAGCAAATGGGTCTCATTGGCGGCTGCCTTAACAGGTGTTTTCCTCATCAGCGGGCAGACCGCAGGGAGCCATTCTGGTTGGGGGGTGGCTTGTGCCATCCTATCTGCAATTTCCTATGCGTTAATGGTGATCTGCAATAAAAAGGCCAGTCACGTTCAGGGACTGGAAAATGCCACGCTGCAACTTTTATTTGCACTGATGACCGTGGCTGTTTTTGTTTGGATCAAGCAGGGCATTTCCATAGAAATCGCCGCTGGTGACTGGTTTCCGATCCTATGGCTCGGACTGGTGAACACAGGAGCCGGATGTTATTTCTATTTTTCGTCGATCGGACGACTACCCGCGCAAACTGTTGCGATCTGCGGCTATGCGGAGCCAGTATCCGCTGTGCTGTTCTCCGTCATCATTCTTCACGAAGCGATGCTCCCTTTGCAAATACTGGGGGCCGTTCTGATCATCGGCGGCGCTCTGATCGGAATAGGGCTCGTCGGCTCTAAGAAGCACATCCTGTACAGTAAGTAAACGCTCCCTCGGAAAGCGGTTTGCTTTCCGGGGGAGCTTATACGTTGCTTCCATGCAGTCACGTGCTTTTATTCAAGTATTGTTCACGGATCATCCACAATGAATTGAAACTTGCCTTTGACTCCCATTCTTTAAGGCATACCCACACAACCCCTTTGATTGAATCCGGGGCTGATGTGAAGGATGTACAAACCCGGCTGGGCCACAGCAATATTCAAACCACCCTGCAAACCTATGTGCATGATACAGAAGCCATGAAGCAACGCTCCGTTGAACTCTTTGAACAGATGGCTGGCAGAAAATCTTCATAAAACACAAAAACAGGACTGAAGTGCCGAGAGTTCAGCGGGTTCAGCCCTGTTTTTCTGTTCAACAGCGGTTTTTCAAATTTAGAGCGGCAAATCGGCCTTCTTTGTAGCCTGAAAGCGGCAAAAATCCTTATTTCGTGTTGGAGAGAAGCACCACCGACTCGACAGATGCCCCGCATTCATCAAATTGCGTGAGCACCTTTTGCTCAATGGGAAACTTGTACGCAATCGCCTTTACGAAGCGTTTCTGCGTCTTTTGTTCCTCACGCGGGAACAACTCAACCTCAGAAATCAGGTATTTCACTAGGTCACGCCGTTCTGCTGCATTCATTCTATCATAGATTGCATCAAAAGACGAGAGGATTCCGATCATGGATTGCACAGACATCTGCTCACTTTCCAGAGTTGCCTTTTTCATCGTACTCTCCTGCAACAGATCCTCTGCCTTATAAATCTGGTCATAGAGATCATTCAGGCGGCGGGTCATATCTGCTCGGCGACGCTCTGCATACTTGTCATCCGGAGCAATGCGGTCAATGTCCCGCTCCAAACTGTCGCGGCTGCGCTGTAAAGCGGATAGCTGGTTTTTGTAGGCGGTAATGTCATTCTCGACCTCGGTCATGTCCACGGCGGTCATTACCTTTTCCTGCAAATCCTTGATAAACTGCGGATTGCGAACAATCTTCCGGGTGTACTCCATCACCTCGTCCTCAACCTGACTGGCTACCACGCCATTTCTGCGGCATACCGAAGTCCCCCTATGTTTAGTCGCATAAGAGCAGACATAAGATTCTGTGCGACGCTCCGTGCCGTCCTGATTTGTCCACTTGGTCATGCCGATATACATAGGTGCGCCGCATTGCGGACATTTTACGATACCGGACAGCAGATGTGCGTTATACTGACCAATGTTGTGATTACCCTTTTTCCCACGAATGGCTTTGATCTCCTGAACCCGGTCAAAATCCTCTTTGGAAACAAATTCTTCGTGAGAAATAACTTCGCTCAAAATATATTCGTCCTGTTTTACCAGTCGATATTCGTTGTCACTGCCGGGCACTTTTTCCGTCCGTCGCTTGCCCCATGTCACGCGCCCCGTATAAACCGGATTGCTGAGCATTCTCTTGATGTGGTCGGAACTCCACTCTCCATAGCTGGGACGGATTGCGTTCTTTGCCGGTGGGCGAGTATAACCGTTTCGATTGAGATAGCCCGAAATTGCCGTGTAGCCCATATTACGGTTCAGGAACATATCAAAAATCAACTGCACGACAGCCTTTTCCTCCGGAACAGTCTCCAATTTTCCTTTACTCTTGTCATCCCCCTTTACTAGGCGATACCCATAGGGTGCAAAGCCACCGTTCCAGCCGCCGGATTTTGCTTTTTCCTCGCGCCCCAAAAGACTCTGTGCAATGATGTTCTCACGTTCCAACTCAGCTACTGCGCCAAGAATGGTAATCATCATTTTTCCCATAGAGGTTGATGAATCAAGCCCATCTTCTACGCACATCAGGTGAACGCCATATTTCATAATGAATTCAAGGGAGTTCAGCACGTCCCGCGCATTCCTGCCAAACCGCGATAATTTGAAAACCAGCACATAGTCCGTATGCACTTTTCCGCTCTGAATGTCATCCAGCATCCGCTGGAACTCAGTCCGTCCCTCGATACTCTTGCCGCTTTTGCCTTCTTCAACGTAGGTATCAAGAACCGTCATCCCCCGACGCTCGGCGCATTCAGCCAGATAGTGTTTCTGCCCGTCCAGACTATACCCCTTTACCTGACGTTCACTGCTGACGCGGATATAGATAACACACGTTTTACCCTCTTTCGTATTATACATAGATTCCCTCCTGTTACAGAGCCGGGCGGTCAATGACCGCCCGGAATACTCAGTTCAACTTTTCTGATTTTCTTTTTCTGCGGCAGCATACTTAATCAGAATTTGTGCCAGAACATTGATAAAGTTCTGGTAGCAGTCCCGCTGCTCTGCTGTCATCTGAACCACACTCTCCTTGGGAAAGCGAAGCTCGGTACCGTTGTTTGCGGTGTAGCTCTTGTAGTTTTCATTTTCTACCATGTAATCACCCCATTTGACATTAAGTTAGTCAGCCGAATGAAGTGCCGCTACTAATTGGTAACTCATTGGTTACTATTATATGCTGTTTTCAGGCTTTCGTCAATAGCTCCGGATCAGTTCTCCGGTAACTCCTGAATTGACATTTCTACTTGCTCTCATGTATAATTACTTTGAAAATTCCCGGAGGTGAAGTCAATGAGTATGGCTCAGGTTATCCGGGCTGCTATGAAGAAGCAAGGCGTAACCGTCAGTCAACTTTCAAGGCAGCTTGGCTGCACGACCCAAAATATCAGCGGCAAAATGCGTCGTGATAATTTTAGAGAAAGCGAGTTACAAGAAATTGCAGCGGCGATCGGCTGTCGGTTTGAGGGTCGTTTTATTTCAGAAGAAACAGGAAAGCCAGTTGAATAACATTCCTGTCTCATGGGTGGGTAAGCTGTTGCAGCGGCTTACCCATTCAGCAGTTTTGCGGCTTTTTTGACATTTGCGCTGGCGTTGTCCTTACGGAAATTCTCTCCGTCGAAGCGAATCGGGACGCAGACTTCCAAGATGCGGTCAAAAATGCGGCGGTCATCCAGATCGGCGGCTTGCTTCATAACGGAAAGCGGAATATTGGTCGTGACGATCATGGGCTTGCCTGTCAGCAGCCGCTTGTCAACCACATCGAATACTCGCTCCTTGCCGAAACTGGTGTTACGCTCTGCCCCTAAATCATCCAGAATGAGGAGGTCGGGGCGCATAAGCGATTTCATGTAATGGTCGCGATCCGCACCGAAATTGCCCTGCATACGGTTGACTACATCAGACATTCCCACAAAGAGGACAGACTCCAGGCGGTCAATCAGAGCGTTGGCAATACAGCCAGCGGCAAAGGATTTTCCTGTGCCAACGTTCCCGAACAGGAGCAGCCCGATTCCCGCTTTTTTGAACTCGTCCCAGTTCTGCGCGTAGCCCCTCGCCTTTGCAAGTTGAGGTGTCGGAACTGCGGCTGACTCAAACCGCCAGCCAGCGGCGGGCATATCACGGAACGCTTCGCTGCGGAGCATCGTCATGTAGGACATTCGCTCATATTCCCGGCGTTCGGATTCTTCCCGTTCTCGGCGTTCGGCAGCGCACTTGCACATAACCGGGTGCTTGGTAAAGCCCTGTGCCTGAAGGTCTGCGGGGTAAAAGGCTTCTTTCGGCGTGTGGCACTTACCACAGTATTTCAGCCCATCAGTGGGATTGATGTAATCGTCAGGTGCGGCATTAGCCGCTTCAACGGCATCAACCATTTTCGTAAAAATCGGATTCATAGACATTCTCCCTCGTTATCGTCGTAGGTGTGGTTTTTCGCGCTCCCGCCCTTGCTGTCCTCGGTCAGCCATTTCTTGATGGTGGCATAATGGTTGGCATAGTGCCTGTCATTGGAAGCCATGTACCGGGACAGCCGCTCAATGTATTCGGCGGCTTTACCGGGATAAGCCGTTTCCAGCCGGGTACATTCCTCGCCTGACAGAAAAACATTTTGAAACTCTCCATATCGGCGGCGCGTACTCTCTACTCTTTTGGTCTTACTATGTTCTTTATATTCTGTATCAGTATTACTTGTGGGCAATTTCTGCCCATCAAGAGGGGCGGTTTTCTGCACTTCTGAAAGGCAGCCTTTGCCCATCAGAGGGGAAGAAAGCTGTACCCCATCGGGTATTTGCAGAAACAGCCTGTTTGCCTTGGTCAAGCCCTGTCGGACGCGAGTCAGCAGCCCGGCATTTTCCAGTTCGCACAAGGCAGTTTTTACCGTTCTTTCGCTCCGATTCAGGTCATTCGCCATCTGCTTGATTGTGTAGATGACATACACATTTCCGTCCTCTGATACCCACCCCGATTTTTGCGAAAGCATCGTGCGGTTCAGCAGGAGGGCATACAGCAGTTTGGCGTTGATGGAATGTTCGCTGACTACCATAAATTGCGGCAGAGGAATGAACGGTGGGAGCGAGGTATCAATCTTGATATAGATGGCGCATCACTTCCTTTCGGTGTCTGCGGTATTCATGGCGGTGTTCCATCGGGACCGCGAGGGGAGTACGCAGATGTACCACCCTTTTTTGCCCTCTTGGACCGATAATGCGGGCAAATAACGACAACCACCCGGAAACTCTGCTTGCAATCATGGACGCAGCGGCGGCAGAGCGTGTTGTACGCCTTGCGTCCCCGGTCATTCAGGAAAAACGACCATTCCAGCTTTTTTGATTTGCTCATGCGCGGCATATCTGTACTCCTTTCCCGAATTACAATTCGTTTCTCTGCTGCACTTTCAGCAGTTCCCATACGTCAGCCATCCGTTCTTTCAGCTCGGCAACGTCGGCATCGTAGAAATGCCCGGTGCTGTTGATGCGGCGGCAGACGTGGTTGATGTTTGTGGCAATCCTGCTGACAGCGGCAGCTAACTTTTTCTGCTCGGTGTAATCGACCTTGATGATGTACCCGTCAATCAGCATTTTCCGGGCATACGCGCCGAAGTTGCGGGTGCCGAGTTGGTTCATCTTGTGGCGAACCACGCTCAATTCCTGCTCATTCAGGCAGATTTCCTTACGGATGGGTCTTGTGCGGTCTGGCATATCAAAGAACTCCTTTCACTTTACAACGGACATTTCTTCGTCGAAACGCAGGTATCGAAACGGAAGATTTTCAAAAAATATGCGCCCCTGCTTTTGCGAAAGCGGGAGCGCGTTGTATCTGCGGATATGAGATTTGAGAGAGTAGCAAGCACATCCGGTGTCCGTACACACCGGAAAAATGAGCTGTTCAGCCTTGCGCCCGAACTGCTCATTTTGTTGTTGGGGAATCCCCACACCCCTTTCATGTCTGAATTGAAAATACTTCCTGAACTTTTCAGAAAGCCCTTGCTTTTATTCGCTTTGACGATTATAATTATACTGTGATTTTATAAGCAGACGCGGAACTTAACTGCAACAGGAGTGCTACCCATGAAGTATTTATCTATCGCGCAAACCGCCGAACGCTGGGGCATCTCCACCCGCCGTATTCAGATTTTGTGCGGCGAGGGGCGCGTCCCCGGTGCTATCCGCATTGGCTCGGTCTGGGGGATTCCAGAGGACGCAGAGAAGCCAGCGGACGCAAGAATCAAGAACGGCAAGTATATCAAAAAAACTGCCGAAAATGAAAAATAAGCCGCAGATTATATCAGCGACTCTAACTCGAAATAATGGGGTCTATTCCACCTCGCGGGTGCGAATGGGCGCACTGATCCCTTGTCACGAATCTACCTAAATCGTCGATTCGACAAACGATGACAGTGTTTGACAAAGATTTAGTCCTTCCGAGACAGGATAGGTCTTCTTGTGTCAAGTAGGGACTAAAAAAATTTTGAGAATTTACAAGCCGTTCATAGGTGGACAACCACCCGTGAACGGCTTGCGTTTTCTCTATGCTCTTTTGCCGTTCTTTGTGCGACGCTTCTTATACGCCGCCGCAAATGCCTCCATCATCGGAGTGACCGGAAGCTCGTTGTCAGGCTTGGACAGATACTCGAACCGGATGCCGTTCTCCCGGAACTTTCGCTCAAACCTCATGAAAGAGGAAGTGTCCCGGCTGATTCGCGAGGTGTCGCGGGTGAGGATCGTACCGATGTCCTGACGCTTGGCTTCGTTCAGCAGGAAGTTCATGATACCTTCCGTATGGACGCCGGAGATGCCGTCTGCCGCCACAGCAGCAGCCACCTCATAGCCTTTGTCCTTCGCATAGCGTTCCAGCTCTTCCCGCTGGTTTGCTGCCGCAAGCTGATCCGCACAGGCAACGCGGATATAAAGAAATACTTTCATTTGGCTTCTCCTTCTGATGTAGTGAGGAAGTCCTTGAACTTCCAGACGATTTCTATGTTGTCGAGATCGTAAATGTAGACCGCAGAAATGAATGCGTGGGTCAGCTCATAGGTCAGAGCTTTGCAGTCGGCGTACTGATCGCAGACAGCATCCAGCTTTTCATCCGAACAGGAGGTCTCGGAGTCAAGCTCCTTCATCCGTTCGTGACTGCGCTGGATTGCTTCATCGTTTTCAGCAATCTTCACATCCGCTGCCGCCTTCTGCTGAATGTATGCCTCCTTCGTGATGCTCCCGGCGGCATACTTCTCGTAAAGCCTCAGCTTCGACGCCTTGTTCTGCTCATTCTGCTTTTGCAGAGTGCGGATTTTATCAGCACATTCCTTGATGGCAGATTTCCGTAGATCACCGACTTCTCGATTTTGGACTGCTTCCTTCTGTGCCAAAGCGAGAAACTGAGCAATGGCATGGAAGACAACCTTCTCAATATCCATTTCCGGAAAGCTCCTGCCAACCGGACAGTCTGTGTTTCCGTTGTTGACCGAGTGAATGCACTGGAAGTATCGAATGCCAGCCTTGTTCTTTCGGCGCGTCATAGCACGTTTACAGTTTCCGCAGCGGACAAGTCCCTTGAGCGGATAGTCATGCTGCTTGCGCGTGGGATTCCGTCCTCCACCTCGAATGACCTTCTGAGCAAGCTCAAAGTCTTCTTTGCTGATAATCGCTTCATGCGTACCTTCTACGATGATCGGCTCATTGACAACACGCTTTTTTGAGCCGACACCGCAGGACTTCATTTTGCGGCTGACCAGTGTTCCGGTGTAAACAAGGTTTTTGAGGATGTTATAGACCATCACGGTTTCCCAACTGATTTTCTCGCTCATGTTACTGAACTTCTTCTTGTCGGGATGCTTGCTCTTGAAGTATTGCCCCGGCGTCGGGATGCCGTCATCATTCAGGCTGCGGGCGATCTGAGAGGTGTTGCTGCCTTCCAGCGCCTCGCGGAAAATACGACGGATCACATCAGCCGCCTCCGGGTCTACGGCAAGTTTGTTCCGAATGGTGGGATGCAGGACGTAGCCGTATGGGGCGTAGCCACCGACATACTTGCCCTGCTTCATCATCTGGATTTTTGCCGATGTGGTCTTTACGGAGAGGTCTTTGCTGTATGCGGCGTAGATGATGCTGCGCATAACCACTTCCAGACCGCCCGTTGTGCCTTTGTAATCGTCACTGTCATAGCCGTCGTTGATGGAAATAAAGCGGACGCCCATGAATGGAAAAGTGCATTCCAGATAGTTTCCCGTTTCAATGTAGTCACGAGAAAAGCGGGAAAAGTCTTTGACGCAGATCAGGTTAATCTCGCCGCGCTTGACCTTCTCCATCATCTGCGTGAACTGAGGACGGTGAAAGTTCGTGCCGGTATAACCGTCATCCGCAAACTCAGACCGCTGACAGTGAGACAGCTCCGGATGATTGTCAAGAAAGCGATTGATGAGCATACGTTGGTTGCCGATGCTGTCACTTTCCGCCTTGCTGCCATAGCCGGTATCTTCATCAGCCATTGAGAGGCGGATGTAGATGCCGATGTTGTATTCCTTGCTCATTTACATCGCCTCCTGTACTTCCTTGATACTCTGAACGGTCAGAGCGTAAATATCGCCGTATTTCATGACCAGCTCGATTGAGCCGTCCTCATGGACTTTCACAAGCTCTACGGACTCGTCAACCAACTCCTGAGAGAGCATCGTTGCACCGCTGACGGATTTCATCAGCGTGAGCCACTTATTGTCCTCGGACATTGCCTCGGCAAACTTTACCTTCCGCTGAACCGCTTCATCCAACCGCCGGGAAAGGTCGGCATACTGCTCATCGTAGGCTTTCTTGGCAAAGGCGTATTCCTCTTCATCGAGAACGCCTTCCGTGAAGTCCTCATAGAGACGGGTACGCTTCTTGGAAATACCGCTGAGTTTCAGATTCAGGCTTGTAATGAGCGCATTCTGCTGATCTCGGATGCTGCGTTCACCTTCGCTGTTTCTCAGTTTGGCAAGCAGCTTGTCGTAATTGAGAGCCGCCTTGACTTGAAGCTGAATCGCCGCAAGCACATCGGCTTCGAGTTTGTCCTGCCGCGTATAGTGTGGCGTACAGAGATTGCCGCGCTTGACGGATGAACTGCACTCATAGAAGGCGTACCATGCGCCGTCCTTGCGCTTGTCAACGCGCTTGCGATGGAAATAGAGCTTCCTGCCGCAGTCTGCGCAGACGATTTTGTCTTCAAAGAGATTGATCAGCGTAGCGCGGATTTCTTCCGTGCGCTCCATCTTCTCAACCCTTGTCCTTGCAGCAGCGTTCCGCATTTCTCGTACCTTCTGGAAGTCCTCACGGGAGATAATCGCCTCGTGAGTATTGGGAAAAACAATCCATTCCTCACGGTCAATGTGCTGATTCTTGACGCCCTTGTAGATGGCGTTCAGCGTCCGTCCGAGAACGGTATCTCCGACGTAATGGGGATTATCCAGAATGGTAGTCAGTGAAGATTTGTTCCAAATCTTCTTTGCCGTAGCATTGCCTGTGCGGACGCCGACCTGATACTTCTGAAACTCCGGATTGGGCGCGTTCATTGCATCAAGCCGGTCTGCAATCGCAGGAAGGGACAGTCCTTCAATTTTCCATTGGAAAATCTTCCGGACAATCGGTGCGGTTTCTTCATCGAAAACCATATTGCTGTGTTCTTCATCCCAGCGATAACCATACGGGAGATTGCGCTTCTTGAACTCTCCACTTTCCATCTGTGCTTTGAGCGCAGTAGAAACCTTGCGGGAGATGTCCTTCGAGTAAAGGGTGTTGATCATGTTTTGCAGAGGGATGATGAGGCTTTCGCCGGAGCCGTCCGTATCAAAGTTGTCGTAGTTCTCTTTGATGGCGATAAACCGAAGCCCGATCTGCGGAAAGACCCGTTCCAGATAGGTTCCAGCCTCGATGTAGTCACGCCCGAACCGGCTGAGATCACGAACTACAAGGCACTTGATCCTGCCGGTGCGGATGTCGTTCATCAGCCGGTTGAACTCCGGTCTATCAAAAACCGTTCCTGTTCGTCCGTTGTCCACATAGGTATCTATCAGATTCAGGTAGGGACGCTCTGCAATGTACGACTTGCAAATCTCAATCTGATTTGCGATGACATCCACCTTTTCGGACTTGCCGCTGTTTTCAACGGAAAGACGGGCATAGATGGCTGTTGAGAAGACCTCGGAAGAAACAGATTCGATAACCGGCTCTTCGACTGCAATTTGTTTTCTGCTTTTTCTTGCCATTTGCTCATCCCTCCTTTATACGGCAATATCCAGTTCGTCGGCATAGCCGAGAATGTATTCAAGCGTCTGCTGGTATTCGTCCCTATATTTGAAGACGATTTCGATTGCATGGTTTTCGTGAATCAGGATGCGGTCAACAAGAGACATCAGCACACGGCGGTTCAGCTCTTCGACGTTTTCATACTGCTTGAAAAGCGTTACCCAGTTCCGTTCGGTCGTGCCGGTTGTCACCGTCTGCTTCATTTCTTTTTTGACCCGCAGAAGTGCCTCCTGTTTGTCCTCAATTATTTTGGTGTAGCTGCTGCGGAACTCGAAGTATTCCGATTTATCAATGACGCCGCCGATGAAGTTCTCGTAAAGCCCCAGCTTGAGCTTTTGGTACCGTTCAATCTCTTCCTCGATTTTGGCGATCTGAGCTTCGTAATTGAAAGCCTTACGGCTCTGAGACGGAAGCCGTTCTATCATCGCAAGCGCGTGTTCCAGATTGATGACAAGCTCGATCTGGTCATGAATGGCACGGAAGACCTTCTCTTCAACCTCTTTTGCGGCGATGCTGTGCGGGCTGCACGTCCGGCTGTGCTTATTGGTGGAGCAGACGTAGTAGATATACTTTTTCGCCTTCGACGGGACGGTCTTGCGGATCATTGGCTGCTGACAGTCTCCGCAGAACAGGAAGCCGGAAAACAGATGCGCTTCGTCCTGATCGGGCGAACAGCGCATATCCCGCTGCATCATGACCTTGACTGCCATGAAGTCCTCGTAGGACACAAGAGCTTCATGCGCATTTTCTACCTTGACCCACTCGGATTCATCCTTGCTTTTCACAACGCGGACTTTGTAGTTGGGAGTGCCGCGCTTGCCTTGCGCCAGAACGCCGATATAAACCTCGTTGGTGAGAATACGCTGGACGGCTTTGTATGTCCATTTTGCGGTATCGCCGGTTTTGAAGACGGTATCAAACTTCACACCGGCGGAATGCTTGTATTCCATTGGGGACAGAACGCCCATCTGGTTCAGACGCTTTGCAATGCGCCCAATGGAGAAGCCGTCCTTGTACATGGAAAAGATCATCTGCACATATTCGCTGACCGCTTCATCCACGATGAGCTGGTTTTTGTTCTCCGGCGATTTCATGTAGCCGTAAGGGGCGAACGAACCGACGAACTCACCGCTCTTCTGCTTGACTTCCAGACTGCTTCGGATTTTCATGGAGATGTCCTTGCAGTAAGAATCGTTAATCAAGTTTTTGAACGGGATAACAAAGGAGTCGGACTGCGGATCACCGGTCAGACTGTCATACGCATCATTGATTGCGATGAAGCGTATGCCGAGCTGCGGGAATATCTTCTCAATGTAACGTCCGCCGTCGATGTAGTTTCTTGAGAAGCGGCTGAGATCCTTGACCACAATGCAGTCAAGCGCACCCTTGCGGATTGCCTCTTCCAGCTTTTTGAACTGAGGACGATTGAAGGAAACGCCGCTGTAACCGTCATCCACAAACGGCTCACAGACAAGCTCCAAATCCTCATGTCTTGCGATATAGTCCTCGCAGATGGCTCTCTGGCTGGCGATGGAGTTGCTTTCTACTTTGTCTCCATCCTCACGGGACAGACGGCAGTAGATCGCCGTGCGGTAAACCTTATCTGGCATAAAAATAACCTCCGTTTTTCTGTTTGGTGTGGTACATCAAATCAGAAAGACGAAGGCTTGCTTCAACTCTTATGAAGAGGAACACGAAAACGCCACATGACCATCAGGGCAAGCGGCTTAATCCGTATTCTTCTTTTTTTGACCGATTTCATTATACCACAGGCTCAATCGCTTGTCCATAGAACCGGGCGAAAAGATTCAGACTGTTCATAAATCAAAGACCTCTCAGATAGTGTTCCAGACAATCTTCCATTGTCGTGTCCGTCTCGGCGAAGCTGATCTTCACCACAGTTTTCCCGTCCAGATAACAATAGGGATTTCTGATCTGCTTGATGAACTCCCTCAGTCTGTCCTCTCGCGGTGCCGCAGGATCAAGCCGGATGCTGCTTCTCTGAACGAGTGTGCTACGGTCAACCGTTTTCGGGCTGACGTTTTTCATTGTTTCAATGCCCATCATATTCTAAGCACCTCCTGTTTCGTGGAATTATTCAGGACAAAAGGATATGGCAGAGCATCTTGTGAAGACACTCTGCCACATAGTTTTCATCCTGAAACTATATAGTAAGTTTCTTTTGGGTTTGTTTCATTGTCCGGCATATTTGCAGCTCGCGCCCCTGCCAGAAGAACTTTGCAGTTCCGGGAATGCTGCGGACTACCAACGGTTAATCGGTATCATGGGACTCTCACCCCTCCGAGGATCGCTCCGAGCCGCCCCAAGAAATCAAGAGACGGAAGTATCATTATACCCAACTTCTCCATCATGGCGAACAGCCGCACCACACGGCAGTTTAGCCTCTCTGTTGATCGCTCGCTTCCCGTAGGAAGGTCTTGGCGGCAGAAGGCAAGTCGCTTCGAGAAAAGAGGAAAGATCCGCAGCACTGGATATTCTGTTGTCAAGGTTCTGCGAAGGTGGTCTTGTTTGACCCCTTCACTTTACAACGGACATTTTTTTGCCGTTTGTCCGGGGAATCACAAAAATTTTTTGAAATTTTTTCTGAGTGCATTGGCAATGTCCCACACGGTGGATTTTCGCAACCCATATTCCTCTGCAAATGCCCGGATGGTCTTATCTCCCAGAAGGCATTGATCAAAAATTGCAAGATGGATGGAATTGAGTGTTGCCCGAAAATCTTGGATTACAAGTTTTGTAAGAACCCGGTCAGTGAAGTCCTCTTTGTCAGCCAACCACCCTGATGACTTCACATCATCCTCTGGCACAGCGTCCAGTGACAGTATAGTGGAAGGTTGCGTTTCTTCTTCGTCTCCGCTGGCAGACGAGCCGCTGGGATCATAGGATCGCCGCAGCTTCTTTTCCTCATTGCGGAGCATCTTCATGACCTCGCGGTCAACCTCCGTAGTCTCACCGGTAGCCTTCACGCGCACCATGCACTTGCCGTCCTCGGTAGTCCAGAGGTCGTAGTCGAACTCAACGGGTGTTTTGGGGATTCTTTTCATTGTCTTGTCCTTTCCGCTGGCTCGGAGCAGCGGATGGACAAGACTTAAAAAGAGCCGCATGACGGTGAGTTGATCTTCCCATACCGATAAAACAGAGCTTAGAAAACTCTGTTCATGCGGCATTAGGAAGACTCACCAATCAGCGGCTCCACAGCACAGCTATAAAATATTGAATTGTATTTGTTATCTCCTTACCTTCTGTGAAGGTGGAGGAATAACCGTCTCATACTGATCACATCGAATACAGTTTCCCGGCCACAGGCTTTGCACTTGGCCTGTATGTGACCACGGGAATCCTCGAATACTGCGATGGCATTGTGCCCACAATAGGGACACTTCACCATACGCATCTTCTGGTTGACAATGGCGCATCGCGCCCTGCGGATTTTCTCCTGCATTTCCGGGGAAGGCTCTGAGACACGAATGTTTTTCTTCATGCCCACACCTCCAAAGGATCGTTGTACTCGCTGTATGGCCGTGTTTCCAAGTGGCCGAGCTGTCTCAGCCGGATGACTGCGGCTGTCTTGGAAACGCCGAACTGCTGGCAGATCATATCAAGGGCAACCTTATCCCAATAGGCATAGGTTCCATCATAGCTGACGAGTTTCCGGCCTCTGGCATAGTACGCAACGGCAAGATCGATTTCCCGCTGGGGCATCAGGATGGCCGCGCCTAAGACATTGGCTTGCCATTCATTCCAGTCCTCGCGGGTCTTTAGCTCCCGGAGCGAATAGGCTGTCCGGGCGGAGTATTTCCGCCGACAAGCTTCCCGGATTTTGTCTGTTTCCATCTGGAACAGGATTTGATGGGCGCACTCATGGGCGAGTGTAAACCGCCGTTTCCCGCAGAGCTTGCGAATCTGTGAAGGCTCGATAAAGTTCCTGTCCATCAGGACTTCGTTTCGGTGCAGCGGGATTTTGCGCTGAAAGCCTCTGTCCTCCACGATGTACTCGGTATCGGTGTAAGCGGTCAGTCCGCAGATGCTTCCGTCCTCAGACAGATAAGCGAACGAAACATTCAGGCCGAGATATTCGCGGGCAAACTGGTCAATCGGCGTACCGCGAGGCAATCGCCTCCCATCCGTATCGGGTCCGAAAAAGAACTCGTTAAAATCTTTTGTGACCGCCGCAGCGATTTCTTCAATCTCTTTGTGCGATAAAATCATCTGGCTCCCTCCTTTGCTTCTACAAACCATTTTGTTCCCTCCTGAAAGAGGTACGATTCCCTCCCACGGATCATCACAGTATAACGAATACCGCCGCCTCCAACTTTTTTAGAAGCTGCACGGCATTTGTACAGGATTTGGTCAATCTGAAAGATCAGGCCGTTTTCCCAACGGATAAACCGAGGATGACATACTCCTTCTTCGTCAACATCCAAGTTGACCGAGACATACGCCTTTCGGCAATGTGTGTTCGTCATAGCCTACCTCCATGTGCTCTAAAAGTTACGCAAAACCGGGCATAACTTCCGTATTCCTGTTGACACACACACTGTTCGTGTGGTATCATAATCACGAACGGGGCGTTCGCGTTGATAACAGCATAGCATGAACAGATATTTCATGTCAATGCCTATTGCGAAATTTCTGTTCGTGTCCATAATTGTTTTTAGAAAGAGGTGCCTTATGAGTTTCAAGGATAAGCTGAAAGAGAAAAGGTTGGAAGCGAACCTTACGCAAGTGCAGCTCGCCGAAAAAGTATCTGTGACACCGAGAACCATCCAGCACTATGAGCTTGGCACTCGCAAACCGACGAAGCTCGATATTGTGGAAAAGTTGGCGAAAGCGTTGAATACCACACCAGAGTATCTGCTTGGGCAAAATGGGTTGCTGGTGGTAGCGGCTCATGAACAGGGCGGCTCCAAAGCAGCCAGAGATATTGACGAGCTTGTCAGTGAAGTGACCGGTATGTTTGCCGGTGGACGGCTCAGTGATGAAGCACTCGATGGCGCGATGAAAGCGTTGAACGATGCTTACTGGATCGCCAAAGCGAAAAACAAGAAATACACTCCGAAGAAATACCGTAAGGGGACGAGCAAACAGTAAGGTGTTTCGCTGTTTGCGATGCCTCCATCAGCGGGAGGTGAGACGATGAATGCTGAAAATCTCTCGAAGGTCGGCAGCAGACTTGTGAAGCGCTGCGGGACACGAGATCCGTTTAGCATAGCACGGCAGCTTGGCATTGAGGTCATGTTCTGTGAGAACTTCGGCCCTCTGAAAGGGATGTACCGGGTGATCAAGCGCAGCCGATTTATTTTCATAAACGAAAACCTGAGCGGACGGATGCAGCGGATTGTCTGTGCTCATGAGCTTGGGCATGACCAGTTGCACCGCAATCTGGCAAAAGGAAGTGCAATACGGGAGTTCATGTTATATGACATGACCACGAAGCCGGAGTATGAGGCGAACATCGTTGCCGCTGAAATCCTGCTCGACACCGATGAGATTCTTGAGTACATCTATGATTACGGCTATACATCCGAGCAGATTGCACGGGCAATGGGAACAGACATCAATTTGGTTGCCTTGAAAATTGCCCACTTGGCGGAAAGCGGATATGATCTCCGGCGCATTGAACATAGGAGCGACTTCCTGAAATGAAGACCTTAGAGGGAGGCGACGAACGATTTGAACTATGACTCCTATCTTGCCCGTGCCATAGAGATTTTTAACGACAAGATGGATGCAGACTTTTCCCGCGATAATGTCATCCTTACCTGCTTTATGACCGACGATCAGGAAGAAATCTTTGAGCAGTTCTGCGCTCAGTATTTCCCTTACCGGCTAAAAGACCGGTATCAGGAGGAAGGCTATTTTGATTTCCGGGCGTCCTCTTTTATCGGAATGGATAACGGCGATAAGGACGGCATCCTGCTCCGCACGGACATACCCTATCAACCGATGGAACTGCTCCATATCTTCCTGCATGAGCTGGCGCACATCTACTGCACTCATCACGAATTGGACGGAAAGAGCTTCTATGATGAATACTGCGAAGACTACGCGCAGACCAAGGAAGAAGACGGCATCATCAACGCGGGGTACGCTGTTTGGCGGGAGTGTATTGCAGAGATTATCGCCATTGAGCTTGACGATAGCTGCGTAATCGTCCCCCTCAAGGAGAAGGCAGATGTACTCCGGCAGCTCAAAGGCGAAATTGAGCCGGTAGACGGTAAACTGGCAGTCAGTGAAATTCTGGCGGCTGTTATGACCAGCTCGGAGATTGAGGCATCCCAAACATGGGAGAAAGCAGAAACGGCCATCCTTAGCCTGAACCTATTCGATACCCCTCCGGAGATGGATTTGTTCCGCCTTGTCTATACACAGCTCCGAACCACCTTTCTTGAGATCGATGTGGACTTCATCCATGAGCTGG
>ENA-ORMO01001619-ORMO01001619.1-human-gut-metagenome-genome-assembly--contig:-NODE-1619-length-22681-cov-9.070583_pt1 | contig 22681 bp, 22 predicted proteins | sample MGYA00242106_ERZ509001 | MGnify/ENA primary metagenome ERZ509001 (study PRJEB26280, sample SAMEA2338736) | human gut metagenome | biome: human gut; feature: human-associated habitat; material: faeces...
CAAAATCTTGAATTTCTGCCGGAAGAACTGCCAACTTACCGTGCGATTGTTGCCCAGCACTTTATAAGCGTAAAAGTCGCCGAACAGGAACGCCTGCGGCTTTTAAAACAGCTTTCCGATAATTTTGACATGCATATATACACCGGCAGTGACACCTCATCTATGCCGAATATCCACAATCACGGCTACGCAAGTTCCCTTTATGATATGCCGCTGATTTTTCATGAAAGCAAAATTAACATCAATATTACCGCACGTTCTATCCGCTCTGCGCTTCCGCTTCGTATCTTTGATGTTTTAGGCTGTGGTGGATTTTTGATTACGAATTTTCAATCTGAACTTCCGGACTATTTTGAAATCGGAAAAGACCTTGTGACTTATGAGAGTGAACAGGATTTACTGGATAAATGCACATATTACTTAGCCCATGAAGATGAGCGGTTAGAAATCGCCCGCAACGGTTATGAAAAAGTTAAGCAATATCATACTTGGGAAATCCGGCTGGCACAGTTATTACAACTGGCTTTCCCTGAACTTATGAACTAGACTATCTATAACGAGTGTCTTATAGCTGCTCTAAATGATGCCAAAAGACACTTGTTATTTTGCTTTCTGCCCTCGTTAAAGAGTCATTTTTACCTCTATTTTTCACAAAGAGTCTAAACAATAAAAAAGAAGCCAGTCCGAAGACTGACCTCTCTTTTTTCATCCATGAAATTCCAATTACTGAAGTAATGAAAGAACACCCTGGTTTGCCTGATTTGCCTGAGCAAGCATTGACTGACCAGCCTGTGAAAGGATATTGTTCTTGCTGAACTTAACCATTTCATCTGCCATATCTGTATCACGGATACGTGATTCAGCTGCCTGTGTATTCTCTGCTGTTGTATCAAGGTTGTTGATTGTATGCTCAAGTCTGTTCTGAAGAGCACCCAATGTAGAACGCTGTGTTGATACAAAGTTGATAGCTGACTGTATAGACTTCATTGCCTTACCTGCTGAATCAAATGAGCTAACCTTAACATCCTTAATACCGATTGTAACTGCATCCATCTTTGAGATAGAAATGCTAATCTTCTGACCGCTAAGAGCACCAACCTGAAGGTTCTTCTTAGTAAACTTACCATCTAAGAGGTTCATTGAGTTGAACTGAGTTGTTGACTGAATTCTGTCAATTTCACTTGTCAACTGATCAATTTCTGCCTGGATAGCAGTTCTGTCTGTTGAAGTATTTGTGTCATTTGCTGCCTGTGTTGCAAGCTCGTTCATTCTCTGTAAGATTGCATGTGATTCGTTCAAAGCACCCTCTGCAACCTGGATAAGTGAAATACCATCCTGTGCATTATCAGAAGCTCTGTTAAGACCTCTGATCTGGCTTCTCATCTTCTCAGAAATTGAAAGACCAGCTGCATCATCTGCTGCACGATTAATTCTGTAACCTGATGATAACTTCTCTGTTGACTTAGAAAGAGCGCTTGTAACTCCACCCAACTGTCTGCTTGTGTTCATTGCTGAAAGATTGTGCTGTACTACCATAATAAATTTCCTCCTTGATAATGAAAAATCCTTTTATTTATAAAAAGTGATATATTTATTTATTTTAATTTTGCTTTGTTATCACTTACTTGTTTTATATATCGGAGAAAATCTTCATTACTTAACCCCTTTTTTCTAAATTTTTTAATTTTTTTAAAATCTGCATTTCTTACATTTTATAATCACAAAAAGACCGCCTTACCATCTATAGGCAAAGCGGCCACTCTTAAATAATTTGTGATTACCTTTACGCTTGTACTTTACTCCCCATAACTTAATCCGCATCGTCTATATCATCGTCTGCATCATCTGTATCATCTACATCGTCTGTATCATCTACATCGTCATCTGTATCATCTACATCGTCATCTGTATCATCTACATCGTCATCTGTATCATCTGCATCATCGTCTGTATCATCTGCATCGTCATCTGTATCATCTACATCGTCGTCTGTATCATCTACATCGTCATCTGTATCATCTACATCGTCGTCTACATCATCATCCGCATCGTCTGATTCATCTGTATAATCAGCTTCTTCTTTCGATACATCATTTTTTACTTTTATTGGTGCAACCCAATTCTCTTCATTTACTGTTTCACGTACTTCAACCGCCACTTTCTCCAGGAACTTATCATCAGGAAGTTCTGAGCCTTCTTCAAGTTCAATAGTAATCTGCCGGCGTGTTCCATCTTCTTTTTCAACAAAATATCCTGCTTCTCCAATAGCTTTCACAAGCTCTGACACAACGTCCTTACATGCCTTGCCCTCATATCCGCTATAATCTGTTATAATTCTGCTCCCGTCATCATTACGGGCAGCTACTTCTGTAACATTACCGTCAGCATCATAATTTACGGCTATCTTAGGATTTACACTCAGGCATATAACACCTCCGCCTGCCGAAGCCTTCTTGCCTGGAACTGCATTACCGCAGGCTGTCATACACATTGATAATGAGAGAATACAAGCTAAAATAATAAACATCTTTTTCATAGGTCATTCCTCCTTTAATTTTGAATTGTGTGTTTGTTTCCCTTTATATATAAAGATTACGTATCACGAATTTCAAAACCGGGGTCACCTAAAATTTTTTAGATTTTTATTTTAATCTTTTTCATTCTCTCCGTCATCACTGTCTGTTTTACCTTCTTTATCCTGATTTTCTTTATTATCAGAAATTTCATCATCTGTTTCATTATCGTCATTATCCATAATATCATCGTCATCTAAATCATCGTTTTTATTATCCATAATATCATCATCATCTGAATCATCATTTTCTTCATTTTGGAGAGGAACGATAATTTTATCTGTTTTTTTATCCATAACTTCTATCCCCACTGCGATTTTACCAGATAAATGCTCCTTTATTTTTGAATCCAAAAAATTCCCATAAGAATCTGCCCATTGGTCGTCATCGGTTTCAATAGAAAGTTTTATTTTTCCGCCTTCACCAAGAAATTCTTTTTCAATAGCCAAATCAACCAATTCCTCAAGAACAACATCAAGTTTTTTATTTTTATAATCATAGTTTTTTATAAGTGTTTTACCATCAGCATTTACACTTTTCAACCTGATGACAACATCATTCTCGTTTACATCAAGACATACCTCAGGATTAATAGTCATATAAACTGAAGCAACCGCAGTATCTGACATAAATAAAAACGGAATCAGCACCAATAAAAAGCATGCGGCAATTAATGCCGCTGAATAAATCCAGCGCAGCTTATTACTCCTTAAAGTTTTGTCTTCAGAAGAATCCATCTCTACTATTTCTGTAACAATCTGCCCAACTTCATAGTGCATATTTGCAGCTTTTATAAATTTCCCATTCTCATCAAGAACAACAGCATATCCGGGATGACATTCCATTACCATATACTTCATCAGGTTCTATTCTCCTTTCTTTTAAATATTTTTTGTAAATGCCCTCTCATAATCTCATACCCATTTGTCTGAATTAAAAGCATTACAAGTATATATTTTCTATGACGTTCCAGTGTCTTTCTTTCTGCTTTACAGCCTCGCACAAGCTTTGCTAACGGAAGCTTTTTAGTTCTCAGCAATTCATCAAGAATCAACGGATTATCTGCAGCATATTTTATCGCAGCAACACAAGCTTCCATCGTTCTTTCCTGTTTCGGACAATTATCTGCGACATCTGCAAAACTTACGTTAAATTTTCTCATAACAACAGATAATTCTTTTATTTCCTGCTGTGTGGCCTCGCGTGTCATCATCTCTTCAAACACATCATTTTTATCAGTTAATGTATTTAGAAGAGACCGGTTATCATCATCATTTTCTTCATACAATGAAATATTTCCCAGATGTCGTAATTCTTTTCTGCCATAATCGATAATACGACTGCGAATCAGCATGTCAGCATAATTAAGAAATGATCCTTTTTCCTTTTTATAGCCCATAATTGCCTCATAAAAAGCCATCATGGATATTGAATATTCATCATCTTGATCTGTACATATTCCAGACATATGCTTAGCTGCCGCTGCACGAATAAAAGGAATATATTTACGTATCAGATCGTCCGCTTTTTCTGTATTTTCCTTTGCCGCATAAACATCCTTTATGAGCTGATGCTCTTCTGACATAGTACAACTCCTTTCATTTATAGTATACGTACATTAATTTTAAAAAATTGGGGTAAAAATGCGTCTTCGACGCAATTTCCTATAAAGTAAGAAAAAAGACGCCGCATACGCGACGCCTTTTCTTATAGTAGTATAGCAAATTAACCTAAAAGTGAAAGTACACCCTGGTTTACCTGATTTGCCTGAGCAAGCATTGACTGACCAGCCTGTGAAAGGATATTGTTCTTGCTGAACTTAACCATTTCATCTGCCATATCTGTATCACGGATACGTGATTCAGCTGCCTGTGTATTCTCTGCTGTTGTATCAAGGTTGTTGATTGTATGCTCAAGTCTGTTCTGAAGAGCACCCAATGTAGAACGCTGTGTTGATACAAAGTTGATAGCTGACTGTATAGACTTCATTGCCTTACCTGCTGAATCAAATGAGCTAACCTTAACATCCTTAATACCGATTGTAACTGCATCCATCTTTGAGATAGAAATGCTAATCTTCTGACCGCTAAGAGCACCAACCTGAAGGTTCTTCTTAGTAAACTTACCATCTAAGAGGTTCATTGAGTTGAACTGAGTTGTTGACTGAATTCTGTCAATTTCACTTGTCAACTGATCAATTTCTGCCTGGATAGCAGTTCTGTCTGTTGAAGTATTTGTGTCATTTGCTGCCTGTGTTGCAAGCTCGTTCATTCTCTGTAAGATTGCATGTGATTCGTTCAAAGCACCCTCTGCAACCTGGATAAGTGAAATACCATCCTGTGCATTATCAGAAGCTCTGTTAAGACCTCTGATCTGGCTTCTCATCTTCTCAGAGATTGAAAGACCAGCTGCGTCATCACCAGCACGGTTAATTCTGTAACCTGATGATAACTTCTCTGTTGACTTAGACAATGCGCTCTGTACACCTGTCAACTGTCTGCTTGTGTTCATTGCTGAAAGATTGTGTTGTACTACCATAATTTTTTCCTCCTTGAAATTACAGTGACATCCATGCCACTAATATTTTATTTGCCAGAGTCGGATGAACTCTGTTATTTATTATATCGGACTTAAATCAGAAAACTTTAGTCCGAATAATAACATTTTAAAAAATCACTTTTTCTTGTCCATAAATTGAGGTTCTGTACTAAGCTTGTTCATATTTTTATAATATGCGTTAGCCATCTGCGTACTTCTCTTTGCATTCTGTACTTCTTTTCTCATTGAACGAAAACGTTCTTCCACCACGCTTTTATTTCTTGCTTCCTGAGCTTCCACTTTCACTCCGAGTTCCGTAACTTCTCTTATGAGCTGCTGCATAGCCTTAATTTCATTGCTATATTGCTCTTTATTTGCCAAAAGCTGTTCCTTAACTCTGTTAAACAAAGACGTAAAGCCTTCATCCATCTTTAGAAGCTCACTGACAAGCATATCTTTGCTATCAATATTAGTCTGAAATGCAGCACTGTCAAATTCAGCTGCACCTATTATATTACTCTGCTCGTCATTTAATGCAATAAGTTTTTTCAGAATATCCCGTTTTTTTTCAAGACTTTGTTTCATTATCTGCAAATAATTATCTGTGCTCATATAGCCCCCATTAATCTATGCCTGATATTCTCCTGCTGCATTCCCTGAGTTTTTGGTTTTCGCCATAACTTCTTTCCATGTATCTCTCATGCCACGCAGTTCTTCCAATGCCCTTTCAAGCATCACTTTATCTTTCTTTATGTTAGCTTCAACAAGCAAATCATATATATACCTGTATATCCTGTCAAAGTCCTCAGCTACAGGATATTTTCTGTTAAGTGTAGACTGGAACTCCACGATAATATCTTCTGCTTTTTTAATGTTAACGTGAACCTTTTCAATATCATTTTGTTCAAGACCTATAATCGCTATATTGCAAAACTTAATTGCACCCTCATAAAGCAGTAATGTCAACTCTGCCGGAGAAGCTGTTAATATTTTATTTCTGTTATACTGCGCATAAGCCTGATTAATTGCCATTTTGTACCTCCGTGTTGAAGCTGTTTATTTGCATTTTAATTAATCTATTTAAGGCGCCGGCTCAAATAAATTTTTTATAAGCTGCCAAACAGTCCCGATAATGAAGACTGCTGAGAATTAAGTGCTGCCATTGCAGACTCCATACGTGAGAACTTCTTATAATAATAATCTTCCCACTTTGCTATCTCATCTTCCTTATCAGAAATCTTTGTATTATATTCCGAATACTCAATAGCCATCTCTTTATCATTATAAATAGTATACATACTGCTCATTGATGTTGATGCCATTCTCTTCGTAAGATCATTATAAAGATTTGTTGAAAGCTTAGAGAAAAACTCCATTACTAACTCAGGATCATTTGCGATCGCTTCTCTTAAAGCATCATCTTGACCGGCTGAAACTGAATCATCCTTATCTCCGTCAATATGAAGAACACCTTTTTCATTTGTGCCTGACTCAAAATAATTCTGTGTCTTTATTCCAAAGCTTGCAAGTGAATACTTCTTACCTTCTATTTCAATGCTCATTGACATAGCATTTTTCATGGCTGTAGATGTATTTCCGAGAATAGAATCTTTTCTTAATATAGAATCTTTAATCTTCTTCTCCCACTTTTCAACCTCATCGTCGCTCATAGCTTCTTTTTCTTCGCTTGTAAGCGGCTCATATCCCTTTGCACTTGGCGCATTATAGGCTGTATCGATAGCTGTTATTAATGTATTGTATTCTTTGATAAAATCTTTAATTGTGTCATATATTGCATCAACATCTGTTCCTGTAGTAATTGAAACTTTTTCATTGCCTGTTACCGCAGTAGCCTGAATTGTAAGACCATTTATTGAAAAGTTATTTGTATTACTGTTAAATACTGCACCATTAAGAACAATCTGAGCATCTGCTCCTGCAATCCTTACTGCTCCGTCTGATGATGAATTTGTCAGGGTGTCAAAGTTAGCACTTATATACTGTGCTTTTTTTGCAAATTTATCAGCAATATTAGCCCTGTTATCAGCATTTTCAGCATCCACCTTAGCCTTAAGTGCATTATACTCAGCACTTCCGTCTGCTGGTGCAACTGCCTTTCCTGCATCTGTTATTGTAACATATTTTGACATATCATCAAGTACAGACTTATTATCCTGATAAAGTTTTTTCTGATTTTCATAATCAGTAACAGCCTTTGTCTTCTTATTATAAGAAGCAAGCTCTTCCTCACTCATCTTTGACGTATCGTATGTAACATTGCCCTCACTGTCAGTAACTGCATATGCAGCAAACTCATTAGCAATCTCAGCCTTACCATCATCAATAGCTTTCTGGATATTTTCTTCAACTGTTAAATTAGGATCTTTTTGTACTGTATTATCCGAAGCTATTTTATCCATTGCAGCTTTTGCATTGTTATACTTTTCCGCATAAACTTTAGCTCTGTCTGCTATATTTATTTCTATATCTTTATAAGCTTTCTCTATTTCCTTCTCGAGTGCGTCAGGGTCTGATGCATAGGAAGCCCACTTCTGATACTCCTTATATTCCTCAGAGTCTTTATCAAGAGCTGTGAGAAGCCCCATTCCCTTTAACGCTTCAAGTCCCTGTGCATTTCCTGCTGTTATAGAAAAATCATTTGACGCACCTGACTCTTTTGAGCTTATAAAAAATCTCTGATTTGTCTCGTCAAAATTTGCATTAAGACCTGACTCTGAAAGCTTTGCAACAAACTGGTTAACAGTCATATCAGATGTAAGTTCAATTGTTTTCTGGCTTCCGCCCGTACTGACAGTTATAGATGCTCCATCTGCTGCCGAACCAAACATTGTACTAAGCTTACTGCTTCCTGTAACCTTTACATCGTTACCGTTTTCATCTTTTCCCTTAACAACACCACCTGTAAGATATCCAGTAGACGCAAGCTTTTTAACCTCAAGAGTCTGTGTTCCGTTAACCGCTGACTGACTTGCTGTAACCTTTGCATAAACACTGTTAGAAATAGATGCCATCTTCAAACTATATGTCTGTGACAATCTTGCGGCCGACAGCTTACCGCTGTAAAAGCTGTAAATACTTTTATTCATAGCTTTCCAGCTGTCCTGTTTCCATGAATGCTTTGTCTGTGCCTTAACAAGATTATCCTTCTGTAGAGAATAAGATGACACAAGCGCAGAAACAAGCGCTTCTGTATCCATTCCCGATGCTAATCCTGATAATCTTATACCCATATTAATCCTCCTTTTTCACGCCCTCATTTGTTCATAACAAATTTGCGATAAAAAGCGAACCTCCGTGTTCGCTAAATATTTCTATCATTTATCTCTTTTCATCAACTAAAATACCTGCAAGTTCCCAAACCTTTGCCAACATTTCCAGTGCTTTCTCTGAAGGTATCTCTTTGATAACTTCATCCGTCTCTTTGTCTTTTATTTTTATAGTAATCCTATTTGTCGGTTCGTTATAACCAAACTCAGCCACTGTATTACGATTAATCAGTTTATTAATCTCATTAACATCCTTCATCGTAGCATTTGAATTCTGTTTTCTGCCATCTGAACCTGTACCACTATTCTCTGCCGTATCAGATGCCTTTTGTACTGAAACTGCCTGCTGCATTGAAGCTGATGATAATTCCTGTGCTGCCGCATCAGATACCTCAGATGATTCTGAAACCGGCCTTGCTGCCACACTGCTCTGAATATTATGAGCAGCCACTCTGTTTATTGATTCGATTCCCATTATTCCACCTCCATGTGAACAAATAATCATTTATACTATATGCTTTTAAAAGTTATATCGGAAAATTTGAGTTTAAGTTAACCCTCTGCATGGTTTTTTTAAAATTTTTATAACATTTGCTTTATTTACAATATCATTTTTTAAACAAACTCTGAATATCCTTAATATCAACTGAGCCCGCTGCTTCCTTATTAGCCTGCTGTATCTGTAAATACACTTCCTTGCGGTATACAGGAACTGATTTCGGTGCTGATATACCAAGCTTAACCTGATCTCCCTTAATTTCAATAACTGTTATCTCAATATCATCATTAATAACAATTGCCTCGTCTTTTTTTCTTGATAAAGCCAGCATCTTATTCACCGTCCTTTTCTTTTCTATCTTTTAATAAATCATATATAGGATATCTCACCATATAATCATCATTATCTGCGATAAGCTGAATTCCTTTCATCGTATCTACATTAATAATCAAAGGGGCTTTAAGATTACATGTCATCATCTTAATATCCGACGGTACAGTAAGTGTTACAAGCACTAAAAGCTCTGCATTTCTTATATCTGTTCCAAGCGTATTAACAAGTTCATCTTCCACTATAGGGTCATAATCCGGCATTACAATTTCGGGCCTTATCACCGGAATTGCAAGCGAAACGTTCTCTAATGACTGAAGCCACATTATATTGCTGTCCTCTTCATAAACAATCGTAAATTTCTTATCTTCCTCAAATCCGATTATTCCTTTTTCTAATGTAATGATTTTACTCTCTGTTGTTTCAATTTCACCAAACCATTTTGTCTGTACTTTCATGCTATATCATACCTTTCTGCCTATTCCGGCATCAATCACTTTATTTTAATATTGCACGCAATCTTATAAGAAATCCAACAACGTTTTCTGCACAACTTTACTTGCCGCAGTAAGTGAAGCATTGTAAACAAGCTCCGCCGCTGAATAACCGATTACTACCTCTTCCAAATCGACATCCTCATTTTCGGATTTTAACTTTGTAAAGTTTGCTTTCTGTTCTGTAAGACGTGATTTCGTAAGCTGCAGTCTTGCGTCTCTGTTACCTGCATCTGCCTTTGCAAGTGCAATCTGTTCCTGATATTTCTGCATCTGATCAACACCGTTTTCAAATGCCTTTGTCATCTCTTCCTCGGCAAGTTCTTTCTGCTTGGTGAGTCCTTCTTTTATAAGATTTAACTTTTCCTGGCTTGGCGAATCAGCATACTGGTCCTGTTTTAACATTTCATCAACCTTTTCAATCTGCGTTTCCACATCAATCACATTCTGAACCGCTGTTATAAGATCATCAATATCACGCCCGAGATAAATATTAAATGCTTCGTTTGCTTCAGTATTTACCTTAAGCTTCTGCGAAAAGTTAATATTATATTCTATATCTTCTGCCTTCTTTTCATAAGCTATCGGAGGATTTTTAGAGTTATCAACACAATCAAAATACATTATAGGATTCTGATCACCTTTTTTAAAGTTGCTCTTTGAGTATGTAAACTCACAGCTGTCAGCCTTATAAACCTGTTCATATACGTTCTGTCCTAAATATATCTCTCCTGTCTCAGGATTAAAGGCCGCATCGTCAGCTCCCGGAATATAGTTTTCATCCGTTGTCTTAGCCAGATTAATCTCTGTTCCGTCAGAAAGCTTTAGTTTAAAATTCCCATCAGACTCAACTTCATTATATGCTATTCTTAATCTGTGCACATTCTGAACATTAGGTGCAATAACATTTCCGTCTGCATCCTTTTTAACATCCATATTCAAAATATCCTCATTTGAATATGCATTAGTATATGACTGCTTAAGTGATAAATCTTCCCTTGTAAATTTCTGTGTAATTGTAAAATCAGCATCCTTTGCAGCCGCATCTGACTGATAGTTAAGAGGTACATCTGTCATATAGCCTGAAAAACAATATCTTCCTGCATATTCAACATCACCCTCTGCATAATAAGCCTCTTTTAATTTATTAAGACTTTCCACTATAGTATTACGCTCTGCTGATGAATACGAATCAGTTGCACCCTGAGTACAATATTTATACAAATCAGTAAGAATTGAATTTGCCTCATCCAGAGCTCCCTCTGTAGTCTGAAGCCATGATGAAGCATCAGGAATATTTTTGCCCAAATACTGCTCAACCTGATTAAGACTTGAACGAAGTCTCAATGCCCTGATGGCAATAATAGGATCCTCTGATGGTTTACTTATCTTCTTCTGTGTAGAAAACTGTGTATCCATCGTATTCATCTGATTTTTATTAATCTGTATATTAGCCATGCTGTTATTTATCATCATCTGGTTAGTTATTCTCATAGAAACCTCCGTTCTGCTTACCATTATACTAAACTTATATGCCTGTCTGATTTATAAGCTTATCATAAATTTCATTCATTATAGACATCATCTTAGAGCTTAAGTTATATGCTTCCTGAAACTTTAAAATATCCATAACCTCTTCGTCACTGTCTACACCCATAACAGATAATCTTTGATTATGTATCGTATTTCCAAGATTATCATAATTTTTCCTTAAATTAGTTGATTTTTGTGCATCTATTGACATGTCACTTACAATACTTTCAAGGAAATATGATGCTGTACCGCCATCAAAAATCTTAGCACTCTGCAAAGCATTGAGCTGCTCCATTATATCCTCATTTGCCTCACCTGTATTAACTACAGATTTAATTGCAAGTCTGTCCGGGGCATCTATTAATATCTGATTAATCGTAACATTCCCCGCTGTCATCGTATCAGTGTTGTCAGACACCACAAAAAGTGAAACACCTTTTTCTGATCCGTCCGACGTGTAACCTGACTTTAAGATATTATTTACAGCTTCTGAAAAAGTTCTGATAAACTGATTAAGCTGTGCCTGATAGTAAGGAACTCCCTTATATTCCGTATTGTCTCCCGGCTTATCCGTAGTTGTCAAAACCTTATTGCCGTCAGAGTCAAGAACATAATTTCCGTCGGCGTCCATTTCATGGTGCTCAACCTCTCCGTTACAGCCGTCACGAATATCTACAAGACCTCTTAACCGTCCGCCAAGAGTATCGCTATAAATATCAAAAGGCTGTCCTGATGCCCACTGTACATCATAAAGACCTTCTGCATCTGTGGCGTTGCGTCTTTCCTGTCTTGCAACAACCTCAAGCGTATTATATGAATAAGATGAAACAAGAGTCTGTCCGTTAATACGTACATTAAAATCTGTCAGATTGTTTCCAATTGGATTCTCTGATACCTCTATATTAGCAATCTGTGAAAGCTCATCGACCAAAGCATTTCTTCTGTCTCTCAAATCATTGGCATTTCCGAAATTTGCTTCTATCTGATTAATCTGCTTATTGAGTGCTGCGATATTTTTTGCAAGTGAATTTATCTGTTCAACAGCGTCTTTAATTTCATTATTTGCATCTGCCTGAACATTCTTAAGATTAGTACTTAATGTATTGAAATAATCAGCTAAACTTTTAGCATTGTTTATGAGCTGATTTTTTGCAGAAGCCTCTCCCGGTGTAATTGTAAGCTGATTTACTGCCGCAAAGAAATTCGAAAACTCTTTAGTATAACCCTCAAGCATAAACTCATTAAGATAATCCTGAATCTGATTCATATAATTATCTTTAGCACCGTAATGTCCGTAATTTGAAGTATTGTTTCTGTACTTTACGTCGTAATAACTGTCCCTCATCTGATCTATTGAAGTTACGGTTACACCTGAACCCAAAGTTCCGTAAGTTGCATATGTTCTTATGGCGTCTGCCGCCTTTGTGTTTACATGCTGCCTTGTATAACCTTTTGTATTTATATTAGAAATATTATGACCGGCAACATTCAAGCCGGTATTAGCCGCCTGAATTCCTGAATATGCTATTGTCAAGCCAAAAAACGTTGATGCCATAATCGTATCCTTTCCCAGATTTTACTGTTTTAATAGTTATAATTTCACCGTTTATTAAATTTTCTTAAATCAAGAACCAAGTGATGTCACAAGATGCTCCAGCATCTCACTTATTACATTAATATACCTTGATGAAGCATTATAAGCCTGCTGGAATTTTATCATCTTTTCAAGCTCTTCATCTGAAGAAACACCCTCTGTCTGGAGTCTCTGATTATTATAACCATCGACCATTGTTCCCTGATGTGACATATAATTGCCGAGAACCTTTCCGACTGTAGCAAACTCACCAACAAAGTTGTTGTAAAATGTCTCAAAATTCCCCACAGCATAGTTTTCCGGATTTAATGAGGCAAAATCACCATTCCATGCATCAAGAAGTTCCTGAGCTTTTTCTACGTCCTCTTTACCCTCTTTGGTTGTAAGAGGAAGCTTTGAAACATCCTGCGCAACCACCGAGTTAATCTCTACCTGTCCGAGCTTGTACTGCGAAAGCTCTCCTCTTTCATTTCTATTATTAATAACCTTCAGTCCGCCGGATTCTGCGTATCTTGGAGTATTCTGTCTTGAGAAAAGTTCTTCTCCCATAGTCTTATTTTCATCCATACCATATCCGACTTTATCTTCATCAAGAACTTTATAATTATAAGCTTCTATATTTGCTTCATTAAGCCCATCAGGATCCGTATATAACTTTTCAGTTGACTCATATGCATATCCGCCGGCATACTTTGCACCCTGAACAGCTTTTCCGTCCTTTGTATACAAAACACTTTCAGTCGTTGAATAAGAATAGCTTTCCGGTATAAGCTCATTTCCTTTATCATCAAACAACGGGGTATTAGTTACATGATCCTTTGTCGGACTAAGAATGTCGTTAAGCGTAGTAACAATACCATTTACAAGCTTATCAACACCGGCAATAGCACTCAATATTGCAGATGGTTCAATATATTTATTATAATAGTCCTGCTTTTGCTGATAAATTGCATAATCTCTGTCGTAAGCTTCTTTTCCTGCATCTGTAGTCAAATCATAATCTTCCTTAAGCGGTTTTACAGGAACATCTGTATAATCAACATATCTGTTTCCCCTAGCCAAAAGCAGACCTTTAAGACCTCCCTTATCGTTGCCGCTTGTCGTAGTGTAAGTTTCAGCCTCAGCGTAAACATCTCTTTCAAAGCCCGGCCATGTAGGAATCATAAGGTCTGTATCTTCTGCCATTCTGTATGACATTTCGCTTACACTTGAAATAGTTACGAACGGAATACCCTCAGCACTTACCATAACCTCGCCGTTTTCTGCTTCATAATAAGAAATGCTTACATATTCACTGAGTTCATCAAGAAGCTTATCTCTCTGATCTCTTAAATCATTCGCATTTTCAATGTCTGTGGCCTCTATCTTTGAAATCCTTTTATTTAAATCATGTATTTTATTACCGATATCATTAATGGTATTAATCATATTTCCAACCTGTACATTAAGAGTTGTCTGATAATCCTTAAGTCCCTTATATACAGCATTCGATCTTGTTATAAACGCAGATGCACTCTGCAGAAGCGAAGAACGCTTTACAGTGCTTGAAGGCTCCTTGCTGAGTTCATTTATTGCTTCATAAAAATCTGTAAGACTCTCCTGATAAGTTACACCCTGCATCTCGCCAAATAAATCTTCAATCTCTTCAACAGCTTTATACTGGTTAGAATAATATCCAAGACGGCTGTTTTCATTTCTGTATGCCTGATCTATGAACTGATCTCTTATCCTTCTGATTTCAGATACTCCGACGCCAAGTCCGTAAGTAGATGTTATAGGTCCTGTCAGACCATTGCTGAATCTGACATACTGTGTATCCTTGAATGCTATCTGCTGTCTCGTATATCCTACTGTATTTACATTTGCAAGATTGTGTGCTGTCGTATTAAGTGCCGTCTGTGATGATTTTAACCCTGATGCCCCGATCATAAGGCTTCCCATACCATTCGCCATAATCATTATCCTTCCATTAAAATCTATGTCATAAAAAGATTGCGCTTGCGCAATCTTAAACGCGCGAGCGGTTCGCAAAGCGATCATTTCATTGAAATTTCCTATTGCATAAAAAAGCGCCGCCTACGACGCTTTTCTTATAAAAATCTGAATGCCAAACAACTCTTTATAGTTTTTGGCAATTATATTCATATATTATTGCTTTGCGTCAAAGCTTCCGACAGCTGACATGTCAGTCTGCTCATACGCACCTTTACTGTAATTGCCTGTCTGTGGAGCTACCATCGCATTTCTTGCAAGGTTAAGCTCAAAATCTATCATTTCCATGGATTCTTTTAACAATTCTTTATTATTTTCATTAATTCTCATCAAAGTATTGAGTGTTCTCTTAAGCTTTAAGTGTACCGCCTCTAAATCATCGTGCTCCTTAGGCTGCTTTGAGAGCATATCTATTATTACATCAATTTTCATACCGTCAGGTGAGAGATTAAGCACATTACATATATCTTTAACACATTCTTCCCTGACAGCATCCAGCTTGTTAATGCTGTCAATATATTTTTGTTCTCTGCCTAACATATCCTGAAGCTCTGTAACATTTCCCCTCACAATAGCTGAGGTTTTACTCTCTGACAATTCCAACAGACCTTCATATTCAGTATTTTCCTTATCAAGTACATCAATGAGTGTATCAATTAAACTTGCCATTCATAAAACCTCTCTTAAAATACTATTGTGTCCATACCGCTGATTATCTTCTCTGCGATATCCTGAGAACTTACTTTATAAGTGCCATTTGCTATTCTGGCTTTGATTTCTGCGATTTTATCCATTCGAACGTCAGCTGCACCCGCAACTGCCGCTTTCGCTGTCTGATATGTTTTGGCTGTCTGCGAAAATTCCAGCTTATCACTTGATGCACTCATATTCCCTGCTCTTTTAACAGCAGCCATACTGTTTGACTGATAAATCTGGCTTACCGCATTATATGCATCTACACGCATCTTAACCGCCTCTCTTTCTTCTAAGTTCTTGTAATTGTTATCGGAGCATATCAGATTTTTCTTAATAGCAAAATCTAAAAAAAACATAAAAAATCGCACAAAAAAACAGCATAGAGCCTTAAATTAAATAAAGCTCCATGCCATATATATACCGTTTATTTTTATCTGTCGAAATATCTCATTCTCGCCGAAGACGATGTATTATGCTTCTTTACCGCCTTATTCTCGTTCTGATACATACCTCCGAACTGATCAATCATGTTGCTCTTACAGCTTTCACAAAATCTTCCTGTCTTAATAGTCTTTCCGCACACCTCACATGCAATACCGATTGGCGAATCGTCTGCAAAGCAAAGTCGCTCTTCTCTAACCCATTGTTCTATCTGTTTTACAGGCACATCACAGTCCTGTGACACATCACTCATTGTCGCTACACGATTTTCTTCAATATACGCCTTAACTTCCTCAAACTTTTCCTCAATATGCCTAATACAATCAGGGCACAGATTTCTATATGAACCGCCTACATAATTATACAACCGGCCGCATTGTCTGCAATTCCTAACGTCCATAATATATTCCTCCTTAATTCACACGCCTGCGCCTATACACAAACATGCACAATACACTTTGCTTACGCCATGACTTCTTAACACCGCTGCACAGGCGTCCACCGTTGCGCCCGTTGTGTATATATCATCTACAACTAGTACTGTATTATATTCTACTATACTTTCACAAATATTAAAAGCATTTTCAATATTTTTTAATCTCTGTACTCCCTCAAGCTCTTTCATTGGAACCGTCTTCCTATCCCTGACAAGCAGACGTCTGTCCACCGGTATTCCCGTATATTTACCCAGACTGTCAGCTATCAGTTCTGCTTGATTATATCCGCGAGCTTTTAGCCGGCTTTTATGTATCGGTACAGGTATAATGACATCAGGATTCCAGATTTTTATTCTATCGCCCAACAATTCTGCCATTTTTTTGCCATACCACTCCGCATATTCCCTTTTGCCCTTATACTTAAATCTGTATATCGACTCTTTAATGCCTTGAGAATAAACAAATGCTGCCGCTGCCTGGTCGTAAATATGATTAATCCTGCCGCAGTCATAACAGTACTCACCGTGCAAACCTTCAAGCTCCTTTCCGCATTTCATGCAGAAACTGCTTCCGACATTTTTAACTTTTTCCACGCAGTTTACACACAAACCGGCTTTTCTGTCTCTGTTTACAACCTCTCCGCATATAGGACACACAGGAGGATAAAGCATATCAAGAAATATATTTTTAAATTTCTTCCCCGTCCTTTTTCACCTCGTTACATTCCTTTATTCTTATATCCAAAGATGAATACCGCTTCTGTTCATATTCATTTGCCTGCATCTGGTGAAAATATTCTTCCACACCCACCATGCACACACATTTTTTTGCCCTTGTAACCGCCGTATACAAAATATTTCGGTTCATAAGCATCTTAGGCCCCGCAAACATAGGTATTATCACAGCCGGATATTCACTTCCCTGCGATTTATGAACTGTTATGGCATATGCAAGTTCCAGTTCATCAAGCTGAACAAACTCATAATTTACATATCTTTCATCATCAAACTTAACCGTCAGCTGTTCGGTAAAATAATTTATATCCTCAATAACACCTGTATCTCCGTTAAATACACCATTTCCATGTTCACTCGGAATCCCATACCGCCCGCGCTTTTCCCATTCCAGCTGGTAGTTATTTTTAATCTGCATAACTTTATCCCCGACACGATATATTGTATCTCCTACTTCCTTTTCCTGCTTTGAACGTTCCGGCGGATTCAAGTATTCCTGCATAATCTTATTAAGCCTCTCAACTCCGACCGCAGATTTTCTTGAAGGAGTAAGAATCTGTATCTCATTGATATCAGCACCTACATAATTTGGAAGCTTTGATTTAATAAGCGTACACATGGCACTTATTATGGCATCAGCATTATCCCTGTGCACAAACAAAAAATCCTTGCTGTACTTATTAAGAACAACCTTTTGACCCTCATTTATTTTGTGTGCATTTGTTATTATCTCACTTTCCGCCGCCTGCCTGAATATTTTTTCAAGCTTAACCACAGGAAAACATCCCGATGATATTATATCCTTCAAAACATTTCCTGCACCGACACTCGGCAGCTGATCTACGTCACCGACGAGTATAAGCCTTGTACCTACAGGAATCGCTTTCAGCAGAGAATTCATTATATTTATATCAACCATTGACATTTCATCTACAATAATTACATCCGTCTCAAGAGGATTTTCCTCATTTCTGTCAAAATGCATACCGGCTGATGCTTTTTGTGTCTCATTGTTAAGACCGCCGCATATTTCCAAAAGTCTGTGAATTGTCTGGGCTTCATAATTACATGTCTCTGTTATTCTCTTTGCAGCTCTTCCCGTCGGAGCCGCAAGCCTTATGTCAAAGCCTTCCATCTCAAAATACTTTATTATAGTATTTATTGTCGTTGTCTTTCCTGTTCCCGGACCTCCTGTAATAACAACAAGTCCATTTTGAGCCGCCATATTTACAGCCTTTTTTTGAATATCGTCAAGTTCAATTCCAAGCTTATTTTCTATTCTCGCAATTCTGTCAGCAACAGCATTTTCTTCATTATTATATTTTACATCTAAATCAGTTAACAGTCTTGCGACTGATGCTTCCGTATAATAATGAATTGAAGCGTACACACACTGCTGACCTGATATTTCCTTAACAACAATTTTTCTGTCAACAGCAAGATCCATAATATATTTATCAAAATCAGCTATATCTATAAGAAGCAGCCTCTTTACTTCTTCAGTAAGCTCCTGCATCGGCAGATAAATATGTCCCTGTGATACAGCCTGCATCAAAACATAAAATATTCCGCTCTTGATTCTGAAATCAGAGTCCACTCTTATACCGGTTCTCGCCGCAATCTCATCCGCAGTCTTAAAGCCTACTCCCTCAATATCATCTGCAAGCTTATATGGATTTTCTTTTATTATGGTATATATCCCCGGACCATATCTGGCATAAATTTTGTTTGCCAGCTTCATGCTGATGCCGAAATTCTGCAGAAAAATCATGGCTTTTCGCATATCACGCTTTTCTAAAAGCTGCGCAGCTATATCCATTGCTTTTTTTTGGCTTATCCCCTTGATTTCAGCAAGACGTTCCGGCTCCTCCTCCATTATTCTAAAAGTGTCATCGCCAAATTCTTTTACAATACTTTCAGCTAATTTCTCACCAATGCCTTTAATGGCCCCGGAACTAAGATAGCGCTTTACAGACTTTGCATCTTCAGGCGCCTTAAATTCATATGATTTTATAGAAAACTGCATATAATAAACGGAATGTTTTACAAAATCCCCTTGTGCAGTTATAAATTCACCTGCGCTGATGTAATTAAAAACACCAACGCAGGTAATATCTTCATTATTATAAGTTATTTCAAATACTGTGTATCCATTATCCTCGTTACGAAAAATAATGTTGTCCACAAATCCTTCTACATATTTCACAGATTCGTAATCCAAAACAGTTCTCCTTTTAATTTACCGGAGTTTCAGCTATACCGTAATTGCGTCTCATCTGCTCATACAATATCTGCGCAAGTCCAAGACCCTTTCCTCCGTTGGATTCCGTCATAGTCTCAGCCACCTTGCTCACAAGCTCATCTCCAAAATAGCTTGCCATTGTTCCCATCGCAGAATCTGAAGCGTCAGTCATTCCAAATAAAGATGAATATATATTTTCGTCATCCTCACCGTCCACATTTGACATTTTAATCATTGATTTTACCATCTGCTCCGCAAAGTACTGCTCAAAATCCTTGCAGACCTCCATTAACTCGTTGTCAGTTGCAGATGATAAGTCTGAATTATTCAGCTTATCTTCAAGTGAATTCCCTGTCGAATTTGTATATGTATTATTGTATACCGAACCCAATCCGCTAAGCATATCCATAATATCCCTCTTTTCCAAGCAACGTATTTCTTAAGCTGCATTTGCACAACAATCTTATCTCTTAAGGTTATTAGCCTGCTCCATCATTGTGTCTGATGTAGTTATTGCCTTTGAGCACAACTGATATGCTCGCTGCGCTGTGATAAGATTTACCATCTCTGTAGCTACATTTACATTTGAACCCTCCAGGTAGCCCTGCTTTAATGAACTTTTAAGTCCGACATCATCATAATCTTCGTTTAAAGCTGCTCCCGATGCCTCACTCTCCTGAAGATAAGAACTTCCTACCTTTGTAAGTCCTGACGGGTTGCTGAACTGGAACAATCCAATCTTTATGCCTATCGTCTGAGCATTGCCCTCTTCATCAGGATAACAAAGATTTCCGTCACCATCCACAACAATCTTATTAGTGTTATACTCATCACTTAAAATTATCGGCGCCCCGTCTGAACTTAATACAGGATATCCGTCTGATGTGCAAAGCATAGAACCTTCTGTACTTCTTGCAAACAGGAAATTACCGTTTCTTGTATAATAAGTTCCGCCGTCAACACCCATAACAGCAAAGAAGCCATCACCCTGTATAAGAAAATCAGTAGTGCTTTCTGTTGCATTAGCAGGCCCCTGTGTATAATGCGATGTTATCGCCGAAACTCTTGAACCGAGACCAACCTGCGCACTGACCGGCTTATATTCTCCGTTTGCCGAAGTTGTTCTCGCCTGCAGATCCTGATACAAAAGTGACTTAAAGCCAACTGATTCAGCCTTATAGCCTACTGTATTTACATTTGCAAGATTATTTGAAATTACATCTACATTTGTCTGCTGTGCCATCATTCCTGACGCAGCACTATATAATGATCTTACCATAAATCAATTCCTCCGGTTTTATAATTCAGAAATATTAACCATTCTGCCAAGCATGGAATCCATGGCATTGATAACCTTCTGTCCGCTCTCATACTCTCTTGCTATAGTTATCATCTCCACCATCTCTGATACAACGTTGACATTCGCACCCTCAAGATACCCCTGGTTAACAGTTGCCTCAGGCTCCATAGTCGTAGCTCCGTCTACTGCAACAAATAAATTTTCGCCATACATTTCAAGATAATCGTAATCTTCAAAATCCGTCATAGCAAATGTATCTACATAGACACCATCCGCATAAATCTCTCCGGTAGGCTCAACTGAAAGCTTGTCAATCGTTACAGGCAGCTGTATCGGGCCATTTTCTCCCAACACAAAATCACCATCCTTGGTTACCAGATAACCTTCTGAATTCATCTGGAAAGACCCATCCCTGGTATACATTGTTGATGTCTCACCAAGCTTATTTGTAAATGAAATCTCAAAGAAACCTTTTCCGGATAACGCAAAATCATATGTATTATCCGTCGGTATAAAAGAACCCTGTTCCCAGTTTCTATATGTTTCACCTATTTTTGCTCCAAGCGACATATTTCCAATTGGCTGATTCATATGTCCGACAGTCATGTCCTTTATCTTAACGCCCAGGACTTCATCAAATGAACGTGTTGTACAGCCCTCTTTCTTGTAACCTGTCGTTGCTGCATTTGCAAGGTTATTGGATACGACATCAAGCCGGTGCTGGCTATTCACCATTCCTGTGTAAGCTGTGTATAACCCTTTTACCACTCGTGACCTCCATCCTGCTGCAATATAAATCGCAGCTAAAAAATTTTTTAATTATTCATCTCTGTAGCCCGCAAGGAACTCAATAAACTTACCCGTACCTACCGCAACAGCTGTCATCGGATCCTCTGCTGTCATTGTATTAATACCTGTCTTTGATTCTATCAAATCCTCAAGTCCCTGCAAAAGACTTCCTCCACCTGTAAGAACTATACCTCTGTCTGCAATATCCGATGCAAGTTCAGGCGGTGTCTTTTCAAGCACACTGTGAACAGCCTCCACAATCTGTGAGGTAGCTTCTCTTAAAGCTTCCTCTGTCTCCTCAGATGTAACCTCAACTGTTTTTGGAAGACCTGTCACAAGATTACGTCCTCTTACATTCATCGTTGCAACCTCAGGACGCGGATACGCAGAACCTATCTTAATCTTAATATCTTCGGCAGTTCTCTCACCGATAAGAAGATTATGCTTTTTTCTCATGTATCTTACAAGTGCTTCATCAAAATCATCGCCGGCTATCTTTATAGATGTGCTTACAACAGTACCGCCAAGCGAAATTACGGCTATATCCGTTGTACCGCCTCCGATATCAACAATCATGTTGCCGCAAGGTCTTGAAATATCAATGCCTGCTCCGATTGCTGCTGCTATAGGCTCCTCTATAATAGCTACCTCTCTTGCGCCTGCCTGAAGCGTAGCATCTTCAACAGCCTTTTTCTCAACTTCAGTTACGCCAGAAGGAACACACACACTTATTCTCGGCTTTTTGAGCATTCTTTTGCCAATAGCTTTCTGTATAAAATATTTAAGCATCTTTTCTGTAACTGTGTAATCAGAAATAACGCCCTGACGAAGCGGTCTTACAGCTACGATATTGCCAGGAGTTCTTCCAAGCATAAGTCTTGCTTCTTCTCCGATAGCTTTAATTTTGTTGGTGTCTCTGTCAAATGCAACAACTGAAGGCTCCTTTAACACGACGCCTTTCCCCTTTATATAAACAAGAATACTGGCAGTTCCAAGGTCAATACCCATATCTGTAGATAACATAAAATTATGTCTCCTTTCTATACTCTCTATAATCAATGCGCAACATGCGCAGTCTATTGCTAACTATCATTATATACAACATATCACAAATTTAAAAGCATTATTTTTAATTTTTTATATTTTCAGGATTACAGTGTCAAAAGGTCTGAACCCACTTGTGCTTGCAGGGTAGTGGGGGA
>ENA-ORMO01001620-ORMO01001620.1-human-gut-metagenome-genome-assembly--contig:-NODE-1620-length-22678-cov-7.963223_pt1 | contig 22678 bp, 20 predicted proteins | sample MGYA00242106_ERZ509001 | MGnify/ENA primary metagenome ERZ509001 (study PRJEB26280, sample SAMEA2338736) | human gut metagenome | biome: human gut; feature: human-associated habitat; material: faeces...
CCGCGAAACTTGAAGGACTAAAAGTCAATACCGAACTATTTCGCGGGAGTTTGGGCTTTAGGCTCCAGGATAAAAACGGCAACCCAACGATCTTCCCCGGATAGTAAAGAAAAGGCCTCCCGAAGGAGGCCCGACTAGCTAGCTTAAACTTTCTTGATTAGAAAGAATGACGCATACCGAGATAAACCTGGTAGCCGTTGTAAGCAACGTTTTCAACATCTTTCCATTCTTTGCCGGAATCGGCATAGCCAGCATAAGCCTTCAGGGCTGTACGCTTGCTAAGCGGATAGATGTAAGCTGCGCCAATGTTCCAAGCGCGGACGTCCCCGTCAACTGCAACTTTATTGGCTCCGACGTCTTTAGCTTCATCTTTACCGAAGAGGTAACGACCGCCAACTAAAACATCACCGCCGCCAACTGCAACCTTAGCGGATAAACCGAACATATGAGTTCTGCGACCGCTGTTCTGATGAGCAAATTGGTAGGCAAACATCGGTGTCCAAGAACCGAGGTTATATTCCAAACCGTAGTTGATCGTGTAGATAGCTTTCTTCTTGCCAGTAGCTTCTTTGATCACCCTGTCTTTGTTAGCAGCCCAATCAATACCAAGAGCTTTGAATTCGTTTTCTGTGAAGAGATCGGAAACCTTAACTGCATCAGTACCTGTCGCCTTATTATCAACAGCTTCGAAAATCAAGCTGGATCTGATGGCGTTGGCTTGGTACTTAACGCCTAAGCCATAATAGTGGCTGTTGTCGGACCACTTGTCAGTATCAGTGGCAAGACCGTTAGAGTACATAGCATGTACGCTGAAACCTGAGAAGACAGGAGTTGCATAAACGACGGAGTTGTTGGTACGGCTAAAGCTTGTACCAATAGCGCTTGTCCAAGAAGAAAGACCAAGGCCTGTTCCGAGAGCCCAACCAGTCAGAATGTGGTTAGACTGAGCACCGGAAGCTAAAGTGCCTGTACGGCCAGCGCCGAACTTACCGAAGTCGCCGTTGACATACATGAAAGCTTCACGGGTGAAGCCGCTAGTTGTGCCATTGCCTGCGTTAGCGACGTTGCCGTCGTCTGCAGAGAAGCCCTGTTCAAGGATGAAACCGACGGAATATCCGTTTCCGAGGTCTTCAACGCCCTTGATACCCCAGCGGCTACCCTGATCGAAGCCAGATCTCAGTTGAACAGTTGTGTCAGCATGTTTTGCTTTTTCTAAGAGGACGCCTTCTTCGATAACGCCATAGAGTGTGACATTAGAAGCAGCAAATGCAATGCCGGATGTAGCCATTACAGCAGCAGCGATAAGTGTTTTTTTCATTTGAGTAGTACTCCAATTGAAGTTGTTAACTTGCAGAAAGTTCAAATCCCTAGCAAGAATTTATCTGCACCGTCATTCTGATAAAAACGAGTCATGCAAGCAACAAAATCTGTTGTATTTACGCAAAAACAACGGTTTCTAATGAAAAACAATATATTCAATCAATAAAAAGTTGTTGTTTTACAACAAATCAGCTTTATGTATTTTGGCTTTTTCGTCGTCAAAAAGTGCATCTGCCCAAAGCTGCATCACGACTCGTCTTCTATCCAAAAGATCGCTTCGTTGATAAGCTAAAGTTGTTTGCGTTCCGGTGGTGTGCATGAGCGATTTCTCGGTTGCTTCATTGTCAATATCGTTTTCAGCGCACCAATCTCTGAAGGTTGAACGCATTCCGTGCATGGTGCACGCTTGATTTAATGCAGTCCTCAAAAATTTTCTTGGTGTTTCCCGACGTATCGGCGTCTTTCCGTCTACAGAGAATATGAATTCTCCCTTCGATTCTTTTCTAATTTCCTTTAATAATGAGATGACTTGCTGAGATAGCGGAACTCTGAACGGAAATTCTTTGCCGTCTTTTCGACGCGATGGAGGGCAAAGCCAAACTTTCTCTTTCCAGCTTATCTCTCTCCAATGGGCTTGAGTAAATTCAACAGTACGGGTTGCAGTAAGAACGCCGAACAGCAGGGCTTTTGCCCCGATAGAGCTCTCTTGTTGTAGTTTGGGAATGATGGCTTTTAATTCCGTAAAGGAAAGAGATTTGAAATGCTGGGTTGAATTGCATTTATTTGCGGGAGGAAGAAATAAGTCGAGGTTTCCTTTCCAGGAAGCTGGGTTGTTCCCGATAAATAGGTTTTCATTGATTGCATAAGCGAAAATTTTCTCTAACCTCCCCCTTACACGGGAGGCGGTCATCGTTTTGTTTATCCATATGGGACGAAGTATTTTTAGGATGTCTTTTCGGTCGATTTCATCGATGAATTTTTCCCCAATGACGGGAAAGGCATAAGTGCTTATAGAAGAGCTCCAAGACTGCTTTTGAGCCGGATTTTTCCATAATCGAACCGAGGCTAAGATTTCGATGACTCGCCGTGCATAGTCCTTAAAAAGAACCGGGTGCTGTTTGGCTTCCATTAATGCAGAAGCCTTTCCGCTGAATTGAAGAGATGTTTTTAACAGAAAGGCAAATTGTTTAACTTCCGATAACGGCTTTTTACTGGCGCTTCCGAGTGCTAAATCGCAGACGCGGCCTTTAGGATCGAGATAGCGAAAAAAATAATTTCGATATCTTCCGTTGCCCCGAACTCGTACGTATAGATGAGACTCTAATCGATGGGTGCCGTCGGGTAATTCAAATATTTGCTTTTTGCTGAAGCGGCCGATTTTTGCATGAGACATACCAGTGTGTTCTCCAATGTGTTAAATGAAATCAGTCTCTCAATTACAGAGGATCGCTGGCTGTCTTTTCCTCCAAAATGATTGGGTAGTTTCGGCCTCTAGGCGGTGGCGATTTTTCAAGAAAATACATAAGATGGAAAAAGCGAAAATTCGCTAGAATAATTAGGACTCACCCCGGTAAGACGACCCAACAGAAAAAGACGAGGAACATAAATGCGGCCTGTGCGTCTCAGAAACTACATCTTCTATTTGTTGGCTCTTACAATTACCTTGCCGCTGCTGGTGTTGAGCTACTCTCAGTACCGGATGATTGAGCAGGAGATCCGCAAAGATGATCTCCTCCTGGTGGAAGATGCGTTAGCACTGTCCAACAATATTAAAAATAGAGTTGATTCCGCGAAAACCCTCGTTGTGATGTCTGCAAGCACATTGCAAGTCTATGGGACAGAGGACAAATCAGCCTTACGAGCCATCCTAAAAAGCATTTTGACGGAAGTTCCGTATTTCTTAAACATCCACTACGGTGATGTGAATGGAGACGTCATCGTTTTTGAGCCTCCTAAGAATGCACGGAATGAAAGTAATGAGGGCGTGTCTCACACAAATAGGGATCATTGGAGTCACATCCGCAATCGGGACTCGGTTTATATATCTGACGTCATTATGGCGACCGGTGAGGCAAACGTTCCCATTGTGAATATTTGTGCGCCGGCAATAAACAAGTCCGGAAAGATCATCGGTTATGCAGTCTCTGCTCTTGATTTAAAGAGTCTGTACGAAGATGTGGTGTCAGGCTTAGATATTCAGGACAGCGCTGTATATATCTTGGACAAGAAGGGTGCGCCTATCTACGCGACCGATCATGTTAATTCTCCGGAACCCTTGATTCCTTCCAAGGTTTTAAAAGAACTCGTCGCAAATAAAGAAAACGCTCAGGTTTTATCCAGGAACGATGCGTCTGATTTAGTCGGTGCGATCAGAGAGATACCGGGGCTTGGCTGGTACGTCGGTGTTTTTAAGAAGGAAGAGGATAGAGAATCAGCAATCATCTCGATGGCGGCGACAAACAGCCTGATCTTCTTCTTCCTTTTGCTAGTAACGTTTATTTTGGCTTCCTACTCTGTTCGTCCCTTGACCGAGTCTGTTAATAAACTCATTGAGCAGGTGAGAGAAGGCAAGGCCGTTCCGACTGAAGCGGAAAAAGTCCATCATCCCGAAGAACTCGTTGAGCTTCAGAAAGCTTTCTGTCGCTTGTTGGCGAAATTGAAATCTCACCAGAAATCTGAAGGCGCGCTTAGTGAACTGAGCGAATCTGATGTCCAAAAAGAAGTCGAGCTTCTTAAAGAACAATATGAATTCCTGCAGGCGCTGATTACCCTTCTGCCGTCTCCGATGGCCATTGTGGATGAAAACGGCTTTGTTCGTTTCTTAAATCAGTCCGCCTCTAAGTTCTTTGACAAAGCAGTAGCCGGAGCGAATTTCGCTCAAATGCTCAAAGAAAAGTTTGAAGAAGACAATTTCGGATTTAACCTTCACGGTATGTCAGAAGAAAAAATCCTCAAGACCAAGGATACGAGGGAGGATTTCCTGCTTCAGAGAAGAGAGTTGCCGCCGATCAAAGGAACACGACGCAGTGTTTACTTACTTTCGCAGTTCAAAGAGCCCGACTGGAATTCGAAATAAGACACGCCTAAAGAAGGCAGGAACTTTTCCAGCACATCTTTCACCGAGAGGATGAGGCTTCGGTCATTGGTGCATGGGTGGCAGTCAATATGTTCCGCGTTCAAGATTCTGCTGTCGATGTAGAGCGAAATTTCTTTGTTTTGATCAAAGATCAGACCAAGTAAAGAAACGGCGCCTGGGAAGGTGTGCATGAGTCGGGACAAATCCTCGGGAGAGGCAAAAGAAAGATGACTGCTTTTCAAAAATGCGGCCGCTTGTTTGGCATTAAATCGTTCTTCCCCCGGTATCACAAAGAGAAAAAATTGTTTCTTATTCTTAACTAAAAGCGTCTTACAGCACGTAGAACCAAACTCTTTTGCAATTTTTAACCCTTCCTCACACGTCGTGATGGGTAAGTGATTCAAGGCTTTGAACGGAATGTTGTGTGTACGAAGAAAGTCCTCAACTTCTTGGGTAGTGTTGTCCATAAGAGCTTGTAAGATTTTGTGTCCGTTTTGGAAAGTATTATATAGATGCGGTATACACTTACGACAAATTATCAGCCTAACCAAGTGAGAAACTTATGGCAGCAGCAGAAATCGGTTCGTTTCCGCCCGGCGTGAAACGCTTTTTTCTTTTAGGGGCACCAATTATTGCCCTTATTATTTATTGGATACTTCCGAACACTTATACGGATATCCATAACCAAGTCCTTCCTTTTAATCCTCACGCCAAAGCTTGTTTGGCCGTCGTGGTTTGGATGGTCCTTTGGTGGCTTTTTGAACCGGTTCCGATTCCGGTGACTTCGCTTCTTCCCATTCCGCTCTTTCCCCTATTAGGGATCGCTAAACCTGCGCAGGCAATGGCGCCGTACGCATCAGGTACGATTTTCCTGTTCATGGGCGGTTTTATTCTGGCGATTGCCGTTCAGCGCTGGCGTCTGGATAAGCGCATTGCTTTAACCACATTAAAACTCGTAGGTACCAAGGCGCCTGCGATTGTGGGCGGTTTCCTCTTGGCGAGCGGTGTGCTTTCCATGTGGGTATCCAACACGGCAACCGCGGCCATGATGGTTCCGATTGCGATGGCCGTTCTTTCCTTAGTGCGAGCTAAAAAAGCCGGCGGTCCGATCGATCAGGAAGAAGAAAACTTCAGCGTCGCCATGCTGCTTGCCGTTGCCTATGGTGCCTCTATCGGCGGTATGGCCACCATTATCGGTTCGCCTCCTAACGGCATTTTTGCGCGTTTTATGGAGCAGAACTTCAATGATCCGATTTCGCTTGCGCATTGGATGAAGTATGGCATGCCGCTTACACTTATTCTGCTTCCGCTGTGCTGGTTCCTTCTGACTAAGGTTCTCTTCCGTAAGACCATGAAGGAAATCGAAGGCGGCGCTCAGTGGGTTCAGTCCGAATTGAATAAATTAGGACCGATCGGCAAGGGCGAAATGATCGTTCTGATCGTCTTCTGCTCTGCGATCCTTCTGTGGTCCTTCGGCGGTGTGTTAAGAGGTCTGGATTTCGGCGGCACAAGACCTTTTGCTTCGCTGTCTGACGCCGCAATTTCGATGATCTGCGCCATTGTCCTCTTCTGCATCCCTGTGAACAGAGACCATATGGTTTTGGATTGGTCGGATATGAAAGAGCTGCCCTGGGGCGTTCTGCTCTTGTTTGGCGGCGGTCTTTCCATGGCTGCCGGCCTGCAGATTACGGAATGCGGTCAGATTATCAGCGCTAATGCCGGTATTTTGGCCGGACTTCCGCGCTGGGCGGTTCTTATCGGTGTGAGCTTGCTCGTAATGTTGGCCAGTAACTTCACGTCCAACACGGCGCTTGCCGCAACGCTTATGCCGCTCTTGGCCTCTGCTGCTGTACCGATGGGCGTGCCGGCTGAGCAGCTGCTGATGGTGACGGCTCTGTCTGCATCCTGTGCATTCATGATGCCGGTCGGAACGCCGCCGAACGCGATCGTGTTCAGTACCGGACGCATTAAGATCATGCAGATGGTTTCTGCCGGTGCGGTCCTGACGATTGTCTCAGTCGTCGTGATCGGATTGTTTGCAGCAACGTTTATCAACTAATGGGTTGAAATCGCAGAGGGAGGCCGCAGCGCCTCCCTTAAATTTTTGTTGCAAAGCCAGCGCTGACGGCCGAATGAAGTGCGGCCGTTTGGTAAAATACGGCCTTCGATCAAGGCTTCCAAATGATTCCAAGACTTAAATTGGTGAACGTCACCAAGCGATACGGGTCCACTGTTGCGAATGATGCAATATCGCTTGAGGTGATGCCGGGTGAAATTCTGTCCGTGCTCGGAGAAAACGGAGCAGGCAAAAGTACCCTGATGAAGATTATCTTCGGATCAGTCACGCCCGATGAGGGAGAGATTTATTTTGACGGACGAAAAGTTAATATCTCGTCTCCTGCGGACGCGCGCGAACTCGGAATCGCGATGGTGTTTCAGCACTTTGTGTTATTTGAAACACTGACCGCTAAAGAAAATATTCTCTTGGGAATGCCTGAAGGCACTGATCCCAAGGAATTAGAAAAAGAGATTATTGAAAAAAGCCGCCATTACGGCATCGAAGTTGATCCGAACGCGATTGTTAATGATCTCTCCATGGGCGAGCGGCAAAGAGTGGAAATTCTCCGCGCGCTATTAACCAATCCGAAGCTTTTGATTCTTGATGAACCGACCTCGGTTCTTTCTCCTCTCGCGCTACAGGCCCTCTTTAAAACCCTGCGCCAGCTGTCTTCCGAAGGCGTTTCCATCATCTTCATTACGCATAAGCTCAATGAAATTCGTGAACTTTCCAAACACTGTACGGTGATTCGCAGCGGTGAGGTGGCAGCCAACATCAATCCTCAGGAAATGACCGAGCAGGAGCTCGCCAAGCTTATGATCGGCAGCGACCTTCCTGAAATCATGTCTCGACCGGAAATCAAACCGCATCCCGGTTTGGAAGTCTGTTTCCAAGGTGAAGAGGTTGGCTTTAAGAGCCGCTACCCGCTCTACGGCAAGATTAACGTTCCCTGCGGCCGAATCGTCGGCGTTGCCGGTATCTCCGGAAACGGCCAGGCAGAGCTTATGAAGGCAATCAGCGGCGAAGTACTGCTGCCCAAAAACTGTATTTCTATCGTCGGCTCTTTTGCCGGAGACCTTCGCGTTAAACACAGACGCGCTTTAGGTCTGCGCTATGTGTCCGAACAGCGCTTGGGTGAAGCGACTGTTCCGGAAATGTCCTTGGAAAGCAACACGCTGCTGACCAGTAATTTGTTCTTAGCCAAAGGTTTTATGCGCAACAAGATGATCGCGCGCTTTACGCGTTCGATTATTGAAAAATTCCATGTCCGCTGCGGCGGTCCCAAAGCTCCGGCTGAAAGCCTTTCCGGCGGAAATCTGCAGAAATTTATTGTGGGTCGAGAGCTGCTTCATAACCCGAAGGTGATGGTTTTGAATCAGCCGACTTGGGGTGTGGACGCGGGCGCCGCAACGCTTATCCGCAATGCCTTAATCCGTCAGAGGAGCGGCGGGAGCGCGATTTTAGTGGTCAGTGAAGAACTCGACGAACTGTTTGAAATTTGTGATGAATTGGTTGTGATGAGCGAAGGCAAAATTTCTCCTCAAGTCAAAACAAAAGATGTCAGCGTTGAAGAGATAGGACGATGGATGTCCGGTCTTTGGCCTGATGCTAAGGAGTCGTGATGAATTTTCCTTTAGCACTCTATAACCGCCAGCGTCCGAGCCGCTTTCTTTCTGCGGCGTCTCCGTTTATAGCGGTTCTCTTGACGCTTTTGATCGGATGCTTGATTTTTGCCGGGATGGGCAAAGATCCGATGCATTCCATGTACGTGTTTATTGTCGAGCCTTTGCTCACACTGCGGGGCTGGGGAGAGTTGGGCGTAAAAATGACGCCGCTCATTCTCTGTGCATTGGGCCTATTGGTTTGCTACCGAGCAAACGTGTGGAACATCGGTGCGGAAGGCCAATTAATTGTCGGCGCGCTTGCCGGCGGCGTGGTTGCATTGCAGGCTAGCCCCGAAGCCTCTCAGCTCTACATGATTTGGGTCATCCTGGCTGCGATGGTCGGCGGTGCGTTATACGCCGGCATCGTGGCCTGGCTCAAAGACAAATGCAATGCCAATGAAATCTTAGTTTCTCTGATGCTCGTCTATATTGCCGAGCTTTTCCTTTCCTGGGCGGTTCAGTCCCCGCTGCGAGATCCTCAGGGCTTGGGATTCCCGCAAAGTCCGATGTTTGAGATGGCAGCCACGCTCCCGATCATGATTCCGGGTACCCGAATGCACTGGGGTGGGGCTCTCGTTTGCTTTGCCTTGTTCGGCATCTGGCTCATCATGTCGAAGATGTTTATCGGTTTCCAGGTGCGCGTTTCCGGCATGGCGCCTAAGGCAGCTGCTTACGCGGGCTTCTCCAATCGAGCCATTATTTATTTTGTGTTGCTTCTTTCCGGTGCTTTAGCCGGATTGGCCGGTGTGATCGAAATCTGCGGTCCGATCGGACAGCTCACGCCCAAGATCTCCCCGGGATACGGCTTTGCCGCGATTATTGTGGCTTTTGTGGGGCGCTTAAAACCACTCGGAACCATTCCTGCAGCTTTCATCATGGCGCTCTTTTACCTCGGCGGTGAACTAGCCCAGTCCAGACTCGGAACGCCGGCTGCTTTGACGGGTGTGTTCCAAGGTCTCTTGCTCTTCAGCATCATGGCTTGTGATTCTCTGATTTTCTGCAAATTAAAGTGGGTCGGATTTAATTCCGCGAAGGGGGCCGTATGAGTGTTGCAGCTTCTTTAATTGCCACGACGATGAATGCAAGCACACCGCTGCTGCTTGCAGCGCTGGGAATTTTGGTTGCCGAACGCTCCGGCGTCCTGAACTTAGGCGTCGAAGGCATCATGCTGATGGCGGCCATCGCAGGCTACATGGCAACGGTTGAGACCGGAAGTTTTGCGGTCGGATTTATTGCTGCCGTTGCAGTGGGTATTTTGTTTGCACTGTTCTTTGCCATTTTCGCTGTGGGCTTAAGGGCCAATCAGCAGGCATCCGGCTTGGGTGTAGCGATTTTCGGCGGTGGCTTATCCGCCTACATCGGCATTCCTTATCAAGGCGCCGTGCTCCCTGAAAGAGCGGCTGACGGCATTCCGTTCTTAGACCAGATCCCTTTCCTCGGACAAGCTTTTTTCAGCCAGCATTGGATCGTTTATTTGTCCTTGCTCATGATTCCGGCAGTTTGGTATTTCTTGTTCAGAACCAGGCCCGGGCTGGTCGTGAGGGCCGTCGGAGAATCGCCGTTTTCAGCAAACGCTTTGGGATACTCGGTTCCGATGATTCGATGCGCGACGCTGGCTTTCAGCGGAGCCTGTATCGGGCTTTCCGGCGCTTATTTGTCGCTCATCTATACACCCTTATGGGTGGAAGGCATGATTGCCGGCAGAGGCTGGATTGCGCTGGCGCTGGTGACCTTCGGTACTTGGCGTCCGTTCAGAGTGTTCTTAGGCGCGTACTTGTTCGGCGGCATGACCATGCTGCAGATGAATCTTCAGAGTATCGGAATTTCCGTTCCGACTCAGTTTATTTCCATGGCGCCTTATGCGGCGACGATTATCGTTTTGGCGCTGATTTCGAGAAATCCGACTTGGATTCGTCTGAACATGCCGGCTTCTCTCGGAAAGCCGTTTAACCCGCATTGATGATTTTTGTTTACCTTTCTTTAAAGGAGAAAGACAGTGAAGATGTCTTTAAAACTGGTTGCAGCTGCGGCTGCTGTTGCTTCCGCTTTTGCTTTGAGCGCCTGCGGAGACAAAAAAGAAGCTGCCCCGGCTAAACCGGCAACACCGGCAGCTCCTGCCGCTCAGTCCAAGGCAGCTGAACCCCTGAAAGTCGGTTTTGTGTATGTGGCTCCGATTGCGGACGTTGGCTATACAAAACAACATGACATCGGCCGTATCTACGCTATTGATAAGGTAGGTAAAGATAAAGTCACGACGACATTCGTGGAGAATGTTCCTGAAACTGCTGACGCAGAACGAGTTATTCGTCAGATGGTTGCCGACGGCAACAAGCTGATTTTCGGAACCAGCTTCGGCTACATGAACTACATGCAGAAGCTTGCTAAAGAATACCCGGATGTGAAATTCGAGCATGCCACCGGTTACAAGACTGCGCCCAACATGACGAATTACAACATTCGCTTCTACGAAGGCCGCTATCTGGCCGGTATGCTTGCCGGCGGTGCAACTAAGAGCAACATCATCGGTTATGTCGCTCCGTTCCCGATTCCTGAAGTTCTGCAGGGTATCAACGCCTTTACATTGGGTGCCAAATCCGTTAATCCGAATATTCAGGTAAAGGTGATTTGGACCAACGCTTGGTACGATCCTCCCAAAGACACCGACTCTGCCAAGACTCTGTTGGGTCAAGGGGCGGACATTCTCACTCAGCACACCAATACCAGTGCTGTAGCGAGTGCTGCTGAAGCTGCAGGAAAAATGGTTATTCCGTACAACAGCGACATGAAGTCTGTTGCTCCGAATGCCCAGATTGCTGCTCTTGTGCTGAATTGGGGACCGTACTACGCCAAGAAGATCCAGCAGATGATCGACGGCAAGTGGGATCCGACACCGGTTTGGATGCACTACAAAGACGGCGCAATGTCTCTTGAAGGAGTTCGCACCGATAAGATTCCTGCCGATATCGTGAAGAAGATGGAAGAAGTGAAGGCCAAGATCGAGAGCGGTGAATTCCATCCGTTTACGGGTCCGATCAAGACCAACGACGGCAAAGAAGCTGCTAAGGCAGGCGAAGTTCTGAAGGATGACCAGCTTCAGACGATGAATTACTATGTTGACGGTGTGATCGGAAAGGTTCCCAACTAATCTGATTCGACGTTAATTCAAGCGAAGGCTCGGCATTTTGTCGAGCCTTTGTGATTTTCAAGACTGTGAAAGTTGTGGTCTTTTTCTCATAGAAAAGCGCGAGGTGCTATTTTGGCTCGCTTAACACATAGACGACTATGCCGGAATGAGCCAGCTCCGCCCCTCTCGGGAGAATAAAATCCGTCAAACCGGAATCCGAGCTTTCTGGAACCAGTCGAAAACCTCTCTCGGAAGCAGTAAATCTTCGAAGTGTTTTTTTCCCTGCGTATTCAAGAAGAACGATATTGCCGACCTGGGCTTTTGCTTTCTTTCTGAGAAAAAGAACGGTTCCCTCATGAATTCCGGCTCGATCCATTGAATTATCGGGGGCCTTTTCCACAGAGATCTCTTCTGCAGGGATGGGGAGCGAATTGAAAACATCATCTGCAATTTTTGTCGGAGACGGTTTTGTCGTGGCTGCAATTTGGGAACGAATCCAGGAAGATCCGCCTAACCTCTTTAATTGAATCAAAAGATCTTCGGTCAGAATGACAGTCGTTGTTTTTGCACCGATAAGGGGCTTGCGTCCGGCACCGGGTCGTGCGCCGCCTTTTTTCTTTGCAGGCGTTTTATTCTCAGTATCGGTCATAACAATAATTCGTACCAAAAATGGAAATTGTCTCAACTGCGACAAACGATTACGCGTTACAGGATAGGCTATTTCTAGGATTAACGTGTAAAAGACTAAGATATTTGTGGAAATGATCGAAAATATGTGAAAAAGACCACAGATTAAATTAAAGAGGCGGATCGAATATGGCTGAATACATGAGAAATGCTCTGTTTGGATTAGCAGTCGGAGATGCATTAGGTGTACCTCATGAGAAGAAACCGAGAGGCTCTTTCAAATGTGTGGGATGGGATTACAGGCCTGAACCGGATCGAAAAAGAATGTGGTCGGATGACACGGCGCTGACGCTTGCAGAACTCGACAGCTTCGGGATTCTCAAAAAAGTGGATTTTGATGCCGTCATGCAGAACTTTATGGAATGGTTTCTGATGGGCAAATTTTCTTGTACCGGACGCTGCTTCGGAGCAGGAAAGAGTATGGTTCACGCGATTAAGAATTATTGCTATGGGAAAAAGGCAATTGACTGCGGTTCAAAGGACATTATGTCCAACGGCAACGGTGCTCTGATGAGAATTATGCCGTTTTGTCTTTTGAAAGAAGAATACCGTAGAACCTTTAATTTCGACGACGCCGTAGGTATGACGCACAGGCATCCGATAAACCTTGCTGCCTGCCGCTTTTTTGATGTATTGGTCAACGCGATTGTTCAAGGCTCGGATCTGAAAACTGGTTACGAAACTGCCAAGAAATCGTTGTCCGAAGAGGAAAGAGAGCTAATTCAGCTGCCGTCTTTTGGAGCCTTAAGTGAGCGCCCCGAAAGTGAAATTAAATCCGGCCGCTTCGTGCTGGATACTTTGTGGGCCGCCCTTTGGTGTGTAGAAAAGACCACAAATTATCGAGATGCCGTTTTGAAAGCCGTTGATCTCGGAGATGATTCCGACACGACGGCTTCTGTGGCCGGCGGAATAGCCGGGTTAACCTACGGAATCGGGGGAGAAAAAGGCGTTCCGACCAATTGGATAGAGCAGTTGGCTTGCCAGGATTGGCTGGCGGGTGCGGCAGAAAAGACGGCGGAAATGACTTATTGAAGTATGGATAATCGGCTAAAAATATGTAGAAAAGACCACAACTTTCAAGACTTTTGCCTCGGCAGCTTCGGGCATCTGAAGTTTGACCGAAAAACGATCGGATCCACAGCGGCAGGCCGCCAAATATGAGAAAAAGACCACAATCCTGAATGGAATTTGTGGTCTTTTTCACACGGAAAGAGTTTCCGCGAATGAGCAAGCTCAGATCTTATCTCGCGCCGCTGGCCTGAAGAGCAATAGCGGCATGCTTACGGCCTTCGACAACTTCTTTACGAAGCTGACCGCTCGGGTGGAAGGAAACTACCTGGCGGGCCTTAATAATGGCGGATTCGCCGGACTTAGGATTACGTCCCGGACGCTCGCTTTTCTGCTTGATGGAAAAAACACCGAAGTTGGAAAGCTTCAGTTCTTCGCCGCGAACGAGGCATTCAAGAGCCTCATCGAAGAAAAGATCCACGATTTCCTTGCAGAAACGTTTAGGGAGCCCAAACTGTTCATAGATAACATCGGCAAGATGACTTTTGGTCAGCGTATCGCCTTCCTTGAGCAGGGTGCCAAGGACGAGAGCGGTCTCATCCTTCTGCTGTTCTTTGACAGCCTGTTTAGGTAAGTCTTCCATTTTTTAGTATGTTTTGAAACTGTGAAAATGTTGAATTCTATACCAAAGCTTTGGGGCTGTGTTGTCGTTATTTATTTAATTTACAAAGAAAAAATTCGAAAAACATTGACTTTTTTAATTTGTGATCACCCAGTAAAGCCAGAGCATTTTTTGTGCAAAAAGAGCCTAATCCGGGGAATTTTTGCCGGTCCTAATTTCGGTCTCAGAACGCCAAAAAGCATTCTCCCCTGAGCGGCCTTATACTGGACTATATTTCGTGACTAGCGCAAGGAAACAGGCAAAAAAAGGGCGTCTGAAATAAACCATTCAGACGCCGGTATCTAAATTAGCGAGAGAAGAACCTGAGTTCCCGAAAGGGATCTCAAAAAGCTCTTCGAAGATTCTCGCTTCAACCTCAAATCCCAAGGAGAAGTGACAACATTCAATTGCCACAAACGAATATTAGCATAAAGTCCTAAGGGTTTCTACCATAATATTTGTAAGAACCTATTTCAGGCATGCGAGTCTCAAAAAATTCTTGAGAAATTAAGTAGTTGTGGTTGACAAGAAGTACTGTGTTAAAACATTTTGACGAGGATTGATACAGATATTAACCAGAAAAGAAATCCGCTGATTTTATTGAGCCAGAGAGAAAAGTTTTTCGTCATCCATCGATCCGCAGCAGCTGCGGCAGAATAGCTGTAGGCGATGTGGACAAACCAGCAGGTAATAACAAACATGGCGATTATCAGGGAAACTTGCTGCACATAGGAGCCCTTGGGGTCAATAAACTGAGGGAACAGGGAGAGAAGGAACACGATGCACATGGGATTTGTGACTTGAAGAAGTGCAGCACTCGTCAAAATGTGGATTCTTTCCTGTTTGAGCTCCTTTAGATTAAACGACTTGATGGAAGAAGAAAGTGAGATGGCCGGAGCCGTCCAGCTTTTCCAGCCGAACCAAAACAACAGCATGCATCCGCATATCTGCAGCCCGTAAAACATGACGGGCGACTCATGAATGACAGCACCGAGCCCGCTCGCTGCAAGCGTACTCATAAATAACACGCCGATAGCGTTTCCTGTGGGAGAGAGAAAAGCATTTGCCTTTCCGTAGTTAATCGCGTTTTTGAGCGTATAGAGAACGCCGGCACCGGGCGTGATGCAAGTGATAAAAACCACGATGAAAAAGAGTCCGAGGCTTGAAACAGACATTTTTTTCTCCTTTGTTGTTCGTCAGTGTAGGAATAAAATCAAACGCCTAGGAGGCTAAGTGATATAAAATCTTTATCACTCAATTATCTTTTTGCTAACATCAGAATGCGCCGCTGTTTCGATTACCGCACCATCAGACAGCTGATGCTGTTCGCTGCCGTGACTCAGGAGAAGAGCTTCCGGCGGGCAGCCAAGCGATTGAATATGTCCGTCCCTCCTCTTGTTCTTCAGATCGACGAGCTAGAGGCAAGGTTAAGAATGAAACTGCTGGAGAGAACGCCTCGCGGCGTTTCTCCGACGGCACAAGGCAACGCACTCATGCCGATGATTGACCAGCTGGTGCGGCAGGCGGAAGTCTTGAATTTCTCCGTGAAGCAAATGCAGCAAAATGCGCAGGGGATTCTAACGATCGGTGCGAACACGGAGTCGATGCTGTTTTTTATTCCGGAGTTTAAAAAACGTCTTGCGGCATTGCACCCGAATATTTCCCTGTTTGTGAAGGAAATTGATTCTTATCAGGTTGAAACAGAGCTCACGGACGGAACAGTTTTAATCGGCATGGCGTTTTTTGATACTTTGTCGGATCAGCGTTTGAGGATGGCAAACCTCATCAATGAAAAACCAATCGTACTTTTAAATCGAAATCACCATTTAGCAGGGAAGGGCGGAGTGTCAATTAAAGAGCTGCGAAATGAGGATTTTGTTTTTACACGGCGTGCCATTGCGCCTCGGCTGTTTGACGGTCTTGTCGGTTTTTGTCAGGAAGTTGGCGGCTTCACGCCGAGAATTATCCACGAGGTCGAATCCAGCCCGCGCCAAATGGGATTTGTGAGCTGCGGGCAGGGTATAGCTTTTCTCCCGGAATCCTTCAGACAGTGGATGCCTGAATATATCAAGGCAGAAACGATTACGGATGCAACTCCTTGTTTGCCCCTTTCAATCGCTTGGAATCCGCTTATTGAATCCCCATTACGAGATATCGTGGCAGAAGAACTGAAACAGATGTTTGTGGACCGTTGAGAAGCATAGACCGCGGTCCAAAACGGAGGAAGATTATGAATAAACCAAAGGACGAACCGGGTTTGCAAACTATTCTCTCGCATTGCGGGCGCAATTTAGAAGCAAGCGGCGGTTACGTGAATGTCCCGCCTTATGAAGGTTCGACCATTATTCACGACGATATGGATGACCTGTTCGGACGCGTTGACAACCATCTATATGGCGACGGTACCGCCCGGACTTATGGGACGGACGGAGGACCGACGCATGAAGCTTTTTATGAGGCCATGAATAAACTCGAAGGCGGTGTCGGGACTTGGGCCTTTAGTACGGGTTTAGCGGGGTGCACCATCCCGATGATGGCGTTCCTGAAGACGGGGGATCACATGCTTGTGACGGATTCCGTCTACGGTCCCACACGTCAGTTCTGTGAGGTACTACTAAAAAATTTCGGTGTGGAAGCAGAGTTTTATGGACCCACCATCGGAGCGGGAATTGAGGGATTAATTCGCCCTAATACTCGTTTGATCTACATGGAAAGCCCCGGCACGCATACCTTTGAAATGCAGGATGTTCCGGCAATTGCCGCGGTTGCACGCAGGCACGGAGTCGTTACGATGATCGACAACACCTATGCCACGCCGATCAATTTCCAGCCTTTAAAACACGGGGTGGATGTCGTGGTGCATTCGGCAACCAAATACATCTGCGGTCACAGCGATGTACTGATGTCTACGGTTACCTGCAATGAAAAAACTTGGAAACAGGTCAGAGCTGTCTGCAAAATGACGGGGCAATACGCTTCTGCTCAGAGCGTGTACTTAGGACTAAGAGGCCTGCATACTTTGAAGGTGCGCCTTGATGCAGTTGGTGCGCATACACGAAAAGTGGTTGACTGGCTTCTGAAGCGGGAAGAAGTCAAAAAAGTGATTTGGCCGGCCTATGAAAAGGATCCCGGGTACCCCATTTACAAGAGAGACTTCGCAGGACCTATCGGACTGTTTGCTTTCCAATTTCAGGACTATTTTACGGACGTGCAGATCAACCGTTTTATGGATTCTCTGAAGCTATTCGGATTGGGTTATTCGTGGGGAGGATTTGAGAGTTTGATCCTTAGAAGCTATGGGAAACGCACGGTCGGAGATCCGAAGATTATGCGTACGATGATCCGCGTCTACATCGGCTTGGAGGATCCGCAAGATATGATCAATGACTTAGATCAGGCGATGGCTAAAATGCGGGATGCCTAAAACACACGAAAAGACAAAAATTAAAGGCCGCAGAGAAGAACTCTTAACGGCCTTTTTACTCAGCTCAAAAACAAATTATTTTGTATTGAGGGCATCTTTAAACTGTTTGCCGGCAACGAATTTCGGCTGAACAGAAGCGGGAATCTGGATCGTTGCTCCGGTGGCAGGATTGCGGCCGGTACGAGCTTCGCGCTTAGCAGACTTGAAAGTTCCGAAACCAACGAGAGTGATTTCATCACCTGCTTTAACAGTTTTGACGATCTGAGCTGTCAGAGCATCCAGAACATCTTTAACATCAGCTTTAGATTTACCGGAAGCTTCTGCAACGGCAGCAATCAATTCAGTTTTATTCATTCGATTCCTCTGATAGTGTTTGAATGGAACCCTGATAATAAGGGTTTTTTAGGGCAAAAAACAGTTTTTTGAGTTTGGGTGTGCCGTTTTCGCGACAAACCGCCGTCCAATAGGGCTTCTTGCGAGATAACGCATCACGCAAATGCGGTATTTCCGAGAAACTGTCTATAATTTATCTGATTGTGAAAAAATTATAGTCGGCCTGAGAGAGTAGGCCTATCCGAAAAGATCGAGCTCTTTTTGGACAGCAGGCTCGGTCTTGTTTTTAAGAATGTCTTGTATATCCCTCAAGTACAACTTGACCATATTGGAAAAAATCAAACCGACGGAGTATGTTTTATCCGAGTATCTGAGCTGGGAGAGCCATCGATAGAATTCGATTTCGTCTTCTGTCTGGGCTTCAATGCCGCCGCGGATCATGACGAACTTGTCAAAAAGCGACTGCGCCGACTCGATCAAAGTTTCATAGGCCTCTTCTGCGTTTTGTGAGCGGAACTCCGGAAAACTGTCGACGGAAACCGGATAAATCTTATCGAGTTTAAGCTGTTCGGGATCTAGGTCCGATAAGGTAAGAGAAAGCATTTTCCTTTGAAGGTCAGTAAGTTCTTCGATGCTTTGCTTCAAATCCTCTTTGTATAAAGCGATTCCGGAAGTATTTTTCTTTACCATCGTGTACCTATGCGTTGATTGGAGGAATTTTAGCGCAAGCGTAATAATTGCACCGAGCCATCCCACATATGAGTATGAGGTCAGGGATAATGTCTATGTACTAACCCTGAGGGGATGATGATAATTATCCCTAGTTAGTTTGCTCTTCAAGAGGTTAGTAATGAGTCAAAAGTCTGAATTTGACGCCAGAATCGCTGCTGCTGGTATCCGCAGGATCTCCCGCAGCAGGAAGATTACCTTGAAGGGCGCCCAGCGAATTGCACTGCCATCCTTTTTAACACAGGCTCATTCAACGGAACCTAACCAAGGCTCCGGCTGGAACTTGTTTACGGCGTCCATGCGTCCTGTTTAGTTCTGAGGATTCATGCCCGAACTTCCAGAAGTCGAAATCACTCGTCTCGGAATACTTAAGCGCGTCGGTGGTCGCCGCTGCACAGGAGCGGTTGTACGTGAGACGCGTTTTCGTAAGTCAGCTCCTGCAAATCTTTCCGAACTGCTCACGGGGCAGTGTCTGCGCTCGATTCAGAGACGCGGGAAGTATCTGATTTGGAATTTCGACCGAGGGTATATTGTTTCTCACCTCGGTATGTCGGGTGTGATGCGAATCGTTGATCCCAAAGTCACAGAACCTGTCAAACATGATCACATCGATATTTTGTTCGGTGACTTGGCGGTTCGGTACCACGACCCCAGACGTTTTGGTTTTGTGATTTGGCTCCCGGAGTCTCAAGATCCTTATGCGCTGCCGGAAATCGCAAAATTAGGCGAAGAACCTTTTTCTGATAGCTTTACTGCGTCGCGGCTGCACTCCGCTTTAGCGAATACTTCACTGCCGATTAAAGAGGCCATGCTGACGGGCAAATATGTTGTCGGTGTCGGCAATATTTATTGTTCGGAGTCTTTATTTAAAGCTCGCATTTCCCCCTTAACGCCGGCCAATAAGATCTCAAAACAGAGGTTAGAACGTCTGGTTACAGCGATCCGAGAAGTGCTGACTTTGTCTTTAAACGAGGGCGGTTCTACTTTAAAAGACTTCGTTTCTGCAGAAGGCGAGCAAGGCTATTTCACATTAAACGCCAAAGTGTACGGAAAAGAAGGCAAACCTTGCGCAAACTGCGGTCGACCGATTAAGAAGATCATTCAAAACGGCAGAGCGACTTATTACTGCAGTAATTGCCAAAGGCGCTGACACATAATTGGCAATGGAAGGTAATTGCAGAAATAACCTCGACGAGTGTTTAGAAGTTGTGTCCTAGACCGGCGGTGGCAGCCCAGCCTCCTAAACCGGAATCATATTTTTTGAAAGCTTTTCCTGTCGTTCCCCAGCCGGCCTGAGTGTAAAGCGTGGTTCGTTTGGAGAGAGGGTAGAGGTAGGCGGCGCCGAGAGAATACGAATTGTACTTTTCGCCTGTGTCCTTAAGTTTGCCCAATGCACCTTGAGTCTGGAACTTAACTGATCCGCCCGCGAAAGGAATCGCTACAGAGAGTGCAAGCGCATGTTGGTTTGCGCCTTTGTGCGCTTCTTCGATTTCGGTGTTGTTAGGAAGTTTCATGGAATGAAGCGCATATTGGTAAACGCCGAAAAGCTTGAAAGTTCCGAAATCGTAAGAAGCTTGAACGGTGAATAAGTTCGTCGCTTTAGGTTTTGAAAGATCTTCGGTTCCTTTGTTATCCAACATTTCCCAGTAAGTTCCGAACCTGATAGCTTGGTCCTCATATGTCGCCCCGATGCCGTAATAGTGTTCGTTTCTTGACCACTTTTCTGAGTCCTCATTAACGCCGTTTGAGTAAGTGGCGTGAACCTTCCAACCATTAAGGCTGGGAGACACATAAGCAATTGTGTTGTTCATCCAGTCCGTCAGAATGAAAGCGCTGTGGATATTGCTGAGTATCGAAAAGCTCGTGTTGTAGGCGGAGGAACCGGAAATGGAGTATTCGCCGTTGTAGGAACCAAGTGCTCCGATTCTGCCGAATGCGACCTGGCCGAAGCTGCTTTCAAAACCCAGGTAAGCCTGACGATTAAAGGCCTTGTCGCCTTTATCGTCGTCTTCTTTTCCGTTTGACAGGACGTAGCCTTGTTCCAGTCTTAAGAAAACATTGTTTCCGCTGCCGAGATCTTCCGTTCCGGTAAAGCCGAACATATTGGTATCCAAGCTGCCGTTGGCAAACCTAACCGTTGCAGATTTTCCTTTTAGTTTTTGGACAGTTATGCCCCCGTCGGCGCCGCCATAAAGCGTGACAGAGGTTTCAGCGTAGACAGAGGTAGCTGCAAGAGGCAGGACTACGGCAAGGAGAAGCTTTTTCATAAGTTTGTACGCATCAAGGATAAAAAATCGTTCTCAGAAGATTCAGATTCACGACAAGCGAATTCTTCTCTATTTTTTCCGAAGTGGTCGTAAACATTGCCAAAAACGAGAAATTTACCCAAAATTAACATATATTCTTGTGATATTGAAGAGCTCAAGCGGCGGCTGCACCGACGTCGTTGCGTAAAAGAGGATGGTTCACAACGAGTTTGAACCTCTAGGAGTTGCTTCCCTGATTATTATCTTTCGAACAAAAACAAATTCCGCTCAAACCTAAAAGGTAAGAGCGGAACAAAAGAATAGATTAGATCTTTTTAGCGGACGCTGCTGTTAGCTAGCCTCCCTTCGGTGTTTGAGTTGCCCTTTGCGGCGAGCTTAAGTCCGGCAACGATTGCGACAATGATCGCAGTGCAAATGGCGATACAAACAGCGGAATACACCGGATGAATATTGAAAGAGCCAGCTTGATAGACGATGGTTGCAGCACTGTATCCCACTGCAGTTGTCCACAAAGCAGAGAAGATAGCCCAGCCGCTTCCGACCTCTCTATAGATGGCACCCATGGCCGCACCACAGGGCAGATAAAGAAGAACCATCAGCAGGTAAGCAAACGCACCCAACTCACCGTCGAACAGCTTGTTCATGGCGGCAATTGTTCCGGTGCTTACTTCTTGCTCCTCTGCTTGCTTAGCAACGTCGGAGAGGTCGCTTTCTACAGAGATGCCAAGCGGATCAGTGAAGAACGCTCCGATATCGCCGAAACCTTCACCGATGCTGGCGACGGCTTCACCGAAGGAGCGGGCAAGGTTAAAGCCTTCTTCTTCGTCTTGCTGCTGAGCTTGCTCTTCAATCTTGGCTGCCGGTTCGCCCAAAGCAGCCTCTTCTTCCGCTTTATCGCCGATTCCGCTGTAAAGAGAATCCAACGTACCGACAACGGCTTCTTTGGCAAGAATACCTGTGAAGACGCCGACGGCAGCAGGCCAGTTTTCTGCAGACACGCCCATTGGCTTGAAGACGGGCACAATCGTCTTGCCGATCTGAGACAAAACACTCTTGTCGGTATCTTGATTGCGGAAGGAGCCGTCTGTTCCTAAGGAGTTTAGGAAACACAGAACAGCCACAAGCACAACGATTACTTTACCGGCGCGGAAAATAAAGCTCTTTAAACGATCCCATGTTCTCAGAAGGACGTTCTTTGCGGTTGGCAGATGGTACGGAGGAATCTCCATGACAAAGGCGCTGGTCTGACCGGCTAAGGCCGTTCTCTTAAGCATGAAGCCTGTGGCGATAGCTGCCAAGATGCCGATGAGATACAAACCGAAAACGAGATTTTGTCCGCTCATCGGCCAAAAAGCAGTCGCAAACAAAACATAAACCGGAAGTCTTGCGCCGCAGCTCATAAACGGAGCCATTAAAACCGTGGTAATACGGTCTTGTTTTTGCTCCATCGTACGGGTTGCCATGATAGCGGGGACGCCGCAGCCGAATCCGACAATCAGAGGAACAAACGCTTTTCCGGGCAGCCCGAGCGCTCTCATCAGGCGGTCCATCACAAAGGCAGCCCTGGCCATATAGCCCGAGTCTTCAAGGAAGGACAAGGCTAAAAACAGGCAGAAGATAAACGGAATGAATGTGGAGATACATTGAATACCGCCGCCGATACCGTCGGCAAGAATCGTTTTAAGCCATTCTGGCGTTCCGATGGAAGTGAGAAGTTCCCCGAATCCGTCGATAAAGATCGCTCCGAAAAGAATATCGAAGAAGTCGATGAAAGCGGAACCGACGTTGATCGAAAAAATGAACATCAGGTACATCACGGCCAAGAAAATAGGTACCCCCAGCCAACGATGCAAAACAATCTTGTCGATTTTGTCGGTAATGGTTTGTTTGACCTCGTTGTCTCGAGTGATGCAAGAGGAAGCGACTTTGCTGACAAAGGAGTAGCGCACGTCGGCAATAGCCATATCCAGGTCGCCGTTGTAGTGCTTATTGAGTGCGTTGATTCGCAGTTCGGCTTTGGAAAAGCCGCTCTTTAAGGTGCGGAGTCCCAGTTCTTTATCACTTTCAAGGATCTGTTCGGCGATCCAAGGGGCCTTTTCAACGTTGTTTTCACAGAGTTCCTGAGTCAGTGTATGAATTTCATCGGCAATGTCTTTCGGGAAAACAAGCGGGTTGTCCGGAACGGTAGGATTTTCGAGCTGGCGGCTGATTGCTTGTTTGAGATCATCTACACCCGTTTCTCTAGAGGCAACTAGGCCGACAACAGGGCAACCTAGTACCTTGTAACAATAATATTTTCGCTTAAAGCTCCGGATACAAATGTCGG
>ENA-ORMO01001623-ORMO01001623.1-human-gut-metagenome-genome-assembly--contig:-NODE-1623-length-22644-cov-5.191155_pt1 | contig 22644 bp, 16 predicted proteins | sample MGYA00242106_ERZ509001 | MGnify/ENA primary metagenome ERZ509001 (study PRJEB26280, sample SAMEA2338736) | human gut metagenome | biome: human gut; feature: human-associated habitat; material: faeces...
ATGCTGGCATCAATCTGCCTACCCTTTGCTATCATTCTGAGGTTTCTACCTTCGGCGCCTGTCGTTTGTGTACCGTAGAGGATGACCGAGGCCGTACCTTTGCTTCTTGTTCTGAAGAGCCAAGAGACGGTATGGTGATTTACACCAATTCCGGAAAAATCAAAAAATATCGGAAATTAATTGTGGAGCTGCTTCTTTCTGCACACTGCCGCGACTGTACTACTTGTGTAAAAAGCGGCGAGTGTGTTCTTCAGGATTTAGCTCATAAAATGAATATTACCACTGTCCGTTTCCAGAACACCAGAGAGCAGCGTCCTTTAGACACTAGTTCTCCTGCTCTGGTTCGTGACCCAAACAAGTGTATTCTCTGTGGAGATTGTGTACGTGCCTGCAGTGAAATCCAGGGGCTTGGAGTGCTTGGTTTTGCTTTTCGTGGTACTGACGCCATGGTTATGCCTGCTTTTGACAAACCTCTCTCTGCAACAGACTGTGTAAGTTGCGGACAGTGTCGGGTATACTGTCCTACTGGCGCTATCAGCATCAAAACTCATATGGATGAAGTTTGGGACGCCATTGCAGACCCAGACACCAGAGTAGTAGCTCAGATTGCCCCAGCTGTCCGAGTAGCTGTGGGAGATGCTTTTGGCCTTACAAAAGGAAACAGTGTCATGGGAAAAATCGTAGCTGTGCTGCACCGCATGGGATTTGATGAAGTCTATGATACTGCCTTCTCTGCGGACCTTACCATTATGGAAGAATCTAAAGAATTTCTGGAACGTGTGGGAACAGGAGAAAATCTCCCCTTGTTTACCTCCTGTTGTCCTGCATGGGTAAAATTCCTGTGCGACCAGTATCCTGAATATAAAGATAATCTCTCCACCTGTCGTTCTCCTCAGGGAATGTTCTCAGCAGTTATTAAAGAATATTACCGCGGCTATGAGAAAAACCAAGGAAAGAAAACCTTTGTGGTTTCTATTATGCCATGTACCGCTAAGAAAATGGAGATTTTGCGCCCCAATAACTTTACCAAAGGAGAGCAGGATACAGATGTGGTTATTACCACAACAGAATTAATTCGCATGATTAAAAACTCTGGTATTGAATTCCATACTTTAACACCAGAAGCCTGCGATATGCCTTTTGGTTTTGGATCTGGCGCTGGTGTTATCTTCGGTGTAACTGGAGGAGTAACAGAAGCCATGCTTCGGCGTTTTGCTGATAAACATGACAAAGCCACCATGGATACCGTGGCTGAGTCCGGTGCTAGAGGAGATGATGGCATCAAAGAATTTTCTGTAACTTATAAAGGTATTCCTCTGAATGTATGCGTTGCCAGCGGACTTGCCAATGCCCGAACAGTGATGGAAAATATTAAGAGCGGCAAGAAGCACTATCACATTGTAGAAATCATGGCATGCCGCAGAGGTTGTATCATGGGCGGGGGCCAGCCTCCAAGAGCCGGAAGCCGTACAAAAGTTGCAAGAAGTGAGGGGCTTTATCAGGCGGATAATATTACCAGCATCCGCAAAGCAGATGAAAACCCACTGATTATGTCTCTTTATGATGGTTTACTGAAAGGAAAAGTACACGAATTACTCCATGTAGATGGTTATTAAAAAACAACCCCGGGAAACATGTTCAAATTCTGAACTGCCTCCCGGGGCATATTTTATTTTTTAAATTCTATGAATAAACAAACCACTACGTAGCTTTGGCTCAAACCAAGTGGATTTTGGCGGCATTAATCTGCCTTCATCTGCAGTTTTCATAAGCTCCTCCATACTAGTTGGATACATGGAAAAGGCTGCTTTACAGTCCTTCTGCACTCTTTTTTCTAGCTCAGCAAGTCCCCGAACTCCTCCAATAAAATCAATTCTTGGATCTGAACCAGGTTTCTCGATGCCAAGAACAGGCGCCAGAAGATGGTTTTGAAGTAAGGAAACATCCAATCCATCCACTGCATCCTGAGAAATATAGTTCTCTTTGATTTCCAAGCGATACCATGTTGTATCCAGATACATGCCAAACACACCTTTTTTCTCTGGCTGTACAGGTTCTGTACCTTTTTCTTCCACTAAGAAGCGTTCTCCTACCTTTTTAAGAAATTCCTCTTTACTGTAACCATTTAAGTCCTTTACCACCCTGTTGTAGTCCATAATTCTCAATTCATCAGAAGCAAATAGGGCACACAGAAAATAATTAAATTCTTCTGTCCCATCATAATTTGGATGTTCTTTTCTCTTCTCTAGACCAGCCTTCACAGCAGAAGCTGCCCGATGATGACCGTCTGCTATGTAAATGCTGTCCATATTCTGAAACAAACTTGTAATCTTATCTATGGTAATCTGTTCCTCAATCACCCATACTTTATGGGAAATTCCATCTTCAGAGCAAAAATTGTATACTGGATAGGAACGTTTCTTAATGTCTAAAATTCTACGAAGCTCTGGTTGAGGTCGATGAGCCAAAAAAATAGGTCCGGTCTGAGCCTGACACACCCTTACATGGCGGATGCGATCTGCTTCTTTTTCTGGTTTGGTATTCTCATGACGTTTAATTATCTGATTGAAATAATCATCAATAGACGCACAGGCTACAACCCCTGTCTGTTTGTGTTCTTTGGTTCCTATTTCATAGATATAATAGCAAGCCTTCTGTTCTTCACAAAAGTTTCCCTGGTCCAACATTCCCCACAAGGTCTTTGCTGCCTGCTGATATACCTCTGGTGCATACATATCCTGCTCTTTGGGAAACTGGGTTTCCGGTCGGTCAATCTTCAAAAAAGACATAGGATTTTTTTCAACTTCCTTTCTTGCCTCTTCTCGGTTGTACACATCATAGGGAAGTGCCGCAATTGTTGCCGCATATACAGCCCTTGGTCGCACTGCACGAAATGGTTTTATATTTGCCATAAATCAAATGCCTCCTGTATTCTTTATTGTTTTCTAATAGATTCTACCGTCTTCTGAATCCTTCTGTAGTTCCGTTTCACAGAACACAGCCATTTGAAAACCCTCAATCCACTTTGGTATCCTTTCCAAAAAGAATGCCATCTACTTCCTTTTTTCATATTCATCTCCAGTTCTCTATATAGTACTCAGAAGAAGCGGTTGCCTGCACAAAACAACCGCTTCTGCTTATTTTACAATACGCACCCTGTAGACCCCATTGATTGATTTCAAATTCTTTGCAACTTCCTGAGAAATTGGAGTCGCCACATCCAAAATAGTATATGCCAAATCTCCTTTACTCTTATTAGTCATGTTGGAAATATTTACTCCTGCATCACCTAAAACCTTGGTAAACTGGCTAATCATGTTGGGGATATTCTTATGATTAATTGTAAGCCGTCCTTCATCTACACAAGTACCTGCATCGCAGTTCGGATAATTCACAGAATTTTTGATATTTCCATTTTCCAGATAATCTATAATCTGTTTCACTGCCATAACCGCACAGTTATCTTCCGATTCCTCTGTGGATGCCCCAAGATGAGGTGTCACTAAGGTGTTCGGAGCCTTTGCTACAATGGGGTTAGCAAAGTCTGTAACATATTTTTTCACTTTTCCCTCTTCCAGAGCTTTGGCTAATGCTTCCTCATCCACCAAAAGATCTCTGGCAAAATTCAAAAGTACCACTCCGTCCTTCATTTGTGCGATTTCTTCCGCACCAATCATCTTTCTGGTGCTGTCCATAAGAGGCACATGAATGGTAATATAATCACAATCTCTATAAATACAGCTAATATCGTTAATGTGATGAATACTTCTAGAAAGACTCCAGGCAGCATCCACAGAGATAAAGGGGTCATACCCATAGACTTCCATTCCTAAATGTACTGCAGCATTTGCTACACGCACTCCAATAGCCCCAAGACCTATAATTCCTAATTTTTTTCCACTAATCTCACAGCCTGCAAACTGTTTTTTCTTTTTTTCCGCTTTCTTTGCAATATCTTCTGTGGCTTCCTGTTTTTCCAGCCACTCAATGCCCCCTACAATGTCTCTGGAAGCCAAAAGCATTCCTGCAATTACCATTTCTTTTACACCGTTTGCATTAGCTCCTGGCGTATTAAATACCACAACGCCTTTCTTTCCCAGAGTTTCTATCGGAATATTATTCACTCCTGCACCAGCCCTTGCCACTGCTGAAGTTTTTTCCGGCAGTTCCAGTTCATGCATATCTGCACTTCTCACCAGAATTGCATCTGCCTCTTCTATTTTATCTGTATTTTCATATTTTCCGGGAAATTTTTCTAAACCAACCTGAGAAATTGGATTTAAGCAATGATAATAATACATATTATGCATTCTCCTTTTCAAACTTCTTCATAAATGCCACCAGAGCTTCTACTCCTTCCATTGGCATTGCGTTATAAATGCTGGCTCTCATACCGCCTACCGTACGATGTCCCTTTAAATTCTCCAATCCTGCCTCTTTTGCTTCTTTGACAAATTTTGCATCCAACTGCTCATTTCCTGTTACAAAGGGAACATTCATAAGAGAACGATCCTCTGGCACGACAGTTCCTTTAAACAAATGACTTTCATCCAGAAAATCGTAGAGCAGCTTTGCCTTTCTTTCATTTCGTTCCTTCATTACGCTTAGGCCACCCATGGCTTTCAGCCACTTAAATACTTTTCCACACATATAAATACAATAGCTATTTGGCGTATTGTAAAGGGAACCTGCATCTGCATGGGTTTTATAAGTCAGCATAGTAGGCGTACCTTCCAGCACATCCTCTGTAATCAGATCTTCCCGAATAATGGAAATCACCATGCCGGCTGGTCCAATGTTTTTCTGAACACCACCGTACACAATTCCGTATTTACTGATCTCCATAGGTTCTGACAGGAAACAGGAGGAAACATCAGAAACTAGGATTTTACCTTTCGTATTTGGCAAGGTTTTAAATTTTGTACCATAAATGGTATTGTTTTCACAAATATAAACATAATCTGCATCTGGACTGATATCCAAATCAGAGCAATCTGGTATGTAGGAAAACGTCTTATCCTCTGAAGAAGCAATCTTGTTCGCCTTACCGTATTTCTGAGCTTCCTTCCATGCCTTTTTTGCCCATTGTCCAGTGACAATATAATCAGCTACCCTGTTCTTCATAAGGTTCATGGGAATCATAGCAAACTGCTGGCTTGCCCCGCCCTGCAGAAAAAGTACCTTGTAATTATCTGGAATCTGAAGCAGCTCTCGAAGATCTGCCTCCGCCTCCTGAATAATGGATTCAAACATTTTGGAGCGGTGGCTCATTTCCATCACAGACATTCCGCATCCCTTGTAATCCATCATTTCTTCTGCTGCTTCTTTTAACACTGCTTCCGGTAGCACAGCCGGACCTGCTGAAAAGTTATAAACTCTACTCACGTCTCTCTCCTCCTGTCTTATTCCCTGGCATTTCCATTCTTTTTCAAATCAATTCATTAACGCATCAATGCATCCATTTTATAAAGTGGCTGCCGCATTACAAAATGAATACGACAGCTCTTCCTTCATTGTTTCATATTTTACTCTTTTGTGATATTTTTGTCAATAAAAACATTTGTCTTTTTTACGTGGACACTTTACTTTTCTTTTGTCTTTAAATCCTCTTCATCAAAAGCATCCTCTATATTAGCTCCTGCCGGTACCATAGGAAATACTTTATCATCGCTGTCAATCATACAATCCAGAACTACTGTAGTATTTAATGCAATAGCTTTTTGGATGGCTCCTGCCAAATCCTCTCGCTTCGTTACACGGATTCCTACAGCACCCATGGCTTCTGCCAACTTCACAAAATCCACCTTATCCCTTAATATGGTATTCGAATATCTTCCTTCGTAGAATAAAGTCTGCCACTGACGCACCATTCCAAGAACCTGATTATTTACCACCACCTGAATCAAAGGCATATTATTTCTGGTAGCTGTGGCAATTTCATTCATATTCATGCGGAAACATCCATCCCCTGCCACATTAATAACCACTTTATCTGGATTCCCCATTTTGGCTCCAATGGCTGCTCCCAAGCCATATCCCATGGTTCCCAGACCTCCTGATGACAAAAATTTCCTTGGCATATTATATTTATAATACTGAGCAGCCCACATTTGATGCTGACCCACTTCTGTAACAATAATGGCATCTCCATTGGTCTGTTTATATAATTCTTCAATAATTGCAGGACCTGTAAGTCCCTCCTGGCGATAGCGCAGGGGATATGTTGCTTTTAATTCCTGAATTTCCTCTATCCATTCTTTATGTTCTGCCTTCTTTACCAATGCACTCAATCTAGTAAGAACTTCCTTGGCATCCCCAATAATACCGCAATCTGCCAAAACGTTTTTATTCATTTCTGCACCGTCCACATCAATATGAAGAATTTTCGCATTTCTGGCAAAATTTCTGGGATTTCCAATAACCCTGTCTGAAAATCTAGCCCCAATAGCAATGAGTAAATCACATTTTGTTACTCCAAGATTGGAAGCCTTGGTACCATGCATCCCCAGCATCCCTGTATAGTAAGGGTCTTCTCCTGAAAAGACACCTTTTCCCATAAGAGAATCTGTGACAGGTGCCTGAATTTTATGAGCCAGTTCCCGAACCTCTTCCCAGGCATTTGCTGCAACCGCACCTCCCCCTACAAAAATAAAGGGTCTTTTGGCAGCATTAATAAGTCTGGCAGCTTCCTCTAAGGTTTCCTCTTGTATTTCTTTTACATAAGGCTTCACCGGTTTTGGTGTATAGGGAAGAAATTCCGCTGTATTTGCTGTAACATCCTTGGTGATATCCACCAATACAGGGCCAGGTCTACCAGTTTTTGCAATCACAAAAGCCCTTCGGATGGTTTTTGCCAGTTTTGTCACGTCTTTTACAATAAAACTATGCTTGGTAATGGGCATTACAACCCCTGCAATGTCCACTTCTTGAAAGCTATCTTTTCCCAGAAGAGGCAAACCTACATTACAGGTAATCGCTACTACTGGAATGGAATCCATATAAGCAGTAGCTATGCCTGTGACCAGATTGGTAGCTCCTGGTCCACTGGTTGCCAGACATACACCCACTTTTCCTGTGGAACGTGCATAACCGTCCGCTGCATGTGCTGCACCTTGTTCATGGGAAGTCAACACATGATGGATTTCCCCCTGATGTTTATATAATTCATCATAAATATTTAAAATAGTTCCTCCTGGGTACCCGAAAACAGTATCAACACCCTGTTCTTTCAAGCATTCAATTACAATCTGTGCGCCAGTCAGCTGCATAAAAACTTCCCCCGTTTCTCTATTTATTTCTGAATCTCCAGCACTGCACCTCTGTTTCCGCTGGTCACCATAGCTGCATACCGTGCCAGATAACCAGTAGTCACTTTGGGCTCTCTTGGCTGCCAGTTTGCTCTTCTTCTTGCCAATTCTTCCTCTGAAACATCCAGTTCCAGCCTGGTTTCCGGAATATTGATACGAATCATATCTCCTTCTTCTACCAAAGCAATCGGACCTCCCACTGCTGCTTCTGGTGAAATATGTCCAATAGAAGCTCCTCTAGACGCCCCTGAAAAGCGTCCGTCTGTAATCAACGCCACGGTAGAACCAAGCCCCATACCAGCAATGGCAGAGGTAGGATTCAGCATTTCTCTCATACCAGGACCGCCCTTTGGTCCCTCATAGCGAATAACCACCACATCTCCTGCTACAATTTTGCCGCCTTTAATGGCTTCAATGGCATCTTCTTCGCAATCAAATACTCTGGCCGGACCTTCATGTACCATCATTTCTTCACAAACAGCACTGCGTTTTACCACACCGCCGTCTGGAGCCAAGTTTCCAGTGAGCACTGCAAGCCCTCCAGTCTGGCTGTAAGGATTTTCCACAGGACGGATAACTTCTGGATTTTTATTCATACAATTTTTAATGTTTTCTCCCACTGTTTTTCCAGTCACGGTCATACAATCCAGGTTCAACAGGTTTTTCTTTGTCAGCTCATTCATGACTGCATAGACACCGCCAGCCTCATTTAAATCCTCCATATAGGTAGGACCTGCTGGTGCCAAATGGCAGAGGTTCGGCGTTTTTTCACTGATACTATTAGCAAAAGTAATATCAAAATCAAAACCAATTTCATGAGCAATGGCCGGCAGATGAAGCATGCTGTTGGTAGAACATCCAAGCGCCATATCCACAGTCAAGGCATTCATAATCGCATCTTTTGTCATAATATCTCTTGGACGGATATTTCTGCGATACATTTCCATTACTTGCATACCAGCATGTTTTGCCAACTTAATTCTCTCAGAATACACAGCTGGAATGGTTCCATTGCCCTGTAATCCCATACCAAGCACCTCAGTAAGACAATTCATACTGTTCGCTGTATACATCCCAGAACAAGAACCGCAAGTAGGACACACTTTATTTTCAAATTCTTCTACCTCATCTGCAGTCATGGTTCCAGCACTGTAAGCTCCTACTGCCTCAAACATAGAAGAAAGACTTCTCTTCTGTCCTTTTACTTTTCCTGCCAGCATGGGACCGCCACTTACAAATACGGTAGGCACATTGATTCTGGCTGCTGCCATCAAAAGTCCCGGCACGTTTTTATCACAGTTTGGAACCATCACCAAAGCATCAAACTGATGAGCCATAGCCATAGCTTCTGTAGAATCTGCAATCAAATCTCTGGTTACCAGGGAATATTTCATACCAGTATGTCCCATAGCAATCCCATCACAAACAGCAATGGCTGGAAATACAATAGGTGTTCCTCCTGCCATAGCAACCCCTAATTTTACTGCTTCTACAATTTTATCCAGATTCATGTGACCTGGTACAATTTCATTGTAAGAACTTACGATACCTACCAAAGGTCTTTCCATCTCTTCTTTTGTCATGCCAAGGGCATTAAATAAAGAACGGTGGGGTGCCTGCTGCATCCCTGTTTTTACTGCATCACTTTTCATATCGGTTCTCCTTTGTATCTTATATTTGCTCTGCAATCAGTTCTCCCATACGGGCAGTTCCTACCTCTATCATACCGTCTGCCATAATATCTACAGTACGATAGCCATCTTTCAACACTTGGGCAACAGCTGCTTCCACGGCATCCGCTTCTTTGTCTAAATCCAGAGAAAAACGAAGCATCATAGCTGCTGATAAAATCGTAGCCAAAGGATTTGCAATTCCTTTTCCTGCAATATCTGGTGCAGAACCATGACTTGGTTCATAAAGACCAAATTTCGTCTCGTTCAGACTAGCTGAAGATAACATGCCAATCGAGCCCGTAACCATGCTTGCTTCATCCGATAATATATCGCCAAACATATTTTCTGTAAGAATCACATCAAACTGTCCTGGATTATGTACTAACTGCATAGCACAATTATCCACCAACATATGCTCCAGGGTTACCTCGGGATACTGAAGCGCTACTTCCTCCACAACCTTTCTCCAAAGTCTGGAAGAATCCAGCACATTCGCTTTATCTACACTGGTAACTTTTTTTCTTCTTTTTTTTGCAATTTCAAAAGCCTTCACTGCAATCCTATGAATCTCTTTTTCATCATAAGTGAGGGTATCTATAGCCTTCCTTACTCCGTTTTCCTCCACAGTCCTGCGTTCTCCAAAATACAAGCCTCCTGTCAGTTCTCGAACAATCATCATATCAAAACCATCTCCAATGGTTTCTTCTTTTAACGGACAGGCTCCTTTTAATTCCTCATATAAATAAGCTGGTCTTAAATTTGCAAACAAATTCAGCGCTTTACGGATTCCCAAAAGACCTGCTTCTGGTCTTTTCGAAGGTTCCAACTGATACCACGGTGAAGTCTTTGCATCCCCTCCAATAGAACCCATGAGCACTGCATCCGAAGCCTTTGCTGCTGCAATGGTTTCTTCTGTAAGAGGTACTCCATGAGCATCAATGGAGGCTCCTCCTAACAGCAATTCTTCATATTCAAAATGATGTCCGTAAACCTTGCACACTTGGTCCAATACTTTTTTTGCTTCTCTTACGATTTCCGGTCCAATTCCGTCTCCTGGAATCAATGCAATCTTATAATTCATGTAATCTCCCTCTTTCTGTCATACTTTTATGCAATGTATATTAGTTCTATGATAATCCTTTTCCCATTACATTTCAAGTAATAACCCACTCTTTACCTATGCCTTTTCGTTATATCTTCTATTCTTTTTCAAGGGCTTTACATATATTTTGCGTTCTTTAGAATTCCTTTATTTTCCAGACACAAGGAGGTTAGAATTATCCTTTATACTAAACATTGTTCATTAAGAAGACGGCAGCTGCAAAGTTACACACGTATTGTGGCTGCTGGACTTCGACTAATCACCCTCCAAAGATACAACAAGTCTTTTCGCAGGCTGACGGCGTTCCTGCACATCCCCCCAAAGCACTTTCCCTTAATTCAAAAGGTAGGCTTCTTCCCACATGATACATAGCTTCCGCCATTTCATCAAATGGGATGGGACAGGTAATTCCCGCAAGCGCTTGTTCTGCACAAATAAGTGCATTGGATGCACCCATAGCATTTCGACTTTGGCAGGGAGCTTCCACTAATCCGGCAATGGGATCACATACCAATCCTAAAAGATTAGATAATGCAGAAGCTGCACTGTGAAGACACATCTTTGGTGTTCCTCCCATAATTTCCGTAGCCGCTGCCGCTGCCATTGCAGAAGCGGCCCCTACTTCTGCCTGACATCCTGCTTCTGCTCCGGATACAGAGGCATTGCGCATAAGTAAATATCCTACTGCCCCAGCTGTATATAATCCATTTAATAATTCCTCATCTGCCAAATGTTCTTCTTCCCCCAATGCCAGCAAAACCCCTGGCACAACTCCTGAAGAACCTGCTGTAGGTGCAGCCACAATGACCCCCATAGAGGCATTTACCTCTAATACAGCCATAGAATAGGTAATCACTTTAGACAATAGGGTTCCGCAAATAGATTTCCCTTGCTTTCTGTGCTGATAAACCTTCTTTGCTTCTCCCCCTATGAGCCCCCCAATAGATGGCATTGGTTTCTCCAAAGGTTCTTTCACCGATTTCTTCATAATCTCCAGCGCTTTTTGCATTTTAGCATCTACTTCTTCTTCTGTAATACCAGAAAACTCAGCCTCCCTTTTTTTCATAATCTGAGAAATGGGAAGTCCTGTTTCCTCACACAGCTGCAATAACTCGATTCCATGATTAAATTCCATTTTTCCCTCCTATAACTGTACCAGCATAATATCTGAAACCAGTGGATTTTCCCGAATTTTATCTAGTACTTCTACTGGAATTTTCTCGTCTGACTCCACAATGGTAAAAGCTGCAGCTCCCTTTTCTTCCCGAAACAGGCGCATAAAAGCAATATTTACCTTTTCTTCACTTAAAATCTTTGTAATATGTGCCACAACTCCCGGCTTATCTGTCTGACTAACAATGAGAGTACTATACTCTCCAGTAAAGTCTACATCAATCTGATTCAGCTTTACAATCTTTACTTTCCCTCCCCCTATGGAAACGCCACGCACAAACAATTTCTCTCCTTTGGTTCCCTGGATTTCCATATCTGCTGTATTGGGATGGAGATTCTCATCCTCTCCTAACTGAAACTCATATGAAATACCCTCCTCTTTAGCCAGCTCTAAGGAATCACGAATCCGCAAATCATCTGTTTCAAAACCCATGATTCCTCCAAGAAGTGCTCGATCCGTACCATGACCTCTGTAAGTTCTGGCAAAAGAACCATACAAGGTAAAAGTCACTTTTGCAATCTCTCCTGGAAATAATTTTCTAGCCAAAAGAGCCATAGACGCTGCTCCTGCAGTATGGGAACTGGAAGGCCCTACCATGTTAGGTCCAATGACTTCAAACAAACTAATAAATGCCATAACTTTCTCCTTTCGTTCTTTTTATTTATGTGTCAAACCACAGCAAAACATGCAGATGCCAAAAAGAGGATGCCGCACTGTATGCATACCGACATCCTCTTTCTAATTTCCTTATTCTGCAGCGCCATCACTTGCTTTTTCTACTTCTGCAATGGCTGCTTTTCTCATAGGAATTCTACAGTTTCTGTTGTTTCCAAACTCTACAATCACATCTTCGTCTGTAATATCAATGATAATTCCGTAGAATCCACTGGTAGTTACCACACTGTCGCCTACTTCCATAGCTGCCAGCATGCTTTTTACTCTCTGCTGTTCTTTTTTCTGAGGTCTCATAACCATAAAATACATCAGAAGAAAGAATACAACCAATGGCAAAAACAAAGTAATCATACTTCCTGCACCTGCTGCTGTTGATAAAAACATGTTACATCCTCCTGCATTTTAATCTTTGTCTCATGTCTTTTTGGACATTATTATAATAATACACAATTATTCCCGTTTCTTCAAGTACTTTTTTGACGCCAGAATCAAAATACCTGCATTCCTTCTAATTTGCGTTTTTTATAATCTTCATAGCAACCTTTATCCAAAGCATCTCTGATTTCTTCCATCATAGTATTATAAAAATACAGGTTATGAAGCACGCACAAACGCATTCCAAGCATTTCTTTTGCCTTTAACAAATGGCGAATATATGCTCTGCTGTAATGGCGGCATGCAGGGCACTGACAGCCTTCTTCAATAGGACGGGAATCCAATTCATATTTGGCATTAAACAGATTGATTTTTCCAAAATTGGTATACACGTGTCCATGACGTCCATTTCGACTTGGATATACACAGTCAAAGAAATCCACACCTCTTGAAACAGCTTCTAAAATATTTGCCGGCGTTCCCACTCCCATAAGATAGGTTGGTTTATCCACTGGCAAATGTGGCACCACACTGTCCAAAATCCGGTACATTTCTTCATGGGTTTCTCCTACAGCCAGCCCTCCAATGGCATAACCATCCAGATTCATTTTAGAAATCGTCTCTGCATGAGCAATGCGAATATCATCGTAAACGGCTCCCTGATTGATTCCAAAAAGAAGCTGATGGGGGTTGACCGTATCCTCCAGGGAATTTAGTCTTGCCATCTCGTCTTTACAACGCTGTAGCCATCTAGTAGTACGGTCTACCGAGGCCTGAACATATTCACGGCTAGCCACACTAGAGGGACATTCATCAAAAGCCATAGCAATGGTAGAACCCAGATTGGACTGAATCTGCATACTTTCTTCTGGTCCCATGAAAATCTTCCTACCATCAATATGGGAATTAAAATACACACCTTCTTCTTTGATTTTTCTCAGCTTTGCCAGAGAAAACACCTGAAATCCACCGGAATCTGTAAGAATGGGACGATCCCAGTTCATAAATTTGTGCAGCCCTCCCAGTTGTTTAATAATATGATCTCCTGGACGCACATGTAGATGATAGGTGTTGGATAACTCTACCTGGGTTTTAATCTCGTGTAAATCTGTAGTAGAAACAGCACCTTTAATGGCAGCTACGGTTCCAACATTCATAAATACTGGTGTCTCAATGGTTCCATGAACAGTCTCTAGTCTGGCGCGTTTTGCCTTACCTTCTTGTTTCAGCAATGTATACATAAATTTTATTTCCTCTTCTCTTTTCTTTCCTTTGTAACAGAAATATTCTATCATACCCCCTTTAGAAACGCAACGGTCTGGTAATATTTACAATTGTTTTTTCTACAAATTTGTCGTATAATGTACATTGGTTTTTTTTAAATCATGAAACATATTAATAAGTAGAAACACCTACATATGATGAGGAGGTCTCCGACTATGGAAGATCATAAAACCATACAACAGCCAATTTATCCTCTTGGAATCGACATTGGCTCTACTACAGTAAAGGTTGCTGTTTTAAACGAAAAGCATGAACTGCTGTTTTCAGACTATGAACGACATTTTGCAGACATCCAAAACACTCTGGCAAATCTTTTAGATAAGGCTTTTAAGGCTCTTGGCCCCATTCAGGCTGTGCCTGTTATCACGGGTTCCGGCGGCTTAACTCTGGCAAATCATCTGGAGGTTCCTTTTGTTCAGGAGGTCATTGCTGTTTCCTCTTCCCTGGAAGAATTCGCCCCGAAAACAGATGTCGCTATTGAACTTGGCGGCGAAGATGCCAAGATTATTTATTTTGAAGGGGGAAATGTGGAACAGCGTATGAACGGTATCTGCGCTGGAGGTACTGGCTCCTTTATTGACCAGATGGCTTCCCTGCTTCAAACGGATGCTCCAGGGCTCAATGAATATGCAAAAACCTACAAAGCCCTTTATCCCATTGCTGCTCGCTGTGGCGTGTTTGCCAAAACAGATATTCAGCCTCTGATTAACGAAGGTGCAACCAAAGAAGACTTGTCTGCCTCTATTTTCCAGGCAGTAGTAAATCAAACCATCAGTGGACTGGCCTGTGGAAAACCTATTCGTGGACATGTTGCTTTTTTAGGCGGTCCTCTACACTTTCTATCTGAATTAAAGACTGCGTTTATCCGCACTTTAAAGTTGGACGACGAGCATACCATTGTACCGGAAAATTCTCATTTATTTGCAGCCATGGGTTCTGCCTTAAATGCAAAACCCGAAGCTACCCCAGTGTCTATTCTGGCTATGCGTGACCGCTTAAAGGCTTCTATTCATATGGAGTTTGAAGTAGACCGCATGGAACCTTTATTTGCTTCCAAAGAAGATTATGCTGTCTTTAACAGACGCCAAAGCCAATACAATATCCAGACATCAGAATTATCCAGGTATAAGGGAAATTGCTATCTTGGCATTGATGCTGGCTCCACCACTACAAAAGCAGCCTTGGTAGGGGAAGATGGTTCTCTTTTGTATTCTTTTTACAGTAATAACAATGGAAATCCACTGGCTACTTCTATAAAAGCCATTCAGGAAATTTACAGTCAGCTTCCTACAGGTGCAAAAATTGCTTACTCCTGCTCTACTGGCTACGGAGAGGCTCTGATTAAGGCTGCACTCATGTTAGACGAGGGAGAAGTAGAAACTGTTTCTCATTACTACGCTGCCGCTTTTTTTGATCCAGAAGTAGACTGTATTCTGGATATTGGTGGGCAGGATATGAAATGTATTAAAATCAAAGACCAAGCTGTTGACAGTGTGCAATTAAACGAAGCCTGCTCATCAGGCTGTGGCTCTTTTATTGAAACCTTTGCAAAATCCTTAAATTATAGTGTACAAGATTTCGCCAAGGCTGCTTTATTTGCCCAAAACCCCATTGACCTTGGAACCCGTTGTACGGTTTTCATGAATTCAAAAGTAAAGCAAGCACAAAAAGAAGGTGCTTCCGTAGCTGATATTTCTGCCGGACTAGCTTATTCTGTTATTAAAAATGCTCTTTACAAAGTTATTAAAGTTTCCGATGCCTCTGAGCTTGGACAGCATATTGTTGTTCAGGGAGGAACCTTCTACAATGATGCTGTTTTAAGGGCTTTTGAAAAAATTGCAGAATGTGAAGCTATCCGTCCTGATATTGCAGGTATTATGGGCGCTTTTGGCGCTGCTCTCATTGCCAGAGAACGCTATGATAAGAGCAAAGTCTCTTCCATGCTTCCCATTGAGAAAATCAATACACTGGAATACAGAACTACTATGGCAAATTGCAAAGGATGTACCAATAACTGCCGCCTTACCATTAATAAATTCTCAGGAGGACGCCAGTTTATTTCCGGCAACCGCTGTGAACGAGGAATTGGAAAAGAAAAGAACAAGGAGCATATCCCAAACCTTTATGATTATAAATACAAAAAATTGTTCTCTTATGTTCCTCTAACCAAAGATAAGGCTTTTAGAGGTAAAGTAGGTATTCCCAGAGTGTTAAACATGTATGAAAACTATCCTTTCTGGTATACTTTTTTCACTCAGTTAGGATATCAGGTGGTACTCTCTCCTACCTCAACCAGAAAAATTTACGAATTAGGAATCGAATCTATTCCCAGTGAATCAGAATGTTATCCTGCAAAACTGGCTCATGGACATGTATCCTGGCTGATTAAACAGGGAGTTCACTATATTTTTTATCCCTGCATCCCATATGAGAGAACCGAGTTTTCTGACTCTGTAAACCACTACAATTGTCCGATTGTAACCTCTTATGCAGAGAATATCAAAAACAATGTGGATGAACTTCAAGATGCTTCCATCCGCTTCCATAATCCATTTTTGTCTCTGACCAACGAGGAAACTGTCACTTCCAGATTAATGGAAGAATTTCCTGGTATTCCCTCTCAGGAAGTCCAGGCTGCCGCCCATGAAGCGTGGCTGGAACTGGATCGCTGTCGCAAGGATATTATGCGAAAAGGTGAAGAAACTCTGGAATATCTGGAAAAAACCGGACGCAGAGGTATTGTCCTTGCAGGACGCCCCTACCACATTGACCCAGAAATCCATCATGGTATTCCAGATTTGATTAATTCTTATGGAATTGCCGTACTTACTGAAGATTCCGTGTCACATCTGGCCCCCGTTGAACGACCTCTTCGTGTGAATGACCAGTGGATGTACCATACCAGACTTTATGCTGCAGCTAATTTTGTCAAAGAAAAGGAAAATCTGGATTTGATTCAGTTGAACTCCTTTGGCTGTGGTCTGGATGCGGTTACTACCGATCAGGTAAATGAAATTCTTTCCAACAGCGGAAAAATTTACACCTGTCTGAAAATTGATGAGGTTCATAACCTGGGTGCTGCCAGAATCCGTATTCGCTCTCTCCTGGCAGCTATTCGTGTAAAAGAACAGCAACAAAAAACAAGAAAAATACAGCCTTCTTCTATTCACAAAGTTGTATTTACAGAAGAAATGCGCAAGGAATATACTATTTTGTGTCCTCAAATGTCACCTATTCATTTTTCCATTCTTCAGGCTGCTTTTAATGCCAGTGGCTACCATTTGGAGATATTGCCAAATGACAACAAAGAGGCTGTAGATGTAGGATTAAAATATGTGAACAACGATGCCTGCTATCCTTCTCTTATGGTTGTAGGGCAAATTATGCAGGCGCTGCTTTCCGGTAAATATGATTTAAGTAAAACTGCTATTATTATGACCCAGACAGGAGGGGGCTGCCGTGCTTCCAACTATATTGGATTCATCCGCAGAGCTTTGACAAAAGCCGGCTTAACTCATATTCCTGTTATTTCTCTAAATTTAAGTGGACTGGAAGAAAATCCTGGCTTTAAAATCACAGCAAAGCTGGCTACACGGATTGCCTATGGAGCTGTGTTCGGAGATATTTTAATGAAGTGTCTATATCGGATGCGTCCTTATGAAGCAGTCAAAGGCTCTGCCAATGCTCTACATCGAAAATGGGAAAAACGCTGTATCTCTTTTTTAAGCGGCAAACACACTGGCTTTAACCAATTTAACCACATTTGCCGTCAGATGATTCGGGAATTTGACACCCTTCCCATTACTGATGAAAAGAAACCACGGGTAGGAATTGTGGGAGAAATTCTGGTAAAATTCCTTCCTGCTGCCAACAATCACTTGGCGGAGCTCTTGGAAAAAGAAGGGGCTGAGGCTGTTTGCCCTGACTTAATTGACTTTATGTGCTATTGTTTCTATAATCAAAACTTTAAATCCAATTACCTGGGATTCAAAAAATCTCTAGCAAAAAAAGGAAATTTGGGAATTGCTGCTATTGAATTTATCCGAAGAGCAGCAAACAAGGAATATGAAAAAAGCAAGCACTTTACTCCCTCTGCTAAAATTGAAGATTTGGCAAAAATGGCAGAACCTATTGTTTCCATGGGAAATCAGACTGGCGAGGGTTGGTTCCTTACAGGAGAAATGATGGAATTGCTCCACTCAGGAGCACCTAATATTGTCTGCATCCAGCCCTTTGGCTGTCTGCCAAACCATATTGTGGGAAAAGGTGTCATCAAAGCGATCCGCAAAGATTACCCCCAGGCAAATATTGTGGCTGTGGACTATGACCCCGGAGCCAGCGAAGTCAATCAGCTAAACCGTATTAAATTAATGCTTTCTACTGCATTTAAAAAACTTCAGTAATATATAAGAATCTCCTACAGAACAGTCACTATCAAAAGCTAAGTTCTGTGGGAGACTTTTATTTTTTATCTTCCAAAATTCAATTTTCCTGCTATCTTCACCAGGATTCTTCCACCTGGAATTCCTGCCATATCTTCATCCTTTGGTTTCGCAATGATAATATATGCTAAAAAGTACACGCATCCACCAAAAGCAATGGCTGGAATCAGCGCAATAAAATTAGATTTTACTGCTGCATAGATGCCGTGATAAGCTGCAAAAGCCACAATTCCCATAGGAATGGAAGCTGCCAAAGGTGGCAGGTAAGCTTCTTTCCATGGATTGTGATATTTCAATTCTCGCCACATAGCTCTATGGTTTAATACACACATAATCAATGCATAGACAATCATGGCAATGACTACATTGTAAATTCCCCAATTGGTAACAAACATAAGAACCACTACAACTATCACATCACAAACCAAAGCAATGGCTGCATGAATCATAGGAATATTGGCTTTTCCAATTCCTTGAAGCACACCATTGGAAATATTAGACATTCCATTCATAATAACTGTAATGACACCCAGCATCATCAAACGTCCCGCGGTTCCGTCTGTGGTAGAAAACAACAGTTTTGTAATGGGACCAGCCAAAACAAACAATCCTACGCTGCAGGGAATGGAAATAAACATACTCAGCCAGGTAGCCTTATCGATTTTTTTCTTAGCTGTCTTTTTATCTCCTTTTGCGTAATATCCAGACACTTCCGGCATCATGGATGTAGGCGCTGTACTGGAAAGAGTCAGTGGAATATTGATAATGGTAAGAAAATATCCACACTCCGCATAAAGCCCTTCCACTACGCCGCTTTTTAAACCTTTGACTCCTGACACGCCTGTATAAATCATGCTATTAATATAACCATTCACATTATATAAAAAGGCGCTAAGAATAATCGGCGCCACAATAAGCACAATGGTCTTCATGACATCCTGATAGCTCTCTCCTACGGAAACTTGGTCTCTGGCAATTTTCCTCTGAATGGTGCTACGATTCACCTGATAAACAAACAGCATAAACAGCAATGCCGCTGTTACACCGGCTCCAGTTCCCATGGTTGCTCCTGCTGCGCTCCAACTTCTCAGCACATCCGGCTCTGCACCTGCAAATCGTCTTACCATAACATTAGCCATGATAAGCGCTACCACTGCCACTGCAATTTGTTCTACTATCTGTGAAACAGACGTAGGCAACATATTGCGGTATGCCTGAAAATACCCGCGAAAAACTCCCAGAATACCGGAAATAAAAATGGTCGGCGCTAAAAACTGCAACGCCAAACGTGCATTTGCCATTTTATCCGGCACTAGAATAGGCGCTCCTACTACGCAGAGAATGGACACAACACCACCCATCACTACCGCATAAAGTAACGCTCCTTTAAAAATCTTCTGGGCATCTCGGTATCTATGAAAGGCAAGACGTTCTGCCATAATCTTAGATACCGCCTGTGGAATGCTAAAAGATGCAATCATAAGCAGGATAAAATATACATTTTGCGCAAACTGAAAGCATCCAAAGCTCTCTTTTCCCATGGTGCTGGAAAGAGGACTTTTATAAATCAGTCCAATAATTTTAGAAATCAATGCAGCAATCATGAGGAAAGAAGCATTTTTTACTAATGTATTATCACTTTTCTTTCCCATCTATATTAATCCCTCTGTCTATTTTCAATTTGCCAGTCAATGGGCTCCAATCCCTGACTTGTCAGAAATTCATTGGTCTTACTAAAATGTCTGCATCCAAAAAATCCCCGATAGGCAGATAAGGGACTTGGATGAGGCGCTTCCAAAATAAGATGTCTGGGATTATTCAACATACTTTTCTTCATCTGAGCCGGTCTTCCCCAAAGCAAAAACACCATAGGCCTGTCTTGTTCATTCAGAACCCTGATAGCAGCATCTGTAAATTCTTCCCAGCCGATTCCCCTATGTGAATTCGCCTGATGTGCCCGGACAGTAAGCACCGTATTCAGCATCAGGACTCCTTGTTTTGCCCACTTTTCCAGATATCCATTGTCTGGAATATCACACCCACAGTCCTCATGTAGTTCCTGATAGATATTCACTAAAGACGGCGGTATTTCTACCTGAGGTTTCACAGAAAAACACAATCCATGTGCCTGACCATCATTATGATAAGGGTCCTGCCCTAAAATCACCACTTTCACCTCATCCAGCGGGGTAAAATGAAAAGCATTAAAAATATCATCCGGAGCAGGAAAAATTTTTCTCTGCTGATATTCCTGCCCTACTTTTTCAAACAATTCTTTATAATATGGTTTCTTAAATTCCGGCTTTAAGGCTTCCAGCCATTGTCCCTGTAAAGGCGGCATTTTCTTTCCTCCCTTGTGTTTTATCAATTTATTCCATCTTTTTAGTTTAACAGAATGTGTCCGCACAAGCAAGTTCAAACCAAAATTCCACGCCATTTTCATAGTTAATCACACCGCATTTTTGATTCATACTTTCCATAATGGCTTTTACAATAGACAAGCCAATGCCGCTTCCTCCATATTCCCTAGTTCTGGCTTTATCCACTTTATAAAATTTAATCCAGATTTTCTCTAAATCCTCCTCTGGAATTACGGCGCCTGTATTAAATACAGAAAGCCTGATTACCTCTCCCCGCCTTGCTGCCTTAATTTCAATTTTTTTCTCAAAATCCACATGATTCAGAGCATTGGACACATAGTTTGTCACAACCTCTTCTATTTTAAATTCATCGCCCCATACATAAAGAGGAGAGGTTTGTAAAAATCGAATTTCCGCCTCTTTTTGGGATGCCAGAAGCTGTGCAGACTGTACCACGCCCTTTACTAATTCCGTAAGATTAAAGCGTTCCATATTCACCGTATCATTCCCAAACTCCAGTTGGTTAAGACTCAGCAATTTTTTTACCATGTTGTTCATCTTAGCTGCCTCGTCTATAATTACATCGCAGTAAAATTCCCTGCTCTCCTGGTCATCATTAATACACTCCTGAAGTCCCTCTGCATACCCCTGAATCAAGGCAATGGGTGTTTTCAGTTCATGAGATACATTAGACAGAAATTCCTTCCTCATTTCGTCAATCTGTTCTTTTTTCTCAATGTCTTTCTGCAATTCATTATTGGCAGTCCTTAGTTCTGAAATGGTCTTTTCCAGCTCCTTGGACATCCTGTTTAAATTGTTTCCCAAAACACCAATTTCATCCTCACTAGTACTGGTGTATTTGGCATTAAAATTCAGATTTGCCATTTCTTTAGACAAATCAGAAAGCTCCTGCAAAGGTCTGGTAATGTGTCTGGAAATAAACCAGATAACCACAGAACTCACCAAAATCGTAACGAGTCCAATATACAAATAAAAAACATTAGAAATCAAAGCACTGTCCTTCAGACTCTGCGCCGGAGTCGTAATGAGAAATCCATTGCCATTTTCCAGTACCCCTACCATATTCACAGAATCCATAGCTTTCACATCATCTGTTTTCTTCTCCACAATATAAGTATCTGTGGCTTTTAGAATCTCCCGTTTCCCTCTTACAAAATCATCCAAAACCCCAAACTGAATCTCTGAATAAAGTCGTTCTGAATTTTTTGCATAAGCAAACACAATCCTGGAAGTTACTCTTTCCACCACAATCATGGAAAGATTCTTTTCATCACAATATTGTTTAAATTTCTCATCTTCTGCCAGAGAACTGTAATTCATAGTATCAGCGGTGTCATTCATAGTGTCATAAACCTTTTTCAGTGCTTCCGTCTTCTTTTGCAAATAAAACTTTTCCAAAAAAAAGGAATTCACCAACAACATCACTGCCAATGACAGACACATAATTCCAATATAGGTAACTGCCAGTCTTATTTTTATGGATTTCTTCATCCTTCCACCTCAAACTTATATCCCATTCCCCAGATTGTCTTAATATACTCCCCTTTTTCTCCCATTTTACTCCTTAGTTTTTTTACATGGGTATCAATGGTTCTTGCGTCTCCGAAATAATCATAATTCCAAACCGAATTTAAAATCTTTTCTCTGGACAATGCAATCCCTTGATTTTCCATAAAATATGCCAGTAATTCAAATTCCTTATAACTTAGCTCCATGGGATTTCCATCAATGGATGCAATATGGGAAACTTTATTAATCTCCACACCGCCTGCTCTTAGCACACCATCTACATCCATCTGACTGGTTCTGCGCAAAATGGCTTCTACTCTGGCTACCAAAATCTTGGGACTGAAAGGCTTGGAAATATATTCATCCACCCCTAGTTCAAATCCAAGAAGCTCATCTCGTTCATCACCTCTGGCAGTCAGCATAATAATTGGAACTTTAGAATGGCTACGAATCTCCCTGCATACCTGCCATCCATCCATTTTGGGCATCATCACATCCAAAATAAGCAGTGCAATATCTTTATCCTCATAAAAAATATCAAGAGCAGCTTCTCCATCTCCTGCTTCCAAAACTTCAAATCCCTGTTTTGTAAGGAAATCCCGCACTAACTTTCGCATCCTGCTCTCGTCATCCACTACTAATATTTTTCGTTTTTCCATAGGACATTCCTCCTCGTATAATAAGTTTGTAAGCAAGAAAAACGCTTACAGACTTATTCTTTT
>ENA-ORMO01001625-ORMO01001625.1-human-gut-metagenome-genome-assembly--contig:-NODE-1625-length-22629-cov-5.304155_pt1 | contig 22629 bp, 20 predicted proteins | sample MGYA00242106_ERZ509001 | MGnify/ENA primary metagenome ERZ509001 (study PRJEB26280, sample SAMEA2338736) | human gut metagenome | biome: human gut; feature: human-associated habitat; material: faeces...
CGATGTACATCCAGCCTCCGGCTGTCATCTGGCCGTAGGAGGAGCAGCCCATGGCTGTGGCCTTGGCCCAGGCCTCCGGGTTGTCGCCCTCACCGACCATGAGGCCGTTGGTGATAATGACTCTGGGGCTGGATTTGTGGGATTTAAAAAGGCCCAGGGGATGGCCGGACATGACCACCAGAGTCTGCTCGTCGGTGAGCAGCTCCAGATATTTTTTGATCAGCTGGTACTGCATCCAGTTCTGGCATACCTGTCCCGTTTCACCGTATGTGACCAGCTCATAAGGATAGAGGGCAACCTCGTGATCCAGGTTGTTGTCAATCATTACCTGAAAGGCTTTGCCCTGTACGCAGTTTCCCCTGTACTCGTCAATGGGCTTTCCGTAGATTCTCTCCTTGGGCATAAAGCGGTAGCCGTAGATGCGGCCTCTGGTCAGAAGCTCTTCCATAAATTCCGGAGCGAGGGCCTCGTGGAGCTCCTCCGGCACATAGCGCAGGGCATTTTTCACGGCCAGTTTGATTTCACGTTCATTTAAAGTAAGCTCCCGCATGGGGGCGCGGCGGATTCCCTCCTTGAAAACCGGATATTCCGGGAGGACTGGATCCAATTTGACTGTCATGGCTGCACCGATCTCTTTGTTGTTCATATCCTCATCCCTTCCTTGAAAATAATATTCTGATTTTATTATAGCCTCAGATGGTCAAAAAAACGTCGAAGTGGAAAATCCGATCAGAAATTTTTTCTGCTGCACCACAAGGTGAATGAGAAAGAAAACGGGAATGACGCCAGGGCTCAGTCTCGTTGACATAGCAGAAGCAGGTGGGTTATACTTAGTAAATAGTATGGACAGGGGAGAAGGAGCCTGGAGAGAAGGTCATGGGCCCCTGCAGAGGGCAGCCGGGAGAGGAAAATGAAGGAAATTTCAGTACATCTGTTGGGGAATCCGGAGATTTGGGCCGGAGGAGAAAAGATCAGCTTTCCCTATAAAAAGGCGGAGGCTTTTTTCTATTATCTGTGTGTGAAGAAGAAGGTGAGCAGGGAGGAAGTGATCTGCCTTCTGTGGGGGGATGAGGACGAGACAACGGGAAAGAAAAAACTGAGGGATGCAGTCTATCAGGTGAAGCGGCTCCTGGGAAAGGAGGTACTTTTCACCTGGGGCCATACGGAAATTGCCCTGAACCCGGAGTTCCCCCTGAAAACGGACTGGGATGAAGCTTCCGAAAACGGAGAGGGCCTGTGGGGCGCCGGGTTTCTGGAACATTTCTATATTAAAAACTGTTATGAGTTTGAGGAGTGGACCCAGGAGGTGCGGCGGCGGCTCTCGGAGAAGCAGGCTCAGCTTGCAAGGGAGAGACTTAAGGAGGCAGCCGGCAGGAATGATGCTGCCATGCTTCAGAAATACGGAAATATTCTCCTGTCAGGGGATCCCTATAATGAGGAGCTCTACTTTGAACTGATGAATCTGTACGCTCAGAGTGGAAGCTATACCATGGCAATCCGCCTCTACAGTGATCTTCAGAAACTGCTTTTGGAGGAGCTGGACGAGAAGCCGTCGAGACGGCTGACAGAGCTGTTTCACCGCATTTACACCATGAAGGAGGCTGTGAGCTGTGAGGGGGCCATGGCAGAGCTTCCCTTTGTAGGAAGGAAGCGGGAGCTGTACAGGGTGAACAGTTTTCTGGCTGAGGAAGGCGGGGAAACGGATGCGGCAGGGCCTGTGGGCTGCCTGGCGGTAAGCGGCGAAAACGGCTCAGGGAAAACAGCCTTTCTGGAGCAGGGAGCCCGCCTGGCGGCAGGAAACGGAATGATTGTTTTGAAATCCTCCTGCTATAAGCAGGGGGAAGAATTTTATCTGAGCCCATGGAACGATATATTCCAGGAGCTGTACCAGCTGGTGGCAAAGGACGGGGAGGCAAAGGAAGAGGGAAAAGCCGGAGGGGAGAGCCGGCGGGAGGAGCTTAAAAGGAACCTCTCCTGCTTCCTGAACGGCTCCGGCGGTGAGGAAGTGTCGAGGATGACGTACCCTATGGTCGAGAAGCTGGCCCTTGACCTTCTGGAATTTCTGACAGAAAAGAGCAGAATCCTTCTGGTTTTCGATGATATTCAGTGGATGGATTCTATGAGCTGCCAGCTTCTCAACCGTCTGCTGCACCTTCTGGGAAGAGAGAAGCTGCTTCTTCTGTGCAGCATGAGCAGGGAGGAGGAGGCCAGGGCAATGGGGGCTCTGGAGCCGGTTCTTCTGCGGGACGGCGTGGAGATCCTAAGGCTCAGCCCGTTCACCAGGGAGGAGACCGACGAGCTGATCCGAAAATACCTTCCCGAACTTTCCGGCGAGGAGGAAAAAAAGGCGGAAATCTACCGGGCCACAGACGGAAACGCCTTTTTCCTGAAGGAGCTTCTGAACCTGATTCGGGAAAAGGGCTATACCCTGGAAAAATCCAGAAGAACCAATTATGTGATTCAGGCCCGGCTTTCCGGACTTTCGGCCCGGGAGAGGGACGTGCTGGGAGCCATGTCTGTGTTTCCGGAGAAGGCGGGAGTGGAGGAGCTGGAGCTGCTTTTGCCGGATACAGACAGGCTGTCCCTCCTTCGGGTTCTGGAAAGCCTTCAGGAGAGGTTCCTGATCCGGGAGGTACTGGTGGGCTGGAATGTCCACTATCAGTTTGTGCACCGGGTGTTTCAGGAGTACGTCTGTGAGCGCCAGAGCAATGGAAAGCGCATGCTGTACCACCAGATGCTGGCAGCCTGCTATGAGGAGGCTGCGGCTCAGAACAGGCGGGCAGCCCTCCTTCCCCTTGTTATCTACCACTATGAGCACTGCCACAACCAGATCAAGGCCTGCCAGTACAGGATCGAGTGGCTGAAGGAATATTACACTCTGATCAACGAAAATTTTCCGGTGCTTCACTGGTCACTCTCTGATCTGGATGAAAGCCTCCGGGTGACGCCGCCGGCTGACGAGATGATCCGTCTGGCCGGGGAGCTTGTGGGGCTTGAGGGAAATACGGAGGAGATCCGGCGGATGAAGCTGGAAATGAACTATATCAGGGGGCGGTATGACATTGCCCATGGAAACTACAGCCAGGGGTTATCCCATATTGAGGAGGGGATCCGCCTGTCCAGGGAGCTTTCGGATCAGAGGATGCTTCTGTCCTGCTACAAGCAGCAGATATTTTACGGAATCCAGGTGGAGGATATGGAGCGGGTGGAAACCTATACAGAGATTGGCCTTTCTCTGGCAGCAGAGGGACTGAACCGTGAGGAGAGGCTTTCGGCAGAGCAGTGGATTGAGCAGGGCCCTTCAGACACCGGACAGAGTCCGGAGGATGTTTCTCCTGGAAAGGGCGGGATGCCGGGATGGGCCAAAGGCACAGGGACAGAGGAGAAGAGGAGGAGAGAATGCCTGGAGGAATTCGGAACCTTTCTCCGTCTGAGGGGCTGGTATAATCTTCACACAGGTCAGTACGGGAGAGCGGAGCGGGCGCTTCGCCTGGCCGGCGCAGTGTTTGAGGGACTCGGGAATGAGTACGGAGCCGGTCAGGCCGCCTGCCTGAATTACATTGGAGACGTGTACCGCCTGAGAGGGCAGCCGGATAGGGCGGTCTCCTTCTACAAAGAAGCCATAGGCCTGGTAGAAAAGGAGCCTGTGATCATCGGGCTGGGACAGTTCTACGCAAATACGGGCCAGGCCCTTTACCAGTCAGGAGATAAGGAAGGGGCGGAACAATACCTGAAAATGGCCGTCAGCTATCTGAGAAAGAATGGCTGCATCTGGGGGCTTGAACGGGTAGAAGCCTGCCTGGCGCTCCTGTTTCTGGAACAGGGAGATCCTGAGAGGGCAAAGGAACATTACCGGACAGGGCGGGAGCTCTCCGACAAAATCAGAAACCCTCAGACCCGGAAAATTCTGGAAACCGTCGGACTGCGCCTGAAGGAGGAAGAGAAAAAGACCGAGGGAAAGGAAGGAAAAAAGACTGCACTGTAAGGGGGGTCCCTTACATAGACGGTTTTTGGACGTTTCGTTTATTATAATCATAACAGAAATAGGGAAATACATAAAAGGAGTGGGCTTGTATTATGAGTAAAGTTCTGATTACAGGAGAGGATTTGACAGTTGAGGAGATAGTGGCAGTCTGCCGTCAGGAGGCTCTGGTAGAGCTTTCCGATGAGGCCAAGGAGAATGTGAGAGCGTCCAGAAAGATTGTGGACGATTTGATTGCCGAGGAGAAGGTGGTCTACGGGATCACCACAGGATTTGGAAAATTCAGCGACGTGGTAATTTCACAGGATCAGTGCAAGGAGCTGCAGAAAAATCTGATTATCACCCACGCAGTCGGCGCAGGAGAGCCGTTTTCCAGGGATATTGCGAGAGGGATCATGCTGCTTCGCATCAACAACCTTTCCAAGGGATTTTCCGGCATCCGCCTGGAAACGCTTCAGACTATGGTGGACATGCTGAATAAGGGTGTGACTCCGGTGATCCCTGAGAAGGGCTCTCTGGGCGCTTCCGGCGATCTGGCACCCCTCTCTCACATGGTGCTGCCAATGATCGGTCTGGGGCTGGCAGAGTACCAGGGAGAGGTGCTTCCCGGAAAGGAGGCCATGGATCGGGCAGGCATCCCGGTGATTGAGCTTTCCGCCAAGGAGGGGCTTGCCCTCAACAACGGGACGCAGGCCATGACGAGCGCAGGTTCCCTGGCTCTCTACGATGCCATTTGCCTGTTGAAGGTGGCGGACATCGCGGCAGCTCTCAGCTTTGAGGCTCAGAATGGGGTGGTGGACGCGCTGGATACGAGAGTTCACAGGGTCCGCCCTCACAAGGGTCAGATGGCTACGGCGAGAAACCTTCTCACCCTTTTGGAGGGAAGCAAAAATACCACAAGACAGGGGCAGATCCGCGTGCAGGATGCCTATTCCCTGCGCTGCTGTCCGCAGATTCACGGCGCCAGCAAGGATGCGGTAAACTATGTGAGAGACAAGGTGGATATTGAGATTAACTCGGTGACAGACAACCCGCTCATCTTTCAGGACGACCATGCGGGGATTTCCGGCGGCAACTTTCACGGACAGCCCATGGCTTTGAGCTTCGACTTTCTGGGAATCGCCGAGTCAGAGCTGGCCGATGTGTCTGAGCGGAGAATCGAGCGTCTGGTGAATCCGGCCTACAGCGGCCTTCCGGCCTTCCTGACGCCAAACGGAGGCGTCTGCTCCGGATTTATGATTGTGCAGTACTCGGCGGCGGCGCTGGTGTCAGAGAACAAGGTTTTGGCCCATCCGGCCAGCGTGGACAGTATCCCGTCCTCAGCAGGACAGGAGGATCACGTGAGCATGGGAACCATCGCTGCCAGAAAGGCAGGGGAGATCGGTGCCAATGTGCGCAGAGTTCTCGCTATGGAGCTGATGGTAGCCTGCCAGGGAATCGATATGAGGGGCAATAAGGGGCTTGGAAAAGGAACCCAGGCAGCCTATGACCTGGTGCGCAAAGAGGTGGCCAGACTGGAGGAAGACCGGGAGCTTTACGGCGATATTAACTACTGTGAGGAGATTATCAGGAACGGAAGCCTGATCAGGGCAGTTGAGGCGGCGATCGGGAAAGAAATGGAAGTTTAACAAAACCTTAAAAGAAAATAGAAGAGCAGAAGACAGGAGTGAGAGAAACGCAGGGGCTTTGACTTGGATATGGAGTCAGGGCCCCTGTGTTTTTGTGTGTAAAATGAAGCAGGTGTGAAAAATAAAAACAGAAAAAAATAGCCGTAAAACTTGGAATATATACAAAAAAGAACGTTTTCAACTGTAAATTTATACACTTTTCACAAAAACAGGGGGAGCTTTTTGTGTTATCCATATATTGATAATGTGGATTTATAATGATAATATATGGATATGAAAGTAATAACGTGTATTTAAGAGGAGTAAAGAAACGGAAGCAGGAAGGAAAACAATATGAGTACACCTTCAGGAATGTTCGCTGACGAGAGATATAAAGAGATCCGGAGAATTTTGAATGAAAGAGGGTCTGTGACAGTTTCGGAGCTGATGGAGCGGTTTCATGTATCCATTGAAACGGTACGCCGGGATTTGATGGCCATGGAGCAGCAGAGAGAGTTAAAGAGAGTTCATGGCGGAGCGGTCAGGCTGACGCAGATGAGGCAGTTTAAGCAGGTCTCTTTGAGGAAGCAGGAAAATTTTCAGGAGAAAAATGAGCTGTCTATGGCGGGGATACAGCTGGTAAGAGAGGGAGACATCATTTCCATTGACTACGGAAGCACAGCCATCCTGTTTGCCAGAGCTCTGAAGGGAAGGTTCAGAAAACTTACAGTGGTGACTCACTCCCTGGATGTTTTTCATGAGCTGGAGCAGGAGGCAGAGTATAAGCGGATACTGGCAGGGGGAGAGTATCTGGACAGTGAAAGCGCCTTTTACGGGGAGCTGGCCACACAGTTTATGGAAGGACTGCATGTAGAAAAGGCCTTTGTATTTCCCTCTGCCGTATCGCTGGAAGGAGGCGTGCAGGACTTTATCACGGAGCTGGTTCCGGTGCAGAAAAGTTTTATCCGCCATGCGGACAAGGTTTTTGTAATGGCCGACAGCTCTAAGATTGAGAAGATGGCTCTGATGAAAATTTGCGATCTGGACATGTGCGACGCTGTCATCACCGACGGCAGGCTGGACGAGGGAATTCGGGAACGATACCTTCAGGCCAATGTGAGGATTTTGAAGGCGGGGGAGCTTATGGGCGGAATGGAAGAAAGGGCGAAAAGCTGTAAGGAAAACCATAGCAAGTAGTAAGTTTAAATGTTTTTCTTTAGGAGAGACATAGCGTTTAGTGAAAAATAGAAAACGGGAAAGGAATAAGAAAAGTGGGGAGAAAGGTAATTTTAATTTTGGTGGATGGGATGAGGGCAGATGCAGTGGAACAATGCGGACACAAATTTGTGGAGAAGATAAAGAAAAGAGGTTCCTTTACAGTAAAAGCAAAAACAGTAATTCCTCCGGTAACGCTTCCCTGCCATATGTCTCTTTTTCATAGCGTAGATCCTGAAAGACATGGAATTTTGACCAATGTTTATGTACCTCAGGTGAGACCAGTGAAAGGACTCTTCGAGGTCCTGAATGATAATGGAAAGAGTTGTGCTTTCTGTTATAACTGGGAAGAACTAAGAGATCTTGGAAGGCCAGGAAGCCTGGATTTCAGCTATTTTTATAATGAAATGGTACACAGCGACGCGGATGAGGAAGTAGAAAGGCAGGCAGCAGATTATGTAAGGAAACACAGCCCTGATTTTTGTTTTATCTACCTTGGACTTACCGATGAAATAGGACACAGATATGGCTGGATGACAGAAGAATATTTTGCTGCAATGCGCCGTGCATGGGATTGTATTGAGAAAGTGTCAAAGGAATTTGAAAACGATTATACGATTTTTGTGACAGCCGATCATGGAGGACATGATAGAACACACGGCGAGGATATTATTGAGGACATGACAATTCCTCTGTTTATATATGGGGATGGGATAGATGCGGGCAAAGAAATTCCAGATGCCAGAATTATTGACATTGCTCCGACAATTGTTTCCCTGATGGATTTGCCAGCTGACAAACAATGGGAGGGAAGAAACCTGATTTAGGAAAGGAAATTACCCCGAAAAAACAGGGGGATCGCTTAAAGTTACAATAAATAAGGAGGGTATTATGAAAAAAAGAAGATTTATGAACATCGTAGCTGTCATGGGACTTACACTGTTGACAGCATGCTCAGGCAGTGGGCAGAAGGAGACTTCCAACGAGACGGCGGTTGATCTGAACAGTCTGACCCAGGAGGAACTGATTGCTGCAGCGAAAGAGGAGGGCGTGATTGAGACAGTGGGAATGCCGGATAATTGGGCCTGCTGGGGCGATAGTTTTGCCAAAATAGAGGAACTTTACGGAATCAAGAGATATGACACGGATATGGGGTCAGCAGAGGAACTTTCCCTTTTTGAAGCAGAAAAGGACGATCCGACGAAAGATCTCGGAGATGTGGGACATGCTTTCTCAGTAGTAGCAAAAGAAAAGGATGTAATTCAGGGCTATAAACCGACTACCTGGGACAGTATTCCGGATTGGGCGAAAGATCCAGATGGGGGATGGATTATGTCTTATACAGGAACCCTGGGCTTTTGCGTTAATACAGAGCTGACCGGAGGAGCAGTTCCCCATACATGGGCAGAACTTCTTGAAGGAGACTACAAGGTATGTCCGGGCAATGTAATAGGAGGCGCTTCAGCACAGATTGGGATAATATCCTGCGCAATAGCAAACGGAGGCAGCCTTGATAATGTGCAGCCGGGAATTGACTTTTATAAAGAACTGGCTAAACAGGGAAGAATTGATCCGGGAGAAAATAATTATTCGAGGATTGCGAATGGAGAGGTTGCCGTTTCCACAGATTTGTTTGACTTCGTTACCCTGGGATATCAGGATACTCTGGAGCAGGAAGGATCCAATGTAAAAATTCAGACAGTGATTCCTCAGGACGGAGCAATTACATCTGGATATTGCCTTGTATTTAACAAATATTCTCCTCATCCCCATGCAACTGCTTTGGCAGTAGAGTATCTCTTAAGCGACGAGGGGCAGATCGACAGAGCAAGAGGATTTGCAAGACCTATCAGGGAAGATGTGGAAATTCCAGAGGAAATTCAGGCTAAAATGCTGCCAGACTCAGAGTATGAAAATACGACGACAATCAGCGATGTGAACAAGCTGACAGAGGCATGTGAAGAAGTAGCTCGTCTCTGGGAAGAAGAGGTAATTCCGTTATTTAACTAAGTATGTAACAGGATATCATATGGCTGCTGTATTCTGCAACTGCAAAACAGGGCAGGATAGGCAGCCATTTCTACCAAAAGGAATCTTTTTAGGAGGATGCCGGATGAAGAGTCTAAATAAGCTGAAAAACAGCGTAACTATGCTGCCGCTGCTTATCCTGACAGCAATGTTTATCTTCCTTCCGCTGTTGGGAATGGTAAAGGACAGTTTTTTGACCAAAGAGGGAGCGGTCACAGTAGGGAATTACATCGAAGTGTTTGCAAAGGCAATCTATCATTACGCTATTAGAAACAGTCTTTATCTGTCTATAATCTCAACAGTGATTGGCATAGTAATTGCCTTTGCCGTTGCGCTTTCCATTACACTGGTAGGCGGAAAGCTGCAGAATATTATCCTTTCCATTTTGAATATGGTGTCAAATTTTGCAGGCATTCCGCTGGCAACAGCTTTCATTGTAATTTTGGGAAATTCTGGGATTTTTATTATGGCTCTTAAAATGATGGGACTGGATTGGGCCGAAAATTTTAATTTGTACTCAGTAGATGGACTGCTGCTTCTGTTTATTTATTTTCAGATTCCATTAGGAACTCTGATGCTCTTGCCGGCTTTTCAGGCAATCAGACAGGAATGGAAAGAGGCAGCGGACTTAATGGGAGCCTCTTCTTTGTACTACTGGGCAAGAGTCGGAATTCCAGTGATGCTTCCCAGTATTGCCGACACACTTTCCCTGCTGTTTGCCAATGCACTTACTACTTACGCTACAGTTTTAATGCTTACGGCAACAAACGTTCCTCTCCTGCCAATCAAAATTGCAACTATGTTTACAGGAGAGATGGTGCAGCAGAAGGAACTGGGCTCTGCATTGACTATCGTGATGCTGCTTATTATGTTTGCCTTCCTATTGTTGATGGCAATTATAAAAAAACTCTTTTGCAGAGGAGGAAATAATTGATGAAGAAAAAACGAATGCTTCCATATATCGTACTGATTCTGGTCTGTCTGTTTTTGATCCTTCCGCTGCTTATAACGGGTATCTATTCTTTTGCAAGAAACTGGGACGGGCTGCTGCCCTCTGATTTTACGCTTGACTATTACGGACAGGTATTTTATGACAGACGCTTTATACCATCTGTTATAAAAGGAATTGGAATAAGCCTGCTGCCGATTCTTATCAGCAACGTATTTGTTATTTTATCTCTGTACACAGCTATCGCCTACTATCCGGGACTTGAAAAATACATACAGGCGATTTGTATGATACCTAATATATTGAAAGGGATTATTCTGGCCATACCAGTTCTGGCCCTGTATGCAGGAAAGGGCGGATTTATAGGCAACAGGATTGTAATGCTTACTTTTGTCTACTGTGTAGTAATTCTCCCCTATGTTTATAACGGCATCAGAAACAATCTGCATGGAATTCATGTTAATCAGCTGCTTGAAGCGGCTCAGATTCTGGGGGCTGATAAGCTTTACGCTTTTATGAAAATTATTGTGCCCAATATGGTTACAGGAATCATGGTTTCCTCCTTACTTTCAATGTCTATTATCTTTGGAGATTTTGCTATCGTGAAGATTGTGGCAGGAAGTAAGTTTATTACAGTACAGCAGCTTTTATATAATAACCGTACGAGCCCCATTCAATATCAGAGTGCGGTGGTTCTTATTATGTTTGTTGTAACTTTTATCATATCGGGAGCTGCGTTTTTATACCAGAATCATATGAACCGAAAAATAAACAAATCTCATGAATAAGGAGCAGGTATGGCATACATTAAGTTTGAAAATATTCATAAAAATTTTGGAGACAATCATGTTTTAAAAGGTATTAATCTGGAAATAGAAAAGGGTGAACTGGTTACTTTGCTTGGACCTTCCGGATGCGGAAAGAGTACACTTTTACGGTGCCTTTCTGGATTAGAAGATGTTACGGAGGGAAAAATTTTCCTTGACGGAAAGGATATTACGCTGGAAAGCCCAAAGAAAAGACAAATCGGAATGGTATTTCAGCAGTACAGCCTTTTCCCGAATCTGACTGCAGGACAGAATGTGGCATTCGGGCTGAAGATAAAAAAGATGGATAAAAAGCTGATAGAAGAAAAGGTAGGGACTGTTTTAGAACTTGTAGGGCTCAGCGATAAAAAAAATCAGTTTCCAAACAGCCTTTCCGGTGGTCAGCAGCAGAGAGTGGCATTGGCAAGAGCAATTGTAATGGAACCGAAGGTACTGCTTCTGGACGAACCGCTCAGCGCTATTGACGCTCTTCTCAGAAGAAATCTTCAGACAGAGATTAGAAGAATCCAGAAACAGCTGGAGATCACAACTGTGTTTGTCACTCATGATCAGGAAGAGGCTATGGTGATGTCAGATACAATTCATCTGTTTAATAATGGAAATGTGGAACAGTCTGGTTCGCCTGTGGAAATTTATACCCATCCTGCCACTTATTTTGCCGCCAGTTTTATAGGACGTTACAATGTAATTGAGACAGAACGGTTTGACAGAAAAGGAAAACTGGGATTTTCCAAAAATTGGCTTGCAATCCGGCCTGAAACTATAAAAATTATACATGAAGAAAAGGAATTACCTTTTGAAAAAGAAATAGTAGAAAACAGCTACAATGGAGAGAAAACAGCAGAGGGAAAAGTACAGAGCGAAATTGTTAAAACGCCTCAGACAGTGGAAATGACAGGGGTAGTGATGGAACGGGTAACGCATGGCAATATTGTGGCCTATGTTGTAAAAACGGAAGAGCTTTCCCTCAAGGTAGATTGCCTGTTTGGAGGAGGACGGCAGATGGAACCTGGGGATCATGTCAGATTGACAATCCAGTGCTCTGATATCATCGAGCTTCAATAATATGACAAAAACTAAAAAGATTCATGATTCTTCCCTCGCTCTCCGCCTCTTTCTCCTCTGCTGGATGGTGTATTTTTCATCATACCTGGGACGGCTGAATTATTCTTCAGCCATGACCGTGATGCTGGATACGGAGATTATCACAAAAGCGCAGGCTGGATTCATCAGCATGATTTATTTTCTGGCATATGGGATAGGCCAGTGTTTAAATGGCTTTGCCGGTGACAAAGTCAATCCTAAAAACATGATTACATGCGGGTTGATTGTGTCAGCAGGGATGAATTTGATTATGACATTCAGCAGAAATTTTTTAATTATGACTGCTGCCTGGCTTGTCAATGGTTATGCCCAGTCTACTATATGGCCTCCAATTATAAGAATCTTTTCTGAAATGTTGGAAACGAAAATAAAACTCAAATATTGTGTAGACATTGTATCGACGCAGGCCGCCGGGACATTTGCGTCGTACTTTCTTTCAGCGGCGATTATTGCCTGTACGAAATGGCAGTTTGTGTTTCTTGCAGCTACGCTTATACTCTCTGCAGCGGCTGTTATATGGAATATAGGATTCTCATCAGTGAAGCGCAGGGCCCAAAAGGAGCAGGAACAGAGCCGCGCAGACGACAGTGAAGAGAGTGAATGGAGCAGGTGTTCAGAATGCTGCCAATGCACGAAACAGAAGCAAGAAATATATGGTACCGGACAGAACCAGGTAAAGAGGCAATCTGATTTTTTTAGGCTTCTTTCGGTTTCTGGCAGTCTGATCCTGATTTTTCCCATTCTTGTTCATGGGATTTTAAAAGACGGTGTGGTATCCTGGGTTCCTACCTTTCTGTCAGAAACTTTTAAGTCAGGGGCGCATACAGCTATCCTGCTGACATCTGTCATTCCGATTATTAATCTTTCAGGGGCCTATGCAGGAAAATTTGTATTTAGAAAAATGAAAAACGACGAGATCCGTGCTTCCGTATTGTTTTTTGCCATTTCTGCAGCCGGTCTTTTTATACTTTTTCAATTTGGAAACAGGAACATATTTCTGACAGTATTTCTTCTTTCCGTAGTTACCGTTTCCATGATGGCTGTCAACACGCTTCTTATCAATATCTATCCTCTTCGTTTTGAACAGGATGGCAGGGTAGCGTCTATGTCTGGCTTTCTAAATGCGTCTGCGTATGTGGGAACGGCGATTTCTACTTACTGTATTGGTATTCTGGTACAAAGCAGGGGATGGGAGACGACGATTTTCACTTGGTTTCTGACGGCCTTAGCAGCTTTGGGATTATGTATAATTGCCTGCAAAAAGATTTCTGCATCAAATAGGAAAGACTAGAGGCAGCCATGCCTTTAAGGCATGGCTGCCTGAAAAACCGCTTTTTGGCTATAATTTTATATCAAAGATTTTATCATAACTCTCTTTTATCATATCTTACAGATTTTATTATACAATTCGGAAGAAAATTCCTTTCTCATGGTTTTAATATACTGATATATCCTAAAGAAGTCTCTTCCTGTAGTTTTTCACAGGTTCTCACCTGCCGCTCCCCGGAATATACTGTACAAGCATCGGGAAGGGAGGGGATGGAGTGGGAATAGAGACAGCTGCGGCAGTGGGAATCATCGCGGTTCTGACAGCAGTTCAGTTTAAAAGCAAAGGCGCAGAATTCGGCATCTACATTATCATGGCAGGGGGCCTGGTGATCTTCTTTTACAGCACGGGAAAACTCAGGGCAATCCTTGAGGCAGTCAGAAAACTTCAGGACTATATCCAGATAGACAGCGTCTATATGACAGCCCTCCTCAAAATGATCGGGATCACCTATATTGCTGAGCTGGCATCGGGGATCTGCCGGGATGCAGGCTATTCCTCCATAGGGACACAGATAGAGATGTTCGGAAAGCTGTCGATTCTGGCGGTAAGCACCCCGGTGATTCTGGCTCTGTTTGAGACACTGGAGCATTTTCTGGAATGAGGAGGGAGGTGAAAGCGGTGAAGGTCAGGCCTTTTCTGAAGAGAACAGCGTTTTTTCTCGCCGCTGCCGCAGGTTCCGTTATGCTGCTCTTTGTCCATGGAGTCTCTCCCGCCTATGGGGCACAGGGGTCCGCGGCGGCAGAGGAGACAGAGGCCGGCTCAGGGAGCAGCCAGGGAGAGGGAGGGCCGTCTGTTCAGAAGGAAGTATTGGACGGGCTGTCGGAGCTGGATTTTTCGCAGGTGGAGAGGTTTCTGGAACAGAGTCAGTGGGGGGAGTCCGGATTTTCCTTTGAGGAGCTTCTGCTAACGCTTCTGAAGGGGGATTTTGCCGGGGCATTTTCCCAGGTACTTTCAGGGCTTAAGGCGGCTCTCTTTTCGGAGCTGTCTTCCGGGACAAGGCTGATGACCCAGGTGCTTTTAATCAGCATGGCGGGGGCGGTATTCTCCTGCTTTTCGGATATTTTTTCCGGAGGGCAGATTTCGGAGACCGCCTTTTATGTCACCTTCCTTCTGCTGTTTTCCCTGCTGGCAGCCAGTTTTTACGGGAGCCTTTCCATAGCAGGGGAGGCCATCTCCACAGTTCTGGGCTTTATGAAGACCCTGGCGCCCGCCTACTTTATGGCAGTGTCCTTTACCGGAGGAGGGCTGAGCGCCGCTGCCGGCTGTGAATGGATGCTCCTTTCCATCACAGCGGTGGAATGGCTTCTCTCCACCTTCCTTCTGCCTCTGACCAAGGTTTACATTCTCCTCGTTTTAGCGGGCCATCTGACGAAGGAGGAACTGTTTTCCAGAATGACAGTTCTTATAAAAAATATTATTGAGTGGAGCCTTAAGACGGTCACCGGAATTGTCCTGGGATTTCAGCTGCTGCAGGGGATGGTGCTGCCCTATGCAGATGCCATCAAGAATGTTTCTATCCAGAGGCTGATTTCCGTGATTCCGGGCATTGGGCAGGGGGCCTCTGCCATATCGCAGATGGTGCTGGGGTCGGGGATTCTCATAAAAAATACGGTGGGTGCAGCGGCAGCGGTGGTCCTCATCCTGCTTACGGCTGTTCCTCTTTTAAAACTGCTGATTCTTATGGCCCTTTACCACGGACTGGCCGCAGTGACAGAGCCAGTCTGCGATAAAAGGATTGCAGCGTGCATTTCCGATATGGGAAAGGCTCATCAGATTCTGATAAGGCTGGTGCTTACATCTGCCTTTCTCTTTATTATCTCCATTGGAGTCATCTGCATGACATCCAATACGGCCTACTATGCCGGATAAGCTGTGAAGGGCAGCAAAGAGCGAAGGTCCGGAGGGCCAGGAAGGGAGGAGTGTGGATGGAAGCGCTCGACACATGGGTGAGAAATATTGTCTTTTATCTGATTTTCATGACCTTTGTGACAAATCTGCTGCCGGGAAAGGCCTATGACAGATATTTCAGGCTGTTCACAGGAATGGTTTTAATCCTTTTAGTGCTCAGCCCCCTGACCGGGAGCCTGAACCTGGATGAGCGGCTGGCCTACTATTTTGAGTCTATCTCCTTTCAGAGCGAAGCCGGGGAATACAGGGGGCAGATTGAGGAGATGGACAGAAAACGTCTGGAACAGCTGATTGGACAGTATGAGGCGGCGGCGTCAGAGGACCTGGAGCGGCGTCTTTCTGATGCCGGATGCCGGGGGGTGAGGGCTCAGGTGAGGATCAGCCGGGACAGGGAGAGCAGCGATTTCGGAACGGTGGAGACAGTGGAGGTCTGGATAGAAGAGATGAAGGCAGCGCCGGGAAGTGAATCTGAAGGTTTTGGACAGGAAGCAGAGCCCTTCCGGGTTACTCTGGGAGAGGATGAGAGCGCCTGGAACTGGGAGGATTCCGGCAGGGGCGGTCAGGAGAACCTGGACAGTGCCCAGAGAGAGGGAAAGCCAGGGGAATCTGCCAGCCAGGTATCGGCTCCGGGCATTGCAGGCAGCAGGGAGGCCATAAAAATAAGAAAGGAGATTGCAGAGTTCTATGGACTGGAAGAAAGCCATATCAAAGTTCAGATGGGGAAAGGGCGGGACGAACCGTGACAAGCTGGGCCCTGAGAAGTGGGCAGTACTTCTGGTATGCGGAATTCTCCTGCTGCTGCTCGCCATTCCTGCGGGGAGAAAGCAGAGCGCGGCCCAGACTGCCGAAGCGGCGGCAGCGGGAACAGAAGAAGCGGGAACAGGGGCCGCGTCAGGAGAAGGGGAGGATGCCGTCGAGGGGCTGTTTACGGGAAGAGAAAATTTCGGAAAAAAAGGCTCCGGCTCTCTGACCGCCCAGACCGGGGATGATTTCATTGACAGCCAGCTTGCCTATGAAAAGCAGATGGAGGAACGGGTGAAAGAGATCCTTAAAAATACAGAGGGAGTGGGGAAAGTGGACGTGATGATTGTATTGAAATCCTCGGAGGAAAAGGTTCTTCATGTAGACCAGACGAAAAGCCGCACATCTACAGAGGAGGAGGACAGCGCAGGGGGAAAGAGAAAAGCCATGAGCGAGGAGGTATCGGGGACGTCCGTTTTTTCAGAAAACGGCTCAGAAAAAATCCCTGTGATCGAGAAAGAGCTCCGGCCGGAGATAGAAGGGATTGTGGTGAGCGCCCAGGGGGGAGGAAATGCCGCAGTCAGAGCTGAAATTTCAGAAGCCATGGAAGCATTATTTAATATACCGGCACATAAAATAAAAGTATTAAAGAGGGTGGATTAAAGGAGCGAAGATTATGAAAATGAAACGAATTTTTAGACGCAACCAGATTATTATCACCACGCTGGCCATCATGATAGCTGCTGCCGGATACCTGAATTATTCAGGGCAGGAGGAGGTGGGGGGACCTGTCTATGAGGCGGGGGTTATGGAAATCTCAGATGAGGACATTCTGGCGGAAAATAAGGCGGCTCAGAGCGGACAGCAGGACAGCGTGAATGTGGACAGCGGTGAGGCGAAGGAGTATCAGGAAATTGCAAGCCTTGACAATGAACCGGATGCAGAGGCAGCCGATGCTGAAAATGCAGAAGCAGCCGGCGCCCAGGCAGAGGGCCAGGACGCAGAAGCTGCTGGGTCAGGAGCGGCAGATGCAGGAGAGACGGGGATGGAAGTCGGCTCATCAGAAGCAGATTCCGATTCCGGCATCGATAATCCCGGGGAAGCTGTCCTCACAGGAGGAACAAGTGTTACCGACTACATAGCGAATGTACAGTTAAACAGAGAGCAGATCCGGGCAAAGAACAAGGAAACTCTGATGGAGATTATCAACAACGAGAATATTGACAGCGTGTCCAAGGAAACGGCGGTACAGGATATGATCGACATGACTGCCATCGCGGAAAAGGAAAATGCGGCGGAAACCCTCCTCATGGCAAAGGGATTTGCCGATCCGGTGGTAAGCATCACAGACGGAAAAGTAGATGTGGTCATCAATGCCACAACCCTGACGGATCCAGAGCGGGCGCAGATTGAAGATATTGTAAAGAGGAAGACAGAGGTGACGGCTGACAACATCGTAATCACCCTCATGCAGCTTCAGGAATAGAGAGTGTTTAGAGTGTTTCAGCGGGCCGCAGAGGCCGGCTGAAGCGACCGGTCCACACACAGCTTTTTAGGGCTCCTGCCCGGAGGTTTATTCTTGCAAACCTCTGTCTATCTGCTATAATGAAGCTATGGCTGCTGCCGGAAATACAGAAACGCCGGAATATGTTTCAAAAAAGGAAAGCCCCTGATTTCTGAATGAGCTTATGGTATGGAGATTTTGGAGTGCTTTAGAGGAGAGAGGCGGCAGCGCCGCAAAAACAGGACAGGAGGTAGCGGGAATGCAGATGGAAACTGAAAATAAGGACACACAGGAGCTGAGCCGGAAGGAAAAGCTGGGAGAAGTAAAGATTGCGGATGAGGTAGTCGCCATGATTGCAGGTCTGGCTGCCACGGAGGTGGAAGGCGTAGATTCCATGGCCGGAAATATTACCAATGAACTGGTGGGCAAGCTCGGCATGAAAAATCTGAACAGAGGCGTGAAGATAAGTGTAGACGACGACCATGTCTCGGTGGAGCTTTCACTGAACATGAAATATGGCTACAGCATTCCTGATGTAAGTGAGAAGGTTCAGGAGAGGGTCAGGACGGCCATTGAAACCATGACGGGGCTGACTGTTCTGGAGGTAAATATCAAAATTGCCGGCGTCAGTATGAGCGGACTGAAATAGAGACGGCAGGACAAATATGGTAAGAAAATGTTAAGAATTCGACAACAAACACTTTCTTTCTTGACTCAAGTGGAAATCTGTGTTAAGATTTTTCACGTTAAAAGGGAGTAGTTGCCAACATGCAGTCAACATACGCCGGGCGAGGAACCCGTGGTTGCATGTCTTTTGTATGGAAGATACGATACAGAAGAACAAGACTTTTAGCATATGCTTATATGCTGAAAGTCTTTTTTTGTGCCATGATAACCACTGCCTTCGCTGCCCTATATGCTGCAGGCTGCCTGAATTTCTGACGGCTGTCCGATACCGCTGCAAGACAGAGACGGGACGTCATAGGAGGGAATTCTGCGGTGAGGGAATGCCGGACCGCTCCAGGACAGGCATAAAGTGAAAGGCCAGCGGAAAAGCCGGGCTTTTCTGTTCCGGAAAGCATAAAATGCTGAGAGCAGGCGAAACTTAAAAGAGGCATAAACTCCCAAAACGAAAAACAAGGGAAGAGAAAAGAAATTAGGAGGGAAAGAAATGGACTTTTTACTGGAAGGCATCATGGCTATCACACCACAGCAGCTGGTCATGTATGTTGTAGGAGTTCTCCTTATCTGGCTCGCAATCAAGAAGGGGTATGAGCCGGCTCTGCTTCTGCCTATGGGGTTTGGAGCAATCTTGGTAAACCTGCCATTATCAGGCGTAATCAACCAGGTTATGGAAGGCGTGGGTGAAACGCCAGGTATTATTCAGTGGCTCTTTGAAACTACAATTGAGGCTTCTGAGGCGCTTCCAATCCTCTTATTCATCGGTATTGGCGCCATGATTGACTTTGGGCCTCTGCTTTCACAGCCGATCATGTTCCTGTTCGGTGCAGCGGCACAGTTCGGTATTTTCTTTGCTATTATTGTAGCAACTCTGCTGGGATTCGACCTGAAGGATGCGGCATCCATCGGTATCATCGGTGCAGCCGACGGTCCTACATCCATTCTCGTATCTCAGGTGCTTCATTCTGACTATGTGGGAGCGATTGCGGTAGCGGCTTATTCCTATATGGCTCTGGTTCCGATTATCCAGCCATTTGCTATCCGCCTTGTGACGACCAAGAAGGAGCGCCGCATCCATATGACATACAGCCCGAAGGCAGTTTCTAAAACTACAAAGATTGCCTTCCCGATTATCGTTACAATTATCGTAGGTCTGATTTCTCCGGCATCTGTTGCCCTGGTAGGCTTCCTGATGTTCGGAAACCTGATCCGCGAGTGCGGTGTGCTGCAGTCCATGTCCGACACAGCACAGAATGAGCTTGCAAACCTGATTACACTGCTGTTAGGTATCACAATCTCTTTCAGCATGAGAGCTGATGCTTTCGTCCGTATTGACACAGTTCTGATCATGTGCATCGGTCTTGTGGCATTCATATTCGATACAATCGGCGGTGTTGTCTTTGCGAAGATTATCAACCTGTTCCGCAAGGAGAAGATTAACCCGATGATCGGCGGTGCCGGAATTTCCGCGTTCCCAATGTCTTCTCGAGTTGTTCAGAAGATGGCTCAGGAGGAAGAGAAGGGCAACATCATCCTGATGCATGCTGTAGGTGCTAACGTATCCGGCCAGATCGCATCCGTAATCGCAGGCGGCCTTGTTATCAAGCTGGTGACACAGTTCCTGTAGGAGGAAAAAATTATGATGGACAATCTTATAATCGCCCTGGAAATTATGGCGCAGGGAATGAGCGGTATTTTCGTAGTCGTTATCCTGATTACCCTGGTTGTAATGCTGATGGGAAAGATGAATAAAAAATAACTGAAAACACTGACAACAGTGAAAAAGGCCCAGGGCGTTATGCCTTAAGGCTAAAAAGGGGAGCTCTAGTTCTGCTCAGGCGGACTAAAGCTCCCCTTTCTTCATTTTCTGCCGTTCTTCCTTCTGCTTCTGTGCTTTGGAGTTCCTGTTCTTCGTAGTTTCTATCCTTCGGAGTTCCTGCCCTTCGGAGCTCCTGTCTTTCCAGGCTCCTGCCTTTCTACATCATAGGGCTTTACTGACACACTCTGCTTCTCAAAATCAATAAAAATCTGATAGGCGTACTCATCCTCGCCGCTGGTATCCCAGATTTCCACGAATTTCGGCGTCACCTCAATCAGAATTTCAGTATCCTCATGGCTGTAGGCGTTATAGCTTTTCCAGAGATATTTCCTGTAGCCTTTCTCAAAACGCCTTCCTGGCTCCTGTGTCACAAGTCCCAGGTTTCTGGCAGTCCCCTCCACCTGGACGCCGCTCCAGCACATGGCCACCCGGGGATTTTCAAAAAGCTGTTTCGTCTTCCGGAAATTTTTGTCCGTCTTAAAGTAGATTTTTTTGTCGTAAAAAAGGCAGCTCACATTGCGCACCATCACATAGTCGTTTACGCTGGAGGCCAGAGCCATGATTTTCCACTGACCCAGCTGTTCAAACATCAGGGCCGTGGCCTGCTCAAAGGTGAGATTTTTTTCTCTGCTGAATTTCATAATTCGGTTTCCTTTCCTGTTAAGTCTGTCATCTGCGCTGTTTCAAAGAGACCTGACTCAGGCTGTCTGAGTCCTAGCTGTTCGGATGTTCCGTGCTGCCCTTCTGGCTGCCTTCATCCGAATTTTTGATCCTGACAGCTGCCGGCTGTCGGGAGGGCTGGCTCTGCCCGCCCTGGCAGGAGACAAACTGTTTGATATGGCGGCTTATCTTCTTGTAGACGGCAAAGGCCAGAACGGACAGCACTCCGTTTTTTATGAGGTTGAAGGGGATGATCCCCAGGAGAGCCAGAGATAATTCTGTGGAGAGAAGAGGGTTGACTGCCCGGCACATGGACAGAATATCATCCATCCCAATCCCCATAAAGGAGGTATAAAAGGGGATAATGATATAGAGATTTGTAAATACGGCAGCCACCGCACAGATGACGGTCCCGGCAGACATGCCGATGACTGCCCTCAGCTTTGTCTTGCGGGTGCTGTAGATGAAGACAGCCGGAAGCACGTAAGCGCAGCTTAACATAAAGTTTTGAAGTTCTCCGGTCCAGGCAGAGGAGCTGCCCTGCCAGAGTATTTTCAGGATAATTTTCAGGGTAATAATTGCCAGAGCGGCGAAGGGCCCCATGGTAAATCCGCCGATGATCTCCACCAGGCCGGAAAAGTCAAAGTCCATGAACGGCGGCATAAACGGCAGGGGAAATCGAAAAAACATCAGGGCTGCCGAGAGTCCCCCCATAAGTCCGCAGAGTGTCAGCTGTTTTGTGTTCAGTTTCTGGTTCATTGTTCTGTCCTCCTGAAATTTGATGATAACACAGAGGGAAAAGTCCGCCCTGTGCGCTGCCGTGACAGTCCTGTGTTCTGCAGGGGTTTATCACGGTCTGTTTCGCCTTACCGGGCATCCTTCTGTGCTTCTGCCCGCAGGCTTTTGCCGTGCAGCCTGAAAAAGCCGCCATACAGCAAAAAAGCCTGAAAACACAACGGTCTTCAGGTAGAGTTACAGAAAACGTCTTTTCTCATCCGGACTGTAACCGTCGGTTCTGGAATTTCACCAGATCAGCATCAGGCCTTATACGCGTTTTACGCGCTTTACGCCGTCAGGTCATGGACTGTAACCATCGGTAGGGACTTCCACCCTGCCACAAAGACTTCAGATATGGAATTGTATCAATGTGTCTTTCGACGTCATCTATAGTTTGAAGTATATACCCTGAAAGACTAACTATTAAAAGTCAAGTCTAAAATGAAGATTTTTGAATGAATTGCGGGAACGCATTTCATAGATCGTTGTACCTTGAAAATCGCACGACAAACAGAGCATCGGATATCGGTGCTCTAAAAGAGTGTTATAGGGCAGAAAAAGTTATGCCGTTTTTATGTAAGGTTTGCCGGATTTTTCCATTGCGTAAATTAACCGTACAAGTTTCTTTGCGGCGTGGGTGATGGCGACGTTGTAGTGTTTCCCTTCAGAAATCTTCTTCTGAAGGTATGCACCGAAAGTTTCATCCCATTGGCAGACGTATTTGGTGGCATTGATCAGAGCAAAACGTAAATAGCGCGATCCCCGTTTCTCCATGTGGGAATAAGAGGATTCCATCTGCCCGGATTGATAGGTAGATGGAGAAGCTCCGGCATATGCCAGGATCTTATCCGGCGAATCAAAGCGGGAGAAATCTCCAATCTCTGCCAGGATCATGGCGCCCATGCGGTAGCCTATTCCTGGAATGGTCAGGATGGGAGAATGGATTTCATCCATGATCCGTTTGATTTCGGATTCAATTTCTGAGATTTCGGAATCCAGTTCACCAATCAGCCGGAGTGTGTGCTTTAATTCCAGAGATTTGGCAGGCATGTTGGAACCGATGGAGGCTCTGGCAGCATTCCGTATTTCAATCGCTTTCTCCCGGCTGTAACGGCCTTTTGAAGCGTTTTCCAACCGCTTCGTCAGGTGTGTCAAATGGCAGGAGGCAATCGTTCCGGCAGAAGGAAACTCGGAAAGAAGGGCGTAGATAGAAGCGATATGAAGCGAAGGAACAAGTTTTTCCAATTCTGGAAAGAGAATAGTAACAAGCCTGGAAACAGACTGTCTAAGCTGAGCGCGTTCCTGAACCTTACGAAAACGATAACGGGTGAGTGACTTTAACTCCTCGTTATGGTATGATGTATCTGAGTAGGACTTCAGGTTCACGTCAGACATGAGCATCAAAGCAATGGTTCGGGCATCAACCTTATCTGTTTTCGTCTTTCTAAGGCTGAGACTTTTTCTGTAAAGATTTGTGTGGAGCGGATTGATAACGAA
>ENA-ORMO01001626-ORMO01001626.1-human-gut-metagenome-genome-assembly--contig:-NODE-1626-length-22628-cov-4.818190_pt1 | contig 22628 bp, 18 predicted proteins | sample MGYA00242106_ERZ509001 | MGnify/ENA primary metagenome ERZ509001 (study PRJEB26280, sample SAMEA2338736) | human gut metagenome | biome: human gut; feature: human-associated habitat; material: faeces...
GAGCACGGAATGTAGGATCCTCTTCTGCAAGTTTTGCAAGAGCCTCACCCATCTTACCCTGTCCAGCCTTTGTTTTCGGCTCAATAGCAAGCTCGATAACCGGCTCTGGGAATTCCATGGACTCTAAGATTACAGGATGCTGCTCATCACAGATGGTATCACCTGTTGTGGTGAACTTAAATCCAACTGCTGCTGCGATATCACCAGAGTAAACTCTGTCGAGCTCCTGTCTCTTATTCGCATGCATCTGAAGGATACGTCCAACACGCTCTTTTTTATCTTTTGTTGCATTGAGAACGTAAGAACCTGCTGCCATACTACCGGAGTATACACGGAAGAATGCAAGTTTACCTACGAATGGGTCAGCCATGATCTTGAATGCTAAAGCTGAGAACGGCTCATCATCAGATGAATGTCTCTCTACTTCGTTTCCATCCAGATCTACACCCTTGATTGAAGGGATGTCTGTTGGAGCCGGCATGTACTCGATAATTGCATCAAGAAGCTTCTGTACACCCTTGTTTCTGTAAGCAGAACCACAGCAAACAGGTACAGCTGTACATTCACAGGTAGCTTTTCTCAATACTTTTTTCATTTCCTCTACAGATGGTTCTTCACCCTCAAGGTACATCATCATTAAGTCATCATCTAACTCGCAGATTTTCTCGATTAACTCAGAACGGTAAAGCTCTGCATCATCTTTCATATCACCTAAATCATCGGTAACAGTGATATTATCACCCTTATCGTCGTTGTAGATGTATGCTTTCATCTCGAATAAATCAATGACACCTTTGAAATCATCCTCTTTACCAATCGGTAACTGAAGAACGATTGCATTTTTTCCTAATCTTGTACGGATCTGATCAACAGCACCGTAGAAGTTTGCACCTAAGATATCCATCTTATTGATGAATGCCATACGCGGTACATTGTAGGTATCAGCCTGACGCCATACGTTCTCGGACTGAGGCTCAACACCACCCTTTGCACAGAAGACGCCGACAGCGCCGTCAAGTACACGGAGTGAACGCTCTACCTCTACTGTAAAGTCAACGTGACCAGGGGTATCAATGATATTGATACGATGCTCTAAAGCACCTGCCTTTGGTTTTGTGAACTCTTCCAATGTCCAGTGACATGTTGTAGCGGCTGATGTAATCGTGATACCTCTTTCCTGCTCCTGCTCCATCCAGTCCATGGTAGCAGTACCTTCATGAGTATCACCAATCTTATAGTTAACACCGGTATAGTAAAGAATACGCTCTGTTAATGTTGTTTTACCAGCATCAATGTGAGCCATAATACCAATGTTTCTGGTTCTCTCTAATGGATATTCTCTTCCAGCCAAGGTATTTCCTCCTTAATTTACTAACGATATGCTATCGCCGCGAAAGCAAAAGCTCACGCAGCGATCAAAAATTCCATATTTAAAAGCAACAGCTTTGCGGAAACATTTTGGATTCTATTAGAATCTGTAATGCACGAAAGCTGAAGCATCGCGGAGATATTCTGAATTCTTTTAGAATCTGTAGTGCGCGAAAGCCTTGTTTGCCTCTGCCATTTTGTGCATATCTTCTTTTTTCTTAACAGATGCACCAGTATTGTTTGCTGCATCCATAATCTCGTTCGCAAGTCTTTCTTCCATCGTCTTCTCTCCTCTGTTACGAGAGTAAGTGGTCAGCCAGCGAAGTGCTAACGCCTGACGACGATCCGGTCTTACTTCGATCGGTACCTGATATGTTGCACCACCGATACGTCTTGCCTTTACTTCAAGAACAGGCATAACGTTATTCATTGCTGCTTCAAATACCTCAAGAGCTGGTTTCTCTGTTTTCTCCTCAACTCTTGTGAAAGCTCCGTATACAATTTTCTGAGCAACACCTTTCTTACCATCTAACATGATGTTGTTGATAAGTTTGGTAACCACTTTGTTGTTGTATAACGGATCTGCTAATACGTCTCTTTTCTGAGTATGTCCTTTACGTGGCACGGTTCTTCCCTCCTTAATCATAATTTACTATACAGAAAAAACTTCTGCATTTACTGAGTGCGGCAGCGCCGCCATTTACAGCCTTATAACCTGACAGCATACCGCTATCCGGCAGGCTGTTTCAGTGAACTTCATTTCGATTAATTCAACGGTACTCACAATGTGTAAAATATCGGTCAAAGACCACCTATTTCGCCATAATGTTCGTGCGGAAATCTATCGTTTGTGATAATAATCCCAACACCAACCTATAGTCCATCCGGCAGAAGATGCCGGATACAACAAATGTGATACTATGGTTCGCTAAATTATCAAGCAACTTCGGTCCAATACCTAAAATTACTTAGAAGCCTTTGGTCTCTTAGCGCCGTATTTGGAACGAGCCTGCTTTCTGTTAGCGACTCCTGCTGTATCAAGTGTACCACGGATGATGTGATATCTTGTACCTGGTAAGTCCTTAACACGACCACCACGGATCAGAACAACGCTGTGCTCCTGTAAGTTGTGTCCCTCACCTGGAATGTAGCTTGTTACCTCGATTCCGTTGGAAAGACGTACTCTGGCGATCTTTCTAAGAGCTGAGTTCGGCTTCTTAGGTGTTGCAGTCTTAACTGCTGTACAAACACCTCTCTTCTGAGGAGCAGATACGTTTGTAGCTCTCTTCTGTAAAGAGTTGTATCCCTTCTGCAGAGCCGGTGCTGTGGATTTCTTTTCAGATGTCTGTCTTCCCTTTCTTACTAACTGGTTAAATGTAGGCATCCTTTTCACCTCCTGTGATATTGTCTGTTGGTTGCGGCTTTTACGTTTAAAGCCCTGTTTTTACGCACAAAAATCCTGTATGAAAATTTTGCACGCTTACTCATTATAGCAGATTGTCATGTTCTGTCAAGGCTTCCAGAATATTTTTTTGCGGATTTTCCTTGTTTTTAGGGGGTTTTAGAAGGGTTTACCCGGACCCTGACAGCCGTTTTTTTATTTTTTCCCATAATCTCATCCCTCTTCTTATAATTTTCATTCCACAATACTTTGTTTTGTGCTAGACTATTCTCATGCTGCTATCTGTTTATATCGCTGAAATTATATAAGAAAGAGGGGAAGATCCATGAAACTTGTTATCATTGAACCGCTTGGGGTGGAAAAGGAAAAACTGCTTTCCATGGCTGCCGGGAGACTTCCGGAGTCTGTAGAGATTGTCTGCTACGACACCCGCGTCACAGACACCGAAGCCCTGATCGAGAGGGGAAAGGATGCGGACATCATCGCCGTTTCCAACCTGCCGTTAAACGCCCAGGTCATCGACGGCTGCAAAAACCTGAAAATGCTCTCCGTGGCCTTCACAGGCATTGACCATATTGCCATGGATGCCTGCAGAAAAAACGGCGTCCTGGTGAGCAACTGCGCCGGCTACTCCACTGCCGCCGTGGCGGATCTGGTTTTCGGAATGCTGATCTCTTTATATAGGAACATTCCCGCCTGCGACGAGGCTGTGCGGCGCGAGGGGACTAAGGACGGTCTCATCGGCTTTGAGCTGGAGGGCAAGAAGTTCGGCGTGATCGGAACAGGCGCCATCGGCCTTCGGGTGGCCGCCATCGCCCAGGCCTTCGGCTGTGAGGTTCTGGCCTACAGTCGGACAGAGAAGGATATTCCCGGAATTACATACACGGATCTTGACTCTCTGCTCTCCCAGTGCGACATCGTCTCCCTCCACACGCCGTTAAATGATTCCACGAGAGGTCTCATCGGGCGGGAACAGCTGGCTCTCATGAAGCGAAGCGCCGTTCTCATCAATACCTCCCGGGGCCCGGTGGTGGACAGCGAAGCCCTTGCCGAGGCGCTGAATGAGGAGCGCATCGCCGGCGCAGCCATTGACGTATTTGAGACAGAGCCGCCCATCAGGAAGGAGCACCCCCTCTTAAATGCAAAGCATGTGATCGCCACGCCTCACGTTGCCTTTGCCACGAAAGAGGCTCTCATCAAGCGCGCCGCCATTGTCTTTGACAATATTACGGCCTGGATAGACGGAAAACCTCAGAATGTAATGTAAGCCCGGGACTTCCTCCACGGCAGAAAACGGCGCCGGAAAGCCTCCTGCCTGCTTTCCGGCGCCGTTTTTGTACTGCTTTTTCCGGGACGTTTTCGTTTCTTCCCGCTTTCAGCCCACTCCTGCTCGCTTTTCCTCATTTCCATTCATTTCTTCTCTTGCATTTCTGCCCCTGCCCTGCTATAATGTTCAATATCTAATTATTTTTCAAATAAATGAACATTATCAGAGGATCAATGATTGCTCCCGCTGACCGTGTTCTGCTCGCAAGGAGGTATCATATGAACCGTATTTCCAAAAACAGCGGGGCGCCCCTTAAATCTCAGCTCGACTGGATTCCCATCGCCCTCCCCTTCGCCGTTATCCTGCTTTTGTGCGGCTGCTTTTTCGCCGCACCGGAAAGCTCCAGACAGACGCTGGATTCTGTCAGGGCCTTCCTGGGCGATCAGTTCGGCGTCTGGTATCTGGCTGTGGGACTTGGCTTTTTTCTGCTGTCTATCTATCTGGCCTTCTCGCCCTACGGTTCCATCCGTCTGGGGAAACCGGGCGAAAAGCCTCAGTATCCTGCCTTTGTGTGGGGTTCCATGATGTTCACCTCCGGCCTGGCTGCCGATATCCTCTTCTACTCTCTGTGTGAGTGGATTCTGTATGCAAATGATCCGCATCTTGCAGAAATGGGCTCCATCCAGGACTGGTCAAGCGTCTACCCTCTGTTTCACTGGGGTCCGATCCCCTGGAGCTTCTACCTGGTTCTGGCCGTATCCTTCGGCTTCATGCTCCATGTGAGAAACTGCAGAAAACAGAAATATTCTGAGGCCTGCCGGCCCATTCTCGGCTCCCTGGTGGACAAAGCTCCCGGAAAGCTCATCGATCTTTTGGCTGTCTTTGCCCTTCTGGCGGGGACTGCCACCACCTTCAGCCTGGCCACCCCGCTGATGGGACAGGCTCTGGCCAGCCTTCTGGGTCTTGACGCCTCCGGCTGGCTCACTGCCCCCGGTCCCTTCGGCATTGCCTGCTCCAAATGGCTCACCATCCTCATCCTTGCAGCCACCTGTGCAGTCTACACCTTCTCCGTGGTCCGCGGAATGAAGGGAGTGGCAAAGTTGGCCTCCTCCTGTGTCTACCTGTTCTTCATCCTTCTGGCCTATGTGTTTCTGGCTGGAGGGGAGACAAGGTACATTGTAGAGACCGGGTTCTCTGCCCTGGGAAATCTTGCCCAGAACTTTTTAACTCTCGCCACCTACACGGATCCTGCGAGAACCACCTCCTTCCCCCAGACCTGGACGATCTTCTACTGGGCCTACTGGATGGTCTGGTCTGTGGCGTCCCCCTTCTTTATAGGAAGCATCTCCAGGGGGCGCACGGTAAAGCAGACGATTCTGGGAGGCTATCTCTTCGGCCTTGGCGGGACCTTTACCAGCTTTATTGTCCTTGGAAACTACAGCCTGGGACTCCAGGTATCAGGACGCCTTGACGTGATGGCCATCTACGGGGCAGCACAGGATCTGTACAGCACCATTATAGCCATCCTCCAGACCCTTCCCCTGGCCTCCCTCGTTTTAGTGGTCCTGCTGCTGGCCATGATCGCCTTCTACGCTACCAGCTTTGACGCCATTGCCCTGGTGGCTGCCTCCTACTCCTACAAAGAGCTTCCCGACAGCCATGAGCCTCACATGGGAGTCAAGGTATTCTGGTCCCTGATGCTGATCCTGCTTCCCATCGCCCTGGTGTTTTCAGACAGCTCCATGGCAAACCTTCAGACGGTGTCCATTATCGCGGCCTTTCCGCTGGCTTTCGTGATCGTCCTGATTGCTGCCAGCTTCTTAAAGGATGCAGGCAGGTATCTTAGGGAGCAGAATAAAAAAGCGGGCAGGCCCGCCTCAGCTCCCCATCCCCCTCAATCATAAGGGGCTTGCCTGCTTTTTCGCGCCGCCGCGCGGCTGCTTTAAGCAGCCTTTTCCTCTGCGCGGCGTGCGCATCCCGCCCGGCAGGGCTTTTTGTATTACAGGAAATTCCTCCGAATTTCCTGTAATACAAAAGAGCGGCCCTGAGGCCGCCCCATTCTGACTGATATGCTGTTCCGATTCACAGGCCCTTTTCACAGAGAGCTCAGTATTTTTGTGATAAAGGGCTTTGTGAGTTCATAGACTGAGCTCTCTTTATAGTTCACATGGGCCAGCTCCATGGCCGCCTTCTGTTTGTCCGTGTGTGAGGTGTATGGGTAAACGCCGAACAGAAATGGGAAAAAGGCGCAGAGAAACCCTTCCTTATCCTCCTCTGTCATGGAGGGGAAGAATTTTTCCAGACAGCCGGTGACTGCCCCCAGTGCATGTCCATACACCTGCTTGAAAGCTGCCAGATTTTCCAGGCGGCTGTTTGCCTCCATATCATAGAGATTCATGCTGATCAGCCTCAGCATACAGCCTCGCTTTTCCAGAGTATGGGCCAGCTTATCTGCAAACTCCTCCGGCGGCAGGGACTCATTCTGCTCCCTGATCCTCTCCACATCCTCGATCCACGCCTCGTACTCCCGCTGAAGGAGGGCCAGGAAAATCTCTTCCTTCGTCTGAAAATAGTTATAAATCGAAGTGCGTGTAAACGAGGTCCTGGCCCCGATATCGCGGATCGTAATGTCCTTAAACCCCATAGTCTCGTACAGCAGGGCGCAGGCATTAATGATTTCTTCTTTTCTTGCATTCGTCAGCTCTTCTGAACCTTTTGGCATAACTGTTTCCTCTTTCCCGGCCTGCTTCCCTGCACACAGGGACAGCAGGCCGTTTCTGACAATCGTATGGGCATTTTTCGGCACCGGTCAAATCAGGGCCCCACAGCTCCGTCAAAAGCAGATGATGCTGCAAAGCTGTCTTTTCATCCTTTCAGAATGCGTTTCGCCCAGTCCCCGGCGCCGGAGCCGTTCAGAAGCTGCCCGCTCTTCCAGTTTGCCTTGGGGCAGTGGGCCTGCATGCTCTTCTCCGCCTTTCCGATGCCGCTGCCGCCGGAGGTGGCAAAGGCGATCATCGTCTTTCCGGAAAAATCATAGCTCTCCAGGAACGTATCCACAATCCGCGGTTCCACATACCACCAGATCGGGAAGCCCACCAGAACCGTGTCGTACTGCCCCATATCCTGTACCGGCTCTGCGATAGCCGGGCGGGAAGCAGGGTCGTTCATCTCCAGGGTGCTGCGGCTGTTTTTGTCCATCCAGTCCAGATCAGCGGAGGTGTAGGGCTGCTCTGGCCGTATCTCATACAGATCGGCTCCCACGGCATCTGCCATCTCCTTTGCCGCCTGTGCTGTCACTCCGCTGGCTGAAAAATAGGCAATCAAGGTTTTACTCATCATCCATTCCTCCTTTATTTATCGCTCAATCAGTTCATATTCCCGCTGTCCCATTCCCAGAGCAGCGGCAGCCTCTATGGTGTGGATGCCGTTTCTGCTGTTCACCCGCTCCATAAAGTGTTCCCTGCCCGGATCGTCAGAGCCTGAAACCAGGTCAATACATGCCTGGTCGATGGCCACCGGATCCAGGGATGCCAGGATACCGATATCCCTCATGCAGGGATCCTCGGCCACGGCACAGCAGTCACAGTCCACTGAGAGATTTTTCATCACATTGATAAATGCGATTTTTCCTTTAAAGTGAGCGGTCACACTGGATGCGGCGTCGGCCATAGCCTCGGGAAAGACCGTGTTGTCTGCATGCAGTTTCCAGGTCTCAAAACGGTCATCGGTTCTGCCTCCGGAGTGGATCAGCGCCTTTCCGGCACGGGAGGCACAGCCGATGGCAAGCTGCTTGAGTGCACCGCCGTAACCGCCGGCTGGATGCCCCTTAAAGTGAGCCAGCACCAGCATGGAATCATAATTTTCTATGTGCCTGCCCTGGCGGTTCTCCTTCAGCACCCTGCCGTTCAGAACAGGCCAGACCACATCCGGCCCCTCAGCATCCATCAGATCCACCGGGAAGTATTTCGTCCAGCCGTGCTCATCCATCAGTTTTAAGTGGGATTCTGTGTGATCCCGCACCCCCGCTGTGGCATCTCCATAAGCAGTATTGCACTCCACGATCGTGCCGTGTACTTCCTCCACCATAGGCTTCCAGAACTCCGGATGCAGAAAATTCTGATTTCCCTTTTCCCCGGAATGAACCTTGACAGCTACCCTGCCGGGCAGCTCGATTCCCAGCTCATGGTAAAGTCTCACCACTGCCTGGGGTGTAATCTCCCGCGTAAAATAGACCTTTGATCCCATAATCATCCCTCCTGCTGTTTTCACCCTTATACTGCACTGTTTTCAGAATGCCGGCATTTCGCTGAAACTCCATGGCCCGGCAGATATCAGGCCATGGCACAGTCACTTCTGCCCGCGGCAGATGCCGTCCGGCGTGAGAGTCCGTTCCGGTTATCCCTCTCTGTTCTGACACTGTGTCATTATCTGTAATATAGCACCGTTCTGACACTGTGTCAATATACCTGACAAAATTATTTCCTGCCTTTCTCAGAAACCCCCGCAGTTACAAAAAGAACCGGCCGGCAAAAAAGCAGGCGGCATCTCTGTCCCGTAAAAAAGGGGCATCCCGCAAGTCTTTCACGACCTCCGGGATGCCCTCATCCTTCCTGTTTTGCAGTTTCTCTGATGTTTCTCTATATTTCCCTACAGTTTCATGGTAAGCCCGATCCGCTTCTTTTCCAGATTCACATCCAGCACCTTCACCTCCACGATGTCGCCGACGCTTACCACCTCAAGAGGATGCTTAATATAGCGGTCTGTCATCTGGGAAATATGGACCAGCCCGTCCTGATGGACTCCGATATCCACAAAGACGCCGAAGTCAATGACGTTTCTCACCGTTCCCTTGAGGATCATTCCCGGCTTCAGATCCTTTATATCCAGCACATCTGTCCTGAGGATCGGCTTTGGCATCTCATCTCTGGGATCCCTGGCCGGCTTCTCCAGCTCCTTCACCATATCCCTGAGAGTGAGCTCGCCGATGGACAGCTCCTGTGACAGTCTGCCGTAATCCCCAATCTTCCTTCCGATTCCCTGGAGTCCGGATTCCGAAAGTTCCTTCATCTGGTAGCCCAGGCGGGAGAGAAGCGCCTCTGCGGCTCCGTAGCTTTCCGGGTGGACGCTGGTAGCGTCGAGAGGATTCTCTCCTCCCCGGATTCTCAGAAAGCCCGCGCACTGCTCAAAGGCCTTGGGGCCCAGCTTCGGAACCTTCAAAAGCTCTCTCCTGTTATGAAAGCCGCCGTTTTCCTCCCGGTAGGCCACAATATTTTTCGCCACGGTCTTTGTGATTCCTGAAATGTACTCTAACAGGGAGGCAGACGCCGTATTCAGATCCACGCCCACGCTGTTCACGCAGTCCTCCACAACGCCCTCCAGCGCCTGTCCCAGGTTCTTCTGGTTCATGTCATGCTGATACTGCCCTACGCCGATAGACTTGGGATCAATTTTCACCAGCTCTGCCAGGGGATCCTGAAGCCTTCTGGCAATGGATACAGCGCTTCTCTGGCCCACGTCGAACTTGGGAAATTCTTCTGTGGCCAGACGGCTGGCAGAGTAGACAGAAGCGCCAGCCTCATTGACGATCACATACTGCACTTTCTCCGGGATCTCCTTTAACAGCTCCACGATCACCTGTTCCGATTCCCGGGATGCCGTCCCGTTTCCCAGAGAAATCAGAGAGATTCCATATTTTCGAATCAGGTTCTTTAGGATCTGCTTTGACTCCTCCACCTTATTCTGGGGAGCGGTGGGAAAGATCACCACTGTATCCAGCACCTTTCCAAGGCCGTCTACCACGGCCAGCTTGCAGCCGGTCCTAAAGGCCGGATCCCACCCGAGCACCACCCGGTCTGCCACAGGCGGCTGCATGAGAAGCTGTTTCAGATTTTTTCCGAATACGCGGATGGCCCCTGCCTCCGCCTTCTCTGTGAGCCCTGCGCGGATCTCCCTCTCAATGGCCGGCCCGATCAGCCTTCTGTAGCTGTCCTCCAGGACAGCCTGCAGAACGGGTGCCGTGTTCCGGCTGTCCTTTTTTATGATCTGCTTTTCCAGATAGCGGAGAATCTTCTCCTCCGGCGCCTCTATCTTCACATTCAGAAACTTTTCTTTTTCCCCGCGGTTCAGCGCCAGAATCCTGTGCCCTGCTGCCTTTTTAACCGGCTCGGAAAACTGATAGTACATCTCGTAGACGGAAGTTTCCTTCTCGTTCCTGGCAGAGGAGGTGAGCATTCCCTCCTCCATGGTTATTTTTCTGATGTAGGTCCTGTACTCGGCCGTCTCTGAAATCCGCTCCGCCAGAATATCCATGGCTCCGTCCAGAGCCTCCTTTGCCGTAGCCACGCCCTTTTCCTCCGATACGAAGCCCTCTGCCTCCTCTATGGCAGGGACGCTCATCTCCTGAAGGAAAATCTGATCTGCCAGAGGCATAAGCCCCTTCTCCCTGGCTATGCCGGCTCTCGTTCTTCTCTTGGGGCGGTATGGCAGATAGAGATCCTCCACAGCCACCAGGGTTTTCGCCTCCCGGATCTTCCTTTCCAGCTCCTCTGTCAGCTTTTCCTGCTCGCAGATGGACGCGATCACCTGCTCCTTTCTGTCCTCAAGATTTCTCAGGTACTTAAGCCTCTCGTCCAGGTTTCTCAGCACCTCATCATTTAAGGAGCCTGTGGCCTCCTTCCTGTATCTGGCTATAAACGGGATGGTATTTCCCTCATCAATCAGCTTTACGGCCGCCTGCACCTGTCCCTCACGGATCTGAAGCTCCCCGGCCAGTGTCTTTATTACATCCATATCTGTTTCTCCCTTAAACGGCTCTGCTCTCTGCTGCCGCTTCTATTGTTCTGTCTGTTCTGTACACCTGTTTATTATAAGGGATCCCCTGCTAAGTTGCAACCGGAACGCTTTTCTGGTATAATCGTGGGAGTCCGATGCGGTAAGCACGTCTGCCGCGTTCCTGCACTTACTTACATTTACGGAGGATTTCTATGGAGTATTATGACGATTACGATAACAGAGAGTTAAAGGAGGCGAACGGGCCTTCACGGCAGCCGAAGCCGCCGGCCAACAATATGGCGATTGTATCCATGATTCTCGGAATCTTTGCCATTCTTCTGCTCTGCATGTGCATCGCTTTTCCGGTATCCATCCTGTTAGGCGCCGGTGCTGTCTGCCTTTCCATCATGTCGAAGAAGGGCGGACCGTTTTCCGGCTTTGCCGTGGCAGGGCTGGTTCTGGGAATTCTGGCTATTGTCTTCGGTATAATCGAGTTCCTTTACCTGATATTTGTAAGCCAGCTACTAAATGATCCCTATTTTACAGGGATATTAGAGGAGATGATGGAACAGTATCCTCTGAGCGATTAAAAAAGAGATGTATGGCCAAAGGGGAGGGAGGAAATTTTTTGTGACTTCGCTGGAACAAAAAATTTCCTCCCTCCCCCTCCGTATTTCCAGATAAGAAGCTGAATGAGCAGAATAGAAGGACGGCATTTACCAGGCCCTCCCCGGCCAGCCTGCGGCGACTGAGTGGAGGTCGAGGCCCATGACGAGAAGCAGGTTTTTAATCAGAAATCCGGCGGCGGTCACTGCCAGGAGGCCCCACAAAAAGCAGAGAACCGGGCGCGGAAGGGCACTTTTCCTTAAGAATTGTGCCCTGTCTTTTTCTTCAGCCTTTCCTTCAGTTTTTCCTGCAGCCTCCAGCAGTACTGCCGCTATACACCACAGGCCGCCGAACAGAAGATAGGCCGGAATCGGGTTGTAGAGAAGACTTTTTACCACCTGACCCCGAAGGAGGGCCAGAGCTGCCCTCGTTCCCCCGCAGCCAGGGCAGTACAGACCCGTAATCATATGAAAGAGGCAGGGAATCTCTCCCTGCCCCAGCTTCATCAGCAACTCTGCTGCTGTATTCATAAGAATTCCCCTTTAGTCTGCCAGAGAGAACGCATCGTGAACGACTCTCATAGCCCTGTTGGTATCCTCCTCATTGATGAGAACCGTGATGCGGATCTCTGAAGTGGCAATCATACGGATATTGATATTTGCGCTGTAGAGGGCCTCAAACATTCTGGCCGCCACTCCGGGATTGCTGGTCATGCCGGCTCCGATAATGGAAATCTTGGCAACGCCTGTGGCACACTCTACGGACTGAGCCGTTAAGGACTCCCTGTTGTCATTTAATATGGTCATTGCCTCCTGAAGATCGGTTCTCGCCACGGTAAAGGAGATGTCCTTCCTTCCGTCACGGCCAATGGACTGGATGATAATGTCCACATTGATATGATGTCTTGCCAGAAGGTTGAACACCTTGAATGCGATTCCCGGCTCGTCAGCCACTCCTATCACGGAAATTCTGGCGGTATTCTTATCGGCTGCCACACCGCTGACTAACATTTTCTCCATCTTCGTACTCTCCTTCACAACTGTTCCCTCTGCCCTGGTAAGGCTGGAAAGAACCACTAACTGCACTCCGTACCGCTTTGCCATTTCCACAGAACGGTTGTGCAAAACCTTGGCTCCCAGAGACGCAAATTCCAGCATCTCGTCATAGGAGACCTCGGGGAGCTTTCTCGCATTGGGCACAATCCTCGGATCCGCCGTGTAAACTCCATCCACATCCGTATAGATCTCACAGGCATCCGCGTGAAGAGCTGCCGCCAGGGCCACTGCCGTCGTGTCGGAACCTCCTCTGCCCAGAGTCGTCATGTCATCGAACTTATTGACCCCCTGAAAGCCTGTGATGATCACAATCTTTCTGGCATCCAGCTCATTTTGAATGCGCTCGGTATCGATCCTTTTCAGCTTCGCCTGCCCGTAGGCGGAGGTCGTTTTCATAGGGACCTGCGCCGCGTTCAGGGAAATGGCCTGAACGCCCAGGGACTGGATGGCCATGGCCATGAGAGCCACGGAAACCTGCTCTCCCGTTGCAAGCAGCATATCCAGCTCCCGTCTGGACGGACTTTCTGTAATCTCATGAGCCTTTGCAATCAGCCCGTCCGTGGTCTTTCCCATAGCGGAGAGAACTACTACCACGTCATTTCCCTTGTTATAATCCTCAATGCAGCGCCTGGCCACATTAAAAATCCTCTCCCTGTCAGCAACTGAACTGCCGCCGAACTTCTTTACGACTAACATGCTCTTCCTCCCTGGTATCATGCATCCGGGACTGGTTTTTGCAATTTCCCGCATCCCGGTTTCCGTCCTGCCCTTCTCTATATCTGAGCCCGGATCATCTGTCGGATGTCTCCGAAGGCTGCTGATACCTTTCTGTAATGTTCTTCCGTCATCTCTCCCGTGAGGACTGCAAACTCATCCATTCCCGGAAGCTCTGCAAACCTGGACGGGCCAAAAGCTGCCTCAATCTCAGCCCTCTTTTCCTCCAGCCTTCCCTCCACTCTCAGGAAGTAGGAGAACCTGGCCTCCGTAACCGGTGAAAGCTCCTGCCTCTCATCGCTCCAGCCCATGGGGATATTTCTGTCCATATTGCCTGCGATTTCCATTATATCCGCCACCACTGCACTGGCTGTAGGCAGTTTTCCCGCACCGCTTCCGTAGAACATCAGAGTTCCCACCATGTTTCCCTTCACCATCACCGCGTTGTACACATCGCTCACACAGTAAAGAGGGTTCTCCTGAGGAATCATCATAGGGCATACAAAAACTGTCACCCTTCCGTCTTCCATGCGGCTGCTTCCAAACAGTTTAATGGAAGCCTGAAATTTTGCCGCATACTGAAAATCCGTGTCTGTGACTGCCGTGATTCCCTCAGTGTACACATCCTCATAGTGGATTTCCTTTCCTGTAGCCAGGGCAGTCAGAATGGCAATCTTGCGGCAGGTGTCAAACCCTTCCACATCGGCTTCCGGATTTCTCTCCGCGTATCCCAGCTCCTGAGCCTTTCTCAGGGCCTCCTCAAAGGTCTGGCCCTCTCTGTCCATTTTCGTGAGAATATAGTTGGTTGTTCCGTTTAAAATACCGCTGATCTCCAGGATTTTCTCTCCCGCAAGAGCCTCTGTCAGCGGGCGGATAATCGGAATGCCGCCGCCTGCACTGGCCTCAAAGAGAAAGTTCAGATTCTTCTGCCTGGCAATGGAGAGAAGCTCCGTCCCATGTGCAGCCACCAGCGCTTTATTGGAGGTCACCACATGCTTTCCGGCAAGAAGGCAGGCCTTCGCAAAATCATAGGCCGGGCGCACACCGCCCATAGCTTCTACCACAATCCCTATCTCCTCATCCTTCTCAATCACGGAAAAATCGTGTATCAGCTTATCTTCATTGGGATCTCCCGGAAATTCCCTGAGATCCAGAATATATTTGACCTGAATCTCCTCTCCTGTCCTGGCCGAGATCACGTCTCTGTTCCTGTCAAGAACCTCCACAACTCCTGAACCAATAGTTCCATAACCCATTACTGCTGCATATATCATATCTGTCACTCCCTGGCAATAATTTTTACATGATGAATCCCCTTCTGTTCCTCCATTTCTTCCACCATACGGGAAATATTCCCGGTATCCGGGCGCACTTCCACACTCAGCGTCAGTGACGCCACATTGTTGACCGGAATACTCTGATGGATTGTCAGGATATTGGCCTTATAAACTGCCACGATATGCAGGATATCGGAAAGCAGCCCCCGCTCGTCGTCCATCTGGAGCACCAGGGTGATCGTTCTGCCCTTTGCATTGTCATAAAATGGAAAAATATCATCCTTATATTTGTAGAAGGAGCTTCTGCTGATCCCGACCCGCTCTGTCGCCTCCTGAACGGTCATGGCCCGCTCAGATTCTATGAGCCGTTTTGCCTGGACTACCTTCAAAAGCACCTCCGGCACAGCCTTCTGCTTTAGCACAAAATACTTTGTCTGCTCTTCCATTCCTCTCCCCTCATCTTCTGCCTGCCGCTTTCGACACAAAGCCTCCTCCGTAAGGCAGACGACACAGCGTCAGAGCGCTGCCGCTCTGGCGGCATTGTGTAAACTGCCTCAGAATGTTTGTGTCAGAAAAACATTTGTATTCATAGGGAAGATATTATCACATTTATCGGACACAATCAATCACTTTTTTTGCTGTCCAAGTTCACCCACTTCAAATATGCGCTGATAAACAGGTCAATGTCTCCGTCCAGCACCGCATTTACATTTCCGCTCTCCGCTCCCGTCCTGTGATCCTTGACCAGCGTGTACGGCTGCATTACGTAGGAGCGGATCTGGTTTCCGAAATTAATATCCTTCACATCTCCGCGGATGTCTGAGAGCTTTTCCGCGTGTTCCTCCTGCTTCAGCATGTAGAGCTTTGTCTTCAGCATCTGCATGGCCACTTCCTTGTTCTGGAACTGGGATCTCTCATTCTGACACTGCACCACAATTCCCGTCGGAAGATGGGTAATGCGGATGGCGGAGGAGGTCTTGTTGATGTGCTGTCCGCCTGCGCCGCTGGAGCGGTAGGTATCAATCCGCAGCTCATCGGGGTTAATCTCCACATCCAGATCCTCCTTAATATCCGGCATCACGTCGCAGGAGACAAAGGAGGTCTGCCTTTTTCCGGCAGAGTTGAAAGGTGAAATTCGCACCAGCCGGTGGACGCCTCTCTCAGACTTGAGAAATCCATATGCATTTTCCCCGTTGATCTGGAGGGTAATGGACTTAATTCCCGCCTCTTCACCGTCCAGATAGTCAATGACGGCTGTGGTAAAGCCCTTTTTATCTGCCCACCGCTGATACATCCGGTACAGCATACTGCACCAGTCGCAGGCTTCCGTTCCTCCTGCGCCCGCATTCAGCTTCAGAATCGCATTATTATTGTCATACTCACCGGAAAGGAGAGTCTGGATGCGGATAGCTTCCAGCTTCTCTACAAAATCGTCCATCATTCCCTGAATTTCAGGAATCAGGGAGGGATCATTCTCCTCATATCCCATTTCCAGCATCACCTGGATGTCCTCATATTCCTGCTCCAGCTTCCGGTAGCTCTCCACCGTATCCTTGAGATTTTTGGCCTCGCGCATCAGCCTTGTGGACATCTCCGGATCGTCCCAGAAGCCGGGCTCCTCCATCGATTTATCCAGCTCGTCAATCCGTTTCACCTTGCCATCCAGGTCAAAGTGAATCCCTCACTTCCACCAGGGTATCGTCATACGTTGACAGCATGTACTTAAACTGATCTAACTCAACCATAGCTTCACCCACTTTCTTACTTTATTCTGGCTTACGCCTTACAGTTTCCTATTCTACATGATAGAAGGAATTTTAGCAAGGGCAGGAGCTGGAGAAGAGGCGGCAGGGAAAGAGGCGGCGGGGGAAAAAGCGGCGGAAAGAAAAGCGGCGGGGGAAAAAGCTGCGGAAAGAAAAGCGGCGGGAAGAAAAGCGGCGGGAAGAAAAGGGAAGGAGAGGAAGCTGACTGTAACTTCGCTGGAACTGTCAGCTTCCTCTCCTTCCCTATCCCCCCTCTCCTTCCCTCTCTGCTTCAAGTTTACATATCCCCCCCTTAACCAGGAAAAGGAGAAGATTTACTGTGACTTTTCCGGAACAGTAAATCTTCTCCTTTTCCCACCTGTATGCCTACTCGTCAGCCTTCTCGCTGCTGTCTGCCGTTTCTCCTGCGGCCTCCCTCTGGGCCATTCTCTCTGCCTTTCTGGCCTGTCTTTCCGCTCTCTGAGCTTCTTTCTCCGCCTGATGCTCCTTGCGTCGCTCATCTCGGCGGGCCTTCTTTTCCTGCTCGCTCACCTGGCGGGCCTGCAGGTTTGCAAGCATCTCACGTCCATGGCACTGCTTGAACTTCTTTCCGGAACCGCAGGGGCACGGATCGTTCGGATAAATCTTCTTTGTCTCTCTCTTCTGAGGAGCCTGAGGACCTGCATCCTTATTGGTTCCTGTCACCCTGGCTGCCGGTTCCCTCTCTACCTTCTGCTCCACGCGGATGTGGTAGAGGATTCTCACTGTATCCTCGCGGATTGCCGCTGTCATGGCGTCGAACATCTCGTAGCCGCTCATCTTGTATTCAACCAGAGGGTCCTTCTGGCCGTAGGCCTGAAGTCCGATTCCCTCACGGAGCTGATCCATATCGTCAATGTGAGCCATCCACTTATTGTCGATTACCTTCAGAAGAACTACACGCTCCAGCTCGCGGATCTGCTCTGCCTGCTGGAATTCGGCCTCCTTGGCCTCGTAGAGCTTGGTAGCCGCCTCTTTGAGCATGTGCTTTAACTCGTTCTTCTTCATCTTCTTCTGATCATCCTTCAGGACAATCGGCTGAAGCGGGATGATGGAGAGCAGAAGGGAGTTGAGCTCTGTCAGGTTCCACTCCTCCGGACTCTGGTCATCGGAGATGGACAGATCCACTGCATTCTCCACAATATCCGTGATCATCTTCATGATCACATTTCTCATATTCTCTCCGTCCAGAACACGGCGGCGCTCCTCGTAGATAACCTCGCGCTGCTCATTCATAACCTCGTCGTACTTTAAGAGGTTTTCACGGATTCCGTAGTTATTTGTCTCAATCTTCATCTGTGCCTTCTCAATGGCATTGGAGAGCATCTTGTGCTCGATCTGCTCATTCTCCGGCACTCCCAGAGCATTGAACATGTTCATCAGCTTCTCGGAGCCGAACAGACGCATCAGATCGTCCTCCAGGGAAATGTAGAAGCGGGACTCTCCCGGATCTCCCTGACGTCCGGCGCGGCCTCTCAGCTGATTGTCGATACGCCTTGACTCATGGCGCTCTGTACCGATAATCTTCAGTCCGCCCAACTCCTTGGACACATCGTCCAGCTTAATATCCGTACCACGTCCGGCCATGTTGGTGGCGATGGTCACTGCGCCGTGAATTCCGGCATCCGCCACGATCTCAGCCTCCAGCTCGTGGAACTTGGCGTTTAATACCTTGTGGGGAACACCGCGCTTTTTCAGCATCTTGCTCAGAAGCTCAGAGGTCTCAATGGTGATCGTACCCACCAGAACCGGCTGTCCCTTCTCGTGGGCTGCACAGACTTCCTCCACAACTGCGTGGAATTTCTCTTTCTTTGTCTTGTAAACTGCATCATTCTTATCAATACGGATTACCGGGCGGTTCGTCGGGATCACGATAACGTCCATCTGGTAGATGTTCCGGAACTCCTTCTCCTCGGTCTGGGCCGTACCGGTCATACCCGCCTTCTTCTTAAACTTGTTGAAGAAGTTCTGGAAGGTGATCGTCGCCAGAGTCCGGCTCTCCCTCTTGACCTCCACATGCTCCTTGGCCTCGATAGCCTGGTGAAGTCCGTCAGAGTAGCGGCGGCCCGGCATGATACGTCCTGTAAACTCGTCTACGATCAGAACCTCATTGTCCTTCACCACGTAATCCTTGTCGCGGAACATCAGATAGTTGGCCCTTAACGCCATGATCATGTTGTGCTGGATTTCCAGGTTCTCCGGATCTGCCAGGTTTTCAATATTAAAGTATTTCTCAACCTTCTTGACACCGTCCAGAGTCAGGTTGACAACCTTATCCTTCTCATTGACAACGAAATCTCCGGTCTCCTCAATCTCCTCGCCCATGATGGCGGACAGCTTCGTGAACTCGGCAGACGCCTCGCCCTGCTCCAGCTGCTTTGCCAGAATGTCGCAGACTTCGTAGAGCTTCGTGGACTTTCCGCTCTGTCCGGAGATGATCAGCGGTGTTCTGGCCTCATCGATTAAGACAGAGTCCACCTCGTCGATGATGGCGTAATCCAGATTTCTTAAAACCATCTGCTCCTTGTAGATGGCCATATTGTCCCTCAGATAGTCAAAGCCAAGCTCGTTGTTTGTCACATAGGTGATATCGCAGCCATAGGCCGCCTTTCTCTCCGGCGGAGTCATGGAATTTAATACCACGCCTACACTCAGCCCCAGGAAGCGGTGAACCTCTCCCATCCACTCGGCGTCACGCTTTGCCAGGTAATCGTTGACTGTAACGATGAAAACACCTTTTCCCGTAAGCGCATTCAGGTAAGCCGGGCAGGTGGACACCAGCGTTTTTCCCTCACCGGTCTTCATCTCCGCAATACGTCCCTGGTGAAGCACGATACCGCCGATGAGCTGTACCGGATAATGCTCCATCTTCAGCACACGCCTGGAAGCCTCACGGACAGTGGCAAATGCCTCTGGAAGAATATCGTCAAGGGTTTCCCCGTTTGCCAGACGCTCCTTAAACTTCCTGGTGTTGTCTTTCAGCTCCTCGTCCGTGAGCTTTTCCATCTCAGGCTTCAGAGCTACGATTTTATCCACAATGGGATAGATCAGCTTCAGCTCTCTGTCGCTGTGAGTTCCGAACACTTTCTCTATAAGATTCATTCCTTAATCTCCTACTTCTTTCGATTTCTCTTAATCTGGTTCTCCGGCTTTCGAATCCTGAGCGCCTGGGCTTTTCTGCTCCTGTTTTGTGAAACCTTCTGTCTGTTTTCTGCCCCGGGCGCCGGCCTGCCGCCTGCACAGTCAAATTTATCCTCCGCCTGCCATGGCGGTTTTATCAAAACGGCATAATCTGCCGCTGTACAATCTTAATTATTTTATCATTAACTTCCCTATCTTTCAATACATTCACAAATTTTTTACAGTTTGCTCGCATTTCGTTCATTTTTTATCCTGTTTTTCCCCAGGTCCATTCTCTGCCGCCCTTCAGCGCGGCATTTTTCTGGTTTTTCGCGCTGCGCTGCTTCTCTCTTTTCCTCTCCTGCCGGATCGATCTCAGCCCTGCCGCGCTCTGTGTCTCTTATGATTTCCCTTAAGCGCCTCCTTTTATTTACATAATTCGATTTATTATTGTAAACCCAGCAGGTTGCACAAAAAATATGTTCTGTTTTCGACTCATCCACACTATCCACAATCATTTTCCCGAAAATGTGCAAAAGTTATGCACATCAACTTCTGTCCGTTTTACAGGAAAAAGCAGTTATACACCGACTTATCCACATTATCCACATTTTTTCTCTGTTTATCACCAGTTTTCTCCAGACAAGGAAATCTGCGGCTCTTTTTGTACACATCTCATAAATTTTCCTTTTTCGACAAAAAATACACGATTCTGCCTTGACAGACTTTCCCACCCGACAGTCGTTTGTCAACCTGGTTTTAAAGAAAAAAAAGACACACAGGTCCTGTCTTTTTCTGTTTTTGCGCACCATCCGTCACATAACCCCAAAAACGCACCTCATTTCTTTACGGATGTCCAAATAAAAACCTTTTAGTGAAAATTAAGATTAATTTTCATAATATTTTTTATTTTTAATTGAATTTTTCTGATAAACATGCTATAATAAGGACATCCCAATAAAAAAGGAGCGATGACTTATGCGTTATACGATTACTGGAAGAAATATTGATGTTACGCCTGGACTTAGGGAAGCGGTTATTGAGAAAATCGGAAAGCTGGAACGCTATTTTAACCAGGATACAGAGGCCATCATTACCCTGAGTGTGACGAAAGACCGTCAGAAAATCGAGGTTACCATCCCGGTAAAAGGCCATATCATCCGTGCAGAAGAGCAGAGCACAGATATGTATGTATCCATCGACCTGGTAGAGGAGATCATCGAGCGCCAGCTCAAGAAATACAAGAGAAAACTCATTGATAAGAAACAGGCCCCTGTGGATTTCAGCGAGCTTTTTGTACAGGAAGAATCAGAGCCTGATGACGAGATCAAGATCGAAAAGGTAAAGAAATTCGCCATGAAGCCAATGGATCCGGAAGAAGCCTGCGTTCAGATGGAGCTGCTCGGACATTCCTTCTATGTATTCTTAAACGCAGAGACAGAGGAAGTCAACGTAGTATACAAGAGAAAGGGACACACCTACGGACTGATCGAACCGGAATTCTAAACCTTCATCTTATAAACCATAAAATCTGTGGCTGAGACAGTACACGGCGGAGGGAACAAAAGCCCCTCCGCCGTGTACTGTCTCCTATTTTTTTGCAGCAGTTTTTTACTGCCGCCGTTCTTCTGCCATAGTCCGGCAGTTCTCCCTCATCCTCTTACCGCTCTCTAAGCGCTTCTGCCAGCTCTCTGACCAGCCTCTCACTCACTCTGTCGTAATCCCTCTCGTGAGGCGCAGGGGCGATGCTGTAGTTCACCCCTTCCCCTACAGTAGTGACATCCCTCTCCCAGTATCGGCAGGAGGAGTGGAGCTGTCTGATACCCGTATACTCTGCAAGGGCCCTTGCATTTCCTGCATTGACGCCGCTTCCTGCCAGGAGCTGAATCCGGGAACCGTACGCGGCCTGAAGCTGCCTGAGAAGCTCCTTTCCCTGTTCTGCCTTCTCCTGCTGCCCGCTTGTGAGAATCCTGTCTGCTCCCAGCCCAATCAGCTCTTCAATAGCTCTCACCGGATCTTCTGTGCAGTCGAAGGCCCTGTGAAATACTGCTTCCCTTCCGTAGCTGTGAATCAGCTCTGTCATCCTGCCCGTTTTCTCCAGATCCACACACCTGTCCTCAGTCAGAAATCCAAAGGCAAGTCCGTCGCTTCCGTTCTCCAGAAGCTCCCTCGCCTCCTCAAACATCTGCTCCGTCTGAGCCTCTGTGTAGCAGAAACCGGCCCCCCTGGGCCGAACCATCGACACCACCAGCTTCCTGTAATCCGGGAACATCCATGCCATTGGCTCTGGCCATGCCGGACAGGTTGGTGCCGTACATCTTAGCCTGCTCTTCATACTGCTTGATGCGGTCATTATAGCGTCTGGAAAGGGTATTCTTATTCAGCTTAAACTTGGAGTTCTCAACCACATTCTTAAGTACATACTGCTGAATCTGAAGGTCGGCAGACTGCTGCTTCTGCTTTAAAAGGTCCTCCTTAACGCTGGCCCTGTACTCATCCACTGTCTTAAAATCAGAAACGCTCTGTACAAATGCGTCGTCCAGTACGGCTGACTGCTTTTCCTTTACAGCATTCACAGTCACCTCAAATACAACGTCCTGTCCCGCCAGGGCTTTCTCGCTGTAGTCCTCCGGGAACGTCAGGTTCAGTTCCTTCTTATCGCCCTTTTTTGTGCCAATCAGTCCATCCTCGAATCCGTCGATCATTTTGCCGGAGCCCAGGGTCAGCCGGTGCCGCCTGCGAATTCCACTCCGTCCTGTTTTCCCACATAATCAATGTTGACAATGTCGCCTTCCGCGGCGGGCCTGTCCACTTCCTCAATTTTAGGATTCTGGCTGAGTACCTGATTGATTTTTGACTCTACCTCGGCGTCTGTTACCATGACAGCCGGTACATTTACCTTCACGCCCTTATACTCTGCCAGCTCTACTGTGCCGAGATTTTCCTTTCCTTCTGTCTGGCTGGCCCCGCAGCCTGTCATAATGGAGGCCGCAACCAGTCCGCATAAACATATGAGTGCTAATTTTTTCATTCTACATATCCCTTTTCTATCCTGATTTCACACGCAGGACCTTGAATTATCCTTATTTTTCCATTCATCCCCAAATAGCGTGCGCTGTACATAGTTATATCATACCTGTCCGTGAAAAAAAAGACTTTCCACCAATTTCATGAAAATTTAAGCAACCGTCCACAGACTATTTGTAGAATGCCTTAAACGCCTTATACGTATTATAGACATCCAGCTTGGAAGCCAGCTCAAAAGGA
>ENA-ORMO01001630-ORMO01001630.1-human-gut-metagenome-genome-assembly--contig:-NODE-1630-length-22556-cov-2.771966_pt1 | contig 22556 bp, 13 predicted proteins | sample MGYA00242106_ERZ509001 | MGnify/ENA primary metagenome ERZ509001 (study PRJEB26280, sample SAMEA2338736) | human gut metagenome | biome: human gut; feature: human-associated habitat; material: faeces...
CTGCCTGGAGCAGGCAAAGCAGCAGGTTCCAGGCGAGCCGTCTGCGCGGGGATGACACTGACCGCTTAAAAAGGGGCACTTTATGCATTTTATAATTGAAGGAGATATGATAGAATGTAGAAAATGTGCCGCTTCGGGTTCAGGCGTGGGTTCGGACGGCGTATGTTTAGGCGGAGATTGTGAGTCTCCGGAATGGAGGATAGGATGAAGATTGTGGTATTAGGCGGAGGAATCAGCACGGAAAGAGATGTTTCCTTGAGTTCGAGCAGGATGATATACAAGGCGCTGAAGAAAAAAGGGCATCAGGCGATCCTTCTGGATGTTTACCTGGGATATGAAGGGGAGTATGCGGATATATTTGAGAGGGACTGCGACTGGGCGGAGAACATTGGAGGCATCGGGGAGAGCAATCCGGACATTTCCAAGATCAAAGCCCTGCGAAAGGACGGAGGAAGGAGTTTCTTCGGCCCGGGCGTTCTGGAGATCTGTCAGATGGCGGACGTGGTGTTTTTGGGGCTGCATGGAGAAGACGGAGAGAACGGCAAGGTACAGGCGGCATTCGATCTTTTGGGGATCCGCTATACGGGTACGGATTATGTCAGTTCAGCCCTTGCCATGGATAAGAGCCTGGCAAAGGAATTGTTCGCCTTTCACGGCATTCCGACCCCGGCCGGGATACATATTTATAAAGAGGAACTGGCGAAAAAGATGGAAGGAAACCCTGCAGGAGCCGGAGAACTCCGGGAAAAGGAAGGGATCGGCCTGCCTTGTGTGGTGAAGGCGTGCCGCGGCGGTTCCAGCGTGGGCGTGGCGATTGCCAGAACGGAGGAAGAATATCAGAGCGCGCTGGAAGAAGCGTTCAGATATGATGAAGAGGCGATTGTGGAGCAGTATATTGAAGGAAGGGAATTCTCCTGTGCGGTGATCGGAGGGGAGGCCCTGCCGGTGATTGAGATCGCTCCGCTCAACGGATTCTATGATTATAAGAACAAATATCAGGCGGGAAGCACGATAGAGACCTGTCCGGCTGATCTGCCGGAGGAGAAGGAGATGGAAATCCGCAGGATTGCGGAGAAGGTATTCGACGTGCTGCGGCTGAAATGTTATGCGCGGATGGATTTCATGATGGATGGAAAGGGCGAGGTATACTGTCTGGAGGCCAATACGCTGCCCGGCATGACGCCTACCTCTCTGATCCCTCAGGAAGCGCAGGCGATCGGGATCGGTTTTGAGGATCTGTGCGAATGGATCCTTCGCCTGGCAATGGAAGAAGCATAAGTTTCGGCATGGAGAGAAGATTGGAAAATGCGCCTGATAGCGCATTTTCCAATCAGGATTTGCGCCGAAGCGTCGCAAATCCCGTTATCGCAGCGCCAAACTGGAGGTTTGGCGCGCGTGCCTCAGCGTAAAACGCTTCGGCATGGAGGGACAGATGCGCATAGGGCGCAAAATAGAGGGCCTGGCTGAAAAGTTCTAGGCATTTTAATGTATGGCTTTGGGTGCATGCCCATGAAACAAAGCCTCCTGTGTATCTGCCGGATAATTCGCGGCTTACTCCCAAAGAAACTGCGGGACGCATCGACGCCTGGAACAGGCGGCTTTCCTGAACATCTATTTTAGTTGTTTAGTTGACGGATAACCGGAAGCTGCCTTGTCAGCCATAGAGAAAGATGTTATAATTCCAGTAAATACGGATGATTTCAGAAAAACAAAGAGGGAACTGGAGAAGGGGAATGGTTTATCGTTAAGCTGGAAAGGCGGGGTGGCGTGAAATGGTGACATTAAAGGAAATAGCAAAAGAATGCAACGTATCGGCGACGACCGTGTCCAATATCCTGAACGGGAAGCCAAAGGTGAGCGAGGAAACCAGGCAGAGGGTGTTGGAAGTGGTGCGCAAAAGGGGATATCAGCCCAATTATATCGCCCAGGGGCTGCGGAACCGCAGGACCAGGATAGTGGGCATTATTGCAGAAGATATCGCCCAGTTCTCCACTCCCGGAATGCTGGAAGGGATTATGGCTTACTGCGAGGAAAGGGGCTACCGGGCCGTGATACAGAATCTGCGTCTGTATGCCCGCTGGCAGGATACCTGGTTTGAAGACGAGAGGGCATACCGCTCTGTGCTGGAGCCTGTGCTGCAGGAACTGATGTCGATTAAGGTGGACGGCGTCCTGTATGTGGCCGGGCATGCCCGTATATTGAAAAGCTTCGTCGGTTTCCCGCTGCCTGCGGTGATGGCGTACGCTTATGGGGATACGCCGGGGGTTCCCAGCGTAGTCATAGATGATGAGAAGGGCAGCTATGACATTGTCAAATATTTGATTTCTATGGGACACCGCAGGATTGGGGTGCTGGGAGGACGCGCGGGCAATATTCATACGCAGAAACGTCTGCAGGGCTATCAGAGGGCCCTGTTTGAAGAGCAGATCCTCTATAATCCTGGTTATGTGTGTTATGGGGACTGGCAGCGCGGTTCGGGGAAAAGGCTGGCAGGGGAACTGGTGAAAGCCGGAGTGACGGCGATTTACTGCATGTGCGACCGGATGGCCGGAGGGGTATATGATTATTTTGAACAGCATGGGATACAGGTGGGGAAGGACATTTCCGTGGCTGGTTTTGATAATCAGGATATGGCGGAGTTTTTTCAGCCGGCTCTGACCACGATGGAACTGCCCCTTACACAGGTAGGCCACGAAGCGGCGAGAATTCTTCTGGGACGCCTGGATGCGAAAGAGAAGGAGGACGCCGGTGCGGAGGCGGACTGGACGGAAGGGGAAGAGGAAAAGAAGATCCCCTGTAAACTGATTGTCCGGGATTCTGTACGCCGCATCCTTCCTTCCTGAAGGATTATAATAATAATTAATAATAAAGAGACTGCGCAAAGCGCAGGCTTGGCCGGCGCTTTTTTCGTTCGCCAGTCATGGGCGGGCTCTAACAGATGTAAGTCCCGAGTGCGCGCAGGCAGCGACGAAGCACATAGCTGAACAGCAAGGATGTCCATCGTGAGGCGGAATCTGAAGGAAGCTGTAGGCAAACCCTTGGCCTGACGGACAGAAATCTTCGATAGGCAACTTTCGTTCCCATCGAATAAAAAGATGCGTATGCGCATACGCGCTTCATGCAGATGAAGCCTGGCGGCAGCTGTGCCTGACATGGATAGACGTTAAAATGAATATTATTTATGCAGATAAAGAATAATATATGGGAAAGAAAATGCATATAATAATAAAATGAAAAACGTTAATTCAAAATAAAAATCTATATATTTTGTACAAAAATTGCAGTAAATAAAAGACATACAGGAGGATGACCGTACTATGATTGTAATATATGACTAAAATATTCCTTCTTTAAAATAATTAATTGACAAGTGTGGAACGCAAGATATATAATCAAATAAAATAAAAGTTTAACGATAAACATATAATTGTGTTGCGCGGCCCCAAAACGTTATGCCGAAGGCCGGCGTGGGGATAGTGGAGCATGTTATTATGGGAGGGAAGATGGATGAGCAGGCTTACGATCAGGACAGGACAGAAACGCTTTCCTGTTTCCAAGAATTTGTACGGCATTTTTTTTGAAGATATTAACCGTGCGGGAGACGGCGGATTATATCCGGAGATGATAAGGAACCGTTCCTTTGAAGATTCTATTGAACCGTCGGATTGCTTTACCGAGGAGGATGGCTATGCGCTGGTGACGAGGGAAGGCTGGAGAGATGAGTTCAACCATGGAGAGGGATTGTCGCGCTGGATACGAAAAAACGAGACGCCCTATACGCCGGTACCCGCTTGGTATGCGGACAGGGCGGAATTTACGCTGGAGCGGAAGGATACACTGAATGAAAAAAGAAAGGCCGCCCTGGACGTGGTTTTTCAGCCGGATGGAAGAATCTGCAATACCGGCTACTGCGGGCTGGCTGTAAAAAACGGCGGGAAGTACAGCCTGAATCTATTCGCAAAGGCAGAGGAAGAGACAGAGATTGAGGTATCTGTGGAGGAAGGCTCGGACTGCTTTGGACGCATGGAGTTCCATCTCCCGGCGCAGCCGGATGAAGGCGGGTATGTGCGGTATCAGGGTTCGTTCGTATCGAATGGGGACAGCCGCAAAGCAAGGCTGGTGATCTGCTGCCCGCAGGGCGGAAGGGTGCGTCTGGGATTTGTTTCCCTGATGCCTGAAGATACATATATGGGACACGGCCTGAGAAAGGATCTGGTAGAAAAGCTGGCGGCTTTGAAGCCCCGTTTTCTGCGTTTCCCCGGCGGCTGTATTGTGGAAGGCTTCAGCCCGGAAACGGCCATGCGCTTCCGCAATATCGTGGGGCCTGTATGGGAACGCCCTTCCCATCAGCTGATGTGGCATTACCGCACCACAAACGGGCTGGGCTTCCATGAGTACCTTCAGCTGTGTGAAGATCTGGATATGGAGCCGCTGTATGTGTTCAACTGCGGCATGACTTGCCAGGGAAGATGTCCGGTTTTCTTTGAAGGGGAAGAGCTTCAGGATATGATCCAGGATACCCTGGACGCTTTGGAATACGCGCTGGGGCCTGCCGACAGCAAATGGGGAAGCCTGCGCGCGGCAATGGGGCATCCGGAACCGTTCCGTATGAATTATATGGAAATCGGCAATGAAAATTCGGGGCCGGAATATGAGAAACGTTATCTCATGTGCTACGAGGCCATCCGCTCCAGATATCCTCACATTCGTTTTGTGGCCAATACCCATGTGGAACAAAACGGCCTGCCGGTGGATATTGTGGATGAACACTATTACAGCACGGCGGAATATTTTGCAGAGCATCTGCATTTCTATGATCGTTACGACAGAAAGGGGCCGCATATTTTCCTGGGAGAACTGGCGGTGGTTCGCGGCTGGGTTGGCCAGCTGTATGCGGCGCTGGGCGAAGCGGCTTTCCTGATCGGGATGGAACGCAACCAGGATATTGTGGAGCTGGCTTCCTATGCTCCCCTTTTAGAGAATGTGGATTATAATGCCTGGTATCCGAATTTAATCCGCTTTAATAATCAGACAAGCTTCACGATCCCTACCTATTATGTGTGGAAAATGTTCGGGAATCACCGGGGGGATGTGGTCGTAGAAAGCGAAGAGGAGCCCCGGACGCTGTACCGGCCGGTGAAGGGGATGGCTTCTCTGATCGGCCCAGCTGGGCTGAGATACCGGAACCCTTCCTGGAACGGAGAGCAGGTAGGCATTTCCCATGAACTGATGGGAAGAGTGGAAGCTGACGAAGAAGGGTTCGTGGTGAAAGCAGCGGACGAAGAGCAGAGAGAAGAAGCGTCCAGACTGCATCGGGTGGATCCGGAAAGAACCTTTGTTGTGTTCGGGGAAGAGGATGTGACAAGGGGCAGGTTTGAGATCGAGATCTTTGCAGAAGAGGGCAGGCCGATTACCCTCGGCGTTTACAGCAGCAGGATGCCGAAGGAAGTCTACATGAGCGACGAGACCCATCCGCCGAAAGAATGGAACGTTACGAATGTGAAGCCGTTTTTGTGGAAGATCGAAGAGGGCGTCAGCACATTCCAGGAGCCTGCGTTTCCGGAAGCGGTTGATCTGGATGCGGAAAAAGAAGCGAAGCTCGTCTATGGGAGCTTCAACCAATTTTCTTATGAGGTGGACGGAGAGCGTATGAAGCTGTATCTGAACGGCGAACTGCTGCATGAGGTCAGCGTGCCTTCCTTCCAGTCGCTCGCGTCCGTTGTTTGTGAATCGAAGGAGGAGGTGGTGATAAAAGCCGTAAACCTTGCTCCCGAAGAGGATGAAGTGGAAATCTGCCTGGATTGCCGGGTGGAGGATGCTTATGAAGCGATCGTCCTGGCCGGAGAGCAGCAGGCGGAGAACAGCTTTGAGGAACCTGAGAAGGTATGCGATCAGTCCTTCCGGTTTACAGGCGCATCAGAGCATTTCATCTATCGCGCTCCGGCCTATTCGGTCAGCGTGCTCCGGCTGAGAAAAACCGATAAAGGAGGAAATTAAAAAGAAATGAGTTTATTCAAAAACAAGAAAAAGTGGAACTCCTTTAAGATGTTCCTCTATATTGTACCGTTTTTGCTTTTGTCCCTGTTGTTTTCATATTATCCGCTGTATGGTTGGATCTATGCATTCTTTGATTACAAACCGCCGAGGCCATTTTCCTGGGATGATTTCGTGGGGCTGAAATGGTTCGCTTCCCTGGTAGAAAATGAAATTAAGATCAATCAGCTTATACAGGTAATGAAGAATACGTTTGCAATGAGCGGCATCTCATTGCTGACTTCCTGGCTGCCGATGATCTTCGCGGTATTCTTGAGCGAACTGAGGTGTGTCCCTTTCCGGAAGTTTGTTCAGACAGTTACAACGATCCCGAACTTCATCAGCTGGGTTCTGGTGTATTCCGTTGCTTACTGCCTGTTTAACAGCACAGGTATGATGAATACCCTGCTGCAGACTTTAGGTATTACCACTGAGCCCATCCTGTTCCTACAGTCTTCCGAGCATGTATGGCTGACCATGTGGCTATGGCTGACTTGGAAGAACCTGGGTTGGTCTGCAATCATGTACATAGCAGCTATTTCAGGTATCGATGATGAAATGTATCAGGCTGCTAAGGTGGACGGGGCTTCCCGGATGCAGATGATCTGGTATATCACGATTCCCAGCCTTCTGCCTACTTATTTTGTTCTGTTGATGCTCAGCATTGCCAACTTCCTGAACAACGGGATGGAGCAGTACTATGTGTTCCAGAATGCATTCAACAAGGAGCATATTCAGGTGCTGGATCTGTATGTGTACAATACGGCAATGGGAAGCGGCAGTTATTCCGTCTCGGTTGCCATCAGTATGCTGAAGAGCGTCGTCAGCTTGATCCTGCTGTTCTTTGCCAACAGCATGTCTAAGTTGATCCGCGGCGAAAGCTTCCTGTAAGAAAAGGAGGAAACCATGAGCAAAGAAAAAGTTCAAAAGCATAAAATGCACCGCAGCGCGGGTGACATTACCCTCTCTACTGTCTGTTATGTGATCTACGCGCTGTGCGCTATCGTGTGTATCTATCCTTTTTATTATCTCTTCATTAATACGATCAGTGCCAATGACTTGAGCGCCAGGGGTGTGATTCTGTTTTGGCCGCAAGGGATCCATTTCAAGAATTATGCCAGTGCCCTGCAGATTGACGGCTTGTTCCAGGCAGCCAAGATTTCTATTTTTCGTACAGTTCTGGGAACCGTCGGAACGGTGGGAGCTTCCGCATTCCTGGGATTCATGTTTACTCAGGAGAAGATGTGGCACCGGAAGATTTGGTACCGGATGATTGTAGCGACCATGTACTTCAACGCTGGTATCATTCCCTGGTACTTGACCATGAGAAATCTGCATCTGACAAATAATTTCTGGGGATATGTGCTTCCCGCAATCGTGTCCCCCTTCAATATCATCCTGACCAAGACTTTCGTAGAATCCGTTCCGAAGGAACTGCAGGAAGCGGCAGAAATTGACGGCGCAGGGATCATGAAGATCTTCTTCCGCGTGATGCTGCCGGTTATTAAGCCCATTATGGCGACAGTTGCAATTTTCTCCGCAGTAGGCCAGTGGAACGCTTTCCAGGATACGCTGCTGTTGATGACGGATACCAAGCTTTATTCCCTGCAGTTCATCCTGTATCAGTACCTGAACCAGGCTAGTTCCTTGGCAGGACTTGCCAATACGAGCAGCACCGCATCCATGGCGGCGGCGGTGGCCACCAGCCAGACACCTACCAGTGTGCGTATGACGGTATCCATAATTGTCGTAGTGCCGATTTTGCTGGTTTACCCGTTCTTCCAGCGGTATTTTGTAAAGGGTATTATGATCGGTGCGGTGAAAGGTTAATTTCAATGGTGATGGAAATGGAAAAACGTGGGTGCCATCCGGCAATTAGAACAGTCGGTGGCAGGCGGATTTCTATGAACCATAAACATTATCAAAGGAGGGTTTATTTATGAAAAGGAAACGTTTGATGGCCCTGCTCATTACTGCGGTAATGACGGCGTCAACCGTGCTTGCAGGCTGCGGCTCCAGCACGGGAACGGAAAGCAGCGGAAGCGCTGCGGCGACAGAAGCTGCAGGCTCAGAAGCTGCAGAGGGTACGGCAGCTACGGACAGCGCATCTGCAGAGACGACGGAAGCGTCTGGCTCCGCGCCTGAGGTATCCCATGATGAGGAACTCGTGATAGAGATCTATGATGTGGCGGCGAACTATCAGGGCGAACAGCCAGGATGGTTCGGAAAGGTTCTGAAGGATAAGTTCAATATCGTTCTGAATATCATCGCCCCTCAGGTATCCGGTGATGGAGATTCCCTGTACCAGACCCGTACTGCATCCGGGGATCTGGGAGACATCGTTATTCTGGACAATGCGGATATGCAGGAGTGTATCGATGCAGGACTTATCATGGATATTGGCGATATCATGGGCAATTATGAGAACCTCTCTAAGTACAGTGAGCAGATCAATATGTTCAACAGCGCGATGGAAGGCGTGGAAGAAGGAAGCATTTATGCGATTCCTTGTAACATGAATACTAACGGCCCTACGGCATTTGTAGGTGAGAACGTGCTTAGTGCACCCAGAGTACCGTGGGATGTATATGTAGGTGTTGGCGCTCCTGAACTGAAGACCACGGACGACCTTCTGAATATGCTGGCAGACATTCAGGAGCAATATCCGACGAATGCTGCGGGTGACCAGGCTTATGCCATCACCATGTGGAAGGACTGGGACGGAACCAGTATTGAAAATGCGAACTTGCTTACTAACTGGTTTGGACAGCAGGTAAAAGAGTCTGTTCTGCTTGGTAGCGATAATTCTATCATGCCTTTGACCGATAAGAACGGCGGCTACTACAAGGCTCTGCAGTTCTTCTTCAAGGCAAACCAGATGGGATTGGTAGATCCGGACTCCGCTACCCAGGACTGGACCACCGCTTGTGACAGCAAGATGAAGCAGAAGAGAGTATATTTGTTCTGGTATAACTGGCAGAATGGTTTCTGGAACACTCCTGAACACGGCGAGAGCGGAGAGAACTATATGTATGTTCCTGTAGAAGAACTGGACTACTTCCAGACCGCTGACTCCTACTATGGAGATGGCCGTGTATGGGGCGTGGGTTCTACAGTTGATGAAGATACTAAGCTGAGAATTATGGAATTCCTTGATTGGCTGGCTTCTCCGGAAGGGCTGACCTATCAGCACAACAGCCTGGAAGGACTGATCTATACGGTTAACGACGATGGCACCTATACTCTTACGGAAGATGGTATGAACCGTTTCACTGCGGACGTTCAGGTTCCGGAAGAACTGGGCGGCGGTCTCTGGGCAGATGGTAACGATCTGATCAATCAGTGGATTGTTGCTAGCCAAGAGACAAATCCGAATACAGGAGAATATTACGATCCTTCTCTTTGGTCTTCTTACATAGAAGCAAATCAGACGAAGACCACTACGGAATGGAGCGAAATGTTTGGTGCTGCAAATGAAGTGGAATACATGGAGGCACAGGGACAGCTTGGCATGGTTGCCAATATTAATATCCCTCTTGGAAGCGACACTACTGATATCGCTCTGATCCGCAGCCAGTGCGGTGATCTGGTATGCGACACTTCTTGGCGCATGGTATTCGCAACCAGCGAAGAAGAGTTCGAGCAGATGTGGGATGATATGTGCACGCAGCTGGAAGGCTTTGGTTGGAATGATCTGGTAGCGTTTGATACCGAGAAGTATCAGCCTCTGATTGACGCAAGAGCAGCTGCTGCAACAGAATAAGCTGACTGACGCGAAAGCAGGTCACAAAGAAGTATAATGAAAAACGGGACGGGCCGCTGACAGAGGCGGCCTCCCTAAGGCGAACGGGGGCCGGCGGATTGTCGGCCCCCGTTTGACCTGAAAAAAGGATGGAGATAGAAGGAACATGCCAGAAGGGGACAGGCTTGGATGTACCGACTTTCTTATCATCTGGAAAGGAAGGGGAATGAAATGAGCTTAAAGGGAGTATTTGCACCTTATTTTAAAATCGGAGCGGCAGTTCCGGCGCAGGATATGGGGAGAGCTGCCGCTAGAGAGGCGCTGCGCAGGGAGTACGACTCTATCACCTGTGAGAATGAGATGAAACCGGAATGCCTGCTGGATGCAACAGAAAACAAAGAGCATCCGGAAAAGCATGCTTTGGCTCCTGCCGTGCATTTTGACAAGGTTCGAGGCTATCTGGACTTCGCAGTACAGAATGGGATTGCGATGAGAGGGCATACGCTGGTATGGCATAATCAGACGCCGCGCTGGTTTTTTACGGAGGGATATCAGGATGGGGAAGACGCTCCCCTGGCAGGTCGGGAAACCATGCTGGCGCGTTTGGAAAGTTATATCCGCAGCGTGCTGACCTATTTCCAGACAGAATATCCGGGGCTGATCTATGCCTGGGATGTGGTGAATGAAGCGGTGGAAGACGGCGGGCTGCGCCATTCCCTGTGGACGGAGACGGGGGGGGAAGACTTCATCCTTCAGGCATTCCGTTTTGCCAGGAAATATGCAGCTCCTGAGGTTTCCTTATTCTACAATGATTATGACACTTTCCTTCCCTGGAAGCGGGAAGTGATCATCGAAAGGGTATTGCGTCCGCTGTTGGCGGAAGGATTGGTTGACGGGGTAGGAATGCAGTCCCATCTGACCATGGATAAACCAAGTATGGCAGAATATGAGAAAACGGTTCGTGCCTTTGGGGCATTAGGAATCCAGGTGCAGGTGACAGAACTGGATATCCATAATACCGATCCGTCAGGAAAATCAATGGAAGCTTTGGCAGAGCGATATAGAGAAGTTTTCTATATTCTCACGCGGGCGAAGAAAGACGGCGGGGCCAATGTGACGAGCGTTACTTTCTGGGGGATGCAGGATGAGGAAAGCTGGCTTACCGGTTTCCGAGGGGCGAAGAGTTATCCGCTGCTTTTCTTCAATGGATACCGGCCGAAATTGGCTTATTGGGCCGTCTTGGGTGTGCCCGGATTGGCGGAAGGAGACAGCCAGGACCGTCTTCCGGGGGGAGAAAGGTTTGCTTTCTGGGAAGAGGAGTGTGCCTATACAAAAGAATATCATGTGAATCCTTCCCATCCGGCAGCTTCAGATGCGAACGACGGCAGCATGGAGAAGCCTTTTGCTACGATTCAGGCGGCGGCCAATCTGGCAGGGCCTGGCACGCGGGTATGGATTCACGGCGGCGTCTATCGGGAATGCGTGAAACCGGCTTTCGGTGGGAACGGGCCAAAAGAGATGGTTTGTTATGAAGCTTATGGGGACGGGGAAGTGGTGATTAAGGCGTCTGAAATTGCTGTGGATTTCCGCCCCAGCGTGGGCTGGAGGCTGGGCTCAGTGGGAGGCAGTCCGGAAGAGACGGAAGGAATACGCATTTGGGAAACAAAACTGGATCCGGACAAATTTAGAGGCTATAATCCTTTCTGTGCAGTCAATATTCTGCATGACCGCCTTTATATCGAGTACGATAAGACGGATATGACCACTTATCTGAACCGAAGAGGTATGGTTTTCTGTGATGGGAAGCCTTTGCAACAGGTGGCGCTGTATTATCAAATGGCGCAGACGCCGGGCTCTTATTGGGTGGAGGCCAACGGGCAGACCGTACATTTCAGACTTCCTGACGACGGCGACCCGAAAGACCATGTGATCGAGCTGACCTGCAGGGAACAGTGCTTTGCGCCGGAGATTCCGTTCCTTTCTTATATTAAGGTGAAGGGGCTGACCTGCGCCCATGCGGCAACAGGAGCGCCGGTCCCGCAGAGAGGTTCCATCTCCTGTTACAGAGGGCATCACTGGATCATTGAGAATTGCAAGATCGATTGGTCGAACGGTGTGGGGATGGATGTGGGAAACGAGTGCTGGCATCATACCCACGAGGCGGGAGAGGCCATCGGTTATACGATTATTCGGGGCTGTACAGTAAGCGGAGCTGGTGTCTGCGGTATAGCGGGGATGTTTGCCACAGATTTGCTGATCGAAGACAATCTGATTGAGGATACCGGGTGGCAGAAGATGGAATTGTCCTGGGAGGCAGGAGGCATTAAGGTACACAATACGCATAATAGCCTGATCCGTCGCAATATTTTCACCCGTACGCTGCGGGCAGACCATCTGTGGATGGATGTAGGAAATGAAAACAACCGGATCACGAGAAATCTGTTTCTGGAGGGCAAGGAGCAACGGGAAGCGATCTTCATTGAATGTTCTAGGGACGGAATTAACTTGATCGATAATAATATTTTCTGGAACGTGGAAGGACGTTTCCGCCCGGAGGATGTTCCTGCAGAGCCCGGTTCTTCAGGCTGGTATAAGATGGAAGAGACAGGTGTGATCAACGGCTACGCGGTTTATGGAGAAGGGACGGATCGGCTCCATATCGTCAACAATCTGATCGGAAAATGCCGTAGCGCCGGATATTATGCGAAGCAGGTGGCTTTCCGCATTCCAGGAGCGGGAGGAAGAGGCGGCACATCCAGGGAAGCCAGGATTGCCAACAATCTGTTCTATGATTGCGGAGAGGCAGCGATTAAGTTCCCCACCCGCGATAATGATGCCCAGGGCAACTTATACGTCAGAATGCCCGGAGGATATCTGAGAGTGCTCTACCCTGCTCCGGCAGCATGCCTGGATCTGAATACTTGGCAGGAATTTTATGGATTTGACCGGGAAGGGCAGGAGGGCTGGTTTGATATAGAAGTGGATACAGAAGCATATACGCTTACAATCAAGGAAGCGCAGACGCAGCCGTTCCGGTTTCCGGGGGACGAGGAGAAGAACCGCTATATCCTGCGCCCAGAGGACGCGGATAGCGTTCAGGACTCCTTGGAAGTGCATGAAGATTTTTATGGAACTCGTGCTACAGGCCGTCGGATTCCAGGTCCTTTTGCACAGCCTCATCTGGGAAGATATTCCATCGATCCGAGGCAGGGAAGGGAGGAATAGGAGAAGGAAGTATCCAACCCATCGCAAAGTGATAGGAAGGCCAGATGCCATAACCGTTCAGATTAGTCTGAACGGTTATGGATGAATGGCGGACAAGGGGTTCCTTAAATTAGGAACGTGTGAAATAATAATCGTAGATGCGGTTGCGCTTCTGAAGCGTTTCATCATCCAGTTTTTGTGCATCTGCAATCTCATATACACCGAAGGTATCGCAGAGCTTTTCTGTGGGATCCGCTTCTACAAAGGTACACCAAGGAAGCCAGTGATATTGGCTGCCAAGCATTTGTTCGGTAAAGTTGCCGCTTTCATGGCCGAGGCCAGGCATACAGTAGCCAATGCTGCCATCCACATCGTTGGATTGCCGGGTGTTCTTGTCAATAAACTCAGCGAAATCCAGATAGTGCGGGTCATTGGTGATCAGGTAGAGACGATAGTATGTATAGGAGCAGGCTGCCATATAGACGTCTGCACCGCCGCCGATAGTGATGATGCTCTGTCCGCTGATGGAATAGCGGTTGAAGGGATGCCTCGTCCAGGGAGTGCGCACTGGGAAGGTCCAAGCATAAGTCCAAGTCTCCGTATAATCGGCTGCGCCCTTGGCCGCTTCCAGCCACCGTTCCTCCTGGGTCAGGTCATAGAGAGCGAGGAAGCCGAAGAGGCCATAAATTCCTGCTTCTTTATCTTGGATATCGGAGTTGTCGCAGGTACCGCCGCGATATTCCAGGTTCAGGTAAGCGTTCTGGTAAGACCATTCGCCGGCGCGCAGAGCAGCTTCCTTATAAGCCTCCCTGCCAGTGACTAAATAGAGCTGTACAAGGAAGCGGATCACACTGGGCGTATTGGACTTGGAATCCATGCGGACAGAGCCGTCATCATGGTAAGAACGGTAATAACTGCCATCCTCGTTCTGGACATTTACTAGCCAGTCGGCGGTGCGTATGCAGAACGCCAGCCAGTCGGGCCGCTCTTCCCCTTTGCGGTGCAGGTAAACATAAGCGTCCAGGATAGCTTCCATTCCATCCGCCAGCATCCGGGTATAATGCGGATATGGTTCGAAACCTTTGATGTTGGGATTGTAGCACATAGGCGGCATTCCGGAATCAGAAGAAGCGGCGGAAGCGGCGCGCACCCAGAAGTTCAGAATGTTTTCGCCCTTTTCATAAGCTTCAGGGACATTTTCCCGATCCCCATAGCGGAGCAGAAGATTGCCGATACCGGGCTGTTGTCCAACAAAGCCGAATTGGAAGGAAACGGAAGAGATATCCATATCCGGAAGCTGACAGGCGAAAGGAAGACCCCAGGAATCTCCGTAGCGGCGGGTATATTTCATAAAGATGTTCATGCAGTTATGGTAATGGACGTTATTGTCCACCTCAAAAAGACGGTCGCGCAGACGGTCGTAAGTAAGCCGCCAGGTGTTCCTCAACATGCTCTGAAAAGTATCGTAGCGCCCGAAATGTATGGCCACGGCATAGGATTGTTCAAAACCGCAGGATACAGGATGGTTCATCCGTCTGAAATCCATTGCTTTCTCAGGGAAGTCCAGACCCGCATAGGCTTTTGCGCTCTTGCGGGGAAGCTGGCCGTCAGCGCCGGGATAGACATAGTCGATGGAAAGGCCGGCAGGTTCGGTTTCTCCTTCCGTGCGGACGGCAAAGCCGTAGTACATATAATTGAGCGTCCGGCTGGGCTTGCTCATTCCGATGGAACCGATGGTGAAATCCGGATCCACGTTGTTTTCTGAACGGGCGATATCCAAGTTGCGAAGGGTAATGTCTGCGGCAAGCCTGGACAGCGCAGCTGTCTGCCCGCTTTCCGGGCGGTACATGGCGAAAAGAGGAAGGGCAAAACGGGTCTCTAACTGCCAGAAATATTCGCAGTCCAGATCCTTGCCGATCAGACTGTCCGGGCCAAATTCATTCTGTTTGTACCATGCGCCAGGAGCGAAACACTGATAATCCCGCGGAGAATCTGATTCGGCCATGGTCAGTGAGAACTTGGTGGAAAAACCCAATTCATCTCCAGCCGTAAGGACTCTGACTTGGCGTGACATGGTAAAGCCGGTATCGGAAGGCCGATAGTGGTCGGTAAAAGCAAAGGAAGCGCCGGAGGGAACGGACAGGATACCGGAAGCGGTCACGCCGTCCTTGTCTGGGGAGACTTCCGTATAGGGGCCGTCATAGAAAGCGCTGACGGCGGAATGGGTTTTGATGGTGACGAACAGAGGATGCCTGCAGAAATACAGCAGCTTTTCGCTCTGCATAACTTCCAGGCCCCCGTCCTGAAAGCTTAATTGATAGTCTTGAAAGAAAAGTTTCATGGAAAGTACCTCCTGATTCTATTCGGACGGCAGCTTTCGGGAAAGGCCGGAATATTACCGTCGCTGACTGTGTGCTCAAAATTCTACGGCGAGGCAGTTGACATACTGCGAGGGCAGCTTTTTGGGAAGCTTGACGCTTAACACGCCATAGCTTTGCGTGAAAGGAACAGAGCCTTCGCCCAACAGCCGTACCGCTTTGACTTGTTCTTTTTCAGTAAAAGTTTTGATGACCGTTACCTGGTTTTCGGGAGGGGCCATGAGGAAGGCGTATACGGTGTTTCCCTTTTGGGTAAAACGGTAATCAGAGGAAGTCCAGGGCGTGCGATCCTCTGTGAAGCCCTGAATGACTACATTGGTGGGGCCTTCCTTGTATACACGGAATGGACGCGTGCCATATATCGCTTCGTGGCAGATAGGGAACCATCCGGCCAGTTCTTCCAGAAGATAACGGGCTTCGTCATCGATCGTGCCGTCGGGCCGCTGCGGGATGTTCAACATCATGCAGCCGTTTTTGGAGACAATGTCCACCAGCATTTCAATGACCTGAGCAGGCCGCTTGTAGGTAGCCTGGGCATCGTAGAACCAGTGGCCGATACAGGTATCCGTCTGCCAGGGATGCTCTGGGATGTCAGGAAGTTGGCTCCGTTCGATATCCAGGATGCCGACTTCGTACATAGCGGGATTCCGATCCTTCTGCGTATATACTGCCTGATTGCTGCCATACCTATCAATTGAACAATTGTATAGATATGAAATTACGTCCAACCCTGCGCTATAGTCGCTGCCGTCGTTGTTCTCCTGCTGGAAAGGAATAAAGCTGTCGGAATACAGCAGATCGGGCTGGAAGATATCGATCAGTTCATGCATCGCCTTCCTCCAGTATTCATGGAAAGCGGGATCCGCCGTCATCCACTCCGGTGCAAACTCGCCGAAACGTCCGTTTTGTTTCATTTCTTCCGCCAGCTTCTGGTTGGAGTGATAGAATTCGCGGTATTCCGGCTTATTCCCGTCATAAGGAACACCTTTATAAGGGCCGTAGGAATCAGCGCCCTTATTGGTATACCACCAATTAAAGGAGGCGGCTAGATGCTCGGAGAGACCGAAGGGCAGGTGGAAATTATCACAGGCATCTTTCCACATGCGGCAGATGTCTTTACCTGGCCCGATATTGACGGAATTAAAACGATTTACGGAAGATGCGTAATTAAAAAAGTTATCATGATGGGTGGCCTGAGCCATGAAATAACGCGCTCCCGCCCGGTAATATAGATCCATCAGTTCATCTGGCTGGAAATGCTCCGCTTTCCACATATGGCAGATATCAATATATCCCACTTTGGACGGATGGCCATAGTGAGCAACGTGGTATTGATACTGAGGGGAGCCCTGGATGTACATATTTCGTGCATACCAGTCGGAAGCCATGGGAACGCTCTGAGGGCCCCAGTGGCTCCAGATTCCGAATTTTACATCCCGAAACCAATCGGGACAACGATAGGTTCGCAGAGATTCAAAAGTAGCTTTAAAATGTTCTGCCATTGTATACCTCCCTTATCAAACATCATATTGACATCTTTCATTGTAGCCAGTGAGACACTGTTTAAAAGGGAGAATATATCGGGGAAGGTGGAGAAAATATTGATCTCTTGTAAAGGAGGCAGAGACGTGAACGGATATTATGCAGAAAAGCTGATGCAGGCGGATGTGCGTCTGCTGATGGGGACCTTTAATACCTGTCCGCCGGAATGGGGGGCGGAAGGGGTCTGCTACACCTTTCATAAATTTTACTATTTTCAGAGCGGACAGTGCCGCCTTGAGATCGAGGGGGATGTCTATCACCCCAAGCCGGGGGAACTCTATCTGATTCCAGCCGGGAAACGGCATTCATATAGCCACAATCCGCAGGATCCGGTGACAAAGTATTGGTGTCATTTTGATTTGAACTTCGGGGGGATTCGGGAACTGAATTACTTGCCGGAAACGGTGATGTGCGTGCCGGACGGAAAACGGACAGCGTCATTGTTTCGCAGGATGTTTCGTTATCACAATTCTGTAGACCCTGCGGATCGGCTGCTGGAGAAGGCTGCTTTGTTGGAATTATTGGCGGTGTTCCTGGAGCGGATCGATGCGCAGAGGCTCCTTGACCATTTGAAGGATGATTTTCCATATCAGATGAGCCGGTATGTTCAGGAGCATCTGGCCGGGCCGATTCGGGTGAGTGACATGGCAGAATCTGTCCATCTGCAGCCCAGCTATTTTATCCAGAAATTTAAGAAGAGTTTCCATGTGACCCCCATCTGCTATGTGAACAGAATGCGATTGGAGAGAGCCGTCCGTTTGATGGAAGAATATCCGCAGAATGGACTGGAAGGACTGGCCCATGCTTCCGGTTTTGATGATTACCGATACTTTAGCCGGTTATTTCGTAAGAATTATGGAATGACGCCATCGGAGTTCCGGAACTGGCAGTGGGCGGGCCGGTCATAACTGCGGCGCTCACCCAACCATTCCAAGCGCTTTCCTGCCGCAAAGTGCTTGAAATGGTCGTTTGCCATGGCCGCTTGGGCGGGCTGGCGGCTGTGAAGAATTGGATAGAGGATAAAAAAATGGATAAATGAGGAAGAAAAATTGAATAAAGAGGAAGAAAAATTGGATATACCTTTTCCCCTTTTTTCAGGCTACAATAAAATAGAATATTATTGCAGGAAAAGATGAATAAAAGAATAGAAAAATGGAAGGGGAGAAAGGAATGAAGCTTTGGTATGACAAGCCGGCGAAATACTGGCATGAGGCGTTGCCTGTGGGAAACGGGAGACTGGGCGGGATGGTGTTCGGGAAAGCGGGGCAGGAAGTGATCAAAATCAATGAGGACAGCGTCTGGAGCGGGAAACATCTGGATCGGATTAATCCGGACGCGGCCGAATATCTTCCGCAGGTGCGCAGCCTGATCCGGGAAGGAAGGCTGGAAGAGGCGCAGCGCCTGGCCATGTATGCCCTGTCCGGGACGCCCAACTCGCAAAGGGCTTATCAGCCTGCGGGGGAATGCTATCTGAATATGCGGCACGGCGGAGAGGTCTCGGAGTACAGCAGGTGGCTGGAGCTGGATACCGGAACAGCCGGCGTGCGCTACCGTGCGGATGGAATAACCTACCGCCGGGAGATATTTGTATCCGCGCCGGCCGGCTGCCTGCTGATGCGGATATGGACCGAGGAGGGCGCGGCCTTTTCCTTTGACTGCCTGCTGGGAAGAAATCATAACTGTACGGATGAGGTGACAGGCTGCGGGCAGGATACGGTCCTGTTCCATGTGGACGCGCCGGAGGGAGGGATCTCCTTCTGCATGGCGCTGCATCTTCGCGCGGCGGGCGGGAGGGTGAGACGGATCGGCGAGCATCTGATTGCGGAGGACGTGCAGGAAGCCTTTCTGTATCTGGATGTGGAGACCAGCTTCCGCAGGGAGGATGAGACGGGAAGCTGCCTGGAGTGCATAAAGAAAGCGGCGGAAAGGGAATGGGAAGCGCTGCGGGAAGAGCATATCCGGGATTTCGGAAGCCTTTTCGGACGCCTCAGCCTGCATTTTTCGGGGACGGACGCGCGCCTGGAGGCGATTCCGACGGATAAGCGGCTGGCAGCCGTGCAGCAGGGAGTGGAGGATATGGGCTTGCTGGAGCTGTATTTCCAATATGGAAGATATCTGCTCCTTTCCTCCAGCAGGCCGGGCAGCCTTCCGGCCAACCTGCAGGGCGTTTGGAACGATCAGATGCAGCCCGCCTGGGACAGCAAGTATACGATCAATATCAACACGGAGATGAATTATTGGATCGCGGGCAGCGGCGGCCTTACGGAGTGCCAGCTCCCTTTGTTTGACCTGCTGGAACGTCTGAAGGAGAGCGGGAAGGAGATGGCGCGCAGGATGTATGGCTGCCGGGGCAGCGTGGCCCATCACAATACGGATCTGTACGGGGACAGTGCGCCCCAGGATCACTGCATCACCTCCACCTTCTGGGTGATGGGGGAAGCCTGGCTCGCCACCCATATATGGGAACAGTATCTCTATACAGGGGATGAAGGCTTCCTGGAAGCGCACTTTGACGTGCTGGAGCAGTGTGTGGCATTCTTCCGGGACTATCTGATAGAGCTGCCGGACGGCACGCTGGCCACCTCTCCCTCCATTTCGCCGGAGAATACCTATCTGCTGCCGGACGGCAGCAAAGGGGTGCTCTGCGAAGGGGCAGTGATGGATACGGAGATCCTGATGGAGCTGTTTCGCGACTATCTGGATGCCTGCCACATCCTGGGCAAGGATACGGAAAACAAACAGGTGGCGGAAGAAATGCTGGGCAGGCTTCCGGCCCTGCAAATCGGCAGGCACGGGCAGCTGATGGAATGGATGGAGGATTACGAAGAATGGGAACCCGGGCACCGGCATATATCCCATCTTTATGCGGTCTATCCCGGCAATTCCATCACATGGGACCAAACGCCCGAGCTGATGCGGGCGGCGAAGGTTTCCCTGGAGCGGCGTCTGGCGAACGGGGGAGGCCATACGGGCTGGTCAAGGGCCTGGATCATCGGCCTGTGGGCGCACTTCAAAGACGGTGCGAAGGCGTATGAGAACCTGAAAGCGATCCTTTCCATGGGAACGTATCCGAACCTGATGGACAACCATCCGATGGGGGAGAATTCCTATGTGTTCCAGATCGATGGAAACCTGGGCGCGTCGGCCGCCGTATTGGAAATGCTGGCGTACAGCAGGCCGGAACGGCTGGAACTCCTCCCTGCGATCACCCGTGAAACCTCCGGCGGCAGCGTGAGCGGCATGGGCTTAAGAAGCGGCGGCACGCTTTCCATGGAGTGGGAAGACGGAAAGGTGAGGAAGATGGAGATATGGCCGGGCCGGGATGGCACGCTGACGTTGTACGCGAACGGAAAGGAAGAGAAGATCTGTCTGAAAAAGGGAGAGGCGTATAGGAGAAGCTGGACATGAGCGGGAAAGGGAAGAGGGGGATGCGGCTGCGGTGGGGGACAGAGCGCAAAAGTACGGTGCTGCGCTATTATTTCCTCACCTACTTCACAGTCCTGCTGATTCCCATGCTGATCTGCTGCATCTACTACATTCGCGTCCTGTCCATCATTAATGAGGACGACATCCGTTCCAGGAAGGAGGAATTGGAGCATTCCGCCGTGTTGATCGATACCTTGGCAGAACGGGTTGCGGATCTGGGGGATACGCTGGCCGCCAATACGGAAGTGCATTCCTTTCAACGCCTGAATGCCGCTTTCCAATATCCGAATACATACCGGATATTGGAATTGCAGGACGCGCTTCCGGAGCTGTATCCGGTCGATCAGTCCATCTTCAATTATTTTATTTTTTTCGACCGGAGCGAAACGGTGATCAATAAAAACAGCGCGTATACCTATCCCCAATTCTATGAACTGTATCTGCATGAACAGTGGTATGCGGACTATGAACAGTGGTATGAATACCGGAAACAAAATCTGAATGCCTATGGCTTCGGCAGCATGGAGGTCTATGAAAGCGTGAAGGAAGGGCGAAGCAGAAACCTGCTCGCATACACACAGCCGCTGATTGATCCGGATAAGGCGGGAAACGGGGGCTGTGTCATGATTTTCCTGGAAGAGGAAGTCCTGGAGACCATGATGCCGACGATGACGGACGGAGGGCTGCAGCTGATAGAGAACGGCTCCGGAGAGATCCTTTATTATCAGAAGGCGGAAGACGCAGAATGGGAGGCGGAAATTCCGGAGGGGGAGGGTAAAACAGAACCCCTCTCCCCGGGCGAATGCGTATTGACGGAGATGAAATGGGCCGGAAGGCAGTGCCTGATGATCAGCTATCAGTCCCAGGAGACGGACCTTCGCTATATCACGATGTTCCCGAGCGGCCTCATCACGGAACGGATGACGTCCAGCGTGATGATGCTGGGGCTTTTTATTTTCCTGGGGCTGGCGGTTGGAATCGGGCTGAGCTATCACATGTCGAAGAAGAGCGCGACCCCGATCAATGAGATCCTCACGAGGGCGGCCTGGACATTGGAGCGTTCCGGGACGCACTGGCCGGTGTTCAACCGGCTGAAGGATACCTTCGATTACCTGATGGAAACGAATTCGGATTTGACGGATGCGCTGGAAAAACAGAAGCCCTATATCAGAAATGCGTTTGCCAACCGGCTGATGTTTGCCAGCTTTATTGAGGAAGAAGAACTGGCCAAAACGGCGTCGCAAATTGGATGGCCATATAAAAACCGTGTGCTTGGCGTTTTGATCTTTCGGTTCCATCTGTCCTTCCAGGCGGTGCAGACGGACGGGGAGACGGGACAAAAGCTGCTTGAGGTCTGTACGGTTTCCCTGCTGGAAGCGGTGGAAAAGGTGCTTCCGGACAGCCTCTATACGGATTTGGGAGAAGGGCAGGTGGCGGTGCTTTTGAATTTCCCGGAGAAATACGCCCCCAATTACCGGGCGGAAGCGGAACGTCTGGTCGCGCGGATCAAGGAATCCATGCCGTCCGGCGTTTCGGAGAAGGTATTTGTCTATGGAGGGAATGCGGTACATAGCCCCGAGCAGGTGCATGAGTCCTTTCATGACGCCGCCTATGTATTTCATAATGAATCCGAGCAGATTGAGAATGAGGTCATCTGGTTTCAGGATAGCCAAAACGACATTCCTGTTTTCCCATCGCAGGAGATAGGGGTGAAGCTGACGCATTATGTGACGGCCGGGGATGAAAAAGGGCTGCACGACGCGTTGGAAGAGATTGTAAGGACCTATCTTTTGGAAAACAATCTTCCCGTGTATCTGCAGCACATGCTGCTGAATGAGATGCAGACGATCCTGTTCAGGATACTGGGATATGTGAAATTAACCGAAGAAGAATACCGGCAATATTATGAAGAACTGGAAGAAAATCATAATGTGCCGCTGATCACGCAGATTACGAAAACGCTGAACCTGTACCAGAGATTGTGTTCCTACCTGAATGCACAGAAAAGGCCCCAGGATTCCGGAAAGCTGGCGGATGCGATCGCTTCTTATATTGATACGAATTTTGGGGACTACAATTTTCCGTAGGTACCATCAACAGCAGAAATCTGCCTATCCAAAACCAATGGTACGACATGTATGTCATTGTAGCAAGATGTAACAAAATGCTTAAAGAAGTCTACAATGTACCTGATATGAACGAAATGGACAGAAGACGCTATCTCGGATATG
>ENA-ORMO01001631-ORMO01001631.1-human-gut-metagenome-genome-assembly--contig:-NODE-1631-length-22539-cov-2.256316_pt1 | contig 22539 bp, 6 predicted proteins | sample MGYA00242106_ERZ509001 | MGnify/ENA primary metagenome ERZ509001 (study PRJEB26280, sample SAMEA2338736) | human gut metagenome | biome: human gut; feature: human-associated habitat; material: faeces...
TTGGCCAATGATACTCTTCCTCCGCAAAGAGTGAGGAGTGTGCGTTGCATGATGGAGTTGAGACCCGGGGTATTGCTTGTAGGAACCCGTAATGACGGATTGGGGAAATACGATGAGTGGAGAAAAGGTGGCAAGTTTGTCGCTCAGCATACCGTTGATTATTTATGCGGGTTTTTGCGTCTATTATTTACCGAACCTTCTTTTTGGCAGATTTCCCTGGAAAGCAGTGGCTGTCTGGGGAAGTGAGTTTGGAATATATGGCAGTATTGTGGGATATATTGCTTTCGTTCTGGTAATGATTTATATTCTTTTGACTTTTCATTTTAGAAAGGACGGTGAAATTAATTATTTTGCCCTGGTTCCCTTAAGTTTGCTAAACGGGCTGGCGAGTGCACTGATTATATTTTCAATCAATTATTCCTTTAACACAAATTTAAAATACTCCAGAGAGATATTAGTCTATTTTGTTTTTGCGCTAGTCTATTTTGTGTATACAATAAAACTCATCAGAGGCTGGCTTATTATTGTTTCCAATGAAATTATTTATCGCAAGCGTACAGGAATTGTTGATCAAATAATTAATACTGATTTTGAACAGATAGAAGCAATCGGGCAGGAAAAAATTTTTTCTGGTTTAAATCATGATATTAATGAAATTTCTAAAATTCCACAGATTGGAATTAATATTGCTTCCAACTCTTTAACCTTATTGTTTTGTATGACCTACTTATATTTAAAGAATCCTTATGCGTTCTGGGCTTCTGCGATAGATATAGGGTTAAATGGTGGATTGGGAATCATTACCGGGCGGTTGGCAAATAAATATTGGGAGGAAAACCGAAATCTGCAGGATGTATATTACAGACAGCTGTCCGATTTGGTGTATGGATTCAAGGAGCTGCTGCTGTGTGCAATGCGAAAAAAGGATTTTTTATTTGAATTGAAAAAATATGCAGCTTTGTCATCGGAGTACAACAAAAGGGCTTCTATAAAGTTTTTAAATTATGAATTGTACAATGTTCTAATGTACAATTTGATGTTTGGTGTTGTGGTTTTTCTTTTTCCATTGTTCTTTCCAAGTTTTAATGTGAGTGGACTATCCGAGACCCTCTTAATTGTATTTTATATGACTGGACCGTTTAATGCGTTGGTGAACGGTATTCCCCAAATCACGCAGCTTAGGGTAAATCTCAGACGGATAAAGACACTGGAAAACAGTCTTTGTCAGAAACGTGAAGTTACCGAGCTGAAAGATTTTCAATATTTGGAAGAAATAACGATAGATTTCGAGGACGTTCAATATACATATGGGGCCAAAGATGGAAATAGTAGTCAGCAGGAGTTTACGCTTGGCCCGGTTAATGCCTCTTTTTCATCAGGGGAAGTGGTTTATATTATTGGTGGAAATGGGTGTGGAAAGTCCACCTTGGGGAAGATACTTTCTGGGCTTTATACACCTCAAAGTGGAAAGATCAGATTAAATGGAAAAGAAATAAGCGGCAAGGAATTGAATTGTCTCTTTTCAGCTGTTTATGCGGACTATCATTTATTCGGGCGGATTTATGGTTTTGATTATAAAAAAGAGAAGCAGCGTATTGATGAGCTGTTAGAGCGCATGAATATTAGCCACGTAGTTGATATTGATGATACTGGTGAATTTTCATCAATTAATTTGTCAAGCGGACAGAAAAAAAGACTGGGTTTGGTTATCTGTATGCTTGAAAATAAGCCGATGTTGCTTTTTGACGAGTGGGCTGCTGAACAGGATCCTCAGTTCAGGGAATTTTTCTATACCTCTATACTGCCAGAGCTGAAGGCTCAAGGAAAAGGAATTGTGGTGATTACCCATGATGATCGGTATTTTCATATGGCAGACCGTGTCATAAAGTTGGAGTATGGAGCAATAGTATAGCACAGATAATTAGGTATTGAGTAAGAGGGAAAATGAGTAAAGTGTATTATGATTTAACTGAGCCTCAAAAAAGAATATGGCATACGCAAATGGTATATCCGCAGTCAAGCATGTTTCATATTGGAGGGACTGTAATTTTTAATTGCTCCATGGATATGCAGATATTGAAATCGGCTATTTCCAGGGTGATAGAAAACCATGATGCATTTCGGATAAGAATACTTGAGGTAGATGGCAGATATGTCCAATATTTTGCTGAAGGTAAAACGGCGGAAGTGAATATGATGGATTTTTCTACCACGGATAACCCGGAATATCGAATGAATCAGTGGAAGAATCAAATTGCAAAAGAACCGTTTGTCTTTGCTGACAGTCCACTATACTTTTTCTCTTTATTTAAGCTTGACGAAGGAAGAATGGGGTATTTGGTAAAGCTACATCATGTCATTGCGGACGGCTGGTCAATTCAGATATTGTCAAATGATGTGATTGATTTATACCAGCAACTTAAAAATGGCATTGCAGATATAGTGGAAAGAAAAAGCAGCTATAAGCAATTTATCGACAGCGGAAAAAAATATCTGTCATCAACCATGTTTAAAAAGGATAGAGCATTTTGGCTGGATATGTTTTCAAGTTTGCCTGATACAAAGCCATTTGACGGCTCTGGCAATGAGGGTAAACGCACTACCTTTTATCTGGAACCAGATGAGGCGCAGAGAATTAGGCGGCTATGTAGTGAGAATAGAATCTCATTAAACAGTTTCTTTATTTTTCTATATCTTTTGTATGAATACAAGGCTAAAGGTTTGGAAGATGTTGTAATTGGCTCACCGGTGCTGGGGCGAAATGGAAGAAAAGAACGTGAAATCTTTGGTATGTGTGTCAGCTCATTAGCATTTCGTTTTCAAATCAATCAGGAAGAAACGTTACGATCCATGGCGAAGCGGGTTTATGCAGAGCTTGGCAGGTGCTATATGCATCAGAGATACCCGCTTAATCTGTTGTTTAAAGATTTGGAGTTGAGTAAAAAGAGTTATCATCACATCTATAGCACCTGTGTAAATTATTACAGTACAAAAATGCGAAACCAAATGAATGGTGTAGGTGTTAGCAATGAAGAATTTTATAATGGACAGCAAGAGTATGCTTTGCAGATCATTATTCGCGAATGGGAGAATGATGCAGGTATACAGCTAGATTTTGATTACAAAACGAATTTGTATTCAGAATCTGAAATAGCCAAGATATATAAATACTTTTTGGTTCTGATTCAGAAGCTTGCCGTTGCGGGAGATGTATCAGTAGGAAATGTTGCTATGCTAACCCGAAAGGATGAAGCTGGCTTGCGTCAGTTTAACTGCACAGCCTGTCCATTTCCAGATGATTTCACTGTCATTGATTTAATCGAAGAGCAGGTACGGAGGAATCCAAAACGAACGGCATTGGAATTGGATAATACAAAGGTAACATATGAGCAATTGGAAAGCAATATGTTGGTAATGGCATCCATTATCAAAGCGCAAAATGTTGGGCAAGGTAATATTGTCGGAGTGCTGGCCAATCACTCCATAAAGACAGTGATAGCAATACTGGGAATATTAAAAGCTGGATATGCGTATCTGCCATTGGATCCCGCAAATCCAAGGGGGAGGCTAGAACATATTTTAAAAAGTGCGCGAGTCAATTTAGTGATTACGCATTCTGCCCAATACAGCGGCCTTGCACCCAATTTTCTAATGCTAGAGAATCTCGACTTAAACAGTAGAGAAGAGGATAAAAGTCTGTTGTCAGGGCCGAAACCGGAAGATACGGCATATGTAATTTATACATCTGGTTCCACTGGGCAGCCCAAGGGAGTGGTAATCGGGCATCGTGGATTAATGAATTATACCTGGTGGGCAAAGAAAACGTATGTAAAAGAAGAGGTTGAAATTTTCCCGTTATATACCTCCCTGGCATTTGATCTGACCGTTACCTCAATTTTTACCCCTTTAATCAGTGGGGGGAAAATTATCATATATCCAGGGCAAAAAGATGAGTATGTTATGAACCAAATTATGCGTGAAAATAAGGTTACAATAATGAAAGTGACACCGGCTCATCTGTCGCTCATGCGTGATATGTATACGCCAGAATGCAGAATAAGGACATTAATTGTGGGCGGAGATGATTTGAAAACCGATTTGGCAGAGAAAATTTATCAACAGTCAGGACATAAGGTTCAAATCTACAATGAATATGGTCCAACAGAAGCAACTGTTGGATGCATGATTCACCACTTTAAGCAGGATGAGGGCGGCCTTTCTGTACCTATCGGCGTACCGATTGAAAATGTTAAGGTTTATATTTTGGATCAAGACATGTGTCCGGTACCACCAAATACTTTGGGAGAATTGTATATTGGTGGTATTGGCTTGGCAAAAGAATATTTTAATGCTCCCGAATTGACGGATCAGCGGTTTGTTAGTCATCCTGGCCAAAGGGGAGAACGGTTGTATAAAACCGGAGATTTGGGATGGTTTTCCTCAGATTTTATTATACGTTATGAAGGAAGGACAGATCGGCAGGTAAAGATTAATGGATATCGCATAGAAATCGGTGAGATAGAAAAACAACTGATAGAGTATCCGGGCATAAAGGATGCAGTAGTAAAAATTTGGGATAAAAACGTTATTTCTGCTTATTACACAATAGATGAGAGCGTTTCGCAGACAGCGCTTGAGGGTTATATGAAGGAGCGTGTGCCAGGGTATATGCTGCCTCATGTTTACCAGTGTCTGAAAAAACTGCCGCTAACGGTAAATGGCAAAGTGAATTTGCAGGAGCTGCCCAGGCCTTATGTGGAAAGACAGACTTTATCAGAAATGGAGGTGGGGGAAAAGGAAAGGATTCTGATGGCGGTTTTACAGGATAAGTTAGGTGTGAACCATATCAGCATCGCAGATCATTTCTTTTATCTTGGCGGAGATTCCATTAAAGCCATCCAGGTTTCCGGAAAACTGAAGGAATATGGATATTCATTAAAAACACAGGATATTTTGTCTAATCCAGTGGTTGGAGAAATGGCTGCATATATGGAATGTCAAAAGAAACAAAAGTATAGACTGTGTCATGGAAATATCGAAAAGTTACCTGTTGTATCGTGGTTTTTTAACGAAGAGTTTTATAATCCAGATTATTATAACCAAGGGGTATTGTTAAGACTTACAGGAAAGCAGCAGGTGGATTGGGCTAACCTGTTGAGTTTGCTGGTGAGTCGACACGATTCACTTCGTATTTCTTATTGTAAAGATAGTGCAACTATTTATTATTGTGAGGAAGCGAAAGGCGCAATACCTGAGATCAGACAGTGTGACTTGTCTGATCTACCGCAAAAACAATACAGAGAGGTGATGGAGAAAGAGATGGCTTCCATTAATGAAAGCTTTCGCTTAGAGTCCGGGTTGCTGATTAAGGGATGCCATTTTTATGGAGGAGCACAAGAATATCTTTATTTATGTGCTCATCATCTTGTGGTTGACGGAGTGTCCTGGCGGATTCTATTGTCAGATTTAGAGCATTTATTAGAAGCCATGACATTAAAAAGGGAATACGTTCTGCCGGAGCAGAGCGATTCGTATCAGGTATGGGTAAACACTTTATATACTCGAGGATTTGATAAGTTTCTATCCGAACGGGATTATTGGTTACAGACAATAAAACATGCCGGATACTTATCATCATTGAAGCGTGAAGATAATGGGAAAAGCGGTAAAATAGTAACTAGAGAGCTGCTGTTTGATGCCAAGGATACACAACTACTTCTGATGGAAGCCAATTATCCTTTTCATACAGAAACAATGGAGCTTCTTGTGTGTGCTCTCATGAGAAGTCTCTCCGAAGTTGAGAAAAGAAAGCAGGTGGCGGTTAAATTGGAGGGACATGGCAGAGAAGAGCTCTTTGAGGACATTGATGTCCTGAATACGGTTGGCTGGTTTACTACTCTTTATCCATATATAGTGACAGTAGCAGATAATTTGGATGAACATATAAAGATAGTAAAGCAAACCCTACGCGGCATTCCAAATAAAGGAATTGGTTACGGAATTCTAGCTGAGGAAAATGTTTTACCTGGCCTGGAGCTTGATAATCTTGTGAGCTTTAACTATATGGGAGAGTTCTTAAGTGAAGCCCAAAATCCGTTCTTTTGTCTGGAAGATTACGGACTTATATTACGGTCGGATGAGGGTAATCATCTTCCCGCTTTGGTTGATATAAATGGTTATATTTACGAAAAACGACTTAAGTTCTTTATTTCTTATGACACCCGACGAGTGAAGGAGGAAAAGGTGCTTGAACTGCTCAATACCTTTGAGTGGGAACTGAGACAAACCATCTACAGCTGCCTTGAGAATAAAAATGTTGATGTGACTGTATCTGATTTTGACATCGATATGAGCAAGGAAGATTTTGATAAAATTTTTTCCTGATAATACAAATATATACGCAGAGGGTTTCGTAAATTGGCAGGTAGATATGTAAAGACATTCTTCTGAAACTGCCTTATGAACTAGCAATGGCCTTGTTGAAGGTACCAAATCCAGAAAATGAAAATGTTTGTAAATCCGAATGAGATAAAGGGAATTTATACATATGAAAAAAGAGAAAATAGATAAGGCAAATGTGGAAGATATGATGCATTTGACTTCCATGCAGGAGGCTATGCTGTTTTATTATCTGAGTCATCCAGAAAGCAGGACATACTATATCCAATTGGAATTGGCTTTGGAGGGAGACCTTAATCCGCGAAGAATAAAGCAAGTATGGGAACAGATAGCAAGGGAAAATGAAGTACTCCGAACTGTTTTTCGTTGGGAGAATATCCAAAAGCCTGTACAAATTGTTTTGCGGAGTCATGAATTGGAGTGGCGGTATCTTGATTTGACTCTGAACAAAAATGTGCAGGATATCCTTATGGAAATAAAAGAAGAGGATAAGAAAAGAACAATTAATCTTGAGAAAAACCCGTTTCGTGTGCTTTTATGCAAAAAGGAAGAGCAGTCATGGTCGATAATTCTTACATACCATCATATTCTTCTTGATGGATGGAGTATAGGCATTCTCTTAAAAGAGTTTACGGAGCATTTGGCAGGACAGACGACTGCGGAGACTAGGAACAAAGTAAAGCTGCCATATAAAAGCTATTTGCATTGTCTCTTGCAAAGGGATAAAAAGGGAGAGCAGGAATTCTGGCGGCAATATCTCGGAGGCTTTAAATGCTTTGACCAACTGACAGATAATTGGAAGGCAGTAAAAGATAATGAGGATAACCTTTGCCTGGAAAAGGTAGCTCTGTATCATGAGCTTCAGGATAGGATTGCAGCATTTCAACAAGTAAACGGGTTGACACAGGCCACATTTTTCAATTTTGCATGGGGAATTTTGTTAAACCGCTATTCCAACCAAAAGGAAGTGCTCTTTGGCACAACTGTGTCAGGGAGAAATGCAATGCTTCAGGGAATTGAATTCAGTGTGGGTCTGTTTATCAATACGATTCCACTGAGATTTTCGGTATGTGGGGAATCAACATGTCTGGATGAATTGCTAAAGCTTCAAAAGGGCATGATTCAAAGAAATGAATTCGAGTTAACGTCTCTCAATGACATAAAGCAATATTTGCAGTGGGAGGCGAGAGAACATATATTTCAGACCATTGTGGTTTTGGATAATTATCCTATTGATTTGGAAGCGATTAACAGAAGCGAAGCATTTCACATCAGATTGGAGTCTATGAATGAGACATCACAATTTGACATTATGCTTCAGATAGTTGAACATGAAACGCTTAATTTGTTGTTTCATTATAATAGTAATAAATTCAGTAAGGAAATGATTTCACGGCTTGGTGCGCATTTTATTCATATAATGGAATGGATGATTGCCTATCCAGAAGGAAAGGTATGTGATATTCAATTACTATCAGAATCTGAAAAGAAATTATTATGTCGAAAGGAAGAATACAGTGGTTTTTGTTATCCTCCGAAAGAGACATTGGTGAGCATGCTGGCAAGAAAAGTAAAAGAAATACCAGATGCTACGGCTTTGATTTACAAAACGGACAGGATGACCTATCAGGAGTTGTGGGACAGAACGGAGGCCATGGCCGTTTTCTTACAGCATCATCAAGTCAGAAAAGGTGATATCGTGGGACTTGCCTGCCAGCGGTCCTTCGATATGATGATAGTGATCTTAGGAATATTAAGAGCAGGAGCGGCCTATATGCCTGTGGATCCCTCGCATCCCAAAGAACGAATTTCTTACATGGTTGAAAACAGTAAGATTTCTTTGCTGGTAATACAGCGAGAATATATGGGGGTGTTTGATTGTGCGGCAGAAATTGTGTGTCTGGAAGATTATGAGGATTGGGATGTGACTGATGAAAATTCGTTGCCAGAAAGCTTGCCAGAGAGCATGGCATATATGATTTACACTTCCGGTTCAACGGGAATGCCAAAGGGGGTAATGGTAAGCCATAAAAGTGCAGTTAATTTGGTTTATGCAATGCAGTATCTTTATCCGGCTGACCAGTCAGGAGCCTTGTTGCAAAAAACTACGATAACATTTGATGTTTCTGTTTCTGAACTATTTGGATGGATTCCGGGCGGCAGCAAGCTTGTGCTGCTTGAACAGGGGGATGAAAAAAGGCCTGAAAAAATAATACATGCGATTCAGGAAAATGGAATTACTCATATCAATTTCGTTCCGTCCCCACTGAGGACATTCTTGTCCGTACTGACAGAAGAGCAGATAAAAGTTTTAAACCAAGTATCTTATGTGCTTGCGGCAGGCGAAGTGCTTCCGGTGGATTTGGTACAGTTATTTCATGAAATGTTGGATGGACCAGTGCTGGAAAATCTTTACGGACCTACAGAGGCAACTGTGTATGCCACTAAATTTTCTACAAGAGATTGCAGCTTTGAGAAGACAGTACCTATCGGTCGCGTGCTGCCAGGATATCAAGCGGTTGTTATGGATGAACAAAATCGGCTTTTGCCGGTGGGGATCACTGGCGAATTGTGTTTGTCTGGAGTCGGAATTGCGTTGGGTTATTGGAATAATGAGACGGCAACCCGTGAAAAATTTATTGATTCTCCCGAATTAGGCGGCATTATGTATAAAACCGGGGATTTAGGTTTTTGTGATGAAAAGGGTCTCTTTTATTTTGTAGGAAGAAAGGATGAACAGGTTAAAATTCGGGGGTATCGAATTGAATTGGAAGAAATTGAACATACCATACGAAAGCATGAGGCGGTAGAGAATGTGGCAGTAGTTGCTTTCCCTAATGATACGGGAGGTGAGATACGGGCTTTTGTCGTATATAGGAAAATGATCGGTGACAGGCAGATGAATATGTTCCTTAAAAAATGGCTTCCCGATTATATGCTTCCTTCAAGCTACATTGCATGCAGGGAGATTCCCTACAATAGCGGTGGGAAGGTGAATCGCAATGCTTTGAGACTACTTTATCCAAAGGCACAGACAATGCCAGACCATCGGATGAGGCTTGGAACCGGACGACAGACAGAAAAACAAATTATGAAAATCTGGCAGGAAGTACTTGGACATACGGATATTGCTCCAGAAGATAATTTTTTTGAAAAAGGGGGAAATTCACTGCTTTTACTCAAGGTGTACAACCGTCTTAAGGGAGAATTCGAAACAGATATGCAGGTGTCTGATATGTTCAAGTATCCAACAGTAGCTTCCTTAACCAACTTCCTTGAGCTGGCAGGAATGAAGGAATACCTGCCCGGAGCGGATGGCACAGCAGGCACATACAGTAATGAAGGTACGGAGATTGCAATTATCGGAATTGCAGGTAGATTTCCTGGCGCTGAGGACACAGAACAGCTATGGGAAAAGCTGTGTAACGGGTATGAGGCGATTTCAAGGTTTTCTGATGAAGAGCTGGGGCACATTAAGCCGGAATTATTGAAAAATATAAATTACGTGAAAGCTGGAGCTGTTTTAGAAGATATTGAAGCGTTTGATGCTGCGTTCTTTGGTTACAGCCCTAAGGAAGCTGAATTGCTGGATCCACAGCAGCGGATTTTCCTAGAATGTGCTTATCATGCCTTGGAAAATGCAACAGTTTCACCGGAACGGTATGAAGGAAACATTGCGGTATTTGCTAGTACAAGCATAAATTCGTATCTGTTGAATCAGGTATATCCCAATGCAGATCGAGATGCAGCAGAGGAATTCCAGCAAATGCTGGGAAGCGATAAAGATTATGCCAGCTCCAGAGTAGCTTATAAACTGGGGTTATCAGGACCTGCTGTAACGGTGCAGACAGCCTGTTCCAGCTCATTGGTTGCTGTGCATATGGCGTGCCAGAGCTTACTGCAGGAGGATTCGGATATTGCATTGGTCGGTGCTGCCTCAATCCGTGTTCCCCAAAGGGAAGGATACCTTTACCAGCCTGAAGGGATATTATCACCGGATGGACACTGCCGAGCCTTTGACGTGAAAGCTCGGGGAACGGTTGGTGGTAACGGTGCAGCAGCAGTGGTGCTGAAAAAACTAAACAAAGCTATTGAGGATAAGGATTTTATCTATGCTGTAATTAAGGGAACAGCAATAAACAATGACGGAAATCGAAAAGTAGCATATACTGCTCCAGGCGTAGCTGGACAAATGGAGGTAATTGAAAAAGCCATTAAACGTTCCGGAGTTCACCCTGAAACGATTGAATATATTGAAACGCATGGAACCGGTACTAGACTAGGAGATGCAGTGGAAATTGCTGCGTTGAAGTCGGTGTACTCATCTTATACCCAGAAAAAGCGTTACTGCGGCATCGGTTCAGTGAAAACGAATATTGGTCACCTAGATGCAGCTGCAGGAGTTACTGGGCTGATTAAGGCGGTACTTTGTTTAAAAAACAAGGCTTTTGTACCCAGTCTTCACTTTCAGACGGCTAATCCGGATTTTGACTTGGAAAATAGTCCATTTTATGTGACGACGGAATATAATGAATGGCTTGAAAGCAGCCACCCAAGGAGAGCTGCTGTCAGTTCATTCGGAATTGGTGGAACAAATGCACATGTAATACTGGAGGAATGGAAGGAAAAACAAGCTCCTGAAAACGGGTGTGAGGAAAATTATTTATATCTGTTATCCGGTAAATCACCACAGGCGTTGGCTGAAATGGAAAAAAGACTGGAGCAGGCAGTCAGACAAAATCCGGCGCTTCGGTCTCAAGATATTGAATATACACTTGCATTTGGAAGGAATTTTTATTCTTTCCGTACCTACATAACATACAATGCGGCGAACGGAAAAACGGGCGCGTTTCATCCTGAAAGGATTCATCAGGTTGTTGTTGAAAAACGACCGATTGTATTTCTTTTTCCCGGGCAGGGGAGCCAGATGGAGCAAATGGGGAACAGACTGTATCAAGAATCACCATTTTTCAGAGAGCAGCTCAATCTTGTTGCCCAGTTGTTTGAAGGCATTACCGGCATAAACTATCTAGGCTATATTTTCCCACAATCACAGGAAGATGCGGATCATCTGCACCAGACTGGAATTGCTCAGCCGGTCATGTTTATGATTGAATATGCTCTGGCAACGTTCTGGATTGAACAAGGTATAAAACCGGATGCGATGTTTGGACACAGTCTGGGTGAATATGCGGTGGCGTGTATTGCAGGTGTACTCAGCCTTGAGGATGCGGTAAAGCTTGTGGCAGTACGGGCAAAGTTAATGCAGGCACTGCCTCCAGGCGGAATGGCAGCGGTAAAACTGACAGAGCAGGAAGCAGTGCAGCTCGGGAGTGGTTTTGGTTTATCTCTTGCGGCGGTAAATGCACAGTCCATGTGTGTTTTATCTGGCAGGAACAGCGAGATTAAAGCCATAGAAAAGAAATGTGAAGAAAATAATATTTTCTTTCGGCGTTTAAAGACCTCCCATGCTTTCCATTCTTACATGATTTCGGAGATGGTGGAGGAATTTGGTCAGGTACTTGAAGAAATCCGGTTTTCTACTCCACAGATACCATATATATCTTCGGTAACAGGTGATTGGATCAGTACGGAAGAGGCAACATCCAGACAATATTGGATTAATCACATTATGCAGCCGGTACGATTTGCAGCAGGAGTCAGAACGCTGGAGCAGTGGGATTGTTGTCTGTACATGGAGATGGGACCGGGAAGAACACTAACCGGGCTGGTTGAACAGAATATTGATTCATCAGAAACGGTTTCCTTTCCGGTATTAATAAACAAATGGAATGAACAGGCTGGAATTGAGCAGGTGAAGCGGTTGGTGGGTGAGCTTTGGTGCAGAGGTGCCAGGCTGGATTTTGACAGAATATTCATAAATTCTAACGGAAGAAGAATTCCCCTTCCAGGATATGCATTTGCAAAGGAGACATATTGGTTTGGATGTTCGACGCCAGGGCAGGAAGCAGTATATAAGGCTGATTCAGAGGCGGGAAGAGGAATCAAAGGGGGTAAATATAAGAGACCGGATACATTAGGGGAATATTGCGCTCCCAGTAACTGTACCCAAATGGCTATTTGTAGGATTTGCGAAGAAGCCCTGGGAATTGAGAAGGTTGGAATTCATGACAACTTTTTTGAGCTTGGAGGACATTCACTATTGGCAGTAAATGTACTAGCACAAATTAATGAGATTTTTCAAACAGAATTGTCTTTACAGTCTATTTTTGAAACCCCTTCCGTATATGGTATCGAACAACATCTTTGTCGGGCATGGGGAACAGCAGAAGTGATAGAGAAAATTGCACAGATTTATTTAAACATTGATGAGGAGGAACGTGTATGAACTTTCAAAAATTTTGGATGGATAATTTAAGAAGAGAAATTGAATCGGAAAATGTGGAGATAGGTAAGGATTATGGTTACGAGTCCGGTATTGCTCATGTTCTTAAGGTGGCAGGTGAGGACAGGGAGGAGCTTCTGATCAGAGGCTTACAAAAATGTGGGCGATGCTGTATTGAACCGGTAATTATCCATATGGCAAAGAAATGTTATGCAGAATCAGGTGAAAACTTGGATGTTGTATTGGAAGCATTGAATGAACAGGGACTAGGCGGAGGAAGCCTGCGACGGGAAGGGAATAAGATTTATGCAAGCTATACCACTTGCTACTGTCCGAATGTGGAAACAGAACCTGCCTTACCGGGTATTTACTGCAATTGTTCACGGGGGTGGTTTTCGGAGTTGTTTGAAAGACTGCTTGACCGCCCGGTTAAGGTTGAGATAGAACAGTCAATTCTCAGAGGGGCGGATGCATGCAAATTTGTTATTCACCTGTAAATGAGAGGGCGATATGACAACTAAGGAAAAAATGAAAAGATTACAGGATGCACTCCGGGAGGCAGGAATACGGACAAATGAAGATAGAATTCAATGCTGTGACTGGACGGAAAGGAAAGGTGTTCTTTCATCGGAACAGCAAAGAATATGGATATTACAGCAATTTGATCAGTCTGGTTTTGCCTATAACATACCGGTAGCTTTGCGAGTCAGAGGTACGATTCAAAAGGAACTGCTGGAACAAAGTGTTGACCAGCTTATTCGTAAGCATCATATTTTGCGGACTACCTTTGGGGAAAGCAATGGGGAGCCGTATCAAGAGCTTCACGAATATTTTAATTTCCGGATCGAAGAGTATCGATGTCTGGAAGAGGAAAAAGGAAATCAGGAGAAGGTAAATGACAAAATTCAGCATTTTCTGAAAGCTCCCTTTGATTTGCAGAAGCTGCCTTTATTCAGGATGAAGCTGATTTATCTGAATGAAAAGGAAGGGATTTTATTACTGTGCATCCACCACATTATCGCAGATGGGTGGTCAACAGGTATTATTGCAAAAGAGATTAGCGCCAATTATACCAGGCTCTCAGAACATAAATCTTGTTTGGAACCAGAACTGCCAATCCAGTATATGGATTATGCTTTTTGGGAGCAAGGACACAGGGAGCAGCTTAAGGCTGACATTGGCTATTGGAAAGAACGGCTTTCGTATGCCTCTCAAGAACTGTTTCTTCCGCAGAAAAAGCAGAAATTTACAAAACAAATTCCGGTGGGGACCTATGAAAGTTTTTTCTTGTCAAATAGAGCTACAAATTTATTAAAAGAAATTGCAACCTCCCGAGGCACCACACTTTATGTCATGTTACTTGCTGTTTTTGCGATCCAGTTAGGGCGTTATAGCGGACAAAATGACATTGTGATTGGCAGCCCGGTAGCGGGAAGGCAAAAGGTAAACACAGAAAAACTGATTGGATTGTTTGTAAATACGCTACCTCTCCGCATACAAATGCAAGACAATTGTTCATTTCTTACATTCATTGATAAGTTAAAGGCAGATATATTCAGGGATTTTGCTCACCAGACAGTTCCCTTTGAAATGATTGTAGAGGAATTAAGGGTAGAGAGGGATGTGAATAAGACACCGTTATTTCAGGTCATGTTTACTTTGCAGAATACTCCGATGCCGCCGCTTAAGCTGCCGGATGCAGTGCTGGAAATAGAAGATATGGATGTTGGCATCTCACAGTTTGCCCTCTCTTTGACTTTACGTGAAGAAGAGCAGGGGCTGAAGGGCTTTTTTGAGTATGATACTACGCTATTTGATAGGGAATACATTTTGTTTATGTGCCAGCATTTTGTGCAGCTGGCAGAGTATTATGCCACATTGCCGGAAACTAGCATAAAGACAGCGCCGATGCTCACAGAAGAAGAACGAGAAAAAATACGGATATGGAACCAGACCACATGCAAGGAGCAGGAGGAAGTTATTCATCAGATTTTTTATAAACAGGTCTGTGCTCGTCCGGAAAATGTTGCGGTTATTTTTGAAAATACCTGTCTCACCTATCGAGAAACGTATAAAAGAGCAAGCTGCATAGCTTCTGTTTTGCTTTCCAATGGCATTTCCAGAGAAGAACGGGTAGGCATTTACATGGAATACAGCTTGAATTTGTTACCTGCGATCCTTGGAGTACTAATGGCGGGAGGGGCATATGTTCCAATTGATACCACTTATCCGGATAGCCGGGTAGGCTATATTATCAAGGACAGCGGCGTCAATTTTGTACTTACACAGACGAGTATGCTGCCATCAATAGTGCCATTGGGTGTAACCTGTATTCGCTGTGATGAGCTTGAAAAAGCAGGCGTAGCTGAGGAAGCCTGCTTAATTGATGAAACAATTGATGCAAAACAGTTGGCGTGTGTTATCTATACATCTGGCTCCACAGGAGTGCCCAAGGGCGTGATGCTTTGCCATAGAGGGATTGCAAATATGATGTGGTCATTTGTAGAAAGCTACGGGGCAGATGAAAGAGATCGAATGATGCCCCTGACCTCCATTGCATCATCAAGCTTTATCGGAGAACTCCTACCATTGATAAGTACTGGGGGCGGGGTGGTACTAGTTCGTCGGGAGGATATGCTTGATTCTGATAAATTGTTTGCCGCCATGGTTGACAGGCAGGTATCTATTATCAGCTCAGTACCCTCCCTTCTTACGAAGCTTTGCGAGCGTGGCAGAAGTGTGAGTTCGTTACGGTTGATTCTAAGCGGCGGGGAAGCTTTTCAGCCAGATGATTTTGCAAAATTATCTCCAAATGTACAGGTGGTGAATAGTTATGGACTGACTGAGACGACGGTTTGCTCCTCTTATATCATTATTCCCCATGAAAGCATTTCACGGTACGATGGAGGAGCAGTTGGAAAACCTATCAGAAATACGGAAATATTAATATTGGACGGATATCATAACCAGCTTCCTATTGGCTGTCCTGGCGAAATATATATATCAGGCATTGGTGTTGCCAAAGGGTATTTGAATCATACGGAATTGACAAAAAGAGCTTTTCTGCCTCACATAAACCAAAAAGAGAAGGTTATGTATAAAACCGGGGACATGGGATATTGGGGCAAAGATGGAAACCTGTATTACATCGGAAGGCTGGATAACCAAATCAAAATTCGGGGTTATCGTATCGAAATCGGAGAAGTAGAGAAAATTCTGCGGTCTTCCGGTAAAGTCAGGGAAGTAACTGTGATACCTCAGAAGTTAGAGGACAAATATACTGCTTTAACTGCCTGTATCGTACTGGAGAAAGGCGAAAGTGCAGATGCAATCAGAAGGTGGACGGCTGAAAGGCTGCCAGTGTATATGAGGCCGACTCATTATCTTATTTTGGACGAATTGCCCAGAAATCCCAATGGAAAGGTTGACAGAGCCGCTCTGGCAAAGTTTGAAGTAATGCCGTCTGTTATACATGAAAGACCATGGGGAACAAAAACAAAAACGCAGGAGATTATTTATGAAATATGGAAAGATGTTTTGCATATGGAAATAAACTCTCCGGATGATAATTTTTTCGAACTGGGTGGGCATTCGCTTCTGCTGATGCAGGTGCATCACCAAATGAAGTCCAGAATAGAAAGAGAGGTTGCGGTAATTGATCTTTTAAAATATCCTACCATTGCATTATTGTCCGAATTCATTGATGGACAGCAGGATGAGGAAGAGAAAAGGGTGCAGTTGGAAGTCCAGATTAATGACAGAATACAAAAGGCAAGGAATGCTGTTGAGAACCGTAGGAACAGGATGAAACAAACAATACACTAAGATAAAGGAGATAGCCAGCATATGCAGGATGGAATTGCGATTATTGGTATGTCAGGAAAGTTTCCGAAAGCAAAAAATATTCAGGAATTTTGGGATAATATTGCTCAGGGAGTTGAGGGGATAACTTTTTATTCCGACGAGGAATTGCTGGAAGCAGGAATAGCCCGGGAAGTGCTTGATGACCCAAGATATATTAAAGCTAAGGGAGAGGTTGCGGGGATTGACCTGTTTGATGCTCATTTTTTTGGCTATACCCCAAGAGAGGCTGAATTGATGGACCCCCAGCATCGTCTGTTTCTGGAATGTGCTTGGGAAGCCATGGAGGATGCCGGTTATGATCCGGAAAGAATAGATGGTAGAGTGGGAGTATTTGCCGGGGAAAGCCTGAGTACATATATGATCCTGAATGTAGTGCCAAATTTTGATACTAATTATGCTTCAGCAGGTAGTCTGCAGGCGGCCATTGGTAATGACAAGGATTCCCTGACCACTACCCTCACCTATAAGATGGATTTGCGGGGGGCGGGTATCACCATTCAATCTTCTTCGTCAACCTCACTGGTAGCGGTTTCAATGGCATGCCAGAGTCTTATAAACTATCAATGCGACATGATTCTTGCTGGTGGAGTCTCCGTCGGATCGCCAAAGAAAAACGGATATTTATTTGAGGAAGCTGGAATTGTATCTCCCGATGGGCATTGCAGGCCTTATGATGCGGAGGGGCATGGATTTGTTCCCGGAACAGGAGTGGGAGTTGTTCTCTTAAAGCGGCTTGATGAGGCATTGGAAGATGGTGATCACATCTATGCTGCCATCAAGGGCTTTGCCGTAAACAATGATGGCGCAAAAAAGGTAAGCTACAGTGCCCCCAGTGCAGATGCTCAGGCAGAAGTGATTATGGAAGCTCAAAAATATGCTGGCTTTCCCCCAGAAACTATCAGTTATGTGGAGGGACATGGTACGGCAACTAAATTGGGGGATGTAATTGAGGTTTCGGCGCTTAAGCGGGCATTTGGAGATAACGTTGGTAAGAATTTTTGTGCCCTTGGATCAGTCAAAAGCAACATTGGACATCTGGATACTGCGGCAGGTGTTACTGGACTTATAAAGGCTGCCCTTTGTATCGAGAAGAAGCAGATACCTCCAACGATAAATTATCAAAAGGCCAACCCGCAATTGGGGTTGGAAGACAGTCCGTTTTTTGTTCCCACAGCATTAATGGATTGGAATCCAACGGGGAAAAGGCGGGCCGGTGTATCTTCTTTTGGAATGGGAGGCACAAATGCTCATGTGGTGTTGGAAGAAGTAGAACAAAATATGCAAAATCCCTTGGATGAGAGAGTGTGGAAGCTGGTGACTCTTTCGGCAAAAACGGAGGCCGCATTGAGCCGTCACATCAAAAACACTATGGAATTCATGGAAAATAAGGAGGCGCTGGACTTATCCAGTCTGGCTTATACCTCCCAGGTGGGGAGAAAGCGGCTGGATAAACGAGCTGTTATCTTATTATGTAAAACGATGGCTTGTGAGACAGGCCTTGTGGATTCTGGAGCAATTAAGATTATAAAAGGGCAGGTAAAGCAAGAAAAGCGAGAGGTTGTATTTTTGTTTCCTGGACAGGGAGCACAGTACCTTAACATGGGAAGAGAGTTGTATGAGCTGGAGCCGGTATTTAAGCATGCGGTAGATTTGTGCAGCGATTTGTTTGAAGCCTATCTTGGTGAAGGCATCTGTGATTTCATCTTTGGTGATCAGAGGGATATAGAAAAGCATGAACGGCTTATGGGTGACACATCGGTGGCACAGCCCGCTATATTCACGGTGGAGTATGCAATGGCGAAGCTTCTGAATGCATGGGGAATCACACCAGATGCAGTGATTGGACATAGCATGGGCGAACTTACGGCGGCCTGCATCAGCGGATTGATTAACTTGGAGGATGCGGTAAAGCTGATCGCTCATCGGGGCCGCTTAATGGAAACCATGCCGGAGGGCGCCATGATAAGCGCTGCGATAACACCGGAGGATGCAATGCAGCTTGCCGGAAAATATCCGGATATTTCCCTTGCGGCAGTTAATGGTCCCATGGCCTGTGTGTTTTCCGGATGCAGTCAGGCGGTGGGACAAATGGAAGAGGATTTTGCCTCTCAGGGGATACTGTGCAGCAGATTAAAAAATAAACATGCCTTTCATTCAGCAAATGTGGAATGCATTAAGGATGAATTTTGTTCTGTGCTCAATGAGGTATCCATGGTGGAACCGGACGTTCGGTGCATTTCCAATGTGGATGGCGGTTACTTTGACCATGAGAAAATTGCGGATAAGGAATATTGGCTCAGGCATTTGCGAGGCACTGTCCACTTTATGAGGGGAATACAGACTCTTCAGGATAGTGGTGAGAAAATATATATCGAAGTTGGTCCGGGAAAAACACTGAATTCTTTAGTTGGTCAGATACTTGGTGGTGATAGGGATGATTTGCTTTCCACTATTCCTCATTATAATGACCTGACCGGTGGTCAGGAATATTTGGCGGCGGCTCTGGGAAAATTGTGGATATTAGGGGTGGAAATCGATTGGAACAGCTATTATCAGGGTAGGAAATTCAGGAGAATTTCATTTCCTACGTATCCATTTGAAAGGAAAAGCTACTGGCTGGAGTCACCCGGGTTAAGAAAAATCAAGGGGAAATCCTGGAAGGTGGAGCTTCAGGATGAGGAACAGGATATACAGGAAAGGATTGAGAATAGGCCGGAAATAAGCACAACGTTTGTGCGGCCCACACAGGAAATGGAGAAGCGTGTTGCTTTAGTCTGGGAGCGGCTGCTGGGAATACAACCAATTGGACTGGATGACAGCTTTTTTGAGTTGGGAGGAAACTCCTTGGGGATTACACAGATGTTCTCGAGAATCTACAGTGAGTTTAAAGTAAAGGTGGATTACAGAGCATTTTATTCTTGTCCTACAGTGCGGACTATCACTGAGATGATATCGGATATACCTGAACAAAGCAAGGACAAGCCAATGTCTGATGACGCTAAACTGGAGGCGCTCTTAAGTGAGATTGAGGCCATGTCTGATGAAGAAACCAGGGAAATGTTGAGTGGGTTATATGATGACAGGGGATAGGTTGAATAAAAGAGCGTATTCAACTATTGATTTGCGTGCGCGTCGCAACGCGCAGATGGGTATAAATATGAGTGAAATAGACAATCGAATATCCAGCTTGACTGATGAAAAAAGGCGACTGCTGGAAAAACTGCTTAAGGAGCGGCGCACCGGAGTGAAGACCTATCCCATGTCACACGCGCAGCAGCGGTTGTGGGTGAGCAGTCAAATGTATCCTGAGGATACGTCCCATCATATTTTGTCTGTAAATCGGATTACGGGATACTTAAATTCCGGTTTGCTGAGAGAAAGTTTGGAAGAAGTAGTGGCGCGTCATGAAGTGATGCGAACCTTCTTTAAGGATAAAGGTGGTTCCGGCTGTCAGGTCATTGAGCCATATATGGAGCTGCCATTTCAGGAAGTCAATCTGCTTGATAATGAAGAGGATGATAAAGAGGCGCAGGCATTTTTCATGATTGTAGAAGATTTTCATACGCCCTTTCAGCTTTCAGAATTACCCTTGTTTCGTGTCCGGCTGTATCAGGTAGATAAAGAACGGTACATCATGTCGGTGGTTATTCATCACATTATTTTTGACGGTTGGTCTACTGATATATTAGCGCGCGAGGTAATGACGGTTTATGGTCAAAGAGTAAAAGGAATACCGTTAAAACTTCCTGCTTTGAAGCAGCAGTATCGGGATTATGCAAGGTCACAGCGTGATGAGCAGTATGTAAAACATGTACAGGAAGAGTTGAAGTACTGGAAGCAGCAGTTGGCAGGAGCACCTTATACGGTAAATTTCCCCTATGATTTCTCACGTTCGATAATGGATGTGCATGAAGGCAGACAACAATATACTGTGCTGGACAAAGAAAAGACCGGGGTTTTAAGAGCATTCAGCCTTAGTGAAAAAGCAACGACTTTTATGACGATGTTGGCAGTTTATCAAGTGTTGTTAGACCAGTATACGGGACAGCAGGATATTGTGCTGGGAGTTCCGGTTGCGGGAAGAAATGATGCCAGGTTTGAACCACTTATCGGTTTTTTTGTAAATGTACTAGCCATACGTCTGAAAATAGAGGAAAAAGACCCCTCCTTTAGGGATATTTTAAAATCAGTATCAGAAACTGCAATAGATGCCTATGCCCATCAGGATGTGTCCTATGATTTGCTGGTAGAAACGCTTTGTCCGGACCGTGACCCTGCAGTTCTTCCCTATTCCCAGATGATGTTTATCTATCAGAATACGCCGATGTCAAGTCTTCAGATGGCGGGACTTTCCATCGAGCCAATAAAGCTTGATTGCAATACATCCAAGGTTGACCTGACCGTCGAAATGGTGGAAACGGAAGAGCAAATCCGGATTATTTTTGAATATAATACGCAATTGCTTAAGGATGAGACAATATCCCGGATGCTGACGCACTATATATTTCTGCTCGATACCGTGCTTGCCAATCCTGACAGGAAGCTTTCTCAAATTCCGCTAATGGATGAGAAGGAGCAAAAGGAAACCAGTCTGCTTTTGTGCGGCAGGAGGAAAATATTTGAATCTGTTTCCATACCGGAATTGTTTAGAAGGCAGATGGAGAGGGGGCCCCATAACCTTGCCCTGATTTGCGGGGAACGGAAAGTTACTTATAGGGAGCTGGGGAAAATGTCGGATATGCTGGCAGTCTGGTTGCTTGAGGAAGGATATAAAAAGGGACAGAGAATCGGTGTCTGCATGAAACGATCAGTGGAGTTATATGTTGTTCTTATGGCTTTGATTAAGACAGGCTGTGTCTATGTTCCGCTTGATCCCGATTACCCGGTAAAGCGTAGAGCTTTTATGGCAGCGGATGCGCGTTTGGAGTTGATTGTTGCTGAACGTTCGTCAAAGAAGGCCGTTGAATATGGAGATATTCCTGTATTATATTATGAAGAAGCATGGGAAAAGCCCATCAGTAAAGGGTGGCATTCAGATGTAGAGGTGAAGCCTTCAGATTTGTTTTACATTATGTATACATCCGGGTCCAGTGGTAATCCCAAGGGTGTAGCTGCGACCTATGCCAATTCACTAAATCGGTTTTTTTGGATGTGGGATTCCTATCCGTTTCAGAAGGAGGAGGTAGTATGTCAGAAGACCTCAATTAATTTCGTGGATTCCATATGGGAGCTTTTTGGTGGACTCTTGCAGGGCATACCTACTGTGATTCTTAGGTCGGAAGAATGCCACAATCCTCAAGTCATGGCAGAGCAATTGTTTCATCATAAGGTTAGCCGTCTGGTACTGGTACCTTCACTGTTGAATCTGCTTTTATCCCTTGAATCTTCGCAACAATGGCTGGAGGGAATTACTTTGTGGATATCCAGCGGCGAGGAATTACCAACCTTACTGGTACAGAAATTCTACCAGAGTTTTCCACAGGCAATTCTGTTGAATCTGTATGGTTCCACGGAGGTGGCAGCGGATGTCACCTTTTATAATACGAAGGATTTGAAGGCAGACAGCACATATGTACCCATAGGCAGACCAATTGACAATACTGTTATTGTTTTGCTTGATCGATTCGGGAGACAGGTTCCCTTGGGGATTAACGGCAGGATTGGTGTGTCAGGGAAAGGCGTTTCCCCAGGTTACATAAATCGCCCCGAGCTAAATGATGAGAAATTTATTATCTGTGCAGATGTATCACAACCGAGGCTGTATCTGACTGGGGATATGGGGAGGTTGGAGCACGACGGGAACATACGATATCTTGGAAGAGAAGATTCCCAGATAAAAATAAGGGGAAACAGAATTGAACCGGGAGAAATAGTTACCGCGGCAAAAAATCATTTTGCAGTCAAAGATGCGGCTGTCATTGTGGGACAGG
>ENA-ORMO01001633-ORMO01001633.1-human-gut-metagenome-genome-assembly--contig:-NODE-1633-length-22506-cov-2.271302_pt1 | contig 22506 bp, 19 predicted proteins | sample MGYA00242106_ERZ509001 | MGnify/ENA primary metagenome ERZ509001 (study PRJEB26280, sample SAMEA2338736) | human gut metagenome | biome: human gut; feature: human-associated habitat; material: faeces...
AAAGGCCCTAATGGGTCTTTTCTTGTAAATGGGGCTGGCAATGGTTCACTCCTAGAACCCATCAGGCTATTACACGAAATCAGCAAAAGCAATGATTGTCAGGTCTTTATTGATAATGTTTTGAAACTTATTGCTTAAAAAGATTTCAAGAGATTGAACTGGTTAAAATATTTTACAAAAGATTCCATTTTATATATCATGCAAATATCAGGAATTTACATATGATAAATTACACAAAAATAGACCAGTCAAAGCTAACCAGAGCCGATAAAGTTTGCGAATTTGTGAAAAATCGTTTCAAACTTTCCCATCTCGTAATAAGCCTGAATATGTCCAATGAAAATATCAATGTCGAACTCCTGCAAAAAGAAGCAGGAATTGAAGTATTGCTGGTTCTGGAACAAAAATTGAACGAGGCTTTCCGCTGCCGTTACAAAGTGCATAGATTTCCAATCCTCTCCGGCTCGTATATGGAAAACCCGCTTTGCAAGGCGACGGTTTTATATAATTTTGAAAAATTGCAATAAAAAAGCCCCCTGCAATTGCAGAGGGCGCCTGGTCTAATCAGTATGAGAATATTTCATTGCAATTTAGTTGTTATCCTTGAAATCATCATGCAGTTTTACAAATTTTTTCCTGTCTTTTTCATTAAAATAATCAAGATATTTGTACCCCAAACTGATGATTTTTTCCGCAATGTCAGAAGCTTTTTTAAGCTTCTTATTTTCCTTAATAATCTGCGTTTCCGATTGATGTTCTTTAGCTGTAGAAGCAAAATCAAATATACCCTTTAGTGCATTTGAAACGGCTTCTACAGCTTTGGGAATATCAAACATCATTGTTTTTTCGCTCTTTCATCAATAACCACATCCACCAACCCGAACACAGCAACGCACACAGCAATAATCGCCTGCGTCAACCCGTCCGATACAACTACCCCAAACGCCGCCAACATCGTAAAAATACCTTTGTACGTGCTCGCCTGCGTTAAGTAATTTAAGAAGAATTCGTACCATTTCATAATTTCCACCTTTCTAACTAAATACTTACATACCTTTTACCGTCGTACGCCAAACACTGCCCCCGATTCCCCCCGAACCTGAACGATACATGCACCCACTGAACCCCGTTCACCGATTCAAGAATTAACTGGTCAAACTCGCAATTCTTCCGAATCCAGTTAAAAACCGCCGAGTTAGACTGACCCGCAACCTCAATGTCCGCAGCTTCACCCGTTGAATGCTGCGAATTCGTCGCCCCACCTACCGCTTTGTTCAAATCTGCGCAGCGATAGCCGCTCGTTATCCTCACAGGGTGCCCCACGAGCTTCCTCAAGGGATACAGCACGTTGTCATGCAGCCTCACAACATTAGGCACAAGCTCCGCCGGAACCCTGTTCACAATCCCTTTCGCCCTCGCCGTGTCGGAGTGCTCAAACTCCGAAAGCTCAAAATATTCAGATAGTTTCATCCTTTACCCTCATTCTGTTTAATTCTTATCGCAATCAACTCCGCTGCATGATCAAGTTTCTTATCTATTTTTTTCACATCCTCACGCAGCAGGTCTATTGCGTCCGAAATATGCGCAGTCTGGCTGTGGCACGTTTCTTTCGACATATAATGTTCCGCAATATACTCTATCAGCTGTGTTTTCAACTCCGAAAGCTGCCCGGGCGTCACAAAAACCTTATAAGCGGTTGCAAAACCTATCACAACAAGTATTATGGGCGCATACTCGATAAATATTTCCAATTTTTCTCCTTAAAAATTCATGTCTTACTATTGACAATGCGGAGGTTATAATAAATAATGTATATACAGGGTGGCAGTTGTCCAAGCTGCCGGGTACCTTGTAGAGGTCAAACGGTTCTTATCTTATACGGTAAGAGCCGTTTTTCAATATGAATAGAATCAATAACACTAGTATCAGAGTTAAGTTGATATTCTCCATATCAGCCCCCTTTCTAGTCGGGAACCAACCCGAGGTCACAATATAATTGTCGGTCAGTTCTTTCCTGAAAAAGGTACTTTTCCCCTGCAAAGTTATATTACTATAACCCGCCGATTGTGTCTATTCATCCTGTATTAATCCATCCTGTTCCTCCTCCAGCACTTCGCTCTCCTCCGGCACCTCAACCGGCAGCGAATAATCCACAACAATCTCCCGAACCTCATCCGCCGACGTACAAGCCTCAATCCTCGCCAAATACGCCGGAAACTTCACATTCCAGACCTCCGCCTGCACAGCTCCCAGCCCCGCAAGCGCAGAACCCAACTGCTCCTGCGTCAGCGCGATGGTTTCATCCTCTTTTGTGTTCCAATAAACAACATCCCCCGCCCCCAACTGGCCGGTTATGAACCCCAGCGCATACGCCGACAGCTTCCCGATGTTCCCATCGGTTGCCTCAATGTTCTTGCCCGCTTCCAGCTCATAAAGCGCCTCACCGCTCTCAAGATAAGCCCTCGCACCCTCGTTGGCCTCCTTGTACTTTGCTGCCTTTGCCTGCGCAAGCTGTTCTGCTGCATAATTAGGATTCTTCACCGGAACGCCGTTTTGCATTATCTCATCGGCCTCCAACGCGTATAACGCCGTGTCCGTTTCTTCTATAATTAACCCCTGATTATGGTTGTACAAAACGACAAAATCCGCTCTTTGCTTGTCCGTGTATGGCTTTTCCAGTTTGTATGACATTTGTTTCAACCTTTCTAATTTTTTTGTTGGGCACGTATGCCCAACCTATTATTCTTTTTAAATATTGTTAATAACCGCTTGTTTCCCAGAATGAACCAAGCGTAGCAGCTTGATTTGATATAATATTAAACGAATTTTTTGTAATAGGTCGGCAAGCCTTTGTATGCCATTGGGATAAAGTTTCCAAGGCATGTAAACCGGTTACACTAATAGCATAATCAGTGCTGGAATAAGGCTTTATGAGTGTTACAGTACCACTTCCGGAAGCTTCTGTAATATAATATCCGCCTTGTTCCATCCATCCGTCCGACCAGATTCGATACCAGGAGCGTCCATTATGGTATGTTTCCACAACAACCGGCCCGCTATCGCCAACCCTCAATGTTTCTTTTTCTTTAAGATAGGTTATGCGGCTATTAACGATTTTCATTTCACCGCATAATGCACAGGTATATTCAGTGTCAATTAATTGTATAGTATTTTTCTCATTATTGTAGCTATAATCATAATATGCAGCACATATAACACCACCGTTGTCACTATTATCCTCATTACCCAGAAGAAGATGGGCGTCTGTCGTACCGTTAAAGTTGTAATTATGACCGCTCATAACAGAGGTAATCAACTTGTTATTAAGCGTTCCATCCTGATTTCTTCCTGACGGAGCAAGAACTTTTACATCATCTCTGACCATCAAATAAGTGCCAAAGAACGTAAAATTATCCAGCACAGAATCTATCGAAGTGTAGGCAGAAGCGGAGCAGGTTGCAATAACGAAAGGCATTGAATACCTTATGCTCTGCCATGATGAACCGGAATCATTGGTAAATTTAGTTTCAAAAGTTTCAAGATTAAGCCAGACAGCGTATTGCCCGCTTATAACAGGCGTTGTGGTTGAGCAATAGAATTCTTCTGCTATACCATCTGAAGTTCCCCAGGTTTCTTCCCCTCCTTGCATAGCAAGTAATAAAGTCTGTTGGCGATTATTAAAGCCGGTAGAAACATAATCTCTTGTAGTTGTATATTCTTTGAAAGTTTTTGTTGCAGAATCAGGATAAACAACAACTGACCCGGCTTTTAATACAAGTTGCCCGTCCGAATTTATTTCAACATTAATTTTTCGAGGCGATTCAAGAACGCAATTGGTTACCTGAGATTGCGTGAGGCAATCGCTGCCGCGGTTTGCTTGGATAACCTGCTTGCCGGCGTCGGTTATGTTTGACAGGTCAGGGTCGGCAAAGTCCAAAGCTTCCAGCTCTTCTGCTATTTCGGAAATTTCTGCCGTTTTTTGCGCCGCAACCGCAGCTTCCTCAGCTGCTGTAACAGCATAATAACTTGCAGAGGACGCAGAAGCCGCAGCCTGTTGAGCTGAATTATTTGCATTGATTTGTGCCTGATTCAAACTTTCTATTAAATCATCAGGCGTTACACTTGAACCCTCTTGTACTTTTACTGAACGCTCTGCTTTACGATTTACCATTTGGATTAGTCTGACTATATAGTCAAGAGAAAACTCCAAAGATTTCAAATTTAATTTATCAGATGTACCATAAGGTGAATTTTGAGCGATAGGAATATCCAACATTAATGTTATCTTTTCACCCTCACCCAAAGTTTTATAAGAACTCCCGAGAATTGGAAATATAATATAACTTCCGTCTGCATTACCTGTTTGATGAATAGTATAATCAATATTTAATTTTAATGCAGTTTGTACACCTGCTTTATTTGTATGCAATACAAGTAACTCGTCTTCTGAGTTAATCAAAAAATCAAAATCAAATGTCATATTCGATGAGTTACCACTCCAGGTGTTTACTGGCTCTTTATCAGGAATCATTATTATTTTCCCTTTCTTTTTAATCTTCTCCTGTAACTTTTTTAGCTCTGTATCTTGAGAAACCAAGCGTTTTTAAGAATCCTTTAGCAATATCGCCCTGCGCATAATCCCCAACTGCTTCAATTTGTGTATCGATTGCCTCCAGCGGTATTCCTGCGCCCTGAGCAAATATTTCGAGAGATTTCAAAATATCTTCAAAAGAGAGTTCATCTTTTTTGAATTTATTTATTGGAGTGACAATAGCATTATTGAAACGGGTGAACCAATCTCTATTCCCAAAATATTCTTCTCCTGTTATACCTGACCATAAAGCACGGGCAGCTTCACCAAAAAACGGAATACAGGTAATACTACCCAAACAGGATATAAGCATATCCGCATATAATTCATCAGGGTCACCGGTTGTCAAAAACATTATTGGAGATAAACTGCTTGCCATATTAAAAATCAAAGGCAAAACATACCAGTAGAGAAATATTGTTTTAACCGCTTGTCTTTTAGAGATTTTACCTTGTTTAGCCTGAATAACAGCGTTTGCGCATATTCTGAAATATTGATGAGGAGTATTCTGATATGCGAACAATAACCGGGCAAAAGGATTGTTTTTACTGTTCCTCTGTAGATTTGATAAAGTTGAATTTATACTTGATTGTTGATCGCTTATGGTTTTCTGCCTGAATAGTTCAAAAGCCTGCTCTTTAGTAAAGCCTTTTTTCATCAAAACATCAATATAAGCCTTACCACCCCAGCATAAATTTAACAAATCCCCAAACCGCATATTCAAGCTGAAATAGTCATTAAGCAAGCTAACTCTCGAAAATAATTTATTATCAACCTGATTTTTCATTGCTTCATTCAGATTTGCCCTTGTCAAACGGTCTTTTAAATATTCATCATTCATCATAAAGTCGATAGCTTCACGAGGATGTTTCATTGTTTTTATGAATGCTTTTAACCATTCTATTGAGCCGACATATTCATTACCCAGCCCGTAATTGATTAAACCTAAAACCTGTTTGATTCCAATTTGAGGTTTTATAAACATAGGGGCAGCAATAATATTTGACATGAGCCTTGAAATAATCCCCTCGGCATTAGAAAGTGTCGTTACCTGTCCATCATAGAGATTAGCAGTAACATGCTGCATAAATTCCGTATATACTTTATCGCCGAACACAGATTGAATTTTAACTCTTAAATCATTATCCCTAAAAACTTTGTTCATTAAATCTAACTGTTCACCCATTATAATAATGGTGTTAGCTTTCTGAATATGATTAAAAAGAACATTTACAGGGTTTGCCGGAGTAATTCTTATTGACGGCCCTGCTGAACGCATTTTTACAAACTTCGGATTCGTCGATTTTTCAGTGTATTGATTAAACAAATCCAGCTCATTTACTTCTTTAAGTTCAGATTTGCGGGGAAAATAACAGGTCACTTTCCCCATATCAATATGGTGTTTTTTAATATGATATTTATTTAATTCAGGATAATATTTCTCTGCAGCCATTTGCAGAACGTCACCCATAAGTTTTTCTTGGGGTGTAAGATTAGATAATAATTCCTCAAACTCACCTCTGTCAAATTGACCTTTAGGCGCCCTTGTTTCGTCCCCCATGTCTGTCAGCATTTCGTAAGATGTCGGGTTTTTAGCTTGAATATAGTAATATAGAATTTCCATTTTGGAAAGCGTAATAGTTTCCCAATCCCACACTCCCAGATTATCTGTTTCATATTTATTGGCATATCTTTGTTTTATTTTGTATTTATCATTCGCCATCTCAATAAATTTATTATTGAGCATAGTACCTTTTAATATTCCTTTGTAACCAAAAATATCAGCAATTTTATTAAGAACTTCTTCTCTATCCTTGCCGACTTTCCCGTCAACTTGAGCATACAAAAGGTCAAGACTGAATTTATTTTTTATTTTGTCATCAAAAATCATTGAAAGCAGTGAATCAAAATTTGCTTCCATTGAATATAATTCTTCAAGTTGGCCAACTTTATTTTTATGAGCTTCAACTGCCTGTGCACAATTATTTATCCAATTTTGCTGATTCATTCTTTGTTGAAAATCAATCTCATCACGGGCAACTTTACCCGTGAATTTCGCATTCTGAATTTTATCCAGTAATGTTTGCAGTGATTCAGTTGAGTTGTAATATATTCCGTTTGCCTTAAATTGAATAAAAGAATTTTCTATATCTTCAAAATAATCCTCTGTCTTACCTGTTATAGTGCCGTTTTCTTCAAATTGTGCCGCACGTCTTTCAAGTTCACCATTTACATAAGCGTCATATAAATCCTTTACCTGCTCCTGTTTCATACGATTAATTTCTCTCAGACGCTCAAATAATTTATTTGTCTGATAATCGTATCTTGTTTTCTTAGTCCCTTTGACAATTTCAGGTGTAGTTCTTTTAATCTCATTTATGATTGTATCAGCAAGATTCTTTCTTAACGAAACATCGTTGAGTGTTTCCGCATAGTCCATCACGCTGTCAAGATTTCTTTCTATTTCTCTGAAAGAGCTGTAATCTTTGAGTTTATCAAAGATTTTCATCTTGTCATGTTCTGTCATAAAATCAAGACGTTTGATTATTTTACGAGCATACTCAGCAAATTGAGAAGAATAATCCCCGTATCCCTCAAGAGTAGCAGCATAAATTTTCAAATCTTCTTTTGCTTTCTGAAACTCTGTCAAATTATCATATCTATCTATTTCATTAGTTCTGTTTTCCCATTGTGTAATAATGTCCTCTTGAATATAAGGATGTACACTATCCGCCCAATCAAAAAAAGCAGCCATAGTAATATCTTTATTTTTAGTATTTTTGTAATCATCAATAAGATATTCCAATTCATATTGAGCTTTTTTTATATCTTCTTCGCTAAATTCATTTTTGTTATTTAGGTTATTTGAATCATACAAATAGCGCTTTTCATTGATAACATCCAAAGCTTGCTTAACCAGCTCCGAATCAGCACCCGCCGTCATATTTTCATAACTTACCCCGGGGTCATAGAAAAATTCAGCCCAATTACGCTGAAAACCATCTCCGCCGGAAAAAGGGTCATCAACTTCGAGCAAATATTGTTCTATTTTTTCTTTGCGTAGCTTTATTCCTTTATTTTTCTTCTGGTAATTAGAATTGTTACCAAAAAGCATATAGAGTTCTTGCTTATTTTTTACAAGAGGATTTCCGTCAGAATCTTTTGTATGAATTGCAGCAGTAAATAAAATATCATAAGCAGTATCTCTAAACCGCCTTTGTCTTTCTGTTAAGTGTAGAGGCGTTATTTTTCTTTTTTCTGCATATTCATAGTTCAAACGCAGCAAGGCATTTTGTTTCGCTTTATCAATTAATTCCGCAACTTTTTTATCTTTTGCCTCAATCGTATTATCGCCGAGCAATTCATCAAATACTGTCTTTGCTTTGTCATCGAGTTCTATTTCTTCACTCATAGAAAGATTTGTATATAAATCATTAAGCCATCTTTTGAAATTTTCAAATGCACGTTTCAAGCCGTATGTAGGTGCTTTACCGCTTTTTACATACGCAACAAAACCATTCGCAAATTTTTCGTGCTGCTTTGTTGTATATTCAACACCGTTGTAATTAAGCCATTTGTTTACGGTATTCAATAATTCTTTTGCTCTGACATTACGCAAGGCAAGATTATTCAAGGTTGTTAAATAAACGTGCGCAAACTCGTGTAGCAGAGTAGATTTATCAGATTTGTTTTTTAATAGAACAATCAAATTATCTTTTGTTGTTCCGTCAAAATTAAAACGTTGATATGTGAATCCTCGCGCGTCATCTATGGGGTTATAATCATCCCCGGAATGATAATAAGTTTCAGGTTTCTTTATTTCCGTTATGTTGTAAAGATGTACGGTCTTTGGATTGAAACCGGCTGCATTATCTGTTATACTGTTAGTATCCTCAAGGTGTTCTTTTGGAAGCACGGTTTTCGTGTTCGCACCTTGGGGATTTTCATTCTTTTGGTTGATATCTGCTGCATTATCTGTTATACTGTTAGTATCAGCTTCGGTTTCTTTGAAGCTACGTTTAGCGTAGTCCGACCGAAGCTGATTTTCATTTTTATATTCTTCGGTATCAAAAATTATTTCATAGATTTTATCACCAATTTTAACATTGGTTTTAAAATAATGATATTTCTCGACATTAGGCTTTTTGTCTTTTTTGGTATTTTCTTTTGCCCCGACATATTCAGCATTAGCAAGCAATTTTTCTAAAGACATAATATATTTGTTATGTCTCACGTTACCTTTTCTATCTAAACCTTTATAATTTCCGTCATTCCATATTTTTTTCTTACTTCTTCTGTTGCTTGAAATATCTACAAACCATTCAGGCGATAAAGTTGCAAATTTTGTACCGTTTTCAACAATTTTATTAATATAATTTTTAACTTCTTGAATTGTCGGCGATTTTTCAAAATCATCCGTTAAATCAACAATATTATTGTTTTCAGCTTGATAATAAATGTTAGAATTTGAATTGTCAAAACTTCCTTGAGTTCTTACAGGCTTGAGCTTTTTCCTTACTTCTGTTATAATGGAATTAGGGTTCTGACTCAAGAGCATTCCCTTTGTGGTAACGGAAGATGTATTCTTCGCTTGAGCAGCCCTATTTTTATTGAGCCATTTGTCAATATTTTCTTCACTATCTATAAATACTGTTGTGATTATTGGCTGTTTCTTTTCAAAAGTTTCAACCACGACCCCGTAGGTTTCATTGTTATTCCCTATAATCTTTAACAACAAAGGCTGCCCGTCAAATCTCGGTTTATTGCTATAGGCAACATCAGCAGGAGTATCAAGGTTGCTCAAAACATTGTGCCACTCTTCTGCACTCAAACGATGTCTGTTTTCATCGTGAATGACTGTATCGTGAGGTATTCTTACAGATATATTCTCATTTGTATAATCAAAATAACTTTTTTTCTGTTTTGATTTACTTTCTTTAATCTCTGATTCTTTTTCAAATACTTGATTATAAAATTCCTCAAAATCCTTTTTGGGAGATTTATACATAGCAGATTGAAATTGAGGTTCTGTATCATTAGCTACATTCATCTCAACCCCGCCTCGCAAAACCAACGAATCAGCTTGCTGTTGTGCTTTTGCCTGTTCTGCCGTCAAACTTTGTGTATTAATAGCAAACTCTCTATTCAGCTCATTTATATCCATACCGATATTTTTAGCAAGAGAAGAAACCGCATTTGATTGAATATCAGCAGCGGCCAGAGCTTCTTCTTTTTCAAGACCGGCATTAAGATTCTGAGTAAAATATCTGTTTTTTAAATCTCTAACATCATTTTCAAAATTAATAGCATTTGTTAAATCTTTATTATCAGCAATATCTCCTAAGAATTTTTCTTTTTCAAGTTCTGATGTTAATTTCATATAATCAGAAATTGTTTGCTCATCAACATTTTGGTTTCTTAAATGCCTTGCAACTTGTGAAGCAGCAAAGCTCATTGAGCCGGGAATTGAAAATAAGCCTAATTCAAGCAATAATTCTTCTGCTCCCGGATTGATAGCTTCACACAATTTCTCAAAAGTAGAAACATCTTGTCTATCATCAATACCAAAAATGACACGCAATACACCACCTGCGCGTTCTTCGCCCATTTCTTCAAGAATGCCGTTGAAGCCTGCTCTTGTCATAATATCTTTGACAGTAGCATTGGGCCTCAGCTTTCTCATAGCTTTTATAAAAGCTGCCCTTGTATCACGAGAAAACAATTTTTTTTCAAGAGGACTGGCTAATTTATTTAAGCTTTTAAAAGACAAACCGGCAGCCTCCCCCAAACCTGCACCCATTTCTTCCGACCAGTTTTCAATTACAGTATCACCCCAAGCCTTTAAAAAGGTAAGTGCGGGAGAAGTATCAGCAGTCTCAAGAACAACCTGACCCTTGTCAGTTATCCCCAAACTTTCATGTAATTTTCTCATACCGTAATTCTCAGCAACTCTCTGAGGCATACCTAAAGATGTTCTCGTTACCGCGCCTGCCGCTCCTTCAAGCAGTCCCTTTGTTAGCCTTTTGCCAACCTCCTTTTTTGTTGCCTCCTGCAAACCTCTGGTTATAGTCTTTTGAATGGCATTTTTTCCTATTGAAGCTAAACCGCCTGTTGCCATAAATTCACCTGCAAAAGACGGTAACTCTAAAGCGCCCTGTATAAGCTTGCCGCCAAAAGATACCCCTCTGTAATTTTGTTCAGCAACGTCTAAAATATAGGCATTAAGCTGAGTGATTTCTTTTTTTGATAATTCTTCGCCTTTATTTTTTTTATCAATAATTTTTTTGATGTCAGTCGCTTCATCTATAGCAGTACCACTACCCAAAAAAGGAATCGTTCTCGACCAGTCCGAACGAATAAATGCTTCACCTGCTTTTATCTGCCCCTTTTTCTCCCAATCCGCCAGAGCTTGTGCAGGTACTTCTGTTAAAACTTCTGTATTATCTGCATATTTTCCGGCTCTTTTTTCTTTCTGTCCGCGGTAAAGCTTTTCGTTGACAGAGCCCAAAATACTCATTTTCCATATTGATTTTAGCGGGTTCAAATCAGGAGTATTTAGCCCCCAATCTTCATCATATTTTTTTCTTAACTTTGCATATTCCACCCACGACATACCCGCTTCTTTTTGCGGAATATTTGCAGCATATTGGACAGAATCCTGTCTTAATTTGTTAAATCGTTCAGCAATAGACATACCTATTTCAGGCTCATCATCAGTTGATTTGACATTTGATAATGCCGATTGATTTATTGAACCTTTATTTGATTCCACGGGTATTGATTTGAAAATATTATCCAATTCACTCTCTGACGGAGCCTTATCTCCCTCAATTTCCAAAACCCGTCCATCCGGTGATGTGATTTCAAAAACTGGCATTATATCTACCCTTTAACTCTAACTGTATAGTTACCGACTTTATAAATATTGTTATTATTTATTCTGCTTTTATTTGTATTTAAAGTAATATGAGCATGATTAACGTGGTTTGTACCGTATTGCTTGTCAAATGCCCTTTCATCTTTAATTTTTGGATTAGACCCGAACTTAGCAAGTATGTAAGGGTCTGACGTACCGATTTTCCTAACTTGAGGATTCTTTATCTGAGCAGCAAAGAATTTCTCTTTTATAAGATTAGAATGTTCCGACATAGAAACGTCAACAGCTTCACCTGTTGAATGATAGGATGTATATCTTCCGTTAGCCGGCCGATAACGCCCGCCCTGAACAATAGTAAAATTTGCGCCCAGTTCTTTACCTAATTTTGGGATATAGCTGTCCGCATAATAAGTTAATTCTTTTGTTTCATGCGGTTTTGCATAAGTAGCGTCTATTTTGCTTTGCAAGTCCTCTCTTTTTTGGCGCATTACTTTATTGGCTCTATCATGAATAATCTGCGAGCGCTCTTTTGAATCCGGCTGCCTCTTGTGTATTTTTTCAAAATACGCAAAATCATTTGTAATAGTTTTGATAAACCCTACCTGCTCAGCCATCCCCTTTTCAATATTTTTATAAGTCTTTACGCCGTCTTCACCTTTATGCCCCAGACTGTCAACAATAGACTTTAATTCACTATCATTAATCTTGCGGCCATGTCTTTTCTCAAATTCATTAACAAGAGATTGAACCTCTGAATAGATAACTTTTTCAGTTTTATCATGACCGCCGATTTCTTTGAGAGCTGAATCAATAACTTTGTTATCTTCCTGAATAATTGTATATTCCATACTCCCGATTTTGTCCTGTGCTTCTTTAAAGCTTTTAAAATCGCTTTCGGACAGGTACGGCCTGTATTGGTTTAAATCAGTATTCTTGAATCCCTCAGCGTCATAAGTCATTTTTTCCTGTAAATCTAAATAAACCTGATGACCTGTTTTGATTTCTCCAAACTTACGCATTTGTTCAATATAAGACATTTGTGCCTTAATTGCGTCAGGTGCCTGGGTAACGTCTATTGCTTGATAAGCAGAATCAGGGTCGGACTGTAATGCAGATATAACTTTATCCCAGCTTGCTTGGCTTTTGGCCCTGTCCCGCTCAGCTTGAACTCTGTCATTTTCCCGCATTTTACTTTCGTATTGAGAACGAACATCAGCCTGCAAATCAATATTTTCTATTTTACCAATCTCATCATAAGCCTGTTCAAGAGAATAACCTTTTGCAATCAATCCCTCAACAATACTTCTTGCCTGATATCGTTTGTCATTGGTATTAACGGCATTTAATATTGAATTATGCTTATCCGGAGCTATTTCTGATTTATGGGCTTCATAATATTCTTTAGCCCGTAAACTGCCATCAGACAATAAAGAACCAATTACACTCTCATGAAATTTTGAAGCAAACCCGATTTTTGCAAGTTTTGTTTTATCCTCATCCCAATTTTGCAACTGCGCTTGCAAATCAATAGCGATATATCCCTGCTGCAGATTTTTAGCTAATAAAGAATCGTCATTTCTGTCAAGTATAGCCTGATTTAAAAGATTATTTTCTTTTTCTGCATAAACACTATTTTGCCAATTCTTTGTTTCATCTGCGTCATGTTTATTAACAGAAGCAAAAATAGTATTTTTTTTCGCAGCAATAGCATTAATCGCCATTGATTTGTAGGTACCTGTAAGCCCTGATTCCTCCAGCACCTGTTGAGCATATTCGTCATAACTTTGCATTACAGCGGGTGCCCTCCCGGCGGCACTTTTACCGGTTTTATAAAAATATCCGTTATCCTTATCATATAAGCTCTGTTGAGCATAAGTATCAAGCTTGTTTGTAACTTCAACAATTTTTGTTTTTGCAAGTTGGTCAAGCTGTTTTTCTATATTGTTGCTGATATTTTCACTCATCCGCCCCAGAACATAATTTGCACGCGCAATATTTTCCCCGACCATATCGCCATTTACGCTAACTTGATTATAACCCTGCGGTGTTCTTTGATTTCTAACTGCGGGCTGATTATATATTGGAACCTGCGGCATAATATTTTTCCTTTACCAAATTGACAAAAAATCAGAATAAAATATAATTAACTTTATGGAATATTTAAAAGAAGCAAATAAAAATCTAATAGCCCTGCGAACAAGTATTATTGCAGTTATTATTGTATTAACCGGCGGTATTGCAGGATTAATTCTTTCAAGAAGTTTTTCTTTAACTGATATCGTTGTTCTTTTAATTCCCGGAATTTATTTTGATATTGTCTTTTTGCAAAATGTTTTAAGCTTAAATGACAGAATTAGTGACAATATAAGGAGAATGCAAAATGAGTACAGGTGATATAATTTCAATTATCGCTATGTTTGTCATTATAGGCGTAGGTACATATTACAATTATAAGTTCAATCAAATTGGCAAAGATTTTGATGAGCCAAAACCTAATAAAACAAAATAACAAAATTCTCTTAAAAGCTCAATTGCGGCAAAGTTCCGGTGAAACCTTTCGGTGATTTGGGCGTTTTGGGAGTTTTAGGGGTTTTGGGTGTTTTGGGGGATTTTGGATTTTCACCAGTGTCTTTCGGCAGCCACTTTTCCGCAACACTGCTGAGCTGACCCAATCCCTTTAGACCATAGGCAATAGCATTCATAGTCCCTGCTTTAGCTGCATTTTTACCCGCAATGACATCCAGATTAGCCTGATTATTAAAATTAGCAGCCTGCTGCTCATAATTTTGCGCAGCACGCTCAGAATTATATTGAATCATTAAAGCATCCAACTCACCCATTTGAGCGGTGTCTTCAATTGTGTCAAGTGCCGTACCTGAAGTAATATCAATACCGTTACCGGCCATTGAAACCTGTTGGGAGCCAATGTTTTGCAAAGTTTTTATTCTCTGCCAGCGTGCTTCTTCCAACCCCGCTTGCCTTTCTTGGTCTGCATTCTGCTGAGCAATCTCCGCATTATTCCTTGCAACTTTAGCCTGATAATTATACATGGCCTGTGCATTTTTACCCTGTTGTATAGAGGCAGGTACGCTGATTGCAGTAGCGGCGATTGCCATTACTGAACCCACAACTTTCAAAGCAGTCATTACTCCTGCCATTGTAATACTGGATAATACACACATATTATTCGCCCAACCCTTTCACCGGTCTTTCTCTGTAAAATATCTCAAACCCGTCCGGAACTTTAACTGACAAAAAGGCTTTATCAAGATGAGTAAGCCTCTTTTCCTCGTTTGGGAATCTATATCCGACCCACTTCAACCACCTTTTTGCTAAAGTATTTGATTTATAAATATGATTAAAAGTAATCGCAAACTTTTCATCATAATATTTCATTTCTTTTTTTAATTCTCTTAAAAAAGAAATCTGATGTTTTTCAATCTCCGGAGTTGATAACATCCATACTGTCGCAACAGCCGGATTATTTTTATCAACAGCCCATGCTCCACCCATCAAAACCGGAATATTTCCGTTTTTAGTCTTGCCTAACAAGATTTGAAAATCTGTATGTATAAGATTTTCAATGGATTTCTTTTTCCAATGCTTACCAAAAACGGCTTTTATTTCTTCTTTATCCTCTTTTCTCAACCTGTTCAGGATATATTTAAAATCACGTAAGTTTTTTTCAGCTCTATACATTAAGCAACATCCTCAAGTTGTACTACTGCCGAAATGCTCAAAATTGATAACGGTAATGGCAATTTTTGTTTTATATGTACGGTAGCCTCCTGTGTCCAATGAGCAAATGTGGTTATATCAACATCTTTGGAAAACAATTTTGCCGCAGAATCAGCGCTGCCATTTGTACTTTCTATAGAACGTTCATTCTGAAACTCTGTGCCATCTGTACCGACTATATAAAAATCCTCTCTTGATTCGTTAATTTTTACATTGATTCTATTTATATTTTTCTTTAGCCCGTGAGTATTTTCCCCCTCAATATTGAGAGTTTCAAGTTCAAATTCATAAGGTAAACCTACTGAAATAACAGAAGCCTCATTATTAAGTGTTATACTGCCATTTTCAACAATATGCTCTTCAATCCCGCCGTCTGCATTAACATATACCGTTTTCCCCTCAAGGTGCTCTAAACCTGTCAACAAATCAACCGGCTCCCCCTCGTATTTCAATGCAGAATCAAGAAAAACAGAATCTGTGGACTTATTTATAATTCGTGTAGCCATGCGCTCTACATATCTCTTTTCCTGCCCGCTGATATTTCTTTTAATGATAAAATAGGCAGTATCTTCATACCCCTCACGAATACATACGACTGATTCAAACTCTCCATCAGTTTCATGTCTGTGCCAGCCGGATATCTCCTGTTTTCTATTGTATGTTAATCCCGCTAATTTTCCATCGGATAATACACACCACACAATACGGAACGGTTCTTTGGCATAAGCCATATCAACTATTTGCCGGCCTTTAAATAAGTGGTTTGCGAAAATAGTTAGTTCATCACCATCATAGCTGTCAGAAACATAGGTATAGCCCAAATCTCTTAATACCGAACCTCCGGCCTGAACAAATAAAATCATATTACCTGAAACCACAGGCATAACATGTGAACAGCCATAATAACTCTGAGGTTTTGCCACCGGCGGCGGACTTGCAGAGAAAGCCCCATCGGTGCCGTTGACTTTCCATTCCGCTGATGAAGTTAATACAACCAAATCATTCATCGCAACAATATGTCTGATTTCATTAACTTCTCTTTCTGAAAGAGTTATTGTAACAGCGTCAGAAGCAACAAGCGGCCTTGAAACATTGAAATTGTCAGATGTACCGGTTTGAGATGAATAAATAGTCTGCGGATTTTTCTTTGTATTTGCATAGATTTTTCTTTGTTGAAAATAATTAACTACAGATGGATAATTATTTTCAAAAGGATTTTTGGCTATAGGCGCGGTTGAAGACAAATCCGGCTCTATTTTATCATCGGTAAAAGTACATTTTGTTGCAGTGCCAACATAGGCAAAAATCCCGTTTACAGCACGATAAACATTGTACTCAACAGCGTCGGGAACAGCATTCCACGTGATTGTCATGTATTCCCCTACCGCCCAGTTGCTTTCAATACGGCCCTGCACCTCAACCTCTGCCGACCTGTTACTTTCCTCATCGTTATCATCCACGGCCGTAACAAGATATGTATAAGTTCTTGGATTTTCGGATTTTCCTGTCCAGACAGCCTGTACATTTTCCGGCGGGCTTACTTTCGGACTAAAATCTATTGTTTTTATATTCCAGTCGTAATGAGAATACCGTGATAATTCTATTTGAGGATGATTGGGGTGGCAGATAGTTAAAACATCTGCGTTTTGTGCATATTTTAAAATAGAGAGCTCATCTGTAGTATACGGCGTTTCTATTTCAACAATCTGCCCTCTCTTGGCTATTTTTTCATCATCTTTATCTATACTTAACTGTCCGGCGTCAGTGTCTATTGATGTAACCTTACCATATTCAATCGTTAAATCTTCATCTTCATAACAAATTGTGCCAACAGCAATAGCGGCCTTAGTATAAACAGATTGTTCACCGAATTTATAAGTAAATAAGTTTTCGGACGAGAGAATACCCTCCCTCGTAGGTAACACCGTAATCTTCAGGATAAATGATATAACCGCCGTCCTTAATAAAACGAAAATACTTGCTGCCGGCTTCTATAACATAGGTTTGTTCGGTATTAAATGAAAATGGTATCAATCTGGCTTTCTGAGAGGAATCTTTTACCTCGCCGACGAATTCAAGCCCCGCACGATTAGATACAGCCCCCTCCTGCTGCACAAAACCATTCTTTAATTTTTTCAAACCATTTGAATATTTTGCTAAATCGTTTCGTGCATTTAAAGGCGTTGACAATTCTCCACCGGTGAAACTATTTTGCGTTACTCTCATTTATCAATTCCTTGAATCAAGATAAGTTGTTTCATCTTCGTCTTTTTCTGTTGATTCATTGGCGTTCATCGCTTTTGCTTTAGAAAGGGCATATTGGTACGCTTGATAATTACTTTGTTTTTTGTCGGTCGCCCCCGTAATTGTTTCAGCACATAAAAAAGCAAGATAAAAACATAAAGCCGACACAAACTCTGATGTAAAATATGCCTCGGGCACCGCCGAAGCAATATCTCTGGTGTAAGAAAGCTTTGCCGGCTTTATATTGCAAACAATAATTTTGCTGCCACTTGAATCAGTTGTTACCTCAAACTTTTTATATTGACCTCCATACGGGTCAATAAGATAACGCGCTGCAATACAATCATTTGGATAATCATAAGCATACCGGAATTTCGGGTCCGGGCTTTCCTCTGTTGACGGCGTCAACTCTCTTATCCTGTTCAGAAAATTCCAGTCAAAGTCTTTCATTACCTGCTCTTTGGCAAGTTCATACTGGTTATTAAGAACAGCAGTACGGGGATTTATTTCTGTTGTGTTCTGAATTACTGCAGATACACCCAGATTATTAAGCGTTATGTTGTAAATCATTTCCCTTGAAAACGCCATCAAACTACACCCCTAAAGCAGCTTTAAATTTTTCAATTTGTTCAGGTATGGTCATTTTTTCTTCGTCAATCTCAACCCAAACATTGTTTTCTACAGCCAAATCTTTAAGGGCTTCCAGTTCTTTGACGGCTTGTTCTTCTGGCTGATATTCTGGATTATTTATCTTTTGAGCAGTTTCATCCTGAGTTACATTGTTTTGTTGAGTTTCTTCTTTTTGCTTTTCTGATTGAATCTCAGAGAAATTTTTTCCGTCCGCCAAAGTACCCCAGACAGGAACCGTGTCTCCATCAAAATCAATAACACTACCCTCTTCAACAAGAGATTTTTTATACCACGCTTTTTCTGTTACTATTATTTTCATATTTTGACCTTTCATTCTTGTCATTAACAGGAAAAAGAGCAGGTCAAACCTGCTCTTTTGATTTATAAGCAGAGAGGAGGCTTATATATTGTGATGAGAAATCGGCAAAACATCAGTTAAGTAAGCTGAAACTTTACCAGTAGTCGGGGCTGTTCCGGTTACTGTATATTTCAGTCTTACAAAACCTTTATTACCAACCGGCATAAACGAAATAGGAATCATTTTCCCTTTTTTGAGATTTGCGAGCAAAACCGTACTGGAAGCAAGTTCAACCGCGTCCGTCATCGCTGAGGAGGCAGATGTTTCAACAGCAACTTTTAAACTTGTTAAATTATTGAAATCCTCCTTTACTGTAACAAGTAAAGGAACAGGATTGCCCGCCGCAATTTCTCTATCTTTGCCTAAGTCAATAATATTTTCAGAATTCGCAGTTGCCGTAATTGCCTGATTCTCTGAAAACTTTAATAATTCATCTAACATTTTGTTTTCTCCTATTTTGTTTTGTGCAAAAATAGGGGTATTTAAGAAATCCCCCAAAATTAGCCGCTATATGCGGCTTATTCGCTAAGAACTCTTTCTTCTGTTTCCAGAATCTGGTCAATTTCACGAATTGGAATATTCTTATAGTGAGCAATATCAGCACCGCAATATTCTTTTATATTCAAATTGACATTTGCTTTATCAGTAGCAGCCGCGTCAAGCATTTCAGCAACTGTGGAATTGCAATAAATAAAAGTTCTTTTGCTCACCTGCTGGTCTGCATTTTTATTCTTTTTAATGCGTTTTTTAATTCTGAAATAACCTTTTCTTAATAGAGCCAGCAAATCCACTTCACCTTTAAGAAGTTTGTCAACATCAATATTGGCAATACGGCAAGTTGAGCGGTAATCTTTTACTGTCAAACCAATACTATGCTTAAAGTGGTCTTGATAGACTTTTCTTTTGCCGCCGCTTTCATTAGTTTCGGTTTGAATACCATCGTCAAAGTGTTGCAAACCTGCTTTTGAGCCTTTCGGATAAAGAAGCGCAACATCGTTTTCGCCTGTGGTAATAAACCATATTGAAGTATTATTAGTGCCTGTACCTCCGGCGTCAATAACGTTATATCCGATATTCTTTTTGTCTTTTGAAATTTTTGAATATCTGACCGCAAGTCCGTCAAATTTTGCGTCATTTTCAGCACGGGAACCATAAATTATTGTTTCTTGTGCTGTTTGCCCCATACCCTCAATAAAAGCACGGGCTTCGTTTAACCTTGTCTGCGCCGGATTTTTTGAATGATCAATCAAATCAATATCAGGAGTAGAATAAGCCTCTAACTCGCCTGTTACATCAACGACCTGTTCAGTAGTTGACTTTTCTGTCGGCACATAGCCGTAAAGTTTTCTGAATGTACCTTTAGGCAGACCGTGTCTGATAACGGCTTTATGTGAAGTGCCGTCATTACATTCCATCACATGTAAATCCGCCAGCAAGTCGTTTGATTCTGATAATATTTCTGCAATATCAGTTTCAATAGAATCCCCGACTGTCTGCTTCATAACATCAACCATCGTTAAATAGTTTGTTGCAAGAACTGTCATCTCTTATTTCCCTTTCTTATTTAATCTATCGCCCTTGAAAAAGGAGCTTGGCTGCTAATTATTTGTCTTGAGTCTTGAAATTCGGACGTTCGCGAAAAGCGCGGTTTCCGCTCGCAAGGGGCAAAGCCTTTCCGACTTAGCGGTCTTTTTTCATTGATGGATACCAATCCTCGGCGGTTCTTTGGTGTTGCGGACTTCCTGAACCCTTGACGGTATCGCCCTTTATTTGTCTGCCAATATCTCTAAACATTTTTACTATTGCAGGGTGATTATTAAGACCGGTTTCCGCTAAAACGTTTGCCGCCTCATCAGAAACACAGGTTTTATATGCTTCGTTAGCTTCAAGCAATGTAGATTTTAAATTTGCCCCGCCTATCTCAGGGTCTGTGTTTAACATTGTTTTGATTTCCTTGATTCTGTTTACCTGAGCTTCTTTAATTGCATTTTCAAAATTCTGCTGAATTTTTTGAGATAACTTAACCCCCATTCCCATAAACTTATCAGCCTTTGCTTGAGATAAATTCATCTCTTTTGCAATAGAAGAAAATTCCTGCGTAAGTTCCGCATCGAGCTCCATACCCTCAGGCAACTCTACATCTTTGAAATCGTATGCTTCAGGAGCCGAATCTTCGACATCTTCCTTAATTTCTCCGGCGTCACTGCCGGCATTTTGTACAGCTTTTTCAACAGGATTATTACTCTGAGGCTCATCCTTGTCCGCCTTAGAAAGTCCGGCGGGCTGCGCACTCTGCTGCGGTGCGTTGCTTGCTCCTCGCATTAAACGTGCCTCCGCCCCTCCACCTGCGTGGAGGCGCTGCGCACTCTGCTGCGGTGCGCTGCTATCAATTTCTGTGTTTACTTCTTCTGACATCTTTTCATTCCTTTCTCTCTTCATGGATTTTTATAAATTTTTCAAAACTATTTATCCTCAAGAGCTCCAACAGATAATGACCGAAATCTTTTTTGCCGCGTATGTAATACTCTTTAAGGGTGTCAAAATTAATAGTCTTATCGAGGCACCCGGATTCCTCAATTAAATGTTTTACAAATTTGTAGCCGTCCTCGGTCAAAAGAACATTATTAACAACCAGCTTTAATTCATCTGCGTCCATCACATGCCAACCCGTGCGGCCAATTCTGCACCAATAGCGTCAACTCCGCCCATATTCTTAATCATCTCTGTACCCTGCTGTATAGCAGCAAGTTGTTCCTGCTGTTGCTGTTTTTGTTCTTGAACTATTCTCATTTGCTCAACATATTCGGTAGGATTTATTTGTGATGGGTCAATATTTGAAAAATCAGCATAATCATCAACCATTTTGCTGCCGTTGATTTTTCCTCTGAGCATAGGGTCAAGAGTATTTGCCAGATTAATTGTGAAAGTTGAAAATCTTTCCATTGCTGCTATCTTCTGAACTTTTTGAGCTTGCGCAAGCGTTGAAACAAATTCAATCTCTAATTCAGCGCCCTGTATTTGTTCGGGAGGTTCTGGCAAGATATCTACACGCAAAAATTCTTCAAAACACCAGCAATGAATAAGGTCTAAACCTGTATGAATTTGCTCTAATAATGGCGATACCAGCACCATTTTTTCTTCTTTAAGTTCATTAACCTCTGTAGCAGTGCGCCCCCGCTCAGCAGTATTCAAAATCATTGCAAACAGGTCATTATAAAAATGCTCCTTGACCGTATTTTTCATTGTTTCAATCTGCTGGGAAAGTTCAAGTATTCTCGGATTTACTTCATGAACCGGTCTTACACCCTCACCACCGTCGTCACCATCCGGTGTATAAGTTTCGGGTAAAATTGATATTGTTTTATCTTTATATTTTGCGGGGCCTTTTAATGGCGGTGATACAATCTTTTTTATTGCCTTTGCATACTCTTTAATCATTTCAAAGAGCTGTTTTACATCAGGTAAAGCATTAATCCCCGGACAGTCGGACGGATAAACATCTTCACCGTTTGTTTCTGCTTCAAATACAACATAAGGGAATTTATCAAAACCGCTTTCGGACAAAAATTTGTTTTCAGTAGAATTTTTTTCGTAATAAACAGAAATATATTTTTTGTTTTTAGCCCACACTTTTGTCGTATCAAAATTCGGATTAGGCATAACAAAATGAATAAGCTCAAAATACGCGTGAGGATTCTCCCTATTGGCATTTTTCACAGAATCAGAAACATTCTCTTCCCCAAACTGCTCTACAATATTTTTTGCAGTTTCGGAATATTCTCTTACGAAAGTGTCAACCTGCCCTTTGTAATTTTTTGCATATCGATAAGAGCCAATCGGTAAAACTTTACAGACAAAAATATCATCATAATCAGATTCTAAAGATAATGCAGCAAACCCAAAAACACCGAGTTGTTTATAAATAATAGGCAGCTTTGTATAGATTTTTGAGGCATTAAAAGCGTCACGCATTAGTTTTTCAACCTGTGCACACCAGCTTTTGACCTCATGGTCATTTTCCATGTTATAATTTCTGATTTTGAATCTGAACCAGTTCTGAGCTGGCGA
>ENA-ORMO01001634-ORMO01001634.1-human-gut-metagenome-genome-assembly--contig:-NODE-1634-length-22504-cov-2.262684_pt1 | contig 22504 bp, 23 predicted proteins | sample MGYA00242106_ERZ509001 | MGnify/ENA primary metagenome ERZ509001 (study PRJEB26280, sample SAMEA2338736) | human gut metagenome | biome: human gut; feature: human-associated habitat; material: faeces...
CCACATTTTCCGATGATGAATATATTGTGGAGGCGTTACGAATCGGTGTCATCGGTCGCATCAAGCTTTCCATAGCGGATATTGTCTTTGATCGATCCATGGAACAGCCATGTATCCTGCAGCACCATTCCAAACATCTGTCGAAGTTCACTTCTGTTAAAATCTTTCAGATTATGTCCATCGATCAAGATTTCTCCACTGTTGACATCGTAAAATCTCATCAGAAGTTTGATCATTGTTGTCTTTCCTGCTCCGGTCGGTCCTACAATAGCGATTTTCTGTCCTTCCTTTACCTTTGCAGAGAAGTCATTGATAATTATACGATCTTCATTATATCCAAAATGAACATGTTTAAATTCTACATCTCCCTTCAGTCCCTCTACGGAAACCGGATGCTCTGCAAACTGGTCTTCTTCCTCTTCTTCCAAAAATTCAAAAACTCTCTCAGAAGCTGCCGCTGTAGACTGTAACATATTGGCCACCTGTGCCACCTGTGTGATTGGCTGTGTAAAACTTCTTACATATTGGATAAAGGACTGGATATCTCCGACTTCAATCGCATCTTTGATCGCCAGATATCCTCCTAAAATTGCTACTGCCACATATCCAAGATTTCCAACAAACTGCATGATCGGCATCATCATCCCCGAGAAAAACTGAGATTTCCATGCAGACTGATATAAAATTTCATTTGTCTCAGTAAACTCCCGGATGACATCATCTTCCTTGTTAAATGCTCTGACAATGCTGTGGCCTCCATAGACCTCCTCTACCTGTCCGTTGACATGTCCCAAATACTCTTGTTGATTCTTGAAGTGTTTCTGTGATTTCTTTACAATCGTGGAAATCAGGAGCATTGACACCGGAAGAATTAACAATGCTACAACAGTCATCAGAGGACTGATGCTGAGCATCATAACCAAAATACCTATGATCGTCGTAAAAGAAGTAATAATCTGTGTCGCACTCTGGTTCAAACTCTGGCTTAATGTATCCACGTCATTGGTAACTCTGGAAAGCACCTCACCATGCGTCTTTGTATCAAAATAATTCATCGGCATACGGTTGATCTTTTCAGAAATTTCTTTTCTTAGGCGATACGTGGTTTTTTGAGAAATCCCTGTCATAATCAATCCTTGAACAAATGACAAGGCTGCACTGATTACATACAACGCAAGTGTAAACAAAAGAATTTGCGCAATCTTTTCAAAATTCATTCCGTCTCCACCGGACACCTTACTTACCAATCCATTGAATATTTCTGTTGTTGCTTTTCCTAAAATCTTAGGGCCCACAATATTAAATACCGTTCCTCCAATTGCAAATATAGCGACGAACAGCATTTGAATCTTATATTTGCCCATGTAACGAATTAGTTTCTTAAAAGTCCCTTTAAAATCTTTTGCTCTTTCTGTGTTTCCTACCCCATGATGTTTATGCATGACTGTTCGCCTCCTTTCCATTCAACTCTTCTTCTGAAAGCTGTGATTCTGCAATTTGTCGATAAACTTCACAACTCGACAATAATTCTTGATGTGTTCCAATCCCTGCAACTTCTCCATCATCCAATACAATGATCTGCTCTGCATGCAAAATCGTACTGATTCTCTGCGCTACAATTAAAACAGTACTATCTGCTGTCTGTTTCTTCAATGCCCTTCGCAGCGCTACATCTGTTTTATAATCCAATGCTGAAAAGCTGTCATCAAATATAAAGATATCCGGATGTTTTGCAATTGCCCTGGCAATAGAAAGTCTTTGTTTCTGCCCTCCGGATACATTCGTTCCGCCTTGTGCTATAGAGCTTTCATATTGTTCTTTCTTTGTTTCAATAAACTCAGCCGCCTGTGCAGTTTCTGCTGCTGCCTTCATTTCCTCTTCTGTTCCTTCTTCATTGCCAAACATAATATTGGATGCAATCGTTCCGGAAAACAATACCCCTTTCTGCGGTACATATCCTAGTTTCTCTCGAAGTTCATGCTGTGCAATTTCCCGGATATCCATTCCATCCAATGTAATCGCACCTCCGGTTACGTCATAAAATCTCGGAATCAGATTCACAAGTGTAGATTTTCCACTTCCGGTACTTCCTATAATTGCAGTTGTTTCACCCGGTTTCGCCTCAAATGTTATATCATGCAATACATCTTCGCTTGCCCCCGGATATCGAAATGAAACATGGTCAAACTTCAAAACTCCGTCCGCTTTTTCCGGAAGTTTTTTCGGCTGTTCCGGATCATGAATCAGTGTCTTACTTACTAACACCCCATCTACACGTTCGGCAGCAACCGCCGCTCTTGGCAACATGATAGAAACCATACAGATCATTAGAAAACTCATGATAATCTGCATTGTATATTGAATGAATGCCATCATATCACCGACCTGCATCTGTCCATCATTAATTCCATTCGCTCCAACCCACATAATCAAAACGGAAATTCCATTCATAATCACCATCATAACCGGCATCATAAATGTCATGGCTCTATTTACAAATAAGTTCGTTTTTGTCAAATCTCTGTTTGCTACATCAAATCGTTCTTCTTCATGCTTTTCCGTACTAAACGCACGAATTACCGGAAGTCCTGTCAAAATTTCTCTTGTCACCAGATTCAATCGGTCTACCAGCTTCTGCATGATCTTAAACCTCGGCATAGCCACAGCAAACAGGGTCAAAACAACAAGCCCAATCAGAACGACTGCAAGCCCTATGATCCAAGACATAGAAACATTGGTATGAAATACTTTATATATACCGCCAATAGCCATAATCGGTGCATACAATACGACCCTTAAAAGCATTACCATCAACAATTGAATCTGCTGAATATCATTTGTACTTCGGGTAATCAAAGATGCTGTGGAAAACTGGTCAAATTCATTATTAGAAAAGCCCACTACCTTGCGAAATACCTGCCCCCGCAAATCCCGACCGGTTGCCGCAGCCGCTTTTGATGCCAAAAATCCAACTAACACACTTGCCATCATTCCTAAAAATGCAAGTGCGATCATTTTTCCTCCTGTTGTCAAAATATACTGAATTTGTATTTTATCGACATCCATTCCCAAATTGAGGTATGCGGTCTTTACATATGAAACTGCTGCCTGCTCCACGATCATATCCGGCATATCGCTCATCTGCTTCTGCATCTCTTCTATCAGCATCTTCACCTGTTCAGCCGGCATCATCTGCAAGATTTGAAACATATCCAAATCTTCTATCTTTATCTGTGGCTGTGTCGCCTCCAGCTGTTCCTTAATCTGTTCTTCCATCTGACGGGTTGTTTCATTGTCCGAAGAAAATCCTTCTGTCAAGAGCATAGGAAGACCTAAAGTTTTCGTCAATTTATCCTGCTCTTCTTCTGACTTCTTAACGCTTTCCTTCAACACCCAGGCAATCTGATTATATGATGTTTCATCTTTTTCATACGCTGCTTCTACCATCTGCCTTTCCGTTTTATCCGTCACAAACAACAGTACGTTCTCTATATCTTCTTCTGCTATCGCCTGCGGGATCGTTTCATCAATTCCGCCCTGCTGAATCCCGACATTTACAATATCGGATGTATACGACGGAAGTGACAGGTCACAATACGCCTGCACAAACAATACGAGAAAAATCAAAAGTACTGTTCTCCAATACAGACCTACATACTTAAATAATTTTTTCATAATGCCTTTCCTTTCTGCCTTTTCTGATTTATGCTGTTTCTCTATCGTAATCCTTACTCAGCTATACTGTCTTTTTATCTCTTATGATTTCTATAATTTCATATGTGCTTTAAAAAAATCCGTATCTGTTTCTTCCAAGAGATTATCACGCACCTGCATCAAAAGCCGGCGGAACAATAATTTCTCTTCCGCATTCATTCCTTTTAAAATATGTTCTTCAATCTTTTGTGTTGCTTCTCTGATATGTTCCAGATATTCTCTGCTCTTATCCGTCAAACGAAGTCTTAAAATTCTCTGATCTTCCGGATCCGTAATTCGAGTGATATATCCCAGTTTCTCCATTTTCTGAATAGCTGTCGTAACAGATGGTGGTGTCTGATTTAATTTCTTTGCCAATTCTCTTTGGGACAGCTCTCCATCCATACTCAACACAATCAAAATACCAGCCTGCCATGGTTTCAAATCAAACATCTCATACGACTGTTTTGCATAACAGCCACTCAAATGTGCCACTTGACTCAAAATACCAATCATAGGCATATTATCAAACATACAATTCATTTCCATTTTCCTTCCCCTTTTTAAATTAGTTAGATAACTAACTATTAGTTTATTCATCTCATACAAAAAAGTCAATAAATCACATTATATTTCACTAATTTTTAATATTTTTGTATAAATTTTAATTAACCTTCTAATAAATAAGGCAATCAGATTCTTCCTCTGATTGCCCTATGTCGCATTATTTTTTTCTTTTCCTTTTGATCATCTATTCCAAAATATCCCTTACTTCTTCTATTGAAATATTACATTTTTCCGCTATAGATTCCATAGATTCTCCATTAGAAGAAAGCTGAAACACCTTTTTCGTTAGTTTAATGCCATCCGCACGCCCAGCCTTACGCCCCTCTATTGCTCCTTCTATCACTCCAGTTCTATGCCCTTCTATTCTGCCACGAGCATCCGCTTCTTTTAATTCTTCTGCAAATAATTCATTTAATGCATCACACATCTTTTTCTCCACCTCCATTTGCGTCCAATTTGCTCTTGTAACCAAATTCATCACTGCTGAATAATCTTTTAATTTTCTGTTTTTTTCATAATTTGCCATCAAGGTCCGTATCTCTTCTCCTGCAGTCAAATTATTTCTCAATGTCTGTAACCAATAATTTTCTTCTTTATCAAGCTGCGGAATATATAAAAATTGCATTGGTATTGCATCTCCATGTAAATAATAAATACCGTCACACTGTCGTTTCACTTCTATTCCTCTTGTCTTTTTGATATGTTTAAATAATTCTCTCGGATAATGACTACAGGCAAATGTGATAGTTAAATCCGCCGGATCAATTTCTCTGATTTTATCCGTATTTGATTGATAAAAGCACGTATAGCCATATACTTTATAAAAATCATTGATACTGAGCGTATCATCCGGAGATTTATACTCAATAATATTATGTCCACGAAAAATCTGTCCGATTTTCTTTTTTAAAGTAATCTCCTCTAGTATAATATGTTTCTATTATTTCGCGCAATGTTTTCTTATTATAATTTTCATAATTTCATTGGCATCACCTTCTTCATTTGTATTTACTTTACACATGCATGAAATTCTCCTGATGATAGGATTGACTTCATAGAACATCTGTGGTTGATCTGGCAAGAACGCCACCACTAGACTCTTCATTTTGTTAATGAAGTGAGAACAGAATAGCATAATTTTCAAATATATACAACCTGAAAATATTCATTGCAATCTGTATATTCCTATGCTACGATAATGAAAAGAACGAAAATAGCGGAGTATACCAGAGGACTTGCAGAGTTGCAAGTCCTCTGATTGTAACGAGATAAATCAAAACGGAGAAACAAATGAAGAGTTTATATGAACGTCTTACAGAATATGGAAAATCCGATCACTATGGATTCCATATGCCGGGACATAAGAGGAATGAGAAGAGAATGGGGAATCAGCTTCCCTATAAAATAGACATTACGGAAATTGAAGGGTTTGATGATCTGCATCATGCCAGAGAGATTTTGAAGGATGCACAGGAGCGGGCTGCAAAGGTGTACCACGCTGAGGAAACACATTATCTGATTAATGGCAGTACCAGTGGACTTTTGAGCGCAATCTTGGGCTGTACGCATAAAGGCGGGCGGATTCTGATGGCAAGAAACTGTCACAAATCGGTGTATGCGGCAGTGTACATGAATGAGCTGGAGCCGGTATATATTTATCCAAAGTATGATGCGGAAAATGGATTGAATGGCGCGGTTAGTGCAGAGGAAATCCGGGAGATGTTAGAAGAGGAAATTCAGGCGATTATCATTACGTCACCTACTTATGATGGTGTGGTTTCTGATGTAAGGGCGATTGCAGAAACAGCCCATGAATTTGGCATTCCATTGATTGTAGATGAGGCACATGGAGCGCATTTCGGATTTCATCCGTACTTCCCGGAAAATGCAAATCAGCAGGGAGCCGATGTAGTGATCCACAGTCTGCACAAGACTCTTCCATCATTGACCCAGACGGCTTTGATTCACATAAACGGAAATCTGGTGAATCGGGAACGGGTGCGAAAATATGTGCATATGCTGCAGACAAGCAGTCCGTCTTATGTGCTGATGGCAAGTATGGATGAATGTATCCGTTTTTTGGAACATGACATAGCGGCATTTCATTTGTATCAAGAGCGGTTGGAAAAATTACGGAAAGAACTGGGCGGTCTAAAAAAACTGCGGTTGGTGGAGACAAAGGTGTATGACCGGTCTAAGCTTGTGATTTCCACGCGAGATACAGGAAGAAATCATGAGGCATATACGGGAAAGAAATTATATGAAGAATTGCTTGAGAAGTATCATTTGCAGATGGAAATGGCGTCAAGGGAATATGTGCTGGCGATGACTTCGGTGTGTGACACAGAAGATGGGTTTGTGCGGTTGAAAGAGGCTTTGTTTGAGATTGATGAGAGTCTGGAGAGACAGGAAATAGAGAGTCCTTGTATGAAACTTCCGCATTTGCAGCAGGTTTATACAAGTGCACAGGCGGAGATTTTGACGGAAGATGAAAAGGCGGTAATTTTACTTCCAATCAAAGAAAGTGTGGGGAAAGTGTCGTTGGAGTACGCTTATGTATATCCGCCGGGGATTCCGTTGATTGTTCCGGGAGAGCAGATTTCTGAAGAGGCAGTGCATTTGCTGCAAGTATATGAAAAGAATGGATTTGATTTAGAAGGTCTGCATCAATCCGGTAAGATACGGGTATTGGCAGAGAAATCAAGAGGTTAGGGAATATGGGAAAGATTTTTTATATTATGGGGAAGAGTTCTTCCGGGAAGGATTCCTTATTTAAAGAGATAAAAAAGAGAATGCCGGAGTTAAAGGATATTGTGCTATATACAACCCGTCCAATCCGGGAAGGAGAGCGTGACGGGGTGGAGTATCATTTTGTGAATGAAGATGTGCTGCGTAAGCTGGAAGAAAAGGGCTGTGTTATCGAGCAGAGAGCTTATCATACAAAATGTGGGATCTGGAGATATTTTACGGCGGATGACGGACAGATTAACCTGAAGGGCGAGGACTATCTTGTAATCGGTACGTTAGAATCCTACGAGGCGATGAAGAAATATTTTGGTGAGAAAGTGGTCATTCCGTTATATGTAGAAGTGGAGGATGGACTGCGTTTATCCAGAGCGCTTGAGAGAGAGCGGCAGCAGGCAAAACCGAAGTATGCGGAAATGTGCAGGCGTTTTCTGGCGGATTCGGAAGATTTTTCAGAAGAGAATCTGGAAAAGGCAGGAATTGGAAAACGCTTTAAAAATGTAGATTTTGAAAGATGCATTGCGGAAATGATGGAGTTTATAGAAAAACAAGAAGTATAGATAAAGTCTGGATAGATAAATTAAAAATTTAAAACCCAAGAATGGAAATTCAGGCAAATTATTTTGCCAAAAAGTATGGCGTTTTGGGATATTTGGATTCGAAAAATTTTGTTGATGAAAAATATCATACAGAGTTTTTAAGAGATATTAAGGAAGAAATCCGAAGAAATTCTAAAGCGCCGTTTGTTCGTAATTTCAGAGAAAATTATGAGGGCGGGAATCTACCAATATATGCCCTGGTAGAAGTATTTAGTTTTGGCACGTTATCAAAATTTTATAAGAATATGCACAATCAAGATAAAAAAGTGATTGCAAAGACTTTTGGCGTAGGCTATACATATATGGAAAGTTGGTTAGAAAGCATCTCATATGTAAGAAATATTTGTGCTCATTATGGAAGGCTGTATAATGCTAAGTTATCCAAGACACCTATGTTGTATAAAGAATATACACGCGAGGGAATTGGAAACAACAGGATTTATGGAGTGCTTTTATGTATGAAACATATATTAAAACAGGATATAGATTGGAATCAATTTGTGAAAAAAATAGAAGTGCTGTTTGATAAATATAAAACTGTACAAATTAGTACAATGGGATTTCCGGAAAATTGGAAGGAGTTACTCCAATAGGAAAAATTTTTTATAAAAATCTATATTCATTTTATGTGTGATAGATGGATTTACGGGGTATCTCTTCCGGTAAAATTATGGTATACTGAGACATATAGAAACTTTATCTATTTTTATGAAAGCAGATGGCAGGTGATTGTATGGGTGGATTTAAAGATGTAGTAGGACACAAAAATATTATACAGTATATTGGGAATGCAGTGACTTCAGGTGCCATTTCTCATGCTTATATTCTGAATGGGGAGAGAGGTTCCGGGAAAAAATTGTTAGCCAATTTGTTTGCAATGAGCCTGCAGTGCCAGAACCGGGATGAAGACGGGGATGCATGTGGAAAATGTCAGTCATGTAAACAGGCTGTTAGCGGCAATCAGCCGGATATTATTCGTGTAACACATGAGAAACCTACGACGATCAGTGTAGATGATATTCGGGAGCAGGTGAATAATGATATTCAGATCAAGCCGTATAGCAGTCCGTACAAGATCTATATTATAGCAGAGGCGGATATGATGAGTGTACAGGCACAAAATGCTCTTTTAAAAACCATTGAAGAGCCGCCGGAATATGCAGTCATTATTCTTTTAACGGAAAATGCAGAGACATTGCTCCCGACGATTCGTTCCAGATGTGTCATGCTGAAGTTAAGAAATATCAAGGATCAGTTGGTGAAAAAGTATTTGATGGAACAGATGGAGATTCCGGATTATAAAGCAGATGTCTGTGTAGCATTTGCACAGGGCAATATGGGAAAGGCAATTGCGCTTGCGACTTCGGAATATTTTAATGAGATTAGGGAAGAAGCGGTTCATTTGCTGAGAAATATTGATGATATGCAAGTGGAAGAATTGATGGGTGCAGTGAAAAAATGTAGTGCATATAAGATGAATATCAGCGATTATATGGATGTGATCGCAATCTGGTATCGTGATGTACTTATTTATAAAGCTACAAAAAATGTAGATAGAGTGGTTTTTTCAGATCAGATGCGTTATATTAAGGATCGTGCTAAAAAGAGTTCTTATGAAGGCATTGAGAATATTTTAGAAGGGCTTGAGAAAGCAAAAGCCAGATTGAAGGCCAATGTTAATTTTGAATTGACGATGGAATTACTTTTATTGACAATAAAGGAGAACTAGAGGATGGTGAAGGTAATAGGTGTAAGGTTTCGGGTAGCGGGAAAGATTTATTTTTTCTCTCCGGGAAATCTTGAGATTCGGCAGGGGGATCATGTGATTGTGGAAACGGCGCGCGGCGTTGAGTACGGTCGTGTGGTCAGCGGTCCGAAAGAAGTAAAGGAAGAAGAGGTGGTTCAGCCTTTGAAGTCTGTGATCCGAATTGCAACGGAGCAGGATGAGAAGACGGAGGCTAAGAATCGGGAGAAGGAAAAGGAAGCATTTCAGATCTGTCAGGAAAAGATCCGGAAACATAATCTGGATATGAAACTGATCGATGCAGAGTATACCTTTGATAATAATAAAGTATTGTTTTATTTTACAGCAGATGGAAGAATTGATTTCCGGGAACTGGTTAAGGATCTGGCAGCAGTATTTCGTACGAGAATTGAGCTGCGCCAAATCGGAGTGCGGGATGAAACAAAGATTCGAGGCGGTATCGGAATCTGTGGACGGCCATTGTGCTGCAGTACCTATTTGTCTGAGTTTGCGGCTGTTTCCATTAAGATGGCAAAAGAGCAGAATCTGTCTTTGAATCCGAGCAAGATTTCTGGAGTATGCGGCAGATTGATGTGCTGTCTGACAAACGAAGAGGAGACTTATGAGGAACTGAACAGTCAGCTCCCTTCGGTGGGAGATATGGTAACGACACCTGATGGGCTGACCGGTAATGTACATTCTTTGAGTGTTCTTCGAAAGCTGGTAAAAGTAATCGTGAATCTGGAAAATGATGAAAAAGAGATCCGCGAATATAAAGCAGAGGAATTGAAGTTTAAGCCGAGACGTAAGAAGGCGAAAGTTTCTAAGGAAGAGATGAAAAAGCTGGCAGAGCTTGAAAAGGAATGAATTGTATAAGAGACATGAGAGAAACAGATAAGGAACAGACGGAGTATTTGCTTGAGGGCGAGCGTTTGGATGATCTTCAGTTAAGTGGGTATTATATCATTCAGGATCCAAAACGATTCTGTTTTGGAATTGATGCAGTGATGCTGTCTAATTTTGCAAAGGTAAAACCGGGCGAACGGGTTTTGGATCTGGGGACCGGGACGGGAGTGATTCCGATCTTGTTGTCTGCGAAGACGAAGGGACTGCATTTTACAGGACTTGAGATTCAGCCTGAAAGTGCAGATATGGCACAGAGAAGTGTGCGTTATAATGATTTGGAAGATAAAATAGATATTGTAACAGGTGATATCAAAGAGGCGGCGGAGTTGTTTGGAACTGCCTCTTTTGATGTAATTACTACCAATCCACCGTATATGTTAAAGGAGCATGGGTTGAAGAATCATGGGGATGCAAGAACGATTGCACGCCATGAAATTCTTTGTACGCTGGATGATATTCTGCGGGAAAGCGCCAAACTTTTACGGGAAAGTAAGGGACGTTTTTATATGATCCACAAGCCATTTCGTCTGGCAGAAATTTTGACGAAGATGTGCCAGTATAAAATTGAGCCAAAGAGGATTCGGTTTGTGCATCCTTATGTGGATAAGGAGCCGACGATGGTATTGATTGAAGGATTGAAGGGTGGAAAGTCACGAGTACCGGTGGACCCGCCGATAATTATGTATGAAAGAGCTGTTTCATCCGATACGGAGAAATAAGAGAGGAAATTATGTCGGGAACATTATATTTATGTGCAACGCCAATTGGAAATCTGGAAGATATGACATTTCGGGTTATTCGCACGTTGAAAGAAGTTGATCTGATCGCGGCGGAGGATACGAGAAATAGTATCAAGTTGTTGAATCATTTTGAAATCCAGACGCCGATGACCAGTTATCATGAATTTAATAAATTTGAAAAGGGCAGAAAGCTGGTAGAGAAACTGTTGGAAGGACAGAATATCGCATTGATTACGGATGCCGGGACGCCGGGAATTTCGGATCCGGGGGAAGAACTGGTACAGATGTGCTATGAGGCAGGTGTGCCGGTGACATCACTGCCGGGGGCAGCCGCCTGTGTGACAGCGCTGACATTATCCGGACTGTCTACGAGAAGATTTGCATTTGAGGCATTCTTGCCGACAGATAAGAAGGAACGGGAAGCTGTTCTTCAGGAAATGGAAACAGAGACTCGTACGATTGTGATGTATGAGGCGCCGCATCGTCTGGTAAAGACGTTAAAATTATTAGCAGAACGTCTGGGCGGCGAGCGAAGGATTACGGTATGTCGGGAGCTGACAAAGCGGCATGAGACGGCATTTCGTTCTACGATTGCAGAGGCATCTGCCTATTATGAAGTAAATGACCCGAAGGGAGAATGTGTACTTGTCATCGAGGGACGCAGTCGGGAAGAGATGCGGATGGAAGAACAGGCGCGGTGGGAAGAGATGAGCGTAGAAGATCATATGGAACATTATCTGTCTCAGGGAATCGATAAGAAGGATGCGATGAAAATGGTTGCGAAAGACAGGGGAGTACCGAAAAGAGAGATTTACAATCAATTGGAGAGGAATGAAAAACAGTCATAATCTGGCTGTTTTTTTCTTTAAGGTTTTGTTAAGGTTCTGCCCATTGTTGTTCATCATTCCGGGAGTTATAAAACAGTATGAATATACTTTGATTCCGTTTTTATTGGCTGAGAATGAGAATATGACAAAAGAGGAAGTGTTTGCAGAGAGCAGACGGTTAATGAAAGGGAATAAGTGGAGAGCATTTGTATTGGATTTGTCATTGAGTCCGTGGATTTTGCTTACAGGTGTTACATTTGGAATTGCAGGATATTTCTATGTGTGTCCATATTTTGACAGCATTAGTGCTGCATTCTATCAGGCAGTCAAAGAGGAAGATTTATTTCGCATAGCGGAAAAGTAAGGGAAGGATTGTGATGGGATATACGATATTGATTGCAGATGATGAGCCAGAAATTCGGGAGTTGTTCCGGCTCTATACGGATGCAGACAAGATTCTGGGACTGGATTTAGGTGCGGATGATTATTTGACTAAGCCGATTAACCCATTAGAAGCAGTAGCAAGAGTGAATTCCAATATTCGTCGTTTTTATGCCCTGGGGGCAAGGGAATGCGGAAGAGGTAGAACTTTGGAGGCGCGGAATCTAATGTTATGGTCTGCATCAGTAAGTTGAGAGCGAAGTTAGATGATGATGCAAACCATTATATTAAGACGATCCGGGGACTTGGATATCGATTTGAAAAGTAAGGAGGAGCGTCATGTCAAAAAAAACGGAGAATCTCAAAGAATATTTTATTGTGCGCCTTCTGTTTGTAATGCTATTTATTTTAATATGCGAAAGTTTGGTCAATCTGTTCATTGCACAGGAGGTTTTTCCGGTATTATACAACATGTTTGGGGTAGAATTTGGGGAGGAAAAACTGAGCATTTTACAAAATTTTAAAATAGAAAATTGGTTTCCAACGTCGGAGAAGTTAAATGGATGGCTGTTTCTAATTGTTCTCGCAGCACTGCTTCTCTATGTACTTCCTTATGTGATAGGAATTGCGCTGTATAGTTGGATTGTGATAAAAAAGGTAGAAGAAATCAGGGGTTATGATAAAGAACAGCGAGAACAATATATTCGAAAGAGGAACCTTTTACTTTCAGATGTTGCACATGATTTAAAGACACCGATCGCGACGATTAGTGGATATGCGCAGGCGCTAAATGAAGGAATGGTGGAATCTCCGGAAAAACAGAGAGAATATCTGCAGATTATTTATAAAAAATCATTGCAGATGAATCAACTGATCACTGTAATGTTTGATTATGTGAAATTGGATAGTGAAGGATTTGAACTGAAAAAAGAACGAATTGACTTAGCAGAATTTTTGCGGGAAATCAGTGCAGAAATGTATTCGGATATAGAACAGACAGAAATGGAGTTGTTGGTGGAACTGCCGGATAAAGAGTGTAATGTCATGGCAGATAAAGCGCAGCTTGCACGTGTAGTTATAAATCTGCTGACGAATGCCATACGGCATAATCCGAAGGGGACAAAGATACGGATATCGTTGGAGGAATCTTGTGGATATAAGGAAGGATGGAAGGTACAGATTGCGGATACAGGAAATCGGATAGAGGAAGCATTGGCAGAGCATTTATTCGAACCATTTGTGATGGGAGATGCGTCTAGAAGCAGCAGAGCAGGCAGTGGGCTTGGTTTGAGTATTGCTTCGAAGATTATAGAGATGCATGGCGGGACATTAAGCTTGAATCAGAATCCAGAAGCGCCCTATCCAAAAGTATTCTGTATTGAGCTAATGAAGGCGAAAGAGACAGATGATTATGAATATGGTATGACCAAATGAGAATTGTTTTACAGAATTGGATATGATAGAATAGAGACAGTAAAAAGAATGTGAGGTGTCTGGTTATGGCAAGTCTGACATTAAAAAATATCAATAAAATATATCCAAATGGATTTGTATCGGTCAAGGATGTATCGCTTTATATCGAAGACGGTGAGTTTGTAACGTTTCATGGTCCGAGTGGCTGTGGAAAATCTACGATTCTTCGTATGATTGGTGGTTTGGAAGATATTACTTCCGGAGAGATGTATCTGGGAGAGGAACTGCTCAATGATATTTTACCTCGGGACAGGCAGTTGGCAATGGCTTTCCAAAATTATGCGTTGTACAAGCATTTTAACGTATATGATAATATGGCGATTGGATTGAAACTACGAAATTTGCCGAGGAATGTGATTGATACGCGGGTGAAGATGGCAGCAGAATTTTTAGGAGTCGGAAATATTCTGGATAAGAAGATCAAGGCGATTACGGATTCTCAGAGACAAAAAGTAGCGCTGGGAAGAGCAATCGTATTTCGTCCGAAGGTATTGCTGCTGGATGAAGATTTTGCACATGGTGATGAGAAATTACGTGCAGAGATGCTCAGGGATGTGAAGAAGATCAATCGTAAAATGGGACTTACTGTTCTTTATGTTACGAATGATTATGATGAAGCGATTACATTGGCTACAAAAGTTGTATTTATGAAAGACGGACAGATTACGGAAGTGCGATAGCCATGAAGTAAGTGTCTTATAAACAAGATTTTTTACATCATTCCGGCAAGTATAACGCTTGCGACAAGACCCGCGCATGTTGCCAGAAGTGCTCCCGGCAATGTGTAGCGGGTTTTTGTGACTTTTGCAGTCATAAAATAGACGCTCATTGTATAGAAGATTGTCTCTGTGCAGGACATAGAGATGGAGGCGATTAATCCAATCCGGGAATCGGTTCCGTATTCTTTGAAGAGATCCAGAAGCAGTCCGGAAGCGGCCGAGGAGGAAAACATTTTTACAATCGTAAGAGGAACAAGAGCGCCCGGAAATCCGATGGCATCTGTAAAATGTCCGATAATGCGGGAAATAAAGTCCAGAAAACCGGAGGCGCGCAGGATGCCTACGGCGACCATCAGACCGATCATAGTTGGCATAATCTTGATTACTGTAAAAAATCCTTTTCGTGCACCGCATACAAAATGTTGATATACATTGGTCCCCATTAGAACCCCATAGGTAATAATTGACAGGATGATGAAGGGAACAATAAAGTTAGAAATATATAAGAGTAGGTTCATGATGCACTCCAAAACAGAAGTATAATTTATATATATGCAGAGCAGTTATAGATAGAACGAGGGGATATGAAAAATAGGATTGCTTTGCGTTGAATAACATTTCTAAATGAATCATAAGATAGAAACAAAGTTTATGAGGGGCGTTTCTATGTCTTTTTTTAGGAGTAAATGCAAAAGTCGCAGGAAGATATGTCAATTACTGCGGACAGTTCTTGTAATCTGTCTTTTTACGGTAAGTTTTAGTTTGACAGCATGTCGGGGAAAGGATGCGGAAGGGGAAAATAGATCCTTTCGAAAGTTTACAAAAGAGATCTTTTGTCAGGAAGTTTCTTCGAATACAATCAGCATCCATTATACTTTGAAAAATCCGGAAGACTATGGGATAGAGGAAGCGGATCCAACATTTGGAACATTGGCACTGAATGCCGAGCAGCGGTTGGCAGCCGTAGAAAATCTGGAACAGGCAATGGGGAGGTTCTCTTATGCGAAACTAAATGTGCAGAATCAATTGACGTATGATGTGTTGAAATATTATTTAGAAGGGGTGAAGGAGGATGCAGAGTTTATCATGTATGCAGAACCTCTTGGGCTAATCAGTGGAGTGCAGACACAGCTCCCGGTTGTGCTTTCGGAATATCCATTGGAGTGCAGAGAGGAGATTGAGACATATCTGAAGTTGTTAAAAACAACGCCGGAATATTTTGAGTCGGTGATTGGGTTTGAAAAAAGAAAGGCAGAAATGGGATTGTTTATGTCTGATGATGCGGCGGAACAGGTAATGGCACAGTGTCAGGCATTCATGAATATGGGAGATCAGAATTATTTGATTTCTACCTTTGTGGAAAGAATTGAAAAGATAAAAGAGTTGTCGCAGAAAGAAAAAAGTGACTATATCAAGAAAAATGCTTTGATGCTTAACAGTTATGTACTTCCGTCGTATCATAAACTTCTAATGGCAATTGAACAGCTAAAAGGCGCAGGTTCAAATGAAGCAGGTCTTTGTTATTATCCGGAAGGTAAAGAATACTATGAACATGTGGTACAGAATGCGGTTGGTTCCAGACGGACAGTGCGTGAGATGCAGGAGTTGACAAAGAAGCAGATGGTGGAAGATATGCAGAGAATGGAGCAGGCTTTTGCGGAGTTGAAACAGCATTCCGGAACCGCAGAAACTAAGGTTGAAGAAGTGCGTGAGACCGCATCTTTGCAGGTAACAGCAGAAGTGGCTCCGAATCCGGTGTCCATACTAAAAACGTTGGAAAAGGGAATTGAGAAAAATTTTCCGAGTCCGCCGAAAACGAATGTACAGGTAAAATATGTGCCGGAAGCGATGCAGGAGCACCTAAGTCCGGCATTTTATATGATCCCGGCGATTGATGATTATGAGAACAATGTAATCTATGTAAATGAGGCACATATGGGGAATCATTTTACATTATTTACCACGCTGGCTCATGAAGGCTATCCGGGGCATTTGTATCAAACAACGTATTATGCAGGCACCAATCCTGATCCGATTCGAAATATATTTCAGTTTGGAGGATATGTAGAGGGGTGGGCAACGTATGCGGAAATGGCAAGTTATTCGTTAGCACCGTTGAAGAAAGAACAGGCGGTAATTTTGCAGTGTAACAGCTCTATGATACTTGGAATGTATACACTTGCGGATATCGGGATTCATTATGATGGATGGAGCAGAGACGAACTGGGGAAATTTTTAGCCGGTTACGGATTAAAAGACAGGGGGACAGCGGACCGCATCTATGATTTGATTCTTGGATCGCCTGGAAATTATTTAAAATATTATATTGGATATCTGGAGTTTTTGGAATTGAAAAAAGAATGGCAGCAGGAGAAAGCGGGGGCATTCTCTCAAAAAGAGTTCCACGAGGCGGTGCTGGCCGTTGGACCGGCACCATTCGAACTCGTGGAAGAATATATGTGGAAAATCAGATAGTGGATCTGATTCCGCTTCGGTTCTGTATACTTCAATTTGAGACAATGCCGGGAACGGATTTTTTGCGTAATATAACAATAATAAATACAAAAGGAAAGCGGAGGATGTTATGGTCTCCGCTTTCTTTTTGCTCCGGCAAATTTACAAAAAATAATTGCTGTTGGGGTGCTGAATGTTGTGGAAAGGATTCCGGCGCCGATGATGGCAGCAGGATTGACACTTCCATACTGACTTCGATAGGCGATTATATTTACCGGAATCAGTTGAAGAGAAGAAATATTTAAAATTAAGAAAGTACACATTTCGTTGCTTGCAATTCCTTTCGGACGTCCGCGTTCTTCTTCTAGTTTCTCCAATTCTGACATTGCCTGCAATCCTGCGGGTGTGGCTGCCCATCCCAGACCTAAAAAATTGGCAATAAAGTTTGTTGTAATATGTTCATTTGCTTTGTGTCCGGGCGGGATTTCCGGGAACAAGAAGTGGATGAGCGGCTGCATTTTTGCGGAAGCAATTTTGATAATTCCGGCGCGGGAAGCAATTTCCATCATTCCAACCCAGAAAGACATGACCCCCATCATGGAAATACAAAGAGTCACTGCTTCTTTGGCGGAATCCAGCGCCGCGTTTGTGAGCTCCGGCATTTTGCCGTTAAATGCACCGAAGAGGATTCCAATAAAAATCATACCTGCCCATAAATAGTTCAAAAGTAGTCACCTCCTGTAGAACAGATGTTATATTGTATGCGGAAAGGAAAGGGAAAAGACCGTTTACAATAGGAGAAAAAGACCGTAAAATAGTAGGTGTTTCCAGGGAAAATAAAATCAGATAGAAAAAATGGAATCGTTGAGTTGGTGTTTTATTCAGGAGGAAAAAAGTATATGAAATATATGATTGCATCAGATATTCATGGATCAGCATTTTATTGCAGAAAAATGCTGGAAGCCTATGACCGGGAAGGCGCAAATAGATTATTGCTGCTGGGAGATATTTTATATCATGGACCGAGAAATGATCTGCCAAAGGATTATGCGCCAAAGGAAGTTCTTGCAATGTTAAATGCGAGGAAGAAGGACATCCTTTGTGTACGTGGAAATTGCGACACAGAGGTGGATCAGATGGTACTGGAATTTCCGATGATGGCAGAGTATTGTTTATTGGAATTGGGCGGACAATTGCTTTATGTGACGCATGGACATCAGCACAATCCGCAGCATCCGCCGATGTTGAAACAGGGAGATATTTTACTCAACGGACACACACATGTTCCGGCGTGTGAAACTGTTCCGCTTGAGGATGGAACAACATTTATGTATTTGAATCCGGGCTCTGTTTCGATTCCAAAGGAAGACTCTGCGCACAGCTATATGACAGTTGAAACAGCAGAAAACAGAGGGATTCTGTTTGAATGGAAAAATATAGATGGAGAGGGATATCGTACATGGAAGACAGATTTGCACTGTTGATTGATGCGGATAATGTATCTGCAAAATATATCAAACCGATATTGGACGAGCTGTCCAAATACGGAAATGTAACATATAAGAGAATATATGGGGATTGGACCAGTTCTTATAACTCCAGTTGGAAAGAAGAATTGCTGCAGAATAGTATTACTCCGATCCAGCAGTTTAGTTATACACAGGGAAAGAATGCAACGGATTCCGCGATGATCATAGATGCGATGGACATGTTGTATACAAGCGAGCTGGAAGGCTTTTGTCTGGTATCCAGTGACAGCGATTTTACGAAACTTGCCAGCCGGCTGCGCGAAAGTGGACGAATGGTTATCGGAATGGGCGAGAGTAAAACTCCGGTTCCTTTCCGAAAGGCTTGTGATATTTTTACAGAACTGGAGCTTTTGTTAGAAGATAATACGATGGGAAATGCCAATTCCAAAAGTGAGAAAGCTGTTTTAACTTCTTCGTCTTCTTCCGGCGGTTCAGGAAATGGCGCTGAGAAGGAGAGCAAAAGCAGTAAGAAGGCTGGTGTTCATACGGTATCTAAGAATCAGATTGAAGAGGCTGTAGTTAAGATCATCACAGAAAATCAAAATAATGATAAAGAGACCGGACTTGGAGAAGTGGGAAGTCGTTTGGTTAAGCTGTATCCGGATTTTGATGTCAGACGGTACGGATATAGTCTGTTGTCGAAGTTTTTGGAGACGTTTCCGAAGTTGAAATTAAAACAGGACGGAACACAGGTTACGGTAATGTTGTATGAAGATAAAAGTAAGAAGGAAATGCTGGAGGAGTTTATCGTAGGTCAGGTACAAAATGCAGGAAGTCAGGGAATTTCCCTTGGAACTTTAGGAAATCGGATTCGAAGCAAATTTGGTGATTTTAAGGTGCGGGATTATGGCTATTCTCAGTTCAAACAGTATATTCAGAGTTTCCAGTATATTCAGATCAGGGATGATGGAGAGCAGAACTGGGCAGTGTATCGAAAAAAGTGATGAAAGGCTGTGAGAAGAATATGAAATTTACAGTTTTAATGGAAGATACTTGTGGAAATCCATGTTGTGAATATGAACATGGTCTGTGTATTTATATAGAGACGAAAAAACATAAAATTCTGGCAGATACAGGGGCAAGTTCGAAGACGCTTGTAAATGCAAGGCAATTGGGAATCCAGCTGCAGGATGTCGATACGGTCATTCTGAGTCATGGACATTATGATCATTCCGGGGGCTTGCTGGATTTTGCAAAGTTAAATGAACATGCGGATATATATTTACAGAAGAGCGCCTTCGGGGACTATTATCATGGGGAACGATATATAGGAATTGATAAAGAAATTACGAAGTTGACAAATTTGCATCTTTTGAAGGGAAATTTTAGAATTGATTCGGAACTGGAACTTTTTTCCGGAATCAGTGGAAGAAGACACTGGCCGCAGAGTAATCTTGCTTTAACAGAAAAACGAAATGGTGTGTTTGTGCAGGATGCTTTTCAACATGAGCAATGTCTGGTCATCCGGGGAGAGAAAAAGGTACTTGTTTCGGGATGTGCACATAATGGGATTTTGAACATACTGGACCGGTATCAGGCATTATATGGAGGTTTGCCGGATGTGGTGATCAGTGGTTTTCACATGTATAAAAAAGAAGGCTATACTACAGAAGAGAAAGCGACGATTCGGTCAATTGCGGAAGAACTTGCGAAACTTCCGGTTCAGTTTTACACGGGGCATTGTACCGGCGAGGAAGCAATGGAGCTTATGGAAGAGATTATGCAGGATCAGCTGATAAGGATTCATTGCGGAACTCAGTTCCATTTATAGTAGATATTTTAACAAATATGTGTTAAATTATTAGTATGGATTTTTTATGTTTAAGTTTAAGGAGGATAAAACAATGGCAAAGTTTAATTATGTAATTACAGATGAAGTAGGTCTTCACGCAAGACCGGCAGGATTACTTGTAAAGCAGGCAAAAGCAACAGGTGCAAAAATCACTCTGAGCTGTAACGGCAAGAGCGCTGATGCAACAAAGTTGATGGCTGTTATGGGTATGGGCGTTAAAAAAGGTATGGAAGTTGAAGTAGATGTAGAAGGTGACAATGCAGATGCTGTAGCAGCTGATCTGGAAACATTTTTCAAAGAAAATTTATAGGAGGCAGGCTATGCAGGTGATTCAAGGAAAGTCTATTTTCGGTGGAATCGCAATTGGTCCGATTACATTTTTTGCAAAAGAACAGAATCAGGTAAAGCGAACAAAGATTGAAGATGTAGCAGCAGAAGTTGCAAGATATGAAGCAGCAGTAGTTTCTGCACAGGAGCAGTTGGGCGGCTTGTATGAAAAGGCTCTTAAGGAAGTCGGAGAATCTGGTGCACAGATCTTTGAAGTACATCAGATGATGTTGGAAGATGATGATTATAACGATTCAGTAAAGAGTATTATCGAAACACAGATGGTAAATGCAGAGTATGCAGTTGCTACAACCGGTGATAACTTTGCATCGATGTTTGCATCTATGGATGATGAATATTTTCAGGCAAGAGCCGTAGATATGAAGGATATTTCAGAACGTGTGATCAATGTACTGATGGGTGTCGGAGAAGCAAAGGGCTGGGACGAGCCGTCGATTATTGTGGCAGAAGATCTGGCGCCGAGTGAGACCGTTCAGTTTGATAAGAGCAAATTGCTTGGATTTGTAACAAGACTTGGTTCTTCTAACTCTCATACTGCGATTCTTGCAAGAACAATGAATATTCCGGCATTGATTCAGATTGACATTCAGGAAGAGTGGAATGGTAAGCTGGGAATTATCGATGGATTTACAGGAGAGTTTTATATTGATCCGGAACCGGAAGTGCTTGAAAAATACAAGGCAAAGAAGGCGGAACAGGAAGAACGCAGAAAACTGCTTGCAGAGCAGAAGGGAAAACCAACTGTAACAAAGAGCGGTAAGGCGATTAAATTGTTTGCAAATATCGGTTCTGTATCAGACCTTCCGGCTGCAATGAGCAACGATGCCGGTGGTATTGGATTGTTCAGAAGTGAGTTCTTGTATCTGGAGTCCGGAGATTATCCGACAGAAGACGAGCAGTTCAAGGCTTATAAGATGGTAGCAGAAACGATGGCCGGTAAGAAAGTGATTATCCGTACGCTGGATATCGGCGCTGATAAGCAGGTGGATTATTTTAATCTGGACAAAGAAGAGAACCCGGCAATGGGACTTCGTGCAATCCGTATCTGCCTGACCAGACCGGAAATCTTTAAAACGCAGCTGCGTGCGATTTTGCGTGCAAGTGCGTATGGAAATATTGCAGTGATGTATCCAATGATTATTTCTGTTGAGGAAGTTCGGAAGATCAAGGCAATTATGGAAGAAGTGAAGGCTGAGTTGGATGCAGCAGGAATCAAGTACGGAGAGGTTGAGCAGGGAATTATGATTGAGACTCCTGCATCAGTAATCATCAGTGATCTGCTGGCTCAGGAAGTAGATTTCTTTAGTATTGGAACAAACGATCTGACACAGTATACACTTGCAATCGACCGTCAGAATGCAAAATTAGATGAGTTCTACAATCCGCATCATGAAGCAGTACTTCGTATGATCGAGATGGTTGTGGATAATGCACATAAGGCGGGTATTTGGGCAGGTATCTGTGGAGAACTTGGCGCTGATATGGAATTGACAGAGCGGTTTATGGCAATGGGCGTGGATGAGTTATCGGTATCTCCGACCTTCATTTACCCGGTAAGACAGATCATTCGTGAATACGATGGTCCGACAAAATAATTACATAAGATGAGGAATGTTTCTCCAGATTTGTTTATTATGAATGATTGAGAAAAGGTGCGTTGTTGAAACTGATAGAGCAGTTTTAACGGCGCACCTTTTTGTTATGAATAAATATCTTTGTTGAAAAATGATGAAATGCCATTTCAAATAAAAGACAGTTTAGAAACCTAAAAAAATAGTATTAGAAAAAGATATTGTGAAGCGGTTGACATCTATTTCTAAAAGGAATAGGGTAGTATATTAGAAGCAGAAGAGAAAAGGGGCGGTAGACAATATGCATAGAAATGAAAGAATACAGCAGTGGATCCAGAAAAATAAGGTGGTTATTCAGAGTACGGCGGATTTTATTTTTAATCATCCGGAACTGGCAGAAGAAGAGAAAAAATCTT
>ENA-ORMO01001645-ORMO01001645.1-human-gut-metagenome-genome-assembly--contig:-NODE-1645-length-22376-cov-7.654317_pt1 | contig 22376 bp, 20 predicted proteins | sample MGYA00242106_ERZ509001 | MGnify/ENA primary metagenome ERZ509001 (study PRJEB26280, sample SAMEA2338736) | human gut metagenome | biome: human gut; feature: human-associated habitat; material: faeces...
AACAGACCCTTATAGGGTCAAAGCAAACCACCGGCTAAGCCGGTGGTCGTGATTAATGGAAGTTTTCTGTTGATAAATAAAAGAAATTATCGTACAATCATTATTGTGGTATTTTTTCTTCAGAAGGGAAATACTAGAATTGTTCAGATAAACTGGAAGAAAAAATTGGATAAAGGATAAAAATACATGAATATAAGAAGAATTGCAGCAGTCTGGGCGGCAAAAACCGCAGGTTTTGTCTGTAAAAAAATGGGCAGGCAAGGTGTGACATGGGCTGGAAAGATCGCTCTTAAAATCTATCCTCCTATTCTGAAAGAACTTGCAGCAGAGGTACGTAAGGATATTTTTGCAGTCTGTGGTACAAATGGAAAGACAACTACGAATAATATGCTGTGTGCAGCCCTGGAAGCAGAAGGACAGAAAGTAATCTGTAACCATACCGGTTCCAATATGCTGAATGGTGTAGTTGCAGCTTTTGTATTAGGAGCAAAATTAAACGGACATATGGATGCAGACTATGCCTGCATTGAGGCCGATGAGGCATCTACCAAATATATTTTTCCTCAGATCCGGCCGGACTATATGGTTCTGACCAATCTGTTCCGCGATCAGCTGGATCGATACGGGGAAATTGATATTACCATGAATATTCTGGAAACTATGATACGGTCTGTGCCGGAAATGAAAGTGCTCGTAAACGGAGATGATGCACTTTCTGCATATCTTGCTATGGACAGTGGGAACCCCTGTATTTTTTACGGAATCAGTCAGCCGGTGATGAAGAATGATACAAACGAGATCCGTGAAGGTCGTTTCTGTAAGAGATGTGGAGAAAAACTCCAATACAGTTTCTATCATTACAGTCAGCTGGGAGAATATTGCTGTCCTCAGTGCGGATTTAAACGCCCTTGTCTGGATTTTGATGCAGAAGACGTACTGGTAGGGGACAGACTTTCTTTTCGTGTAGAAAACAGGCTGATCTCAGCGAATTACAAAGGCTTCTATAACGTATATAATATCCTTGCTGCTTATGCCGGGGTACGGACTGCCGGATTTAAGGGCGAACATTTTACGGATATGCTGAAAAAATTCAATCCGGAAAATGGACGAATGGAACAGTTCCGGATTCAGGGAACAGGGATTACTTTAAATCTGGCAAAAAATCCTGCGGGATTTAACCAGAACATTTCTGCAGTGATGCAGGATACTGCGCCAAAGGACGTTATCATTGCGATTAATGATAACGCTCAGGACGGAATCGATATTTCATGGCTTTGGGATGTGGATTTTGACCGTTTTGGTGAAGAAAGTATCCGAAGTATCACTGTCAGCGGTATTCGCTGTCAGGACATGCGTTTGAGACTGAAATATGTGGATATCCCGTCAGTACTTGAACCGGATGTGGAAAAAGCCATCAGAGACAGGATCAAAGACGGAACAGGCAATCTGTATGTACTTGTAAATTATACAGCGCTGTTCAGTACCAGAAATATTCTGAAGAAATTGGAGGGTGAGCAGAAATGAAACTTACAATAGGACATTTATATCCGGATCTGCTGAACCTCTATGGTGACAGAGGCAATATTCAATGCCTGATGAAGAGATGCCAGTGGAGAGGGATTGAGGCAGAGACGATTTCATTTGAATCGAATGACAGAATTGATTTTTCCGGGCTTGATATTGTCCTTCTGGGAGGAGGATCAGACCGGGAGCAGATGCTTGTCTGTGAAAAGCTAAAAGAAATCCAGGGAGATTTTAAGAAATATGTAGAGTCGGACGGAGTCGTGATCGCTATCTGCGGAGGATATCAGCTGCTTGGAAAATATTACAAGACAGACCAGGGTATGATTACAGGACTGGATCTTGTGGATATGTATACGGAGCAGGGAGACGGAAGGCTTATTGATAATATCGTACTGAAAAGCGAGCTTTTTGATATGCCGATTGTGGGATTTGAAAATCATGGAGGAAGAACCTGCATTAAAGACAATCAGCCTTTGGGCAAAGTTTTGGCTGGTTCGGGAAATGACGGCATTTCCGGTTATGAAGGAGTGGTTTACAAAAATGTGATAGGTACTTATCTGCACGGGCCTCTGCTTCCCAAAAATCCCCAGCTTGCAGACTGGCTGATTCTTCGTGCTTTGAAGAAAAAGTACGGAGAAGGGGTGGAACTTACTGCACTGGATGATATCCAGGAAAAGGAAGCAAATGATTATATTTACAAAAGGTTTGTGAAATAATACTTGCAATAGAAAATAGCTGACGTTATAATGAAGCCATGGAACGGGTATGACCGTTTCCTAATTGAAATCTGAAAGGAGCAGTTATTATGCAGAAATATGTATGTGAGCCATGCGGATATGTATATGATCCTGAGATCGGAGATCCGGACAGCGGAATCGAGCCGGGTACTGCATTTGAAGATCTTCCCGAAGATTGGGTATGCCCGGTCTGCGGAGTAGGCAAGGACGATTTTGTACTGGAAGATTAAGTAACCAGTCATGAAGGTGCCGAAAGCAAAATGCTTTTGACACCTTCTGTTTTTATTCATTAGGAATTTTTGGAGTTCGAAGCGGATTTGTCTGCTTTGATTCCAGATGGAAGGAACCGTATGGTAATTGCGGGGCCTTTTTGGACAGAAAGGAATGTATCATGAAAAGAAAGACAGCAGTTGTTTTAATGGGATCCCTGATGGCGTTGACTGTCCTTTCGGGATGCGGAAATAATGAAGCTACAGAAGCTGCCAGTGAAAGTGCCCAGACAGAGGACGAAGGCACAGGAGACGATGCAGAGATGCAGGAGGTTCTTGAGGAAGAAGAGGAGCAAAAGGAAAAAGAGGCAGAGAAAGAAGCTGAAAAAGAAAATAAAGATTCCGAAGAAACCAGTGAAAACGAAGAGGAAGAAGTGATTTCGGAGGAGGAATCAGAAGAGGAGACTACAGATCAGGTAGCAGTCTTGTTCCCTGATGAAAAAAACTGGTCTGATGATGCTGGTGAACTTGAAGCAAATTTTATAGAAGATGGATATGAACCTTTGATCTTTTATGCGGAAGGTGATGGATCTAAACAGGTATCTCAGATCCAGGAGATGCTTGCTGCGGAGGTCAAGGCATTTGTTATTGCTCCAGTGGATCCATATGGGCTTACAGACGCACTGGCTCCTGTCAAGGAGGCAAAAATCCCGGTATTTTCCTACGATCAGCTGATTATGGATACAAATGCAGTAAAATATTATACGACCTTTGGAGGGCGGCAGGCCGGGAATATGATCGCCGAAGAGATCGTAGAAAAAGCAGAACTTGAAAAGGTCCGTGAAGAAAAAGGTACCAGGACCATAGAGTTTCTTATGGGTTCTCTGGATAATACCCAGGCTCTGTTTCTGTACAATGGTGTGATGGAAATTCTGCAGCCATATCTGGATGATGGAACTCTTGTGTGTACATCAGGAAAAATAAGTTTTGATGATACCGGAATTCTCAGATGGAGCAGAGAATCAGCAGAAACAAGGTTCCGGGAGATTCTTGAAGATTCTTATGAAGAAGGACAGCTGCCGGATATTATCTGTACAGGCTTCGACCAGGCGGCGCTGGCGGCAGCCAAAGTTCTGGAAGAAGGCGGTGCAGTTCCCGGAAGTGAAACGTGGCCCATGATCACAGGAGTGGAATGTGAGCCGGAAGCAGTGAAGGCAGCAGCTTCAGGGAAAATAGCATTTAGTCTTTTTATGGATTACAGAACTCTTGCAGATGCCTGTGAGCAGATGGTTCATGAATATCTTAACGGAGAAGAAGAACCGGAAGTTAATGACTATGAACAGTATGACAACGGCGTAAAGATCATTGGAACGTATCTCTGCGAACCTCAGATTATCGATGGAGATAATTATGAAATTCTTATTGATAATGGATATTATGAGGAAGAAGAGGTGCGGCCGGAGGCAACTCCGACGCCAACATTAGAACCGACGTCCACTCCTGCTCCGGAGCCAACTGCAACTGAAACACCGGAACCCACTGAAGAGCCTGAACCGGAAGAAGAGGCGAAGCCGACTCCTACACAGAAACCCCGGATTACATTAAGAGGAAGCAAATAAATGACGTCTGTGCAGGGATAAGAAAATGTGTTTTTGCTGATCGTGCTCAGATGTATATGAAAAAGACAGATCACAGTGTTTTGTGAAAGTTCCGTAGACGAAGGAAATCTCACAAAGCACAGGATCTGTCTTTTTGACATTCATTGTCTGTAAAGAGCAGCAGACAAAAAACGTTTATTGCAGATATTTATCTGAAGGTAAGGGAATCGTCAGTCATGGAATCAATGATAGCCAGTGATTCCAGACGGACACCCATTTCACGGATCGTCTGCCCGCCTGTCTGGAAGCCTTTTTCTATAACGATTCCGGCACCCTCCAGCGTCGCACCGGATTCTTTGACAATATCAATCAGACCCATCAGGGCACAGCCGTTGGCAAGGAAATCGTCGATGAGAAGTACATGGTCTTCCGGTCCAAGGAATTTCTTGGAAAGGATTACATCGTAAACTTTTTTGTGAGTAAAAGATTCTACTTTGGAACGGTACATTTCTCCATCCAGGTTTAAACTCTGTGCTTTTTTGGCAAAGATCACAGGTACGTCAAAATACTGGGCTGCAATGCAGGCAATCCCGATACCGGAAGCCTCGATGGTCAGGATTTTGGTGATGGGACAGTCGGCAAAACGTCTTTTAAATTCTTTGCCGATTTCATTAATAAGTGTAATATCCATTTGATGATTCAAAAAACTGTCTACTTTTAAAATATTTCCCGGCTTTACAATGCCGTCTTTCAGAATACGATCTTTTAAAAGCTGCATGATTTCTCTCCTTTAATCTCTGTACATTGAAATAATCTCTAAGAAATTATATCTAATATACGCTATTCTTCCGGGAAGTTCAATTCTTTTCGAGAAATATTTACAAAAATTTTGTGGCAGCCTGTATAAAATGTTGTGTTCCCTCCCGTTGCATTGACTGGAAAGGTCTGGTACAATGAAAAAAGTGAGGAGATTTTAAAGATGAAAGAATATGAAGTAATATGGGAAATATTTAATAAGTGCCCCCGAAATCAGATGCGGGACGTGTTTGTAGAGGAAATTGAGATTGAAGATCCGGAAGAATATGTGAAGCAGAAATTTCAGGGAAAAGAAGTTTTCTATGAAAAGACAGTTCTGGAAGACGGGACAGTGATCTTTGATATCGAGACTTCCGGTATAAAACAGAGATGCTCCTTTACAGAATTTTAAAAGCTGTGTTATAATGGCTGTTGGCGGTATAAACAGGATATCCGCCCACGCCCGTAAGGGACGGGAAAGGAGCACGCATGAGCGAGACAAAAGAGACCCATGTGCATGTCATGGAAGACGGCAGTGTGGTAGAACATTCCCATGGAGAGCATGGTCATTATCACAGCCATGCCCAGACAAAGGCTGTGCTGAACCGTTTATCCAGAGCTATTGGTCACATGGAATCTATCAAGCGCATGGTGGAAGACGGCCGGGACTGTTCCGAAGTTCTGATCCAGCTTTCAGCAGTAAAATCTGCTATTAATAATACTGGCAAGATCATTCTTCAGGATCACATCGAGCATTGCATTGTGGATGCAGTAGAGCATGGAGATCGGGAAGCGATCAAAGAACTGGAAAAAGCCATTGACCGTTTTATGAAATAATATCTGATCTGTTTTTTATGCAGACAAATATATAGAAGGAGAAATAAAATGGCAAAAGAATGTAACAGCAAAACCTGCGACAAAACAAGCTGTGAAGGATGCAGCAACAAAGGAAAAAATATGGATCTTATGGCAGAAGCAAACGCCATGTCCAATGTAAAACATGTGATCGGTGTTGTCAGCGGTAAAGGCGGCGTAGGAAAATCTTTCGTGACTGCATCACTGGCAAACCGTATGGCGGCAAAAGGATTTAAAGTAGGTATCCTTGACGCAGATATCACAGGACCGTCCATCCCAAAAATGTATGGACTGAAGGGCTCTGCAAAGGGGGATGAAAGCGGAATCTATCCAATGGAAACCGCAAACGGAATTGAGGTTATTTCCGTGAACCTTCTTCTTCCCACAGAGGAAACTCCGGTTATCTGGAGAGGACCGATCCTTGCAAATATGGTAAAACAGTTCTGGACAGACGTAATCTGGGGCGACCTGGACTATCTGTTTGTGGACATGCCTCCGGGAACCGGCGACGTACCTCTTACAGTATTCCAGTCACTTCCGGTTGACGGTATCGTGATCGTAAGTTCTCCTCAGGATCTCGTTAAGATGATTGTCAAAAAGGCATACAACATGGCTGAGATGATGAATATTCCGGTGCTTGGCATTGTAGAAAACTACAGTTATGTAAAATGTCCGGACTGCGGAAAAGAGATCAAAGTTTTCGGCGAGAGCCACATTGATGAGATTGCGGCAGAACTGAATGTTTCTGTTCTGGGCAAAATGCCTATTGAAGCATCTTTTGCGGAGTATGCAGATAAAGGCGAATTTGATAAGGTAGTAAATTCTTATCTTGAAAAAGCAGACAGTCATATGCCTGCCTGAAAACAGGATAAGGAATTAATATAAGCTCAAAAATACTATGGCCTGTTGGCCGGATTGAGAAAGGAGTCTCACATGAGCAACGTAAGACGTGTTTATGTAGAAAAGAAACCTGCCTTTGCAGTTCAGGCAAAGGAATTGAAGCATGAGATCAGCAGCTATCTGGGAATCAAATCTGTTACCAGCGTAAGAGTGCTGATCCGTTATGACGTGGAGAATATTTCTGACGAGGTATTTGAAAAAGCCTGCAGGACAGTATTTGCAGAGCCTCCGGTAGATGATCTCTATAAAGAGAGTTTTGAGTCTGGCAAGGACGCAAAGATTTTTTCTGTAGAATATCTTCCGGGACAGTTTGACCAGAGAGCGGATTCCGCAGTACAGTGTGTGCAGTTCCTTGATGAGAATGCACAGCCTATCATCCGCTCCGCTACTACCTATGTGATCGAAGGAGATATCACAGAGGAAGAACTTGAAGCTGTTAAGCACCATTGCATCAACCCGGTAGACTCCCGTGAGACAGGGGCAGATAAACCGGAAACACTTGTGACAGTTTTCCCGGAACCGGAAGACGTAAAGATTTTTGACGGGTTTAAGGACATGTCTGAAGAAGATCTGAAGACTCTTTATGATTCTCTGAATCTTGCAATGACTTTTAAGGACTTCCAGCATATCCAGAACTATTTCCAGGGTGAAGAAAGCCGTGATCCGTCCATGACAGAGATCCGCGTACTGGATACCTACTGGTCTGACCATTGCCGTCACACTACTTTTTCCACTGAGCTGACAGATGTGAAATTCGGAGAAGGCGATTACAGAGAACCTATCGAAAAAACATATGAGCAGTATCTGGGAGACAGAGCAGTTCTTTATAAAGACCGTGACGATAAATTTGTATGTCTGATGGATCTTGCACTGATGGCAATGAAAAAACTGAAATCTGAAGGCAAGCTTCAGGATCAGGAAGAATCTGACGAGATCAATGCCTGCAGTATCGTAGTTCCTGTTGATGTAGACGGTAAGGAAGAAGAGTGGTTGATCAACTTCAAAAACGAGACCCATAATCATCCTACGGAGATCGAGCCTTTCGGCGGTGCAGCTACCTGCCTTGGCGGAGCTATCCGTGACCCGCTTTCCGGAAGAACATATGTATATCAGGCTATGCGTGTAACCGGCGCGGCAGATCCTACTGTTTCTGTAAAGGAAACGCTGAAAGGCAAGCTTCCGCAGAAGAAACTGGTAAGAGGCGCAGCTCATGGCTACAGTTCTTATGGAAACCAGATCGGTCTGGCTACCGGCTATGTAAAAGAAATCTATCATCCGGATTATGTTGCGAAACGTATGGAAATCGGTGCGGTTCTTGGCGCTGCTCCAAGACGTGCGGTGATCCGCGAAAACTCTGATCCGGGAGATATCATCATCCTTCTGGGAGGACGTACCGGACGCGACGGTATCGGCGGTGCAACAGGATCTTCCAAAGTACATACAGAGGCTTCTATCGAGGTATGCGGCGCAGAGGTACAGAAGGGTAATGCGCCTACAGAGCGTAAGATCCAGCGTATGTTCCGCAGAGAAGAAGTAAGCTGCATCATCAAGAAGTGTAATGACTTTGGCGCAGGCGGTGTATCTGTTGCGATCGGAGAGCTGGCGCCGGGACTTCGTATCAATCTGGATAAGGTTCCGAAGAAATACGCAGGTCTTGACGGTACAGAGATCGCGATCTCTGAATCTCAGGAGCGTATGGCAGTTGTAGTAGATCCAAAAGATGTAGATAAATTCCTTGGTTTTGCCAATGAAGAAAACCTGGAGGCAGTTCCGGTCGCTGTTGTTACAGAGGAGCCGAGACTTGTACTTACATGGAGAGACAAGGAGATCGTGAATATCTCCCGTGCTTTTCTTGATACAAACGGCGCTCATCAGGAGACAACCGTAGAGGTAGAAATCCCTGACAAAGAGGGATGTATCCTTACAGAACGCCAGGATGTGCCGGATGTAAAGGCAAAATGGCTGGAGACACTGGCAGATCTGAACGTCTGCTCACAGAAAGGTCTTGTGGAAATGTTTGACGGTTCCATCGGAGCCGGAAGCGTTCTTATGCCTCATGGCGGCAAATATCAGATGACAGAAACACAGGCAATGGTTGCCAAGGTTCCTGTTCAGAATGGAAATACAAATACAGTTACTATGATGAGTTACGGTTTTGACCCGTATCTTTCCTCCTGGAGTCCTTATCATGGCGCTGCTTATGCAGTTACTGAGTCTGTGGCAAGAATCGTGGCAGCAGGCGGTGATTTCCATAAGATCCGCTTTACGTTCCAGGAATATTTCCGTCGTATGACAGAAGATCCGAAACGCTGGAGCCAGCCGTTTGCAGCGCTTCTTGGCGCATATGCGGCACAGCTGGGCTTTGGCCTTCCGTCTATCGGAGGAAAAGACAGTATGTCCGGTACTTTTAATGAGATCGACGTACCGCCGACACTGGTATCCTTTGCTGTTGATACAGGCAAGCTTCAGGATGTTGTTACACCGGAGCTGAAAAAAGCCGGCAGCAAGCTTGTATGGCTTCGTGCACCGAAGGATGCTTATCAGCTTCCGGACTACGAAGGAATTATGGAGCAGTACGACAAGCTTCACAATGATATGAAGGAAGGACGTGTCCTTTCAGCATACGCCCTTGACCGTCATGGCCTTGCAGCCGCAGTTTCCAAGATGGCATTTGGTAACGGACTTGGACTGAAGATCGAGCATAATGTAGATCCGAGAGACTTCTTTGCACCGGGCTTTGGTGATCTGGTACTTGAAGTTCCGGCAGAAAAGGTTTCTCAGCTTTCCATCACTTATACAGTGATCGGTGAGGTTACAGATGACGGTAAGTTCTCCTACGGCAATACAGAGATCACCCTGGAAGAAGCAGAAAATGCATGGAAGGGAACCCTGGAAAAAGTATTTAAGACAGATTCCGGTGAAAACGACGGATCTAAAGCAGTATTCGTTGCAGGCAAAAATGATTCTGCCGACGGAAATGTAGATGAAAACGGTCTTTTCCATACCAACCGCGTATATATCTGCAATCACAAGATTGCGAAACCTCGTGTGTTTATTCCTGTATTCCCGGGAACCAACTGCGAGTATGACAGCACCCGTGCTTTTGAACGTGCAGGTGCAGAAGTTGATGTAAAGGTATTTAAGAACCTGACGGCAGCAGATATCCATGATTCTGTAGAACTGTTTGAAAAGGCCATCGGTCAGGCGCAGATGATCATGTTCCCGGGCGGATTCTCTGCCGGTGATGAGCCGGATGGATCAGCGAAGTTCTTTGCAACAGCATTCCAGAATGCCAAGATCAAAGAAGCTGTTATGAAACTTCTGAAAGAGAGAGACGGTCTGGCACTTGGTATCTGTAATGGTTTCCAGGCGCTGATCAAACTGGGACTTGTTCCATATGGCGAAATCTGCGGACAGAAGGAAGATTCTCCGACACTGACTTATAATACTATCGGACGTCATATTTCCAGGATGGTTTATACAAGAGTAGTCAGCAATAAGTCTCCATGGCTGCAGAAAGCACAGCTTGGCGGTGTATACTGTAACCCGGCATCTCATGGTGAGGGACGTTTCGTTGCCAATGATGAATGGCTTGCGAAACTTATGGCAAACGGACAGATTGCAACACAGTATGTAACTGCAGACGGTGAGCTGGATAACAGCGAAGAATGGAATGTAAACGGTTCTTACCTGAATATTGAGGGTATCACCAGTCCGGATGGACGTGTACTTGGCAAGATGGCTCACAGCGAGCGTCGTGACAATGGTGTAGCTGTTAATATTTATGGAGAGCAGGATATCAAGATCTTTGAATCCGGCGTAGAATATTTTAAATAATACAAAAAAACGATCCAGTCATCAAAATGGTGACTGGATCGTTTTTTATGTGGAAAACATTCTTTTTTATGGTTCCGGCTGTGGAAAAAAACGACGGGAAACAGTTTTTGCCATTTCTTCCGGTGATTCTTTCATATCGCTGTCCATCCAGGTGAGGATGATGCCGCACAGTCCAAAGGAAATAAAAATCTGACGGTAATATTCATTCCGGTCCGGTGTGTTAAAATCGTGGAATTTCAGGATCAGCCGGTTCAAAAGCATGACAGAAAGATTTGCCCGGATCAATGTCTGTACGATATCATGGATGGAATAAAAAAACTGAAAAAAGCTCAGGGATAATTCGTATGCAGAAGAAGACTCCTTTCGGGGATGTTCCCGGATCCACTCGGATATCAGCTTATCCAGTTTAAATTCGATCACGTTTTCTTTTGAGGTAAAATTGCGGTAATAGGTGATCCGGCTTACATTTGCAAGTGAGGTGATCTCGCTGACCGTGATTTCTTCGATAGATTTTGTCCGCAGCAGGATAAAAAGCGCGTCTGCCATACATTCTTTCAGAAAATCTCCGGAATTCTTTTTTCGTGCCATTGATACAAATTCTCCTGTTTTGTTTCATTTATCAGCAGCTTCATTGATTTTTCAGCGGAATATGTTATAGTATGTTCCACTGATACATCTGTAACATATATTTTAGAGAAACAGCCGGATCTTGTCAATCCGCTGCAGGAGGTAATTTTAGATGATGATCATTACAGATTCCGCTTCTGATATTACAGAAAAAGAAGCGGAGGAGATGGATATACGCCTGGTATGGCTGAAAACTAAATTTTCCGACGGGGATTTTCCAATGAAAACAGAGGAAGATTTTTGTCACTTTTTTGATAAACTGGCAGAGGAAAAAGATCTTCCAATGACCAGCCAGCCGTCTCCGGAAGAATATCTGGAATTTTTTGAGGAGGCAAAGTCAAAGGGCGAAGAGGTTCTTGTACTTACTTTATCAAGTGGACTCAGCGGGACGATCAATGCCGCAAACCTTGCAAAACAGATGAGTGAATATGATAAGATCTGGATCATTGATTCAGAGCAGGCTATTATCACTCAGCGTTTTCTTGTACAGAAGGCTGCGGAACTGAGAAAAGAAGGAAAAAATACAGAGGATATCGTAAAAATCCTGGAGGATCTGAAAAAACGTGTTACCGTCTGCGGGATGCTGGATACACTTACTTATCTCAGAAAGGGAGGGCGAATTCCGGCGGCGCTGGCCGTAGTAGGAAATATGCTGCATATCAAACCGGTGATCGAGCTTAAAGACAAAACACTTGCCATGCTGGGAAAGGCAAGAGGCAGAGCCGGAGGTATGAAATACCTGTGGAAAGAATTTGAGTCATATGATATAGACAGAGAAGCGCCGGTATATTTTGGATATACCTCAGACCGGGAGCTTGGAGAGAAATTTATGATGGACACCGTAGAAAAATATGGTCTGAAAAATTATAAGCTTTATCCGGTAGGCGGAATCATTGGCACTCATGTAGGACCGGCCTGTGTTGCCATCAGTTTTGTGAAAAAATCACAGTAGTACGCATTGACAAACAGGAATCCAAAAGCTATAATGAGGAACATAGTCAATATGTTTAACACGCTGACGAGAAGAGTAGACTGCGGACTGCTTCAGAGAGGGGCACATATGGTGAGAGTGCTCTGGCAGGAATCAGTTGAAGACCACCTCTGAGTGACCTTAATCCGGTCCGGTGATACCGTTATCATCAAAAAAGCGGCTGAATTTTCTGATTTCACAGGTTTGTTCTGAAGAGGACAGGGCAGAAATCAGAGTTCTGGCAATCAGGGTGGAACCACGGGCAGAATATCTCGTCCCTTACAGTATTGTTACTGTAAGGGACTTTTTATATTTATAGAAGTAAACGACTTTTATAATGAGAGAAAAGTCCCGGACAGCGATAAAAAAGAAAAGGAGAAAAATCATGATCATTACTTTAAAAGACGGATCAACAAAAGAATATGCAGAAGCAAGATCAGTTATTGACATTGCCTCTGATATCAGCGAAGGTCTTGCACGCGTGGCATGTGCAGGCGAAGTGGACGGAGAGGTGGTAGATCTTCGTACTGTGATTGACAGAGACTGTGAGCTGAGCATCCTTACCTTTGACAGTGAGGGCGGTAAAGGCGCGTTCCGTCATACTACTTCTCATATCATGGCTCAGGCGATCAAACGTCTTTTCCCAGATGTAAAGCTTGCTATCGGACCTTCCATCGAAGATGGATTCTATTATGATATTGACAGTGACGAGCCGCTGGTTGCAGAGGATCTTCCAAAGATCGAAGCAGAAATGAAAAAGATCGTAAAAGAAAATCTTGCAATCACCAGATTTACAAAACCAAGAGCAGAAGCCATTGAATTCTTTAAAGAAAAGAACGAGCCATATAAGGTGGAGCTTATCGAAGATCTTCCGGAAGATTCCGAGATCAGCTTTTATCAGCAGGGCGAGTTTGTAGATCTCTGTGCAGGACCGCATCTTATGACAACCAAACCGGTAAAGGCATTTAAACTTACCAGCCTTGCAGGCGCTTACTGGAGAGGCAGCGAAAAGAACAAGATGCTTACCAGAATTTATGGTACTTCCTATACAAAGAAAGCAGATCTGGAAGAGTATATCACCCGTATGGAAGAGGCAAAGAAACGTGACCACAGAAAGCTTGGAAAAGAACTTGGCCTCTTTATGATGAAAGAAGAAGGACCGGGATTCCCGTTCTTCCTTCCAAAGGGAATGGTGCTGAAAAACACTCTTCTTGACTACTGGAGAGAAATCCACAATAAGGCAGGTTATGTGGAGATTTCCACACCGATCATGCTCAGCCGTCATCTCTGGGAGACATCCGGACACTGGGATCACTATAAAGAAAATATGTATACAACTGTGATCGACGATACAGATTTTGCTATTAAGCCAATGAACTGTCCTGGAGGAATCCTTGTTTATAAATCCGAGCCGCGTTCCTACAGAGATCTTCCTCTTAGAATGGGAGAACTGGGACTTGTTCACCGTCATGAAAAATCCGGTCAGCTTCACGGTCTTATGCGTGTACGCTGCTTTACACAGGATGATGCCCATATCTTTATGACACCGGAGCAGATCCGCGATGAAATCAAGGGCGTTGCAAAACTGATCGACAGCGTATATCAGCTGTTTGGCTTCAAATATCATGTAGAGCTGTCTACCCGTCCGGAGGATTCCATGGGAAGCGACGAGGACTGGGAGGTTGCAACAGATGGCTTAAGAGGCGCTCTGGATGATCTTGGTCTTGATTATGTAGTTAATGAGGGCGACGGCGCTTTCTACGGACCGAAGATCGATTTCCATCTGGAAGATTCTATCGGAAGAACATGGCAGTGCGGTACCATCCAGCTTGACTTCCAGCTTCCGCTGCGTTTTGAATGTGAATATATCGGAGCCGACGGAGAAAAACATCGTCCGATCATGATTCACCGTGTTGCTTTTGGTTCCATCGAACGTTTTATCGGTATCCTCATCGAGCACTTTGCAGGCGCATTCCCAACCTGGCTGGCTCCTGTACAGGTGAAGGTGCTTCCGATCTCCGAGAAATATATGGATTATGCAAACAAGGTTATGGATGAGCTGAAAGAAGCAGGAATCCGTACTGAGATCGATGACCGTGCAGAAAAGATTGGTTACAAGATCCGTGAGGCAAGACTCCAGAAGATTCCGTACATGCTGGTCGTAGGCGCCAAGGAAGAGGAAGAGGGCAAAGTTTCTGTCCGCAGCCGTTTCCTGGGAGACGAGGGAGCCAAAGGACTGGATGAGTTTATCGTATCCATCAAAGAAGAGATCAAAAACCGTGAAAACAGAAAAGTAGAAGTTACGGAATAAAGAAAAAACTGCCTTTTTACGAAAAGGAGAAAACGTTATGACAAAGCCTATTGAAGTAAATGGCGTGGCGATCGGAAGCGGACTGCCGAAAATCTGCGTTCCTTTAACAGGAAAAAAACGAGAAGAGCTTCTTGAGGAGGCTTCCCGGGCCAGGGCGGCAGCGCCGGACCTGGTAGAATGGCGGGCGGATCATTACGAGAATCTGAACTGCGAAGAGGACTTTACACAGACTCTGAAAGAAATAAAAGAGGAACTGGGAGATCTGCCGATGATCTTTACCATCCGTAGTATGGCAGAAGGCGGAAATGCAGATATTTCAGAAGAGGAGTATGCTGCCCGTACACTGGAAGCAGCAGAAAGCGGCTGTGCGGAACTGATCGATGTAGAAGTTTTCAGCAGAAAAAATACAGATCAGCTTATTGAAAAGCTTCATACCACAGGCGCGAAAGTGATCGCTTCCACACATGACTTTCAGAAAACAGATGACAGTGAGACCCTGAAAAAAAGATTTCTGGATATGGACGCCACAGGAGCAGACCTTTTGAAAATGGCAGTGATGCCGGCAGAATTTGATGATGTGGCATCTCTTATGCAGGTAACAAATGAGATCGTGGAAGAGTACACAGAAAAACCGGTGATTTCCATGGCAATGGGAAATCTGGGATCTATCAGCAGGATCGCCGGAGAGAACTTTGGCTCTGCGGTAACATTTGCCACCATAGGAGCAGCGTCTGCGCCAGGTCAGTTTCCTATAGAAGAGCTTCGTATGATGATGAATGTTCTTCATAAAAAGAATATAGAAGAAGAGTAAAAAGAAATTTTGCTGATCATGTCGAACCTTCACGAGAAATTCTGGGAAATGTATCCCTGGTTTTGACAAATTATGCACCCCCTGTAACCTATAATGAACTCACTTACCAAAGTGAGGGATTGACAGGTCATAGGGGGCTTTTTTTATGTATGGGAAAATATACATAGACGTTGTCTTTGTGACGAATCTTCTGATGGATTATATTATCCTGCGGCTTACAGGGATGCTTTTAAGGTGCAGGGCAGGATGGGTAAGATATCTGGCAGGTGCAGTTACAGGAGCTCTTTTTTCCTGCCTGATCCTGTGTCTTCCGCAGGATCTCAGTACCTTTGCAGAGATATTTCTCCATGGAGCCTGTGCACTTCTTATGCTCAGAGTTACTTTCCGTATAAAAAAAGGCAGTCTTCTTGCAAAGTCGCTGGTCATGCTGTATCTGACAGCTTTTCTTACAGGCGGTTTTTGGGAAGCAGTATCGGAGAGCGGGATCACGATTCCGGCCTTCTTTATTTTTGCCTTTGCCACCTATATGGGAATTGGAGCACTGGTCTGTGCGGCAGATTCTGCAAGAAGCATGAGGAAGAATATCTATCCCATAACCCTGTCTTATCAGGGAAAAAGACAGTCAGCTTACGGGTTTTACGATACTGGAAATCTGCTGAATGATCCTGTAAGCGGCGCTCCGGTTTCTGTTGTAAAACCGGAGCTTCTGGAGACAATGCTGTCCTCTGATCTTATGGACAGACTAAAACACCTTAACGAGAATCCGGGAGAATTGAAGAGTACAGAGATTGCCGGGCTGAAACCCCATTATCTCTCCTGCTGTACGATAGGACAGGCAGAAAAGATGATGCTGGCAGTTACTTTAGAGGATCTTTGTATTCATACTCCCGCAGAAGAGGTCCGCGTGTCAAAGCCGGTGCTTGCGCTTGCTTTCGAACCCTCCGCTTTGGGCAAGGAATACAAAGTACTGTTAAATTCCAGATTATTGCATTAGGAGGGGCATATTATCATGAACAGATCAGCAGTAAGTGTTAACCGTTATCCGTTTCAGATGATCCAGAGACTTGTTTTTTCAAGACCGAGAGAACTTTATTATATCGGTGGAAACGATATTCTTCCGGCACCGCTGGAGCCGCAGAGAGAGGCATATGTCATAAGCAGACTGGGAACCGATCAGGAAAAGGAAGCAAAAGCACTTTTGATCGAACATAACCTGAGACTGGTCGTATATATTGCCAAGAAGTTTGATAATACAGGAGTGGGAGTAGAAGATCTGATCTCTATTGGAACCATTGGTCTTATTAAGGCGATCAATACTTTTGACCCTGTAAAGAATATCAAACTGGCAACATACGCTTCCCGCTGTATTGAAAATGAAATTTTAATGTATCTCAGGCGGAACAGTAAGACGAAAATGGAAGTTTCCATTGATGAGCCGCTGAATGTAGACTGGGACGGAAATGAACTGCTGCTGTCTGATATCCTTGGGACGGATGAAGATATTATTTCCCGGAGGCTTGAAGATGAAGTGGAGATCACACTTCTGGGAAAAGCCATTAATAAGCTTACACCCAGGGAACAGACGATCATCCGTCTCAGATTTGGGCTGAACAGTGCGGAGGGAAAAGAGAAGACCCAGAAGGAAGTGGCTGACCTTCTGGGAATCTCACAGTCTTATATTTCAAGACTGGAAAAACGAATCATGAAACGGTTGAAAAAGGAAATTGTAAAATATGAATAAGCAGAAGTTCAGAAACAGACCGCGTATTTGCAGGAAAACGGATACATATACTAAAAGGAATAAGAGAAAAGGTGTGTCAGTATCTTGAAAAAATATGCGGTAGAGCTGATAATGGCCTGTTTACTTCTGATCAGTTTTTTCTTTTTGGCAAGACAGGCCGCTGAAGTTTCAGGAGACATGAAGATGCAGGAAAAAGAAAAAAAGGTCATTGCCATTGATCCGGGACATGGCGGTGTGAAAAAGCGCAGATAAAGGAGAGCGGCGAGTGGAGTATGTAAAACATATTCCACTTTTTTGTTTATCAGGAAAGCAGTACATTCTGTACTGACTTTCCTGATAAACAAAAAACGCTCCGCGAGGATGCGACCAGATGCATGCGGAATATGACTGCATTAAAAAGAAAACAGCGCACTGTAATTCCATCCCATGGCGGCGATGATCCGGGAATGATCGGGCTGGGAGGACTGAAAGAAAAAGGGATCAATCTTGAAATTTCTCTTCGGCTGAAGGAGGTTCTGGAAAAAAGTGGATTTACAGTAGTAATGACTCGAGAAAAAGACAAAGGGCTTAATGATGAGACTGCGTCTAATAAAAAAGCACAGGATATGCAGAGAAGGATTGCCTTTTTGAATGATAAGAATCCTGTTCTTACGGTGAGCATCCATCAGAACAGCTATTCAGATCCGGCAGTAAATGGCCCTCAGGTTTTTTATTATGAAAATTCTGAGGAGGGAAAAACTCTTGCTGAGATCCTTCAGGAAAGTCTGAACCGAATGCTTGAACCAGGGCGTCCAAGAAAAGTGAAAGGAAATACCAGTTACTATCTTCTTAAGAGAAGCAAAGGAACACTTGTGATCGTGGAATGTGGATTTCTCACCAGTCCTGCCGAGGCAGAACTTCTTCAGGACACTGAGTATCAGCAAAGGATCGCGGAAGCTATAGCAGAAGGAATCCTGAAATATGTGAAAGAAAAATCACAGGATCCGGTGAAAAAAACATAATATTTTTTGGCACAGTCCGGGGAACTCTGGTATACTATAGAAGATTACAGGAAAGAAGATCCGTTCCGTTATACTGGAACAGAAAGAAAATACGAGGAGTCTGTATGCTTGGAATTTTATATATGATCCTGGGCAGTCTTATGGGAAAAGAAATTCTGGAAGGGATTCTTGATGACAGATCAGGGAAAGGCCAGAACCGTATCTGGCTGATCCTTCCAGGTGCTTTTGGAACTGGAATGCTGCTTTTTGGATGGGGAACTTATCTGGTCTCCTGGGCAGCCAGTGCGGCAGGAGCAGAGATACCGATGGTTTATGGAAACTTTGTAGTCATGGCAGCTGCATTTGTTTTTCTTGCAGTGCTTTATGCGAGGAGATTCCGGGATGGAAAAGCAATCCTGACCAGAGAAGATCAAAATCTGGTGGAGTACAGAGGGATTTTTTGGAAGGAATCAGTGTTTTTTACGGTTCTTGCCCTGTTTCTTACCTGGATCATGTTTTATGTGTTTTTTATAAAAGACGGGATTTTATATTCCGGTTTTACTGTGTATGGTGATTATGCTCCTCATACAGCTATGATGAGGTCTTTTTCTCTGGAAAATAATTTTCCTACTCAGTATCCGCATTTTGGGGGAGAAGATGTAAAGTATCACTTTATGTTTCAGTTTCTGGTAGGTAACCTGGAATTTCTGGGACTGCGTCTTGATCTGGCTTATAATCTTGCCAGCGTTCTGGCACTGCTGGGATTTCTGATGCTTTTATACAGCATTGCTAAAAGGGTTACCGGAAGTGGAAAAGCAGGAGTTCTTACAGTTGTATTTTTTTTCTTCCGCAGTGCACTTACTTTTTTTCGCTATGTATGGGAACATATTCAGGCAGGAGATCTGATCCAGGCTTTTAAGGATAATACGGAGTTTATCGGTTATACAGCAAATGAAAACTGGGGATTGTGGAATTTTAATGTGTACCTGAACCAGAGACATCTTGCATTTGGGCTTTTGATCGTCGCTCTGGTGATCTGGATATATCTGGACTGGGTAGAAGCTGGCTGCAGCCATAAGGAACAAGGAATATGCTGGATCAGAAACAGATGGTTTACATGGGAAGCATGGAAGTGCAGAAGTGTGGAGAAGGCCCTGGCAGCAGGTCTTCTGATCGGATTGACGGCTTTTTGGAACGGCGCTGCAGTGATCGGCGGTCTTTTGATACTTATGGGATTTGCCGTGTCTTCAGATGGAAAACTGGATTATCTGATCACCGCAGTGGTTTCTGTGATGTTTTCTGTGCTGCAGTCCAGGCTTTTTATCCGGGGATCTGCAGTAGAGACAAGCTTTCAGTGGGGATTTATCGTAGAGGACAAAAGCCCTGGCGGGATAATCTGGTATCTTCTGCAGATGAGCGGTATCTTCTTTTTGGGGTCCGTGCTGCTGTTTTATTTCCAGAAAAAAAGAAGCCGTAGAGCAGTTCTTATAAGCAGCCTTTTTCCACTGATATTTGCTTTTTGTGTCTCTTTGACACCGGATGTTACTGTGAATCATAAATACATCATGATCTCCTATGCATTTCTGGCAATGTTCTGGGCGGAAGCGGCAGTTTCTCTTTTTCGTAAAAAGGTCCCGGCAAAGATCCTTGCAGTTATTCTGTGTATCAGTCTGACGGTCACAGGAATTTATGATATGTGGATCATTTTCAGAAATAACGGACCTGGTCATCGGGTATCGGTAAATATGGACAGCAGTCTTACGGACTGGCTTTCAGAGAATCTGGATCACAGAGACCTGATACTGACCCCGGAATACAGTATCAGCGAGGTGACTATGGCTGGTGTGATGATGTATTTGGGCTGGCCTTATTATGCATGGTCGGCGGGATATGATACTTATGGACGGGCGGAAAAGGCCCGGGAGATCTATACCTCTCAGGATAAAGGGAAGGTGAGGGCTCTGGTGGCTCAGGAAAAGATCACATATATCCTTTTTGAGGAGGGAATGACCTTTGAGGGAGAACAAGGCATAGAAGATACAATAAAAGCAATATACCCCAGGGTATATCAATCCGAAGATAGGAGGATCAGAATTTATGAGATCAGATAAAATAAAAAAAATGATCCTGAAAATACTTCCGGCAGGGGTGCTGCTGGGAATGGCAGTCTGGCTTTTAAAGGGCGATGTGTGGACCTTTCTGACCTGGTGGCTGCTGGCAGGAGTTATGGGAATGGCCGCCATGCCTCTGACAGGACGTTTATTCAGGGAATTTGATGATAAGGGCTGGGTGTTTTCCAAGATCGTGGCAATTGTTGTAACAGGATTTCTGACATGGTTCCTGACAGCAGTAAAGCTTTTGAAGTTTACCACTGCTGCCTGTGTGGGAGTGTCTCTGGCGTGCGGGATATTGTTTTTACTTCTGGGAAAAGCGCAGCATAAAAAAGGAATCGAGTGTCTTCCCATGGATCATCTGGAACTGGTGTACTGGGAGGAAGTTCTGTTTTTAGCCTTTTTCCTTTTATGGACTTATCTGGCAGGGTTTCATCCGGCAGCCTACGGTACAGAAAAATTCATGGATTATGGATTTATGGAAGCTATGATGCGAAGTACAACGCTTCCGGCAGTAGATCTCTGGTATTCCGAAGGAACCATTAATTACTATTACGGCGGTCAGTACTTTGCGGTATTTCTTACAAAACTTACAGGAACAAAGGTAGAGCTTACCTATAACCTGATGCGTACCTTTGTGGCAGGTCTGGCTTTTGTGCTGCCATATTCTCTCGTATATCAGATGACAAAGGACAGGATGGGGAAAAAGGCAGCAGGGGCTGTAGGCTGGAAAAAAGCTGTTCCGCAGATATCGGGAATACTGGCAGGACTTTCTGTTTCCATTGCAGGTAATATGCATTATGTGTACTATGGACAGATCAGGCCGTGGCTTCAGAAGCTGACAGGCCAGGAGCCGGATTCGTACTGGTTTCCGGATGCCACCCGCTATATTGGTTTTAATCCGGATGTAGAAGATAAGACCATTCATGAATTTCCATGCTATTCCTTTGTGCTGGGAGATCTTCATGCACATGTGGTAAATATTATGTTTGTACTTTTGCTTTTGGGACTTTTATATGCATGGGTGAAAATGGTACGCAAAAGAACTTATGATACCGGAGAGCCTGGTACAAAAGAATTTTGGGAAAAACATCTTTTCATGCCGCAGATTCTTTTTGCCGCAGTATTGCTGGGAATGTTCCGCTGGACAAATTATTGGGATTTTGTGATCTATTTTGTGGTAACAGGAGGAGTTGTCCTGTTTACCAATATTGTTCTGATGAAAGGGCAGGGAAAATGGGTGATCGGTGTCACTGCAGCGCAGGCGGCAGAGGTACTGACCATAGGAACAATTGTAATCCTGCCGTTTACCCTGAATTTTGAGACGATGGTCCAGGGCGTTGCGGTGGCACAGAATCATTCTCTTCCGCACCAGCTGCTGATACTATGGGGACTTCCCGGAATCCTGACTGTTATTTTTGTCATATCTCTTCTTGCAGAAAAGCTTGGGGGAGTAAAGAACAAGACAATCTATAAGTTTATGAAATCACTGAAACTTCCGGATCTGTTTGCGATGGTCATGGGACTTTGCGCCATAGGACTTGTACTGATTCCGGAACTTGTATATGTAAGGGATATTTATGAAAATGGAAATGCCAGGGCAAATACCATGTTTAAGCTGACCTATCAGGCATATATCATGTTTGGTATGACTATGGCATATGTGATCTTCCGTATGCTGGTCATTTCCTACAGGAAGTTTCTGAAAGTAACAGCCGGGATTGCTCTTGTTTGCCTTGTATGGACTTTTGGATATTTTGGAAACAGTGTAGATTCCTGGTTTGGAGAAGTGAAAGATCCATCTAAGTATCAAGGTCTGAATGCGACGGCATTTTTGGAGACAGATTTTCCAGAGGATGCTGCGGGAATTCGCTGGCTGAAAAAAAATATCAAAGGTTCACCGGTAGTTCTGGAGGCAAATGGCGACAGCTATACCCAGTATGAACGTGTGTCGGCCATGACAGGCCTTCCGACTGTTCTGGGCTGGTATGTCCATGAATGGCTGTGGAGGAATGATGTGGCGGATCTTAATACAAAAAGCGGGGATATAGAACTGATCTACACTTCAAAAGATGAGAAGCAGGTAAAAGACCTTCTGGAAAAATATAATATTTCCTATATTTTTACAGGATCCTGTGAAAGGGAAAAATATGGAGAGAACCTGAATAATGATCTTCTTTCCGGTTTGGGAGAAACGGTATTCAGGGATCTTAATTCCGGTACTTATATCATAAAGATAAAATAAGAACCGTGGACAATTTGGATACATAATAAAAAACTGCTGCACAGGAAATGTTTTCTGCGCAGCAGTTTTTTATACGGCTTTAGCCTGTTCAAAACATCTACGCATCGTGTAGGTGTTTTGAACTA
>ENA-ORMO01001649-ORMO01001649.1-human-gut-metagenome-genome-assembly--contig:-NODE-1649-length-22280-cov-12.075231_pt1 | contig 22280 bp, 19 predicted proteins | sample MGYA00242106_ERZ509001 | MGnify/ENA primary metagenome ERZ509001 (study PRJEB26280, sample SAMEA2338736) | human gut metagenome | biome: human gut; feature: human-associated habitat; material: faeces...
GGGCAGGGCAGGGGACTGCAGGGAGGGCTGCCCCGCCCCGGTTTCCCGCAGGACACGCCCGGATGCGGAATAACTCATATATTTAGGTGTCGAAAATTTATGGCGAAAAATTTGGTTTTACGGTTGCGACCCGTTATATTTGCCAAAACGAAACAGGAATTTATGATCCGGAACTTTAACATACAGGCATGGTGGTGGCGATCGTTGACTCTCGTGGACAATGAGTGCGGCTCAGTGCGTGTATAGTTGAAAGCATAACGAACACACAAGCCCGTTGTTTACGAGAGAGTAAACAACGGGCTTTTTCTTTTGCATCACATTTTACCGAACACAGAAATAGACAAAAAAAACATGGAAACAAAGAAATTCTGCCTGACCGAGCGTCAGATGCCCACACAATGGTACAACATCGTGGCCGACATGCCCAACAAACCGCTGCCGCCGCTGCATCCCGCGACCAAGCAGCCCGTGACGAAGGAGCAGATGAGCGCCATCTTCGCCGAAGAACTGATCGACCAGGAGATGTCGACGGAGCGTTTCATCGACATCCCCGAAGAGGTGCAGGAGATCTACAAGATATGGCGGCCTTCGCCGCTGGTGCGCGCCACGGGACTGGAAAAAGCCCTCGGCACCCCGGCAAAGATCTATTTCAAGAACGAAAGCGTATCGCCCGCCGGGTCGCACAAGCCCAACACCGCCGTGCCGCAGGCCTACTACAACTACAAGCAGGGCATACGCCACCTGACGACCGAAACGGGCGCCGGGCAGTGGGGCGCGGCCATCGCCTTCGCAGCCAAGCACTTCGGGCTCGACGTACAGGTTTTCATGGTGAAGGTCAGCTACGAACAGAAACCCTACCGGCGGCTGATGATGAACACGTGGGGCGCCGAGTGCATCGCGTCGCCCAGCACGATCACCGCCTCGGGCCGCGCGGCGCTCGAACGCGACCCCGACTGCTCGGGAAGCCTCGGGCTGGCGATCTCGGAGGCCGTGGAGATGGCGCTGCAACACCCGGAGGACACCCGCTACTGCCTGGGCAGCGTGCTGAACCACGTGATCCTGCACCAGACCGTCATCGGGCAGGAGGCGGTCGCACAGATGGAGATGGCCGGCGCCGAGCCGGACGTGGTGATCGGATGCTTCGGCGGCGGCAGCAACTTCGCAGGCATCGGATTCCCGTTCCTGCGCAGGAACCTTGTCGAAGGCAGGAATATCCGCATCGTGGCCGTCGAGCCGTCGAGCTGCCCGAAACTCACGCGCGGCACGTTCCAGTACGATTTCGGGGATGTGGCCGGGTTCACGCCGCTGCTGCCGATGTATACGCTCGGGCATGATTTCCAACCGTCGGACATCCATGCGGGCGGCCTGCGCTACCACGGGGCGGGATCGATCGTGAGCCAGCTGTTGAAGGACGGGCTGGTCGAGGCCCGGTCGCTGCCGCAGACCGAGACCCTCGCGGCCGGCATCCTCTTCGCCAAGACCGAGGGGATCATTCCGGCACCCGAGTCGACCCATGCCATCGCGGCGGCAATCCGCGAGGCATTGCAGGCCAAGGAGGAGGATACGCCGCGGACGATCCTGTTCAACCTCTCGGGCAACGGCGTGATCGACCTCTACGCCTACGAGCAGTACCTGGCCGGAGCGCTGCGGGACTACGTGCCGGGCGACGACGAGATCGCAAAGACGGTCAGCCAGTTAAGCAAGATCATCTGACGGGCGGAACCATCCGCGACCGAAAAGGATGCCGGCCTTCGGGCGGGCATCCTTTTTTATTCCCCGTGCCGCACGCGTCGGGATGTATTACGAAGGGGAGGGGCCGACGCAATACACAGCAGCACCCGGAACGCAGGCTACCGCGACCCGAGCCACAGGAAGACCATGCCGACCAGGATGAGAACCAGATCGACGGCCTTGGCGCGCAGATTCCGTTCGCGGAAGAGCAGGGCGCCGCAGGCGAACGAAACCACGACCGAGCCGCGGCGCACCATCGACACGACGGAGATCATGGTGTCGGGATCGCGCAGGGCCATGAGGTAGGCGAAGTCGGCCAGCGACAGGAATACCGAGATCAGCGGGATGGCCCAGCTCCAGTGGAAAGGCGTGGAGGCGTGCCGCTTCGGCCACCATACCGCGGCGGTCAGGACGGCCATCATGAAGAACTGGTAAAGGTTGTACCAGCTTTGCACGAAGACCGGGTCGAGGCGCGCCATGATATATTTATCGTACAGCCCGCTGACGGCACCCATGACGGCGGCCAGGGCGATGCAGAGTATCCAGACGTTGTGCGCGAAATCGACCCCTTCGCGGCGGCTCGAACGACTCAGCATGAAGAGCGACACGAGTGCCAGTAGGACGCCGGTTCACTGGCAGGCGTTCAGCCGCTCGCCGAAGACGAGCATGGCCCCGACGAGCACCATGACGGGGCGCGTGGCATTGATCGGCCCCACGATGGTGATGGGAAGGTGCTTCATGCCGAAATAGCCGAAGATCCAGGACGTAAGGACGATGACGGATTTGAGCACCACCAGCCCATGGGCATGGAGCGTACCGGGCGACGCCTCCAGCACCGTACCTTCGAACCACCCGAGTCCGCATTCGGCCGAGAGGAGCGCCGGAAGGAAGACGAGTGACGAAAAGAGGGTGTTGAGCAGCAGCAAGGGCAGTACGGCATTGCCGGTGAGCGACTTTTTCTTGGCCACGTCGTAGAAACCCAGTAGCGCGGCGGATGTGAATGCGAGGGTCAGCCACATAATGTAAGTTCGGCGGGAATGAGGGTCATGGGATTAGGGGTCGGCAAGACCGGCAACCCGCAGGGTTTGCATTACGGCGTCTGCGATGTTGTCCGAACGGAGAATTCCCCTGAACCGCCACCGTTTTCAAACGGCGATTCGGGGGAATGTCTTTCCAACGGCTCCGGTATCGGGAAAAACCGATTATTGAATCTCGTCGCTGTAAACGGCGCCGGGCAGGTCGTGGAGGTTGTAACGCGAAGCCATCGACATGCCGTAGGCACCGGCCGACTTGATCGTAAGCAGGTCGCCGCGGCGGGTCTTGCGCAGGGTGACGTTCTCGTCGAACACGTCGGTCGATTCGCAGGCCGTACCCACGATGGTATATTTGTCGCGCGCCTCGTCTTCGGAGGTGATGTTCTCGATGTTGTGGTACGAACCGTAGAGCGCCGGACGGATCAGCTCGGTCATCGAGGCGTCGACGATCACCAGCTTGCGGCCCGTGGCGGTGGTCTTGTTGAAGAGCACCTTCGTAATCAGCTCGCCGCATTCGGCGACGATCGAGCGGCCGAATTCGAAATGCACTTCTCGGTCGCCGACCGAGAGGTGGTTGTGCACGATCGAGAACAGCGAAGCGAAATTGGGGATCGGTTCGTTCTCGGGCACGTCGTAGTTGACGCCCAGGCCGCCGCCCACGTCGACGAAACGGAACGAACAGCCCAGCTTTTCGAGGTTCTCGACGATGACGTTGACTTTGTTGCACATGTTCTCGAAGACGTGCAGCTCGCGGATCTGCGACCCGATATGCAGATGCAGGCCGATTATATTGATATACTTGAGCGCGCGGATCTCCTTGGCGTGCTCGAGTACCTCTTCATATGAAATGCCGAACTTACTGTCAGCCTGCCCCGTATCGATGCAGTGGTTGGTTTTGGGGTCAATGTCGGGGTTGATGCGCAGCGCCACGTCGGCCACGCGCCCGGCCTCCCCGGCCAGGGCATCGACCAGCTCCAGCTCCTCGATCGACTCGCAGTTGATGGCCAGGATATCCTGCTCGATGGCGTAGCGCAGCTCCTTGTCGCGCTTGCCCACACCCGCATAGACGATACCCTTGGGGTCGAAGCCCGCCTCGATGGCCTTGCGGAGCTCGTTGCCGCTGGCACAGTCGATACCCAGCCCGTATTCGCGGATGATCGCCAACAGGTGGTCGTCGTAGTTGGCCTTGATGGCGTAGTGCACCTTGTAACCGTATTTTTTCGACTCGTAGACGACGCTTTCGAGGGTCTGGCGCAGCAACGCCGTATCATAAAGATAGAAGGGGGTTTCGTAGCCCCGAAGCTTTTGTGCAATTTGTCTGCTTAGCATTTTACCTAACTTTTAACCTGTTGAAGTTGCAAATATAAGCGATTTGGTTTATTTGAGCAAATCCACGATCACGCCCGCAGCGAGCGAGAGGCTCGCCAGGCCGTTGAGCGTCCCGAAGGCGATGCCGATATTGCGCTGCCGCGCGGGCGTGACGAGCAGGTGTTCGAGCACCAGCAGCCCCGTGAAAACACCCGCCCCGAGCCAGAGCCACACCGAACCGGGGCAGTAGGTCATGAACCAGCCGAGGGCGGCAATGCTCACCGCATGCAGACCGCAGCTGACGCCCAGCGCCGAACGCGCCGAAAAACGCGCGGGGATGGAATGCAGACCGTGCCGACGGTCGAATTCGGCGTCCTGCAACGCGTAGATGATGTCGAAGCCCCCGCACCAGGTCGTCACCAGCAGGGCGAGGATGAACGGTTCGACGACGACGTGCCCGTCGAAGACGACGTGCCCGGCCGCGGCGATAAAAGCCCCGACGGGGGCGATGCCGAGCGAAAGTCCCAGCACGAGGTGCGCCAGCGGCGTGAAGCGCTTGCAATAGCTGTAAACGAGGATGACGGACAACGCCACGGGCGACAGGATGGCCACCAGGCGGTTGATCGTCGCGGCAGTGAGGATGAAGAGCAGGGCATTGACGGTCACGAACCACAGCGCATGCCGCGCCGGGATTTTGCCTGCGGGTATTTCGCGCCCGGCCGTACGCGGGTTCTCGGCGTCGATGCGGCGGTCGGCCCAGCGGTTGAAACCCATGGCGGCATTGCGGGCGAAGACCATGCACAGGATGACCTGCACGAGGACGATGTACGGCCAGCGGGGATTGTGCAGCGGGGCGTAACGGAGCCCGTAGACGAAGCCCACCATGGCAAAGGGCATGGCGAAGACCGTATGGGCGAACTTAACGAGCGAAGCGTATTTCAAAACGGCATTCATGTGCGGAAACGGTATTTGAGACCGCAAAGATAGGAAAAATTCCGCTCCGGCGCATTTGCGGCCCGAGGGCGGCCGCACCTTCCGTAAATCCAAAATATTTCGTATATTTGCACACATTTTTATGCGATTTATGAAAAACATCCGCAACTTCTGCATCATAGCCCACATCGACCACGGCAAGAGCACGCTGGCAGACCGCCTGCTCGAAAAAACCAACACCCTGAATCAGCGCGAAATGCAGGCGCAGGTGCTCGACGACATGGATCTCGAACGCGAAAAGGGCATTACGATCAAGAGCCACGCGATACAGATGGAATACACCGCCCGCGACGGGCAGCAATATACGCTCAACCTGATCGACACCCCGGGACACGTTGACTTCTCGTACGAAGTGTCGCGCGCCATCGCCTCGTGCGAAGGCGCGTTGTTGGTCGTCGACGCCACGCAGGGCATTCAGGCGCAGACCATATCGAACCTCTACCTGGCCGTGGGGCACGACCTGGAAATCATCCCCGTGCTGAACAAGATCGACATGGATTCGGCCATGATCGACGAGGTGAAAGACCAGGTGATCGACCTGATCGGCTGCAAGGACGAGGATATCCTGCTGGCCTCGGGCAAGACGGGGCTCGGCGTGGAAGAGGTGCTGGAGGCCATCGTGGGGCGCATACCGGCGCCGCAGGGCGACGAGAACGCCCCGTTGCAGGCGCTGATCTTCGACTCGGTGTTCAACCCCTTCCGCGGCATCATCGCCTATTACCGCGTATTCAACGGCACGCTCCGCAAGGGCGACCACGTGAAGTTCTTCAATACGGGCAGCCAGTACGACGCCGACGAGGTGGGCGTGCTGAAACTCAAGATGCAGCCCCGCACGGAGATCAGGGCGGGCGACGTGGGGTATATCTGCTCGGGCATCAAGACCTCGTCGGACGTCAAGGTGGGCGACACGATCACCTCGGTGACCGCCCCGGCAAAGGAAGCCATCGCGGGCTTCGAGGACGTGAAGCCGATGGTCTTCGCGGGCGTCTACCCCGTGGAGGCCGACCAGTACGAAGACCTGCGCGCCTCGCTCGAAAAACTGCAGCTCAACGACGCCTCGCTGACGTTCGAGCCCGAAAGCTCGCTGGCGCTCGGCTTCGGGTTCCGCTGCGGGTTCCTCGGGCTGCTGCACATGGAGATCATCCAGGAGCGGCTCTACCGCGAGTTCGACATGGACGTGATCACCACCGTGCCCAACGTCTCGTACCGCATCACCACGACGCAGGGCGACGTGGTGGAGGTGCACAATCCCTCGGGGCTGCCCGAGGTGACGAAGATCGCCAAAATCGAGGAGCCCTATATCCTGGCGCAGATCATCACCAAGGCGGAATTCCTGGGCAACGTCATCAAGCTATGCATCGACAAGCGCGGCGTGATGAAGAACCAGACCTTCATCACGCAGGATCGCGTGGAGGTGAATTTCGACATGCCCCTCTCGGAGATCGTTTTCGACTTCTACGACAAGCTCAAAAGCATTTCGAAAGGCTATGCCTCGTTCGACTACCACCGCACGGGCTACCAGCCTTCGAAGCTCGTCAAGCTGGACATCCTGCTCAACGGCGAGCCGGTCGACGCGCTCTCGTCGCTGACCTATACCGACCATGCCTATGATTTCGGGCGCAAGATGTGCGAGAAACTCAAGGAGCTGATCCCGCGCCAGCAGTTCGACATCGCCATACAGGCCGCGATCGGCGCCAAGATCATAGCCCGCGAAACAGTGAAGGCCGTGCGCAAGGACGTGACGGCCAAATGCTACGGCGGCGACATATCGCGCAAGCGCAAGCTGCTCGAAAAACAGAAGAAAGGCAAGAAACGCATGCGTCAGATAGGCAACGTGGAGGTGCCGCAGTCGGCATTCCTCGCCGTTTTGAAAATGGATTAACCGGGAACAGACCATGAAGAAGACCATCATCGACCTTTTCGAGGACTCCGTCGTAAAGTACGGGGCAAAGACATTCCTGCTGGAGAAAAAACACCGGGCATTCGAACCCACGACCTATGCCGAGACCAGGGAGCAGGCGCTCGAGACCGGCGCGGGGCTGGCCGCGGCGGGCATACGCCCCGGGGACAAAGTGGCGATACTCTCGGAGGGGTGCAATGCATGGATCACTTCGGAACTGGGCGTCTTCTATGCCGGGGCGGTCAGCGTGCCGCTGTCGGTGAAACTCGAAGAGTCGAACGACCTGCTGTTCCGTATGCGCCATGCCGAAGTCAGGGCGCTGTTCGTATCGAAATACCAATTGTCCAAGATCCGGCGCATACGCGCGGAGCTGCCGCAGGTGGAGCATATCATCGTCATCGGCCACACGCCACTCGAAGCAGGCGAGACGGCGCTCGGGACGCTCCGGCGCATGGGCCGCGACTACCTGGCGGCAAACAGGGAGGAGTTCCTCGCAATCGGCCGTTCGATCCGCAACGACGACTACGCGACAATCACCTACACGTCGGGCACCACGGCCGACCCAAAAGGCGTCGTGCTGACGCACCGCAACTACACGGCCAACGTCGAACAGTCGCTCTCGCGCATCGACATCCCGCCATATTACCGGACGCTCATCATCCTGCCGCTGGATCACTGCTTCGCGCATGTCGTGGGGTTCTATATCATGATCGCATGCGGGGCGACGGTCGCAACCGTGCAGGTGGGCGCCACACCGATGGAGACGCTCAAGAACATCCCGCAGAACATCCGCGAGGTGCGGCCGCATTTCCTGCTGTCGGTGCCGGCGCTGGCCAAGAATTTCCGCAAGAACATCGAATCCTTGATCCGCGCCAAGGGGCGTTTCACGGAACGGCTCTTCAATTTCGCGCTCCGCACGGCCTATGTCTACAACAGGGACGGGTACAGCAAGGGACACGGCTGGCGCATAGTGCTCTGGCCGCTGGTAAAACTCTTCGACGCGGCGCTGTTCCGCAAGGTGCGGGAAGCGTTCGGCGGGAGCCTCAGGTTCTTCGTGGGCGGCGGCGCGCTGCTCGACGCGGAGCTGCAGCGGTTCTACTACGCCATCGGCATCCCGATGTTCCAGGGTTACGGCCTCTCGGAAGCGACGCCCGTCATCTCGACCAACTCGCCCAAGTACCACTGGCACCGGTTCGGGTCGTCGGGCAAGATACTGATCCCGCTCGACCTGAAGATCGTCGACGAAACGGGACGGGAGCTTCCCCGCGGACAGAAAGGCGAGATCGTGATCCGCGGCGAGAACGTCATGGCCGGATACTGGAAAAACCCCGAGGCGACGGCCGACACCCTGCGCAACGGATGGCTGCACACGGGCGACATGGGGTATGTCTCGGAAGACGATTTCCTCTATGTGCTGGGGCGTTTCAAGAGCCTGCTGATCGCCAGCGACGGCGAAAAATACAGTCCCGAAGGCATGGAAGAGGCGATCGTGGACAAGTCGCCCTACATCGACCAGATCATCGTACACAACAACCAGAGCCCGTTTACGGGCGCCATCGTCGTGCCGAACCGCGAGGCCTTGCGGCGCGAACTGGACAGCCGGGGGGTAGCGGCCGAAAAACGGGCGGAGACCGCGGCGGCGATCCTCGGCGGCGAAATAGACCGTTACCGTGCGGGCGGCATCTTCGGCGGGGAGTTCCCCGAACGGTGGCTGCCGGCGGGGCTGGCGATCGTAGACGAGCCTTTCACCGAACAAAACGGATTGGTAAACAGCACGATGAAGGTCGTACGCAACAAGGTCGAAGAACACTTCCGCGACAGGCTGGAATACCTCTATACACCCGAGGGGCGCGACCTGAAAAATCCGAAAAACCTGGCATCGCTGAAAAAAATTGTCGATTGATGTGAATTTGATACCCGGAAAACTTGAAAAATAAAAAAAAGCGGAGTATATTTGTACTCCGAAATGCGGGAGTAGCTCAGTGGTAGAGCATCAGCTTCCCAAGCTGAGGGTCGCGGGTTCGACCCCCGTTTCCCGCTCAGAAGAGGCCTCAAGGGGTCTCTTTTTTTGTGCACGGCGCCACGGCACAGCATGAGGCTGTCCTGCGAGTAGCCCAAAACAAAAATCACCCCCGTCCGCAGCATGTTCGGACGGGGGTGAAGCCGTAAATCGGGGACTTGTTACGCTGTCCCGTTCAATGGAAAGACAGTGTCGGCCTGTCAGAAAGTGCGGCCCTGGAAAATATTACCCTCGGAGAGCGGCAGGAGTTCGCCCCGCAGCGTGATGCGCCGCGAGTTGAAATTGGGCGAGATGTCCACGCTGGCCTGGTTGCCCCCGTTAGGAAGGTTGATATAGACCTGTGCGGAAATCCCCGTGCCGATGACGTTCATCGACACACGGATGTTCCCCTTCTTGTCCACGCTCTGCCTGTAATCCGAGGTGCTGCCCGAGACCGTTACGCCGCCAAGGCCGTTGGGGCCGCTCACGGGGATGTCGAAAGCCACCTGCACGACGGCCTTGTCGCCCTGCACGGCGACGAAATTGGTATTGGACGAAACCTGCGCCGTCGAACCCGACTTGAAGCTCACCTGGTCGGCTTCGAGTACGAACTCCTTGGCCTCGATAGCCTTCCTGGCCTCCTCGAAAGCGAGCCGGTCGCGTGCGTCCTGTTCGGCCTTCATCTGCTTGCGGGCCATTTTCCTGGAATTCGCGTCCTGCGACTGGGCATAGCCCGTACCGGCACCGGCAAGCAGGATTGCAACGGTTAAAATCATCAGCTTTTTCATATCCGTTCTGTTTTAATCTATTCTCTCTCATATACAATAGCGTTGCCGGAGTCGGATTTATTATATAAAAAGTCGATTTTATTGCCGGGACAACGGGCGGGAGTGCCGCCGGGGGCTGAAACAACATGCCGCAAAACCTCGCTGCCACCCGTCCGATGGCGGCGGCAAGGGCAACAGAGGCGGCAGAGGCGGCAAGGGCGGCAAGGGCGGCAAGGGCGGCGACAGGGACAGTGGATTATGCCCGAAGCGATTATTTGATTATCTTTGCCCGGTCTGCCGGGAGTTTCGGCAGGCGCGAACTACTAAACACAAACCGATGTCAACGATTTCGGCGGCGGCATTTGCGGACACGAAGCCGCATTACGACATACTCGACGGATTGCGCGGAATTGCGGCGCTGACCGTCGTGTGGTTCCATATTTTCGAAGCCTTTGCGACCAGCCACCTGGATCAGAGGATCAACCACGGCTATCTGGCCGTCGATTTCTTCTTCATACTCTCGGGGTTCGTAATCGGGTACGCCTATGACGACCGCTGGAAAAAGATGACGGTCACGGAGTTCCTCAAGCGCAGGCTCATCCGCCTGCATCCCATGGTCGTGATCGGTGCCGTGATCGGTGCCGTCATGTTCTATTTCCAGGGCTGCTCCGTCTGGGACGTGACCAAAGTCACGGTGCCGATGCTGCTGGCGGCGACGCTGATGAACGCCTGCCTGATTCCGGCAAGCCCCGGCACGGAAATCCGGGGGCTGGGCGAGATGTACCCGCTCAACGGCCCGAGCTGGTCGCTGTTTTTCGAGTACGCCGGAAATATCCTGTACGCCTTCTTCATCCGCAAACTTTCGACCGGGGCACTTTCCGTCGTGGTTTTCCTGGCCGGGTGCGGGCTGGCGGCATTCGCCGTCTGGGGGCCGCTGGGCGACATCTGCGTCGGGTTCGCCATGACCGAAGAAAATATGATCGGCGGTTCGCTGCGCCTGATGTTCGCGTTCTCGGCCGGTCTACTGCTCTCGCGCGTATTCAAACCCGTGCATATCCGGGGCGCCTTCTGGATATGCGGCCTGTGCGTCGTCGCCCTGCTGTCGGTTCCGCGCATCGGCGGCAGTGAGAATTTGTGGATGAACGGACTGTACGATACGTTCTGCGCCGTCGTCGCCTTCCCCCTGCTGGTTTTTCTCGGGGCGTCGGGCAAGACCACCGACAAAGTCACCGCCCGGGTGTGCAAATTCCTGGGGGACATATCCTATCCCCTCTACATGGTGCACTATCCCTTCATATACCTCTACTACGCCTGGGTCAAGAACGGCGACCTCACGTTCCGGGAGTCGCTGCCAGGTGCCCTGGCACTTTTCTTCGGTTCGGTAATCCTGGCATGGCTGTGCCTGAGGCTGTACGACGAACCGGTGCGCAAATTTCTGTCGAAGCATCTGCTGCGGAAGGGATAGCCCAGCAAGCGCCCCGGCCGGGAGCCCTCCCGCAACGCCGGGGAATTCCCCGCAAAGCCACCGGGTTTTGCGGGGATTATATATGTATATAGGTACACGGCGGACGGGAGAGGTCGGCAAGGCGACACGAGAAAGCGTACGGGAAAAGGCGACAGAAGAAGGCGGACGGGAGAGGAGGGTAGGGAACGCCCCACGGAAGGTTTCGAAAAAAAACTTGTCACTTTCGTTTCGAATCCCGGATATTTTTTATAGATTTGTAAAGGCCGCCGCAGGGTAGTCCCCGGCACGGGAACGGAATGCGGACAAAAGCGGCAACGACGCATCTATAACAACTCGAATATATGGAACAGTACATTTTGTCATTGGATCAGGGGACGAGCAGTTCCCGTGCGATCGTATTCGACCGGAAAGGGCAGATATGCTCGATGGCACAGCGGGAATTCACGCAGATATTCCCCAAGCCGGGATGGGTGGAACACAACCCGCACGAGATATGGTCGTCGCAGGCTTCGGTGATCGCCGAGGCGATCGCGGCCATCGACATCAACGGCCTGAACATCGCGGGCATCGGCATCACCAACCAGCGGGAGACCACGATCGTGTGGGATTCGGAGACCGAAGAGCCGGTCTACAACGCCATCGTCTGGCAGGATCGCCGCACCTCGGAGTACTGTGACCGGCTGAAGGCCGAGGGGCAGACCGAATTCATCCGCGAAAGGACGGGGTTGATCGTCGACGCCTATTTCAGCGCCACGAAGATCAAATGGATCCTGGACAACGTGGCCGGGGCGAGGGAGCGTGCCGAGAAGGGCAAACTGATGTTCGGCACGGTCGACTCGTGGCTCATCTGGCGCCTCACGCGCGGCGAGGTGCACGTGACGGACGTGAGCAACGCCTCGCGCACGATGCTCTTCAACATCCATACGCTGCAATGGGACGAGGAGCTGCTGAGGCTGTTCGGCATCCCCGCCTCGATGATGCCCCAGGTGAAGTCGTCGAGCGAGGTATACGGCGCGACGAAGACCACGATCTTCGCCCACAAGGTACCCATCGCGGGCATCGCGGGCGACCAGCAGGCAGCGCTGTTCGGACAGATGTGCGTCGAGCCCGGGTCGGTGAAGAACACCTACGGCACGGGGTGCTTCCTGCTGATGAACAGTGGAGAAAAGCCCATCACATCGTCGAACAACCTGCTGACGACCATCGCATGGAAGATCGGCGACAAGGTCGACTACGCGCTCGAAGGGAGCATCTTCGTCGGCGGGTCGGTCGTGCAGTGGCTGCGCGACGGGCTGGGGATCATCCGCTCGTCGTCGGAGGTCGAAGCCCTGGCCGCTTCGGTACCCGACACCAACGGCGTCTATTTCGTGCCGGCGCTCACGGGGCTGGCAGCCCCGTACTGGGATCAGTATGCCCGGGGAGCCATCAGCGGCATCAGCCGCGGCACGACGGCCGCGCATATCGCCCGCGCGGCGCTGGAGGGGATCGCCTACCAGACGCTGGACATCGTGGGCGCCATGCAGCGCGACTCGGGCATCACGCTCCGGGAGCTGAAGGTCGACGGCGGCGCGGCGCGCAACAACCTGCTGATGCAGTTCCAGTCCGACCTGCTGGACACGCGCGTCATACGCCCGGGCGTGACGGAAACCACGGCGCTGGGTGCGGCTTACCTGGCCGGACTGGCCGTAGGCTACTGGGGAAGCATCAACGAAATCCGCCAGCAATGGCAGGCGGAGCACGTATTCGAACCCACGGCCGACCGCTCGCAGATCGGGAAGGCCGTCGCAGGGTGGGAAGACGCCGTACGCAGGGTACTGCGCAACAGCAAAGACTAAAATACCGGGATTATGGAAATCACACTGTTTACCAAGTGCCTGTTCGAATTCATCGGGACACTGGTGCTCGTACTGCTGGGCGACGGGGTCGTCGCATCGACGGTACTGAAACAATCGAAAGGTTTTAACGGCGGATGGGCCGTAATCACGATCGCGTGGGGCCTGGCCGTGATGTGCGGCGTGCTGATCGCGGGCCCCTATTCGGGGGCGCACCTCAACCCCGCGGTCTCGGTCGGGCTGGCCGTGGCGGGGTCGTTCCCGTGGGCGTTCGTGCCCGGGTACATCGCAGCACAGCTGCTGGGCGGTTTCTGCGGGGCCGTACTGGTCTATGTCTATTACAAAGACCACTTCGACGCCACGGACGACCCGGCGACCAAGCTCGGCGTATTCTGCACCATGCCTGCGATCATGGACAAGCCGCGCAACCTCTTCTGCGAATTCCTCGGCACGTTCCTGCTGGTGTTCGTGATTCTGGCCATCGGCAACGAACAGAACACCCCCGAAATCGGGATGGGAAGCCTCGGAAGCCTGCCCGTGACGATGCTCATCATGGCCATCGGCATGTCGCTGGGCGGCACGACGGGCTATGCCATCAACCCGGCGCGCGACCTGCCTCCGCGTGTGGCCCACAGCATCCTGCCCATCAGGGGGAAGGGCACGAGCGGGTGGGGTTACAGCTGGGTACCCGTAACGGGGCCCGTACTGGGCGCACTCGCCGCAGGGCTGATTTACGGATGCGTCTATATGTGCGGCTGACGGCAGCAGCCCCCATACCTCCTCCATGGCCGCTCCTGACAGGGGAGCGGCTTTTTCGTATCCGGCAGGAAGCGGGGAGGGGAGGCCGAAAGCGAATAATCATCATAAACCGTTACCGTGCCGGACATGACCGCGACGGAAACCGGTTTCCGGGGTGAATATTTCATTTAGTCCGCTAAATTTCAGATAAATAAAACAGGAGGTGGATCCGGAGGCAAATCCGGGCATTAAATATTGCATTATCAGTATATTATATATAAATGACAGTCCCTGCAAATACGCTTCAAAGGCCACTAAAGCACACAATATCATCGACATAAATGCGGATAATTGGCTATAATTTTGTATCTTTGCACCCAGTGACCAACTCTTCTTATTAAATTTACTTGATTATGTATTCGCCAGATTCCGCCTTTACGGGGCGGCATCCGGTTGTCGGGCCATACCCGGCCAGGATGACACGCACCCGTAATTATGAATTCGACTTCATGTCGTGTTTCTCGAAACACATCTCCGACTACGAGAAAGCCGGGCGCAAAGGCTCGGCTGCGAACTACCGGTCGTCATACAGGCTGCTGCTGAGTTTCCTCGACGGCCAGCACCTGACGTCGCAACACCTCTCGGCCCGCTGGGCAGAGCGTTACGAACGCTGGCTCAGGGCACGGGGCGTGACAACCAACACGGTGACGTTCCACCTGCGCAACCTGAGGGCAGTCTACAACCGATCCGTAAAAAAACGGCTCATACCGGCCTCATTTCCCAATCCCTTCACCCATCTGACCGTCAGGCAGACCGTAACGCGCAAACGGGCGCTCTCACGCGAAACCATCAAACGGATATGCACGGCCGACCTCTCGGCGCTGCATCCCAAGTACTCCCTCGCACGCGACATCTTCATGTTCAGTTTCTTCACCCGCGGCATGTCGTTCGTAGATATGGTTTACCTGCGCAGCAGCGACATCCATGACGGCGTATTGACCTATGCACGCCACAAAACGGGGCAGATGCTCTCGATGCGCATCGAGCCGCAGCTGCAGCACATCATCGACCGCTACGGCAATGCTTCGCCCTATATACTCCCCGTACTGGCAAAAGACGACAGCTATGACAATTACCGCCAGCAGCAGCGCGAGCTGAATAAATTTATCCGAAAAATCGGAGTCCTGCTCAATATCCCGGAACCGCTGACATTCTATGTCGCACGACACTCATGGGCAACTCTGGCCCGAGATTGCGGCACACCGCTCACGGTGATCAGCGCCGGGATGGGACACACGTCCGAAAGGACGACGCGCATCTATCTCGCACAACTCGACCACAACATCATCGACAAAGCCAATCGAAAAATCATCGACCTGCAGTAAAAGACGGTTTCGTATAATATCCGGATTTTTTGGTTAGGACGAAAGGAAACAGGCAATAAAAAAAATCAAGACCCATTATTACCAATAATGGGTCTCTTTTGGCGTATGTGCTTGGTTACCAGTCGGTAAATACGCTGTTTGGACACTTTCCCGAAGGCATGGTGGGGGCTTTCAGGACATTTTCGGTCTGTCCGGAATAAAAATAAAAATAAAACGATACAAGATTCTTGTTTACAGTCTCTTACGCTGAGATATGCGTTTTTTCCTCCTGAAAAATTTGGTTATGAATATAATTAATTCTATTTTTGCAGGTGAATTGAAACGTCTATAATACAACTTATTACGATTTCAAGATACATTATTGGTAATAATGGGTCACGAACAATGCACACAAGCCACTGGTTACTAACAATTTACATTCGATGTTTTCCGCAAGAATCCTGTGGGCGGTAAAGATACTGCTCGTACTGCACAAGGCGTCGGAAGCAGGGACTCCCCTGATGAAAGGACGCGAGTTGCAGGCTGCATGTGTAGGCCCCGATACGGACACCTATATGTACCGCCGTACTTTACGGGAACTTGCGGCCAAGACGGACTACCTGATTTGCGTATTCCAGTCGGGAAGAACCTTCTACCAATGGAACCCGAACCACCGCCCGACGCTGCACGACCTGATCCGCAGGCTGGACGGTGGCATGCATGAAGTCTCGCACACGTTCTGGACATACGAAAATACACGCACGATGCAGCCCCTCCAGAAAGTGTGCAAGGAGTACGACAACCTCATTCAAACCTATCTATCAAAGATATACATAGAAGAATTGGAATCACCCGCCCTGTTCAGGCAAAGCCGGTTCCGGTTGCCGCAGGCAACGCCCCAGGTCACAGGGGAGACAGGAACAGGCTCGCTTTAGCCCCCTCACGTCAGCGAACAAAAACACATTCATGGAAAAACAAACAACCACCGATCATTTTCATCCTGTCGCTACCGGCAATCGCCGCCCCGGCATTGGCGGTAGCCGTAGCCTGCCACATGTACCGGACACGGCAGATAACACGAATAACGGACTCGCAACGAGACCATAGATACCGGGAAATTTCTAATCACTAAAACATTCAAACATGAAACGCCTCTATCTTATTGCCCTCTTTATCATCGTCAGCCTTACAGCCACGGCACAGGAAAACGGCAATCGCGATGCGCAGAACCGCATCGTGCGCGGCCCCTATGAAACGAACCGCTTTTTCGACAACATCTTCGTCGGCGTCGCCGGCGGTGTAAATATCTATTTCGGCGAACACGACTCCTACGGCAAATTCGGCAAACGCATGGCCCCGGCACTGGACATCCATGTCGGAAAATGGTTCACGCCCTCGGTCGGCGCACGCGTCGGATACTCCGGCCTGCAGGCCAAGGGGTGGACGACCGCAGACACCAAATACGCAAAGGGTGCCGACGGCAGCATGTTCAAGGAGAAATTCGGCGTGTCGTACCTGCATGCCGATGCAATGTGGAACTTCTCGAACGCCGTGAGCGGCTACAAGCAGACCCGCACCTGGAATTTCGTACCCTTCATCGGAGTGGGTTGGGCGCGTTCCTACGGCAACGGCACCCACGACAACGAAATCGGCTTCGACGCAGGTCTGCTGAACGTAGTGCGCCTCTGCGATCTGCTCGACCTGACGCTCGAAGCTCGCTGCCTGCTGGTCAACCAGCGTTTCGACGGCGTGGGCGGCGGCCGCATCGGCGAAGGTATGCTCTCGGTAACGGCAGGGCTGTCGTTCAACCTGAACCGCCGCGGCTTCAAGCGTGCGTCGCAGGCCCAGCCCGCGGACTACACGTCGTACATGGATCGTATCAGGCGGCTCGAAAACACCAACGAAGAACTCGCATCGCAGAATTCGGAACTGAGCGACGAGAACGAGAAGCTGCGCAACATGCCGCCCAAGGTGGTTGCCGAGCAGAAGGTATCCGCATCGCCCGTAGCGCTCTTCTTCAAGATCGGCAAGGCCACGCTCGACAAGAAAGAACTGACCAACCTCGAATTCTACGTAAGGAACGCCATGACGGCCGACAAGGACAAGACCTTCACGCTGATCGGCTCGGCAGACAAGGATACCGGCACGAAGGAGATCAACCAGCGGTTGAGCGAACAGCGCATGGAGTATGTCTACAACCTCTTGAAGGACAAGTACGGCATCGACCCGTCCCGTCTGGTCAAGAAGGCCGAAGGCGACACCAACAACCGGTTCGCAGAGCCGGAACTGAACCGCGCCGTAATCGTGGAATAAGCAGGACAAACGGAGATTGACAACCCCTAACGGATTTTACCGCATGCTCCGGACAGAGACATCGACCGCAGCGGACACAACCGCCGGATCCGGCCGGGCGCCGCACTACCTGCTCGCATATCTGGAAGAAGGACGGGTTCGCGTATACGCCCCCGACAAATCCGACATATGGATCGGGGTGCAGCTTCCCGAAGCGGAAGAGGCGCGCGTCGAAGCGGAACTGCAGCGGATCCACCGAACGGGACAAAGGACAGGCATCGTCGAAATATGCCTGTCCGCGGCGGGGGTGCAGCGCGGCATGCGCGTGCTCTGCGTAAGGGCGTAGCGCCAACCCGAAACGGACATGGAATAAAAGCAACTACACATAATAAAAAAGACCATGAAAAAACAAACTATGACTTACGAAGCACCGGAGCTGTACCTGATCTCCGTATGCGTGGAAAAAGGATTCGCGGCAAGCAGCGGCATCGAACCGGGAACCGACGGCGGTGAGCTGGGCGGAACCCGGTCGCTCTCTTACGATGACTACGAATAGCGACGCATCCATTGGGAATTAACGACAAAAACAGAAAACGCACCATGAAAAAATTATTCGTTATAGCAATGCTCGCAACGGTCGGCATGGCCGCGTGCAGCAAGGACGACACGGCTCCGGCCGGCGGCCCGAAAAAGTATGTCCAGGTAACCATCCCCGAGGAGATGGTTTCCGGGGAGACCCGTACTTCCATCGACGGCACCACGACCAACTGGGTGGCCGGCGACAAAGTCGCCGTGCTCCTCTACGACGGAGCCGCGACGATGACATGCGAGTTCACGGCCGACAAGTCGGGCCCGACCACGACGTTCTCGGGCGAGGTGCCCATCGGTTCCTACTCGCTGGCGGCGGCTTATTATCCGTACGACTGCAACGCCACGTTCGACGCCGTGAACAAGACCTTCAAGCACACCTGGGGATCGGAATACTGCACGGACAACCTGGCTGCCTATGACTTCATGTATACGAACATCTGGGAGGAGCCGTTCGAAATCAACGAGGCGACGACCCAACTGCCCGTACACTTCACGTTCAAACCGCTGATGGCCCGCATCAAGATCTCGCTCGGACTGGGTGCGAACGAAACGCCCAAGAAAGTCATCCTGGAGACCGACAGCAACGTATTGCCGACCTCCGGTACGATCGACGCCCAGGAGAACTTCACGGCATCGTCCGTAACCAATTCGATCGCTGTTCCCACGAACAAAAAAGAGTTCGTACTGGGCCTGCTCCCCGTGGGCATCCACTCGACCATGACCGTGAAGGTAATGACTACCGACGGGCTGACCTACTCGGACAAGTCGTTCACGCTGGCCGGCCTGAAGCGCAACCACCACTACACGATGAGCGTACCCTGCAACAAGAAAACGGTGACGATCACCGTACCCGATGCCATCGACCAGAAGTACGGTACGCATACCTATCAGGACAACGGATTCTACACGGTCGATTCCCAATACGACCCGGAAGGAATTTTCAATGACTGGTATTTTTACCAGGCAGAGATCAAGAGCGACAAGAACGGCGACGACAAACTCAAGAAGAACCGCATCCAGCTGCAGGTTCCTGCGGGCTTCAACAACGCAAACAACGGCGCTTTCGTGACGGCCCCGATCCAGTGCGAGGGTTCGAAAACCGTGAAGGTATCCTTCGAGGTAGCGACCAACCGTATAGGCAATATTGAGTATAGGATCGGCGTAACGGGCAACGGCCCGATCACCGAATCGTGGCTCCGCGACAGGAACAACATCCTGAACGGCAACGACCAAAAGTGCAAATCCGGTACGCAGACCCATACGTTTACGGTCACCAACGGACAGCGTCTCATGATCAAGATACTATCTACCGCAGGATCTTACCACGTAGAGTTCGCGGATTTCACCTATACGGTCGAATAATTTCGATATAATAATTTTTCAGATCGGGACGGAGCAGGATACCGTCCCGATTTATCTATAAACCGAATCTGATGAAAGCAGCATACACAAAGCCGGAATTGGAGCTACTCGTAATTGCGGCCGAAGCAGGGTTCGCGATTTCACAGCCGCACGGCGGCGAACTCGGGCCGGGCCCGGTGGATTATGCGGACGACGAGTATTGAATTACAAACAGCCAATTCGAACCTGACGTTATGAAACACAAACCTATTTTCCGACTCGCGCTGCTCGCGCTCCTGCTGGCCGGTTGCGGAAAGGATACGACAGAACTGCCCGAAGGGCCCGAAACACCCGCGACAGGGGGCGATGCCATCGTCTGCCGGTTGTCGATCGGCAACGAAGCGCCCGACCCCACGGACGAAACCCGTACGGCTTACGGCCCGCTACAGGACGGTTATTACCCGATCTATTGGCGCAATGCCGACCGCGTGGGAATCATCTGTCCGCAGACGACCCCGCAATGGGCGGAGGTCGAAGTCAGCGTCTCCGGGGCGACCGAAAGCGAAGCCGACCTGAGCGACACGGGAATGCAGTGGGGGAGCAGTCCCAGCTACGATTTTTACGCCTTCTATCCGGCAGACGCCGTCCAGGCCAACAGCGGCTCGATCGTCGCGACGGCAATCCCGGCCGTACAGACCTACCACAACGGCGAATGCAACATGCAGTATGCCTATATGGCGGCATGCACCCAAGGGGTGGAACGCGGAGGGGAGGTGCCCTTCAGGTTCCGCCCGCTGATGACCACGGTTACGGTCCAGGTGGGATTCTCGGAGGCCGCGGAGGTACAGAAGCTCGTGCTGTCGAGCGAGAACGGCCCCATAGCGGGCGGCTTCACGTTCGACATCGAAACCGACCGGTGCACGGTCATCCCGGGCAAAGGATCGAACGTGCTGGCCCTGCACCTGATGTCGGGGGACGTCCCCTACATTCAGCTCAGCGCAGGGTCGAAGGTCGCGGTCACGGCGTTCATGCTGCCGCAGGACATCGAGGGGCTCACGCTTTCCGCCGTCACCACGCAGGGCAGAACATACAGCTACACGACCCCGGCAACGCTCAGGGCCGGGCACCGTTATTCGTTCACGATCGGCGACATGCAGGCACAGGCGCAACAGACCTCGGAAGATTATTCCGACTGGATGGCCTACCTGCCCGACAACACCTACCTGTCGCAGGTTTCCATCCCCGGGTCGCACGACGCCTGCACGATCTACGGTTCGCACTACGAGTACAAAGGCGGGATGCCCGGCGAAAGATACCACTTCAAATGGTTGCAGAACGTCGTATTCGGCTATATGAACACGACCAAGATCATCAAGGCACAGGAGCTCTCCATCGAAGAGCAGCTTGCGGCCGGGGTTCGCATGTTCGACCTGCGCCCCTCCTCGTCGAGCTCCTCGGTGCGCGACCTCCCGATCCATCACGGCATAGCCCCGCTGGGCGACCCGACGCTGGGCGGCTACGCCCCGGGCAGCTCCGGTCGCCAGGAACTTTCGCCCTTCATGCTTTCGCACCTGCTCGACCGTTTCGTGCGGTTCCTCGACGAACATCCGGGCGAGACGGTGCTCGTGCATATGAAATACGAGAACACGAGCACCAGCGCCAATAAGACGGGATGGGACAAAAGCGTGGCCAGCCTGATCAAATCGCATTGCAGCGGCTATGTGGCCGACTTCCACCCCCTGATGACGCTGGCCGACGCCCGCGGCAAGATACTCTTCGTAATCCGCGAGGATTACAAATCGTCGAACAACGGCCGGTATTTCGGCGCCTACCTGAACTGGACGCACGACAAGGTGGTCTTCGACACGACGCTCAGCGGCAACGGCGTGGGGCAGGCCCCGATCCGCGTGAACGACCTCTACAACATCAAGAACGGGGCATCGGACGGCAAGACCAAGTATGCGGCCATCGACGAGTGCATCGCCTATACCTATAATACGGACGACCCGACGCGGTGGTGCATGAATTATGTGAGCTGCTACGACACGGCCCATTGCAGCGTGTCGGGGATCAGCCTGTTCGGCGCCGTGGGCGACTACGACTACTGCGCGAACAAGTACAACAGGTATACGGCCGACAAGATCGACAGGTACGATTTCCGCGGGAACGTCGGCATCGTGCTGATGGACTTCGCGGCGGCATCGCACGCCACGATGACCTACGGGCAGACCTACTCGAACATGCAGGTCTACGGCGACGACCTGGTCAGGGCCGTGATCTGCAACAACAACAAGTGGAACCTGCGGCGCAACGAATAACCCCCGGAGGCGTCCCGCCACCGGCACGCGCCCCGGCAGGACGCCGGAACGACACCGAAGAAAAACCTCCCGGGCTTCCCGGGAGGTTTTTGCACACACAAACATTAACAATACAAACAACGCAATGGCTGAATAGATCTGTTGTTCCGGATACAAAGGTGGGGGTAATTTCCGGGTCGTACAATCGCCATAAATGAGTATTTTACGTCCGGGCACTCCCAATTTATGGTGAAAGCCCCGGCGGAAGGGCGTGATCTGCAATTTTTTATTTTGAATTTCGAAATAATGCACTATCTTTGCAAGCAAATTCCAATGTCCCGGCGCCCGCCGGGGTTCTGAAAATCACTTTGAAATAGAAATATATGCAGGATTTGAAAGCGCTCGAAGGGAAAAGCCTCGTCGAACTGCGTGAAATAGCAAAAGCTATCGGTATCGGGGACACCACATTGAAGAAGCGCGAACTGATCGAGAAAATCGCCGGGTTCTCCGCTTCCGAAGGCACCCCCGCAGAAAATAAAGAGAAAAGAGGACGGGGCCGGAAAAAGGAGGTTCCCGCAACGCCCGCCGCACGCCAGATCGAAATCGAGTAAGGCCGCGGCCGATCGGA